>Ga0247806_10001776_pt1 | contig 10186 bp, 5 predicted proteins | sample UWRJL059202B1_FD_179935 | JGI IMG/M metagenome (GOLD analysis project Ga0247806, IMG submission 179935) | Plant litter microbial communities from Arlington Agricultural Research Station in Wisconsin, United States - UWRJ-L059-202B-1 | ecosystem: Environmental > Terrestrial > Plant litter >... | reverse complement strand
TACTAAGATCTCCAGCACCGAGATAAACAAAGCCATCGGTACGGACAGGAAGCCCCACGCTGCACTTTTATTCATGAAGATGATCGAAACCAATGCTAAAATGATGATGTGACCTGCGGTGATGTTTGCGAACAAACGTACCATCAGGGCGAATGGTTTTGTGAAAATCCCTACGATCTCGATCGGAACCATGATGATCAACAAAGGAACAGGAACACCCGGCGTTGCGAAAATGTGTTTCCAGTAGTTTCCGTTTGCAGAAAAAACAGTCATGATCAAGGTCAATACTGCCAATACCAATGTTACAGCGATGTTACCTGTCAGGTTGGAACCGAATACAGGAATCAGACCGATCATGTTGTTGATCCAGATAAAGAAGAAGATCGTGAGCAGGTAAGGAACGTACTTTTTGTACTTGTGGTGATCGATGTTGGCTTTCGCAATGTCGTCTCTTACAAAAACGATCAAAGGCTCGATGAATTTCGCAATTCCCTTCGGTGCAACCGCGCCATTCTTTTTGTAGAATTTCGCTACTGACAACATGATTAGGATGATAATCAAAGCGCCCATCAGCAAAGAAGCTGTATTTTTGGTAATCGAGAAATCCCATGGTTTTACACTGTGTGGGTGTGAACCTTTAAAATGCAACTTGCCTTCTGCATCCGTTTTGTAAATTTTCTCGTGAAACAATGCATATCCTGTACCTGCTCCGCCTGCTACCAGGTAGTGGTATTCTTTACCGGAAACTGTATCGGTGTGGATCATTGACTTTCCGTGGTAAAACGCCTCAGAAGAAAACACTTTCAGGCCACCGTCGATCAAAATGATCGGCAAAGAAATACTGACTGGCTTTTTTCCGTCCTCGAGCGTGATGATATGCCACTCATGCGCATCCTGGATGTGGTGCATAATGGTCTCAGACACGTCAAATTCTTTTTCTTCATGAGATCCGTGTCCTGCAAAGGCCGTAGACATAGAGAATACGGTCACAAATGACAGAACGATTGATTTTATGGCGTTTTTCAAAATCATTGCATTAAAATTCTTGAAGTGCTTCTGTTTTTTGGCGCAAATTTAGGGATTCTTTCTTAACAAACAATAAAAACTTTGGCTTTTCCTGAAATACACCTTTAAATGGGATTGAATATACCCTTTACGGGGTTTTTTAGCGCATTTTCAGGCGCTTTGAAGTTGTTTTGAAACACTTCGCCTCACTTACGCACCGGGACCTGTCCTTATTATAAAGTGCAGACCCGTTCCGGAAGCAGGGAAAAGGCGGATGCGCACATTAATTTCAATTTCTTCCGCCGGAAGCAAGGGAATATACGCAATGGACAGTATATTTGTATTCGAATGATGACTGTGAAGGAAATAATGGCTCCGATAGAGCCTGAAATGAAAGAATTTGAAGTGCGCTTCCGCAGGAATATGCAGTCCAAAGTCCCGTTGCTGGACAAGGTCACGCATTACATCATCCGCCGCAAAGGCAAGCAAATGCGCCCGATGTTCCTCTTCCTGATCGCGAAAATGCTCGGAGAGGTCAACGACAAAACCTACCAGGCCGCGTCTTTGGTCGAATTACTCCACACCGCTTCGCTTGTACACGACGACGTCGTCGACGATGCGAACGAACGCCGCGGCTTCTTCTCGGTCAACGCACTCTGGAAAAACAAGATTGCCGTACTCGTCGGCGATTACATGCTTTCAAAAGTCCTGCTTTTATCGATCGAAAATAACAACATCCGCCTGCTCGGCATCGCTGCACGCGCTGTACGCGAAATGAGCGAAGGCGAGCTCCTCCAGATCGAAAAAGCCCGCAAGCTCGATATTACCGAAGAAATCTATTTTGAAGTCATCCGCCAGAAAACGGCATCGCTGATCGCAACAGTCTGCGAAGCCGCAACGGTTTCGGTGGACCGCGAAGACCTCGCTGCACAAATGCGGGAATTCGGCGAGCTCGTCGGACTCGCTTTCCAGCTCAAGGACGATATTTTTGATTACGGTACAGCGCAGGATATCGGCAAGCCGACAGGGCTCGATATCCGCGAGCGGAAAATGACGCTCCCACTGATCTATGCACTGAACCACGGTGGACAGGAAGTACGCAAAGAGCTCATCAACATCGTCAGGAACCACAACGAAGATGCTGCAATGGTGCGCCGCGCCGTGAAACTAGTGGTCGACGCCGGCGGTATCCAATATGCTTCCGATAAAATGTATGCCCTCAAAAACAAAGCGCTCGCCTTGCTGGAGAATATCCCGGATTCCCAATCCAAACGCGCGCTGTGCGGACTGGTGGAATATACGATTGAACGTGAAAAATAAATAAATCATGACGAAATACATCGCATCCCTATGCCTCGCGGCACTCCTGTTTTCCTGCCGGGAAGCAGAACCGACGGAACAAAAACCAAAAACATCGCAAGCGCTGACCGAAGTTGTAGACGGTACTTTTACAGAATATTATCCAGGCAGAAAAAAAGTCAAGTTCCGCGGTGAGCAGGATGCAGCAGGAAAACGCCACGGAAAATGGGTTTTCTACTCAGAAAACGGCGTTGAATTATCGGTCACACATTACATCAACGGTGTGCGTGAAGGCTTCACGATCGTGAAATACCCGAACGGGACGATTCATTACGTAGGCGAATACAGCAATGACAAAGAAGTTGGCATCTGGAAAACCTACGACACCAACCAGAAGCTCGTTGAAGAGAAGAATTTTGACGCGCTGAACGCCGCAGGCGAGTAAACCAGACATTGCGCGGGATTTCCGCAAATTTTAATTACCGGAGGATATTCGGTATTTTTACATTTCAGCACATTTATTTCAACACATGGCCAGAATCCCCCCGCATATTATTGACGATATCATGCAGGCTTCCCGCATCGAGGAAGTCATCGGGGAATTTGTGAATCTAAAAAGGGCGGGATCGAGCCTCAAGGGACTGAGCCCGTTTACAGACGAAAAAACAGCTTCCTTCGTCGTTTCGCCGGCCAAGCAGATCTTCAAATGTTTCTCTACCGGCAAGGGCGGCTCCGTCGTGACCTTCCTGATGGAGAAAGAACATTATTCTTATCCCGAAGCGCTGCGCTGGCTGGCCGACAAATACGGCATCCAGCTGCCGGAGGAAGAACCGCAGACGGCGGAAGAAATGGCCGCGGTCACGGAGCGTGAAAGTCTCCAGATCATCAATGAATTTGCGAAGCAGCACTTCCAGCATGCGATGCATGAAACGGAAGAAGGCAAAGCGATCGGCGTCAGCTACTTTCTGGAACGCGGATTTCGCATGGAGACGATCCAGAAATTCCAGCTCGGCTACTGCCTCAACAAAGGCAATGACTTCACCGAAGCGGCACTGGCGAAAGGCTACAAGCTCGAATACCTCGAAAAGGTCGGGCTCGTGCGCACAAAAGACGACCGCAGCTTCGACTTCTTCCGCGGACGGGTCATGTTCCCGATACACAGTATCACGGGACGCGTACTTGGTTTCGGCGGCAGGACTTTGCTGGCCGACAAGAAAATTGCCAAATACTTCAACTCGCCGGAGAGCATCATCTACAACAAAAGTGAGATCCTTTACGGACTTTATTTTGCGAAAGGCGATATCATCAAATATGACAACTGTTTCCTGGTCGAGGGGTACACGGATGTCATCAGCATGCACCAGGCCGGCGTCAACAACGTTGTTTCCTCGTCGGGAACTTCGCTGACGAAGGAGCAGATCAAACTCGTTCGACGCTACACACAGAATATCACGATCCTCTATGATGGTGATGCTGCAGGTATCAAAGCTTCTTTCCGCGGGATCGACCTGATCCTCGAGGAAGGGATGAATGTACGCGTCGTGCTTTTCCCGGATGGCGATGACCCGGATTCCTACTCCAAAAAAGTAGGTTCTGCGGAGCTCGAGAAATACATCAAGGACAATACAAAGGATTTCCTGACCTTCAAGGCGGAAATGCTCCTCGGGGACGGAACCGGCGATACCAGTCAGCGCGTGAAGCTGATCCACGAGATCGTGCATTCGATCTCCCTGATCCCGGACCAGATCACGCGATCGATTTATGCAAAAGAGATCTCGACACGCTTCGACATCGATCAGACGATCATTGACCAGGAATTGCTGAAACTCCGCAAGGACCAGGTCGTCAAACCGACGAATGATCCTGTTATTACGGACAATTTCACGCCCAACACCTATCAGCAGCAACAAGTCCGGACACCTGCACAGCCACCTGCTGAGATCAAAAAAGTTTCCCGCCAGGAACATACGGAGGCTGATCTGATGCGCATCCTCGTGAAATACGGGCCGTATGCGATTGAGATGGACCACACGGACGAAAAAGGCGAGCTGGTGAAGATCGAAGCTTCCGTCGCAGAATTAATCTGCTATGAGCTGCACCGCGACGAGATGACCTTCACGCATCCGGTTTTCAACCGCATTCACCAGGTGATCAGCAACGGCCTCGTCGAGAAAATTCTATACAAACCCAGCTTTTTCATGCGTTCGGAAGACCAGGACATTGTGAAAACTGTTTCTGAGATTGAAACGGATGCTTACGAGCTCAGTCACAACTGGCTCAACAAATACAATATCGACACCAATACCGAGCTCGACAAACTGAAACGCGCCGTGATCGATTCGATTTATACGTTTAAATCTGCGAAAATCGAGCAACGCATCCAGGAAATCCACGTGGCGATTGCCGAATGTGAAGAAATGAATGATGTTGAGAAGGTTGGCGACCTGCTGGTCGAACAGATCACCCTGGAGCGCATCAAAGTATCCATTTCCGCGCAGCTCGGAAGAATCATTTTACGCTGATGATGCGCTATACTTTTTATGAACTGGGCCCTTACAATGTCTGCCTCTGGAATGTCGTCGCGCTGGTCGTGATCTTCCTCTGCGCCGTAGCGCTGCGCAGGATTATCCACCGGTCGCTGAAACGCTACCTGATCGGGGCCAACATCAAGCTCGAAGGCCAGAAAGCAACCTGGCTGCGCCTGCTGAGCCAAAGCATTTATGTCATTGCCGCGTATGTCGCTGTCCTGAGCTTCAACATCAACAACAACGACGTTTCTTTCATCGAGTTCCTGAACTACCGCATCATTGAGTCGCGCAGGCTCAACATCAGTTTCTACCAGATCCTGATCATCATTGCCGTCGGTTTCGGTGCGAAGGTCTTCATCAACTTCCTGAAGCTGTATTTCAACAAGCGCTTCCGCTCGCGGGCCGATTACAATCCGAGCACGGAATATGTCTATGTACAGATCAGCAAATACATCATTTACATTTTTGTGATTTTCTTCAGCCTGCAAACGCTGGACCTCAACCTCACGATCCTGCTTACGAGCTCCACCGCTTTGTTCATCGGGCTCGGACTTGGATTGCAGGATGTTTTCAAGGACATGGTTTCCGGCCTGGTACTGCTGTTTGAAGGCACGATCAAAATCGGCGATGTCGTAGCACTGCAGGATCCCAAATTCAAGGAACCGATGATTGCGAAGATCATCCGCATCAATGTACGCACGACGCAAATCGAGACGCCGGACGGCAATGTGCTGATCATCCCCAATACCAAGCTCACACAGGAATACATCGAGAACTGGAGTCACAGCAGCGATGTTTCGCGTTTCATGATCCACCTCACCGTGGCTTACGGCTCGAACATGGAGCTGGTTTGCAATCTGTTGCGGCAGGCTGCACTGAGTCATCCGAAGGTCAAAAAATCGCAACCTGTACAGGTCCGCATGAAAGACTTCGGCGAACGCGGTATGGAGTTGGAGCTGATTTTCTGGGCCGACCAGAGCTGGGAAGCGAGTAATTACAAATCGGAGATCCGTTTTGAGATCGATCGCCTGTTCAGGCAATACAGTATCCGTATTCCTTTCCCGCAATTCGACATCAACCTGCCCCCGATTCCACCGGAATTTTGATGCGGATTTTCCCGCAGCACCTTCATTTTTGATTGCAGACAGCTTGTTTTCACGCCAAACGAGACGTCTTAGTGTGCTTGCTTATTGCGTGCAAACTGGGAATATGAAGCTTGTGTCAAGTAGATTTTTTGATTTTTTAACATGAAACACAGGATTCCCAATCTGTTTTCACAATTTGTAAAGTACTGTTTACTTGCTCCTTAGTTTCCTCCAGGATAGATTTTTCAGATTCTTACCGCAATTACAAAGAATTAACAGAATAATCTTTATATGCGTAAATTTGAATCAAATTTAAAAACTATGAAAAAACTATTATTTCTAGGCGGCATTTTGTTCTGGAGTATGGGAGCATTCTCCCAGACCTGTGCTGTCGTCTCGGGTGTTGGTAGCTCCAATCCTACATCCACAACCATTGAACTGACCTGGACAGCAGGTGGCTCAGAGACCAGCTGGAACATCGAGTACGATGCTGAAGGATTTACACAGGGAGACGGCTTGACCGCTACCGCAACCGGAACACCAACTGCAATCCTGACCGATCTCGTTCCTGCCGGAACCTATGATGTCTATGTACAGGCAGATTGCGGAAACGGAGACGAAAGCGAATGGGAAGGACCTTATACCTTCACGACTCCTTGTGTTCCTGTAGCGATCAATATGTTCCCATGGACTGAAAACTTCGACAACACAGACCTGGAAGCACTTCCTTGTGGATGGTTAGCGAACGACGTGAACGGCGATGAAACCACCTGGTATGTCAGTAACTCTTCAGCTGCTTCCGGAGCGAATTCACTGTACATCGAGTGGAACTCTTCCGAAGCGATGAACGACTGGGCATTTACGCCGGAGCTTATGCTCGAAGCGGGTACAACCTACGCACTTTCTTTCGATTACAGTACAGAAAATGATTCTTACATAGAAAGTATGGGCATCCACATCGGAAATGCACAGACAGTAGCAGCAATGACCACTTTGCTGAATGATATTCCTGAATTGGTTTCAGAAGATTTCACAAACCACCTGGTTATTTTTACAGTACCGACCGATGGTTCCTACTACATCGGTTTTCACGGATACAGCATCACGAATCAGTATGTGATCAACCTGGACAACATCACTGTTGATTTCGCACCTGCATGCCCTACTCCGACGATGCTGACAGCAAGCAATTTCGTGCAGGACGGCGCAACAATTAGCTGGAATGCCGGTTTTGAGGAAACACACTGGACCATCGAATACGGTGAACAAGGATTTTCGCCGGGTGATGGAACAACCATCACTGTACAAGGAACACCAGACACAATTATCGGTGATTTGCAGCCTTCAACAGCTTATGATTACTATGTGACCGCCAATTGCGACGCTGCAACTGAAAGCGACGTAGCAGGACCATTCACATTTACAACAACTTGCATCCCACCAGTTGTCACTGATCTTCCATGGGTTGAAAACTTTGACGCGGTTGCAACACCTGAACTTCCTTGCGGATGGGCAGTAAACGACGTAAACAATGACGAGATTACCTGGTATACACAAGCGGAAATCTTTGCATCAGAGTCTAATGCTTTGCGCATTGAGTACAATGGTGATGAAGCTCTGAATGACTGGGCATATACCCCGGCATTTACTTTGACAGCAGGTACTACCTATCAATTGTCTTTCGATTACAGTACAGACGATGACTGGTACGACGAGAGCATGTCCGTACACATTGGAAACGCACAAACTACTGCTGCTATGACAACGTCGTTGGCTGAAATGACTGCTTTCTATAGCATTGACTTTACAACCAAAAATATCGTCTTCACTGTTCCTGCGGACGGTAACTACTTCGTTGGTTTCCACGCTTTCAGCGAAGCTAATTTGTGGACCATCGTACTGGACAACATCACCATGGATCTCGCACCGGCTTGTCCTGAAGTTGATGAACTGTCGGTAGGATTGGTTACAGGAAACACAGCTTCCTTGAGCTGGAGCGCAGGCTTCTCAGAAACAACGTGGAACGTCGAGTACGGTCCTGAAGGATTCGTGCCAGGTGAAGGGACATTGATCACCGCACACGAAACACCGGATACAACGATTGCAGGTCTGAACGGACTGACAACTTATGATTACTACGTACAGGCTGATTGTGGTGCAGAAGATGCACAATGGGTAGGTCCTTTCACATTCACTACGCCTTGCGTAGGTCCAATCATCTCTACATACCCTTGGTCTGAGGATTTCGAAACGGCTGAGACGCCAGACATGCTTTGCGGATGGATTTCCGAAAACGCCAATGACGACTTCGAAGAGTGGGAAACTGACGACTTTATTTCCAACTCCGGAGACTACGCATTGTATATGGATTATGATTTCGACAACGACATGAACGACTGGGTGTTTACACCTGCTTTCGTGATGCAGGCAGGAACCACCTACAAAGTGTCCTTCGCTTATGCTGCCGATTATGTAGATTATGATGAAAAACTGAAACTGGCCGTCGGTACATCACAAACAAGTGCTGCCATGTCGACGACATTGACGGACCTGACTTTCAACAATGAAACGTTTGATACCGTTACCGTAGCGTTTACGCCAACTGTTACAGGTTCTTACTTCTTTGGTGTTCAGGCACACAGCGAAGCAAACACCAGCGGAATTTACGTAGATGATTTCCACGTATGCGAAGCTGAAAGCGCTTCTTTCACACTGGCGCAGGACACGATCTGCAAAACAGCTGCTCCGATTGCTCCGGTAGTTACAGGCGTAACAGGCGGTAGATTCTCCGGAAGTACAGGTTTGGTTGTAGATGCAACAACAGGTGCGATCGTACCGGTAGCAAGTACCGTAGGAACACACCAGCTCACGTATACATCCAGCACAGGAATGTGTGCAGGAACAAGCACGATGACGGTTATCATCAAAGACTGTACACTTGGACTCGACGAAGCAGCATCTTTAAGCGCAGTTGAATTGTATCCAAACCCGACAAACGGTATCTTCAACATCCGCGCACCATACGCAGCGGATCTGAAAATCGCAGTACTTGACTTTACAGGAAAAGCAATCGAGCTTCCGGTTGCACAACAGGCAACAGGAGCATTCACTGTGGACTTGTCTAACCTTTCCAACGGCGTTTACCTCGTTAAACTGACCAACAAAGAAGGACAGCAGATTCGCAGAGTAGTTTTGAACAAATAAGCATTCGCTGAAATAATACAAAGCCCGGGGAGCAATCTTCGGGCTTTTTTTGTGGTTCAACCAGCTCATTTACAGCATTGAAAAACACGCTCGAACATCCATTTCATAAAAAAGAGCAGTTTTAACATTTCTGCGTGCCTCCTTGCAGGCATTTTTTACGTCTAGGCTATTGTAAACCCGGTTTAAGGCTGTGTTTAAAGATTTTATTGTCAGAGGTTGTTCAGGTTTTATCCCGGACAGCTTCGAAAACCACCTCTCCGGTGCTTTGAAAGGTTGTCTGAAACAGGCAGCCTTTTATTTTTTAACCAGACAAGGGCTTGCAGCGAAGAAGGCCTATGCCCCAGAATTTCAACACAATAAATTTTCACGAAAGTTAACGCTTCATTTAAAATTCCCACTTAGCTTTGCCTTAACTTAGCAGATTACAATTTTACTTAACTCCCATGCCCTTGCGGAAAAGCAGCGATCATCAGTTTGTGGATACGGTGAAGGGGAAAGTCATTCTTTCCTTTGCCTTCATTTTGTGCGTGCTGCTGGTGACCTTGTTTGTCAACCGTGTGGCTTTCCGGAAAATCACCGACGCAATAGAAGAGCTCTCGCGGCCCAATCCAAAGCTGGCTACGCTGAACCAGCTGCACCGCTCGGCTTCAGGTCTGATGGACCTGCAACGCATAGAGCTGATCGCCGGAAATAACCAACCATCTGATTTACTGCTGAACGAAACCCAGGAAGTGCGCCAACAGATCGGCAAGCTAAAAAAAATGTTCCGGGATACACCCGGACAGCTTGAAAAGATGATTTCCATCGATTCGATGGTAAACCTGCGGGACAGGCTTTTCATCGAATACCTGCGCTTAAAGTTCAATGCGACAGAAAAAGGTGCTTTCAACCGCGAGCTGAATGCGCTTTCAGAACAATTGCAGAATGAGAACCTACAGGTCGATTCGAACGTCGTCACTTCCCAGCAAACAACCAAAACGACAACAATCCTGAAACCTGTTGCACAGGCTCCGCAGGAAGAAACCCCGAAACGCAAGAAGCTCTTCGGCAGGTCGCGAAAGGAAG
>Ga0247806_10001775_pt1 | contig 10188 bp, 11 predicted proteins | sample UWRJL059202B1_FD_179935 | JGI IMG/M metagenome (GOLD analysis project Ga0247806, IMG submission 179935) | Plant litter microbial communities from Arlington Agricultural Research Station in Wisconsin, United States - UWRJ-L059-202B-1 | ecosystem: Environmental > Terrestrial > Plant litter >... | reverse complement strand
TTCATCCGCATCCAGGTCGCCAACCTGTACATGTTCATCCTCGCGTTCATCGGGTCGTCGGTGTTCGCCATCGCCGGCACGGCACTGCTCAGCCCGGCGCAGGTGCTCTGGATCCACCTGGCGATCGTCGCGCCGATCGGTGCCGTGATGGGCCTGGACCTGTCCACGCCCGGGATCATGGACAAGAAGCCTCGCCCGTTCAACCAGCCGATCATCGTGCGGTCGATGATGGTGCGCCTGCTCATCACCGGCCTCTACATGGCCGCGGCGACGTTGGTGCTCGTGCAGATCGGCAAGGCCAGCTACGACTCCCTCGTGCTCGGCCAGACCATGGCCGTGGTGGGTCTGGGCCTGATGAACATCGCCGTGGCGCTCAACCTGCGCTACCCGGCCGAGAGCGCGTTCGGCCCCTCCACCCTGACCAACCCCAAGCTGCTCTGGGCGTTCGCCTGGGCCGTGGTCGGCTCCCTGCTGGTCACCCAGATCCGGGTGCTGCAGGAAGTCTTCGGCACGGTTCCGCTCACCGCAGGGCAGTGGCTGCTCTGCCTGGCCCCCGCGGTGCTGCTGTTGCTGCTCGGCGAACTCGGCAAGCTCGTGCTGCGCGCCCGGCGGCGGCGCCCGTAACGGCAGCGTCAGCCTCGGGTGTCAGGCCGGCTCGGGCGCCGGTGCGGTGCGCTCGAGGGCGCGGATCAGCGACTGGGCGTCGTACGGGCCGGTGTGGCGCTGCCCGTTGAGGAAGAACGTCGGCACCGCCGTCACCTCCATCGCCTCGGCGTCGAGCATGTCATCCCGCACCCGCTGAGTGACCTCGGCGGATTCCAGGTCGGCGGTGAACCGGTCCACGTCCAGGCCCAGTTCTTCGGCCCGCCGGATGATGTCCGACGGCAATTGGTGCTCTTGATCGGCGAAGAGGCTGCGTTCGAACTCGAAGAACTTGCCCTGCCGCGCGGCGGCCTCCGCGGCCTCGGCGCCGGCGAGGGCATTGGGGTGATAGCGGGTCAGCGGGGCGTGCCGCCAGACGTAACGCAGCCGGTCGCCGACTTCGCGGTGCACCTCCTCGACCGACCCGGTGGCCTTGAGGCAGAACCCGCACTGGAAGTCGCCGTACTCCACCATTGTCAGCGGCGCGTCGACGGGACCGAAGATGTGGTCCCTGGCCGGATCGACCGGGCGCATCAGGGTGAGCCCGGTGGTCGTGGCGGGCCGTGCGGCGTCGGACATCCGGAAGATCACGGTCGCCAGGGTGAACGCGATCACGGATGCCCCGAGCACACCGACGCGGGCCTCGTTCTGGATCGCCGGGTCGTCGATGGCCAGATCGACGATGAACAGCGAGATGGTGAAGCCCATGCCGCACAGCGCCGCGCCGCCGGCGATGCGGTCCAGGGTGAGACCGGGCCCGAACTCGCCCAGCCGGGCCACGCGCATCAGCGCAGTCGACCCGAATACGCCGAGCAGCTTGCCCGCAACCAGGCCCACCACGATTCCCCAGGTGATGGGCGACGCCGCCGCAGCCGCCAGGATCGCCGGGCTCAGCTCCACGCCGGCGTTGGCGAGCGCGAAGATGGGCAGGATCACATAGGCCACGTAGGGGGCATACGCGGACTGCAGCCGTTCGTTGATCGAGATCGATTCGCGCAGGCTGTTGGCGGCGGCGCGGGCGTAGTCGCTGTTCGGGGACTGTCGGAAGGTGCGCGCGAGGTCGAGGGCGTGTTCGACGTCACGCCGGTTCGGCCGGTACACCGGCACGAGGAGCGCGATCGCGACGCCGGCCAGGGTGGGATGCACGCCGGAGGCGAGGAAGGCGAGCCACACGATCACGGCCAGGGTGCCGTACACGGGACCGCGTCCGCCGCGGAGGTACCGGGTGAAGTACACCCCGGCGAGCCCGATTGCCGCGACGACGAGCGGCCAGGGAGTGAAATCCGCGGTGTAGACGAGGGCGATGATGGCCAGCGCGCCGATGTCGTCGACGACCGCCAGCGCCAGCAGGAAGACCCGCAGCCGGCCCGGCATCCGCGGCCCGGTCAGCGCGAGCGCACCGACGAGGAACGCCGTGTCGGTGGAGATCACCACTCCCCAGGCGTGCTCTTGGCCGGAGCCGGAGCTGATCAGCAGGTAGAGCAGCGCGGGCAGCAGCAGTCCGGCGACGGCGGCGACCATCGGCACCACGGCGCGCCCCCAGCTGGTGAGCCCGCCGATGGCGAACTCCCGCCGCACCTCCAGGCCCACCGTGAAGAAGAAGATCGCCATGAGCGCATCGTTCACCAGGGCGTGCAGGGTGAAGTCCAGCTGCAGGTCGGCCACTCCCACGCTCAAGCGGGTATCCCAGAACTGGGCATACGAGGCCGACGGGATGTTCGCCCACACGATCGCCAGTAGGGTGGCCGCGAGCAGCAGGAGCGCGCCTACGCGTTGCTGGCCGAGACCGCGGATCCGGTCGCTGAGTGACCGGGGAGTGCTGTGGGGCTGATGTGAGCGCTCCGGGTCCGGCGATTGTCTGATCACGGTCAGTTCCGACATTTCCGCTCCCTCCCTGTGGGCGGTGCCTCAAGAGGTCAATTCTCCCGCCATGCCGCACCCGTTTCAAGGGTGACTCCGGGCGGCGCAGCACGTTCCACCCTGCGGGTATACGGTCTCAGCGTTCAGCGCTCACCTGCGCGACCCCGACACCCCAGACATCCCAGACATCCCAGACATCCCAGGAGGAGATCATGACGGTACTCGTCGGTTATTCGAGCAAGTACGGTGCCACGGAGGGCATCGCCGAGCGGATCGCCGCCGCCCTGCAGGCGGCGGGGGTCGAGGCGGAGGCGCATCCGGTGCGGGACGTGCACGATCCGTCCGGCTACGACGCCTTCGTGATCGGCGCGGCCGCCTACATGGGCTCCTGGCGGAAGGACGCCACCCGGTTCGTGCGGCGGCACCGGGAGCTGCTCGCCGCCCGGCCGGTGTGGCTGTTCAGCAGCGGTCCGCTCGGCACCGAGAAAACGGATGCCGAGGGGCGCGACATGCTCACCCAGGCCGAACCCAAGCAGTTCGCCGAGTTGACCCCGCTGGTCTCGCCGCGCGGCACCCAGGTGTTCTACGGCGCGATGGACACCGCGAAGCTCCGCGGCCGGGACCGCCTGGTCGGCAAGATACCGGCGGTGGAGAAGATCCTGCCCAACGGGGACTTTCGGGACTGGGCCGCCATCGACGCCTGGGCGCAGGCCATCGCCGGCGCCCTCAAGGGTTCGCGAACTGTGAGTTAAGCCCCGAAAACCCGAGGTTTTTGGGGCTTTTCTCACGGTTCGCGGGCCCGATCGGGCGACGGGAGATTGGAGGGCTTCGGCGTCGGGAAGGTGTCGGGACCGGTGTCGCCGTTGCGAACGCAGTGACTGGAGGCGCTGACAGCGACCCGGGGGTTCGTCGGATCTTCACCATTGAGAAAGACGTTCACCGTCATGTCGGGCCCGACATAGTAGTAGTCCCGTTCCCCGGCACCGGTCGGTTCGTCGTCTGCCGAGCGCAGCACCCACTCATCGCCGACGGGCGCCAATAGGGTGAGGAGCGTGTCGTTGGACATCGGTTCGGCCAGGTCGTAACCGACTCCGAAGGACCACAGCGCGCTGCCGCCTGGACCCGGATCAGGTGTCGAACCGCAGTAGGACGAGTCGTTGATCGGCAGGAATTCGCCATCATCGACAAGCCACTCGACCGGCACCTCGGAGACCAGGGAGATGACCTCGTTCTGGGTCAGTACCGCAGCATCCTGCAGTGTCAGGTCGGTTCTCGCTCCGTCCGACGAGCATCCGCACAGTGCCAGCAGCGCAGCGACACTGACCAGCAACAGAGAACCCGAGCGGGCTCCGCGCCGAGAGCCAGGCTTGGATGTGAGCATCAGTGACGCCCATCGGTAGTGAGAACTCCGTAGAGCTCTTCCCAGGCTTCAGACCCGGGTTCGAAGACGCCATCGTGAGCCGCGGGGTCGATCAGCCCCTCGCGCCCGGAGTCGAGGACTGTGATCCCGGCGAGACGGTCGGGATCAACTCCCATGTTGGTGAAACCGCCCTGGGTCAATTGCATGAAGTCACCCGGGGCGGTCATGACGAATCTTTCTTTGTTTGGTTGAGCATAGTCATCAACGGCGGACACGTCCGGGCCGGCGCCGGCGCTCTCTATATGCACAACATAGTCGGCCGGCAGCCCGATCTTTTCGGCGCTCCCCCCGATGAGACCGCCCGCGCTGTGGAGGAAGACCCCGATACGCGGCGGCTCCTGGCCGGCCACTGTCACGACCTCGTCAACGCCCGTCACGAATTCGGCCAGCCGTGCTCCGCCGTCCTCTGCCATTCCTTCGATGTCACCGGTGACGTAGGTGTCCCAGCCTGGGAAGTCCGTGCCCATCCAGGTGATGGTCACCACGTCTTCTTGCCTGGTGACGCTCGCATCATAAAGACCCTTGGCCCTCTCGTCGTACATCAGCACAGTATCCATCGCGAGTGTGGTGCCGTTCACAATTATCCCGACGTTGCTGGTTTCAGCACTCAACGTGCCATGGACTTCCGCATAACGGCCGTTGCCGGTCGGGTCGAAGAGGAGTACTTGACGATCGCTCGAACCCATCTCCCGCAAGGTCTTCGCACGCGCCAACGTCTCGCCGAGGGCAGCCGCCAGCGCCATACCCGCTTGGGAGTCACCCCGGTTCGGATGGGCCTGGAGGGTGGTGATCTCCTCGCGAAGGCCGGCGATGACGGCAGCTTCGTCGTCCTGGGCGGCTGCGATATTGGTGCGGTTGGCTGAGAACCGCACCTCCCAAGGCACGCCGTCGAGCGCACCGACCACCTCCGGCACGCCTGCCGCGAGAGCAAGTTGCTGGTCGTGCCCCAGCGCACTCCACCATTCCGCCACCATCTGCGCGCTCGGTGGGTGCGCCGTGAAGCGGCCGGCCAGGTCCGGGTGTAGGCCCACCAGCACCTGCAGGTCGGCGGCGCTCAGGGTGGCGAATCGAGACAACAATTCCGTCGAACTGTCGAAGCGGATGGCCGTGGCCGTGAATGCCGCGAGCGGGCCCAACGCCTGCACCGACCCCAGCTGCTGGGCGCAGGTCGAATCGGCCGACCTGCGGTGGGCGATCAGGTCTTCCCACTGGGCGTCGCACCCGCGCAACATCGTCTGGTCCGCGTCGATCACCCTATCCAGGCGGGCCGAGTCGACGCTGTGAGACGGTTCCGTCGCCCAGAGTTCCATGCCCGCAAGCAGAGTGGAGCGTTGCCGTTCATGCTTCACGAGCTGGTCCTGGGCGTCACTGCGCTGGTGCCCGAGCACGCTCTGTTGGTCTTGGATCTGCTCGATTTCGGTGGCGTACCGCTGCAGGGCAGCGGCGTGCGCATCCAGTCCTTGAATCAGGAGGACGAGGCTGGGACCCAACGCGTCGAGATTCGCCACGAAGGCGTCACGCGACTTAGCCGTCCAGTCGGCACTCCCCGCGTCATTCCTGACCGCACCCAAAGTGCCCTGCACCACCCGCAGATCGTCTGCACGATTCGTGCGCAGAGTGGCCTGGTTCCGGATTCCCCAGGGTTCCCCGGCACCCGGGTTCTCTCGAGTCCAGGTCATCAACGGTCCGCTCGCGCTGCGAGCCGGGCGTCCGCGGCCTGCAATTCCCGGGCCGCATCCGCCGGGAACGCCCCCAGCTCGGTCAACTGACCGGCGAGGAGGGCACCGCGTGCTGACTGCTGCGCCGTGCCTGAGGAGAGCGCATCGATGACCACCGCGGACTGCACTGACGAGTCGGCCGAACCGAATCCCGGATCCGCCCGAATCGCATCGGCCGTTTGCCGCACCGACGTCGCCAAGCTGCTCAGCAGCGACTCGCTCACCTGCAAATCTGACACAGTGCCCCCGCCCCTGCTATTGAAGTCAGCCTAGTGACAGACCGGACACCCTGCGTCGCCGTGCCCAGCCCAGTATGGGGGGCGTGACGGGCGGCCGGACCGGCGGCGGCCTCAGATCCCGAACGACAACCTGCGGGAGATTGGCGGGTCAACGCCCGCGTTTGGCTCGACGCCGTTGCCGCCAGGTCATCGCGGCGAGTGCGGCGGCGTCACGGTCCCTGGCGGCGTCCCGCTCGACCCGGGCGGCGTCGCGACGCTCCTGCCAGCGAGCGATCTCCGTGGCAATGTCACGCGGCGCCGTGACCACTGGCGGGCCGCCGCGCAGCTGCCGGCGGGCCTCGACCACCCGCCGGTTGAAGTCGTCGAGGATCTCCCGCACCGCTCGTTCGGAGACCACCGCATCGAGTTGGGCGTCGAGCCCGGCATCCTCGGAGCGCAGGGTGAGGGCGGGCGGGCCCAGGCCGGTGATCTGCTCGCGCTCGATCTTCTGCCGGATCCACCAGTCCGGGTCGTACGGGGCGGTGAGCCCGGGGATCGGCTTGCCGGTGCCGGGCAGGTTGTCGAAGTCGCCGCGACGCATGGCCTGCTGGATCGAGATCTCCACGTACTGGGCGCGAGCATCCATCATCGCCTGGCCGGCCTCGTTGGTGTCGGGCTCCGCCTCCGCGCGTTCGGATGCTGGCGTCTCGCGGTTGATCTTGTACCGCGCCACGTTGAGCGGCGTATCGCTGGGTTCGCGTGGACCAGTCATGACACCAGCCTAGGTTCAGCCGCACGGTGATGGGCGGCTCCGCGTACACTGACCGGCATGTTCCGTCGCCCGCACCACGCGCTCGCAGGCCGGCCGGCGTGAAGGCCGTCGTCTACGACCGGTACGGGCGGCCCGACGTGCTCAGGGTCGAGGAGCTCCCGAAGCCCTCGCCCGGAGCGAACCAGGTGCTGATCGAGGTCGCCGCGACCTCTGTCAACCTGTCCGACTGGGAGGGACTGACCGGGAGCCCCGGGTACGCCCGGATCGGCGGGCTGCGCGCGCCCCGGCGCCGGGTATTGGGCTCCGACATCGCCGGACGGGTCGCCGCCGTCGGCTCCGGCGTCACCCGGTTCCGCGTGAACGATGAGGTCTACGGCGACAACATGGGCCTTCTGGGCGGATTCGCCGAGTACGCGGTGGCGCCGGTCACGGCCCTCGCCCACAAGCCCCCTGGGCTGACCTGCGCGCAGGCGTCGACGCTGCCCCAGGCGGGAGCGATCGCGCTGCAGGGCACCGCCAGCGCTCGCCGCGGGCATCGCGTGCTGATCAACGGCGCCGGCGGCGGGTCGGGATCGTTCGCGATCCAACTGGCCAAACACTCCGGCGCCCACGTGACCGGCGTCGACAACGCCGGCAAGCTCGACTTCATGCGCGGACTCGGCGCCGACGAGGTCGTCGACTACACCACCTCCGACTTCACCCGGCTCGAACCGTTCGACCTGATCCTCGACCTGGTGGCGCACCGGTCGGTGTTCGCCTACCGGCGTGCGCTGGTCCGCGGCGGCCGCTACCTCTGCGTTGGCGGCACCGTGCGCAGCGTGCTGCGCGTCATGACCGTCGGTGCGGCGCTCGGCCTGGTCTCCGGGCGCCGGATGGGACTGTTCATCGCCCGGGAGGGCCCGGCGTACTTCGAGCCCGTCGCCGAGCGGTGCGTCACCGGCGAACTGACCATCCACATCGACCGCACCTTTCCCCTGCACGAGGCGGCGCAGGCGCTGAGCTACCTCGGCGAGGGACGCGCGCTCGGCAAGATCGTCGTGACCGGATAGGAGGGCGTATGGCAGCGACCGAGAACATCCGCATCACGGTCGGGGACGGCACCGTATCGGGAGCGTACGCCCGCCCGGTCGACGCCGGCGCCACACTGGTGCTGGCTCCGGGCGCGGGGTCCGACTTCGACCACCCGTTCCTCGTCGGCTTCACCGAGGCGCTGAACGACGCGGGAGTGGCCACGCTGCGATTCAATTTCCCGTACCGGGAGGCCGGCCGCCGGCTGCCCGACCGGGCGCCCAAGGCCATCGACACGTGGCGGGCGGCCATGGCCGCTGCCGCCGCCCTGTCCCCCGGTCACGCCGTCTGGGCGGGCGGTAAATCCTTCGGCGGGCGGATGGCCTCCATGGCGGTGGCCGCGGGGATGCCGGCGGCTGGCCTGGTCTTTCTCGGCTACCCGCTGCATCCGCCCGGCAAACCGGACAAGATGCGCGATGAGCACCTGTACGGGATCGACCGGCCGATGCTGTTCGTGCAGGGCACCCGCGACCCGTTCGGCACCCCGGACGAACTCACCCCGGTGGTGGGCCGCTTGCGCGCGGCGACCCTCCAGCTGATCGACGGCGCGAACCATTCGTTCGAGGTTCGGGGAATCACACGCCCGGCCGCCGAAGTGGGTGCCGCGCTGGCCCCGGCCGTCGTCGGGTTCGTGCGCGCCGGCAGGGGCTGACCGGCGCTACTCAGCGGATGGCCGCTGCCGTTGCGCCTTCGTCGCCGAGCGCTGCTGCTTGGCGGCGAGGTGTCGGCGGCCGGAGCCCTTGGTGGGTTTGGTCGCCCGGCGGCGCGGCCCGTCGGGGGCGAGCCCCTCGGCCACGAGCTCGGCGAGTTTGGCCAGGGCGATCTCACGGTTGCGCAGCTGGGAGCGCTGTTCGGAGGCGGCCATGGTGACCACCCCGTTGACCAGGCGACGGTCCAGCCGGGTGAGCAGCATTGTCCGTTGCTCGTCGGTCAGCACCGCGGACTCGGCGACGCTCCACGACACCTGCACCCGGCTGTCCGAGGTGTTCACGTGTTGCCCGCCGGGACCGGACGACCGGGAGAACCGCCAGCCGAGTTCCGTCGCCGGAATCGTGAGCGCGGGTGATACCTCAAGATCCATGTGTCAAGGGTCCCACGATCTGGGTGGGACCGGTGTCCCCGGCCGGGTTAGAACAGCGGCCAGGGCACCGCGGGCATCTCGCCCGCCGGGGCGGGAAACCGCGCCTCGGTGCGGAGCCGGTCGCAGCGGGCGGCCAGGGCCGCGAGTTCGGCCGGGGTGAGCAGCACGGCGAGGGCGTCGCCGAGGTCCCCGGCGAGGGCGGCACGCACGGTGTGGATGCCGGCCAGCTCCTCGGCGGTGAGCTCATCGCCGATCCAGCCCCAGAGCACGGTGCGCAGCTTGTGGTCGGCGTGGAAGGTGAGGCCGTGGTCGACACCGTGCCGATGGCCGCCCGGCATCGCGAGGATGTGATCGCCCTTGCGGTCGGCGTTGTTCACAACAATGTCGAACACGGCCATCCGGCGGAGCGCCGCGGAGTCTTCGTGGATGAGCGCGACCAGGCGATCGTTCTGGTCCCGGCCCTCGAGCACCTGCCGCCAACCCTCCGCCGGTACGGCGTCGGCCGCGACGAGATCCACGGCGTCCTGTTCGGGGTCGGTGTCCTGCCAGAGCTGCGCCATCCCCGGGCCCATCGGACCGTCGCGAAGCCAGGTGCGGGGCACGACGTTCCAGCCGAGGCACTGCGACACCAGGTACGCCGCGGCCTCTCGACTGGCGAGGTCGCCGTCGGGGAAGTCCCACAGCGGGCTCTCACCGGCGATGGGTTTGTACACCACGCTCACCCCGTCGATCTCGCCGAGGAAGGTGGCGTTGGAGGCCGTCGTGATCCGCCCGGTGAGCTCCAGCTCACCCTCGATGAGGTCGGCGTCCGGCACGATCAGAGGCTGGGGAAGGCGCAGGTGTGCCCATCCGGGTCGATCGGTTCGCCGCAGAGCGGGCACATGGGCCGGCCGGCGCCCACCACTTCGCGGGTGCGTTTGGCGAAGGCCCTGGCGGTGCCCACCGGCATCCGCACCACCAGCGTCTCGCCCGGCTCGAGGGTCTCGGTGTCCAGCTCCTCGGCGGCGTCCTCGTCGTACCAGTACGCCTCCAGCACGATCTGCACCGTGGAGGGATCCCAGCCCAGGCTCATGGCGGCCGTGCGGAACTCTTCCTGGACGGGTTGCTCCAGCGGGTCGTTGTCGACCAGTTCGATGGGGGTGCTGGTGGGGATGCTGAACGGATTGCCCTCGTGGGCCATCAGCTGATCGAGGACCTCGTCGATCTTCTCCGCGAGCAGACCCGACTGTTGCTTCTCCAGGGCGATGCTGACGATCCGCGGCCCGGTGCGCACCTGCAGGTAGAACGTGCGGGAACCGGGCAGACCGACCGTGCCGATGACGACCCGATCCGGCCAGGCGAACTCATGGACGATTGTAGGCATGAAGGTATTTTAGGTGCGGGATGCCGGAGTCGTCGGATGGCCGGCC
>Ga0247806_10001771_pt1 | contig 10203 bp, 11 predicted proteins | sample UWRJL059202B1_FD_179935 | JGI IMG/M metagenome (GOLD analysis project Ga0247806, IMG submission 179935) | Plant litter microbial communities from Arlington Agricultural Research Station in Wisconsin, United States - UWRJ-L059-202B-1 | ecosystem: Environmental > Terrestrial > Plant litter >... | reverse complement strand
CCCGGCTACGGCTGGACGGGCAACAAGGGCTACGGCAGCGCCGCGCACATGAGCGCGATCGGCGAACTCGGCGCCAGCGAGCACCACCGGCTGAGCTGGCTCAAAACTCCCGCCTAGCTTCTGCGCGTAAGATTGTCTCACCATGGAAGAAGAAGAGTTCGAGGACTACGACCGCGAGGTCGAGTTGGCCCTATACCGCGAGTATCGAGACGTTGTGGGGCAGTTCCAGTACGTTGTCGAAACCGAGCGCCGCTTCTACCTCGCAAACGAGGTCGAACTCGTTCGTCGTGACACCGAACACGACTTTTACTTCGAATTGACGATGAAGGATGTCTGGGTCTGGGACGTCTACCGCTCCGACCGTTTCGTGAAATCGGTGCGCGTGCTGACGTTTAAGGACGTCAACGTGGAGGAGCTGGCCTCCAAGGAGTTCGAGCTGCCCAAGGAACTCGCACTCGACGAGTAACCCGTTTTCTGGGCCGGCCGGCTGCTAGCGTGTGCGGATGAGCGCACGCCACAACCCGTCCCGCACCGCTGCCGCCGCTCCGGCCGGTACAGCGGCCCGCCATCGCGCCGCCCCTGAGCCGGTGGATGCCGCCCAGGCCACCGTCGCCGCGGCGCTCGACCTAGCCCCCCTGATCGACGGCCACAACGACTGGGCCTGGGAGTGCCGCGAGAACCGGGGCTATTCCGTCGAGGGCCTGGACGGACATCTCGACACCGATACCGATATCGCCCGGCTCCGCGCCGGCCGGGTGAGCGGTCAGTTCTGGTCGGTGTACGTCGAGGACACCCTCGTCGGCGCGGACGCCGTGCAGGGCACCCTGGAACAGGTCGACTGGGTGTACCGGCTCGTCGCACGGTACCCCGAGACCTTCGTGATCGCCACCAGCGCCGCCGGGGTGGAAGGCGCCCGTGCCAGCGGCCGCATCGCCTCGCTGCTGGGCGCCGAGGGTGCGCACTCCCTGAACGATTCACCCGCCGTGCTGCGGATGCTGGCCAGGCTCGGCGTGCGCTACCTCACCCTCACCCACGTGCACAACACCAGCTGGGCCGACTCCGGCACCGACGAGCCGGTGCACAACGGCCTGAGCCCGCGTGGTGTCGAGTACATCCGGGAACTCAACCGGCTGGGCATGCTCGTGGACCTCTCGCATGTCTCCCCGGCGACGGCGCACGCGGCCCTGGACGTCACGACCGCCCCGGTGATCTTCAGCCACAGTTCCTGCCACGCCGTCACCGCCCACCCGCGCAACGTGCCGGACGACGTGCTCGCGCGCCTGGCCGACAACGACGGTGTGCTGATGGTCACCTTCGTGCCGCAGTTCGTCTCGGCCGAGTACGCCGACTGGTTCGGCGGCGACAAGAGCACCCCCGCACCCCGGGTGACCCTGGCGCAGGTGGCCGACCACGTGGAGCATGCGCGGGACGTCGCCGGCATCCGCCATATCGGTCTGGGTGGCGACTTCGACGGCACCGACGAGTTTCCCGAACAGCTCGAGGGCGTGGACGGCTACCCGGCCCTGCTGCTCGAACTGGCCCGGCGAGGCTGGAGCGCCGCCGAGCTGGCTGCCCTGGCCGGCGCCAATGTGCTGCGGGTGTTGCGAGCCACGGACGCCGCCTTCGCCGGCGACGACTCGGCGCTGACCCGGCTCATCCGCTGAGCCGTCGCCCGGTCAGGGTGTGCGGGGCTCGCAGATGACCACCGGGATGTCCCTGGTGGTCTTCTTCTGGTAGCCGGCGTACCCGGAATAGGCGCGCACGATCGCCGGCCACAACGCCGTCTTCTCGGCCTCGCTCGCCGTGCGGGCCCGCATCGGGCGGGTGCGGCCGTTCTCGGTGAGTTCCACGTCGGGCTGGGCGAGCAGGTTCAAGTACCAGAACGGGTTGCGGTCGTCGCCGCCCTTCGACGCAATCAGCACCACCCGGTCGGGTTCATGGATCGGGGCGGTGAGCAACGTGGAGCGTCGCTCGCCGCTCTTCCGCCCGATGGTGTGCAGCTCCACCACGGGCATCGGCCCGATCTTCCAGCCCAGCCGGCCGCGGGAGAGCACCTGCAACGACCGGTGCACCGCGTTCATGGCTCGCATCGACAGGTCGGTCAGGCGGTCGGATGTCATGGGATCAGCCTAGGACCGCGCACAGTCGCCCCGCCGGTTGACACCCGGACGGGGGCTGGATACCGTCCCCTGCGACAGCGCTCCATCCCGTACCCCAGATGAACTAAGGAGTTTCCATGTCCGACGAATCCGTCTTCCTCTACCTCGGTGTGTATCCCAACGCGGCAACCGCCGAGTCCGACCTCGAGGTTGTGCGTGAGCTGCACTCCAGCAAGGTGATCGGAACCTACGACGCCGCCGTCGCCACCAAGGAGGCCGACGGCTCGGTGCAGGTGCACCGCAAGACCAGCAAGCACGCCGGCTGGACCGGTGTCGTCGCCGGCGCCGTCGTCGGACTGCTGTTCCCGCCCGCCATCATCGGCACCGCCATCGTGGGCGGTGCGGCCGGCAGCGTCGTCGGCCACTTCTGGCGGAGCCTGGACCGCGGCGACATCAAGGAGCTCGGCGAGATGCTCGATTCCGGTGAGGCCGCGCTCATCGTCGTGGGCAAGGACCGGCTCGAGGAGGAGTTCCGCAAGGCCGGCCTTGTCGCCGACAAGCACATCCAGAAGGAACTCAAGGTCGACGCCAAGGAGCTCGACAAGGAGCTCGCGCAGGCGTCCCAGGAGATGCAGACGGCGGAGCGCACCGACACGGTGTAGCCGACGACCCGCGAGGCCCCGCTCCTCCACAGGGAGCGGGCCCTCGCAAGTCTGCACAGGCTCAGCCACGTCCTGCCGGACCGAAGCGGGTCCCCGCACGCTGGTCGCGGAGGTGCTCGTGGCACGCAAAGACGATTTGGGCCGGCTCGGTGAAGACTGCGCCGCGGCGTTCCTGGTGGGGGCCGGCTACACGGTGGTGGAGCGCAACTGGCGTTGCGCGCAGGGCGAGATCGACCTGATCGTCGCGAGAGACGGCGACATCGTGTTCGTCGAGGTGAAGACCCGCTCCGGAACCGGCTACGGGCATCCGTTCGAGGCGATCACGGTGGCCAAGCTGGCCCGGCTACGCCGGTTGGCCGGCGCCTGGTGTGCAGAATTCGCGCCCCGGGCGCGGAACATCCGGATCGACGCCGTCGCCGTGATCGCCCGTCCCGGTCGGGTGCCCGTGGTGGAGCACCTCGAGGGCGTGTTCTGATGAGCCTGGCCCGCACCCACTCTGTCGCCTTGATCGGTCTCGCCGGGTCGCTCGTCGAGGTCGAGGCGGACATCTCCAGCCAGCTGCCGGGGATGAGGCTGATCGGGCTGCCGGATGCGGCCCTGGCCGAGGCCGCCGAACGGGTACGCGCCGCGGCCAAGAACTCCGGTTGCGCATTGAACGGCCACCGGCTGACCGTGAACCTCTCGCCCGCCGCCCTGCGCAAGCACGGTTCCGGCTTCGACCTCGCCATCGCCCTGGCCTGTCTGGCCGCGGACAACGTGGTGCCCGCCGCATCGGTGGGAGCCGTCGTGCACATCGGCGAGCTCGCCCTGGACGGGCGGCTGCGGCCGACACCCGGGATGCTGCCGGCGGTGATCGCCGCGGCGCGGCTGGGGCACCGCACGGTGATGGTGCCGGCCGGCAACGCCGAGGAGGCGGCGCTGGTGCCGGGCATCCGGGTGGTGGGGGTGGCCTCGTTGCGTGACGCGCTGATCTGGCACGGCGCCCGATTGGACCCCAAGGACGTGGAGGTGCTGTGCGCCCCGGCCGAGGACGACCCGGCCGACGAGAACCTCGACCTGCTCGACGTGGTCGGCAACGACGAAGCCATTCTCGCCCTGCAGGTGGCCGCGGCCGGCGGACACCACCTGTTCATGCTCGGACCGCCCGGCGCTGGCAAGACCATGCTCGCTGCCCGGCTGCCCGGGCTGCTGCCCGACCTGGGGCCGGCGGCGTCCCTGGAGGTGAGTTCGCTGCGATCGCTGAGCGGCCGTCCGGTGGGGCGCGCGCTGATCACCCGGCCCCCGCTGGAGGCGCCGCACCACACCATCACCGCCGCCGCGATGGTGGGCGGTGGCAGCGGGCAGATCCGGCCCGGTGCCGCGGCGCGGGCGTCCCACGGTGTGCTCTTCCTCGACGAGGCGCCGGAGTTCGCCGGCGCGGTGCTGGATGCCCTCCGGCAGCCCCTGGAGTCCGGTCGGATCAGCATCCACCGGGCGAACGCCGTCGCCCATTTTCCGGCCAGATTCCAGCTGGTGCTGGCCGCGAACCCGTGCCCGTGCGGCCAGTACGGCACCGGGGACCAGGAGTGCACCTGCCCGCCCAACTCCCGGCGCCGCTACCTCGCCCGGATCTCCGGTCCGCTGCTTGACCGCATCGACATCCAGCTCACCGTGACCCGGGTGACCGCCGCGCAGCTGCGTATCGCCGCCGATGGCGGCCGGCTGTCCAGCGACGCGGCCAGGCGCCGGGTGGTGGCCGCTCGGGAGGCGGCAGCCCAGCGGCTGGCCGGCACACCGTGGACGCTGAACTCGCAGGTGTCCGGCCCCTGGCTGCGCAGTCCCGAGCGACGGCTGGACGCCCCGGTCACGGCGATGCTCGACCGGGCCCTTGAGCGGGGCGGGATCACCATGCGCGGCTATGACCGGATTTTGCGGGTGGCCTGGTCTGTGGCGGATTTGACCGGTGTCACCAGACCCGGACCAGACGAAGTAGGGCAGGCACTGTACCTGCGGAAGGGAATGGCGTCATGACACTGTTCGGTCTCGACGAGGCGGTGGTGACCTCGCTCTCGGCGGGTGTGCGCCAGGTTGCCCCGGCACCAGATGCAGCGCAGCCGGCGGATGCGGGGCCCTTCGGGGCGCACCTCACCGACGCAGAGAAGCCTGACCCTGGCGAGGTCTTCGCCCGGGCGGCCTGGACCACCATCGCCGAACCCGGCGACGGGGTGGCCGGCGCCGTGGTGGGCGTGCTCGGCGCGGCGGCGGCGCTCCGCTCGGTAGTCGAGGCCTGGCCGCCGGACCGGCTGGCCGGCACGCTCACGGACACCGTCGACGAGTACGGGGCGGGCGACGCGGCCGGACTTCGCCCGGAGCTGGAACAGGCCCTGGCCCGGTGGCGATCACGGTTGTCGTCGACCGAGGTGATCCGGTCGCTCCAGCAGGCCCGGCGCACCGGGACGGCGCTGCTCGTGCCGAGCGATCCGCTCTGGCCGGCCTCCGTCGGCGACCTGGAACGCCATGCGCCGCTCGCCCTGTGGTGGCGGGGCCAACCGGATGCCCTCGCGGCGCTTCGCCACTCGATCGCCCTGGTCGGTGCCCGCGCCGCCACCGGATACGGCGAACACGTGGCGATGGAGGCCGCGGCCGGTCTCGTCGACCGGGGCCTGGCCATCGTGTCCGGCGCGGCGTACGGCATCGACGGTATGGCCCACCGGTCGGCACTGGCCAGCAACGGGACGACGGTGGCGTTCCTGGCCGGGGGAGTCGACCGGTTCTATCCCAGCGGGCACGACGCCCTGCTCACCCGCATCGTCGAGGCCGGGGCGGTGCTCTCCGAGTTGCCCTGCGGGGCGCCGCCCACCAAATGGAGATTCCTGCAACGCAACAGGCTCATCGCCGCCGCCAGCGGTGCCACCGTGGTGCTGGAAGCGGGTTGGCGCTCCGGGTCGCTCAACACCGCAGGGCACGCGGCCGCGCTGGGCCGCCCGCTGGGCGCGGTGCCCGGCCCGGTGACATCGCCCACCTCGGCCGGCTGCCACCGATTGCTGAGGGACTACGACGCCATCTGCGTCACCACGGCCGCCGAAATGGCCGAACTCATCGGCGTGGGCGTCGACCTGGAACTGGACCTGGCCGGCGCGGACGCCCCGGACGGCGGGCGGGGGCCACGGGAACGCACGAGCGATCAGGTGCGGGTATTCGACGCGCTCAGTGTGCGGGCGCCGAGGGTTCCCGCCGACATCGCCCGCCGGTGCGGGCTCTCGACCACGGCGGTGCTCGGCGTTCTCGGCATTCTGGATCTGGAGGGCTCGGCCCGGGAGAGGGCGACCGGCTGGGTGCGGGTCACCTGAATGGTCCTCGCCCAGCCGGCCCCAGGGGGCCCGCCTCAGCTAGAGGGCCGCGAAGGCCTTCTGGGTGGCCGTGTTGGTGAGCTGAGCGAACTCGTCCGGCTGGACCGTAGACGTCGAAGGTCCGGTGGTCATGGTCGTCACGACCAGGTCACCGTCGGCGATGAAGCAGAAGGAACCGGAAACCACCCGGTATCCGAACGTCATCGTCATCTGGCGGCATGCCGCGAAGTCACCCTCGATAGCCGCCTCGCCGCCATCCAACTCGTCAATCTCTGCCCGGTACTCCTGCCCGTTGGTCGTTGAGACGACCGGTTCGGTGCATGAGGACAGCTCGGCTGCCAAACCCGTGACGACCCTTTCAGCGTCCGCGAGCCGGTACACCCCGGTGCGAAACTGCTGTTCGAGCTTCTCCCGACTGAAAGTCGTGCCACTCTCGTCGGCCATCTCGGCCGGGAAGACGCTCGTGAAGTCCAATCCACACACTTCGCCAACGGACTTGTCGGTCGACGTCGCCGTGCCCTCGGAGGTCGCCGGCTTCAGGGTCCAGCCGCCGGTCGGCAGGTCAGCGACGGTGAGAGCGAGGCCGGCGAGATCGTCCGCCTGTGGCGTGGCGTCCGCGGCGGGTGACTCGGCGGTGTCTGGCGCTGCCCTGGGTTGCTCAGCCTGAGAACAGCCCGCCACCAGAGACAGCGTGAGCGCAATCAGGACAAAGCTGTAGCGTTTCGAAACCAACAGGACCCCCAAGATCATTCTGAACAGATACAGCTATCTAACCGCGCCGAACCGCTGAGGCCCCGAATGCCCGGGGAGCTGGCGCGGCGCTTCCACGGACGAGCACGGGCCCTGCAGCATCGAAACGGACCGTTTCGACGATCCCACCCGGCACCCCGTCGGTGGCACGCCCTAGGGTGTTCCTGACGGAGCGTCACATCCAGTGTGTCCACCGAGTCCGTCCGGATCAGCGAGGGGATCGGCCATGACCGGAATTGAACCACGAACAGCACCCGTGCAAATGGGCCAGTACCCGCAGGCCTCCCATCTCATTGCGCACCTCAGCGACACGCACTTCCTCGGCACGGCGGCAGACGGCTCTGGGAAGCTGTTGTACGACGCTGTGGACACCGACAGCACCGTGCATCGTGCGATGACGCAACTGGAAGCGTCCGGTCTGGCCATCGACGCCCTGGTCTTCACGGGCGACATCGCCGACCGCGGCGAGGCGGATGCTTACCGCCGGGTGCGCGACATCGTCGAGGCGTCCGCCGAGCGAATGGGCGCCACTCTGATCTGGGTGATGGGCAACCACGATGAGCGCTCGGCGTTCCGCACCGAACTGCTGCGGACCGACGGCCACGACGCGCCGGTCGATGGGGTTGTCGACGTGAACGGACTGCGGGTGATCTCCCTGGACACCAGCGTGCCCGGCTACCACCACGGCGACGTCACGGCCGACCAGCTCGCCTGGCTCCGGGACGTGCTGAGCCGACCGGCCGAGCACGGCTCGCTGCTGGCCCTGCACCACCCACCGTTGCCCACCGCGCTGCCGCTGATGACCATCCTGGAGCTCCGCGAACAAGCCGCGCTCGGCGAGGTGCTCGTCGGCAGCGACGTGCGCGCAATCCTGGGCGGTCACCTGCACTACGCCACCACCGGGCTGTTCGCCGGGATCCCGGTGTCGGTCGCCGCGGCCACCTGTTACACGATCGACGCCGCGGCCCCGCCGCGTCAGCTCACCGGGTTGGGCGGCGGCCAGTCGATCAACCTCGTGCACGTCTACGCCGACCAGGTGGTGCACTCCAACGTTCCCCTGGGCAGGTTCGACGTGGTCACCCGGTTCGACCCCGCCTACCTCGACCGAATGGAGGCGCTGAGCCCCGCGGATCGGCTCGCGGCCTTCTCCCGGCACACCGCACCGGCGGCTCGGTAGCCTCGCCCGGGGAAGGCCCCCACCGTGCAGGCCCGTGGGGCGGCGGAAACGAATGGGTGCTTTCTCCCGAGTCGCTGCGGATATCCCGCCGGGCACGCGAGATGCTGGAGGCATGCACCTCGACCCGGCGATCGATGGCTTCGCCCGCTATCTCGCCACCGAACGCGGCTTCTCCGCGAACACCGTCCGGGCGTACTGCGCTGACCTGTCCGGTTTGGCCACCTTCGCCGAGGAGCGCTCGGTCGCCACCGTCGACGGCTTGACCCTCGAGCTGCTGCGCGACTGGCTGTGGGAGGGCACCCAGGCCGGCCTGGCACGGGCCACCATCGCCAGGCGTTCAGCGTCGGCACGCGGGTTCACAGCCTGGCTCACCCGGGAGGGTGTGCTGCCCAGCGACCCGGCCGTGCGGCTGCGCTCACCCAAACCCGGCCGGACTCTGCCCCGGGTGATCAACCACAGCCAGATGCAGGACCTGCTGGACCGGCTCGAAGCCGCCGCGACCACCGGCGACCCTGGCGCCGTCCGCGACCTGGCCATCATCGAATTGCTCTACGCCTCCGCACTGCGGGTGTCGGAACTCGTGGGGCTCGACGTGGGGGACGTCGACCTGAACCGCCTGACGGTGCGGGTCACCGGCAAGGGCGACAAACAACGCGTGGTGCCGTTCGGGGTGCCGGCTCAGAGAGCCATCGTGCGCTACCTGCACGCGGCTCGTCCGGTCTTGGCCAGTGTGCGCCCGGCCGGGCCGGCAGCCGGGGCAACGCCGACCGGGGCGGTGCAGGCCGAAGCGGCCGGGCACCGGGCCGGCGGGCCCGACCCCGCCGCGATGTTCCTGGGGAGCCAGCGGCAGCGCCTCGGGGTGCGGGCCGTGTACCGCTTGGTCGCTGCGCTGCTCGAGTCGATGCCCGGCAGTGGCCCGGCCGGACCGCACGCCCTGCGCCACACCGCGGCCACGCACCTGCTCGACGGCGGCGCCGACCTGCGCGCCGTCCAAGAGCTGCTCGGCCACGCCAGCCTCGGCACCACCCAGATCTACACCCACGTCTCGGCGGAGCGCCTGCAGCAGAGCTACCGCCTCGCCCACCCCCGCGCCTGACCGCCCGCTCCCGTTCGCGAACTGTGAGTTAAGCACCGAAAACTCGCGATTTCTGGTGCTTAAGTCACAGTTCGCGAGAGGGGGCGGCGGGGAGGAGGGGGAGCAGGACCGCGCGGGCCAATCCGCCGAGGAAGAGCACCGGCGAGATGTACTGGCCGTGACGGCGCACCCCGAAGTGCACACACCGGGCCGTGCAATGCGCGCCCGTCGCCACGCTGCCGATCACCTGGCCCGCCCGCACCCGATCGCCTTCGGCAACCGTGGCGGTGACCGGCTCGAAACTGGAGAGCAGATCGTTGCCGTGCTGGATGGAGACAACCGGCCGGTCCACGACCGTGCCCACGAAGGTCACCACGCCGTCGGCGGGGGATCGAACCGCGTCGCCCTCGCGCGCCACGAGGTCGATGCCGCGGTGCCCGGCCGTGTACCGGCTGGCCGGCGCCTCGAAGGGACGCAGGAGGTGCCGTGGCGGTCCGACCGGCCAGGCCCAGGCCGTGTGCGGCGCGGGCGCCGGAACCGGCAGGGGAGCAGGGGCGCCGGCGGCGGCGGGGGCGCCGGTGAGCAACGATGCCAGGACAGCGCAGGCGGGCAGGGCCATTCGGCGACGCCGGGCCGGAATACGGCGAGGCCGGGCCGGAACGCGGCGAGGCCGGGCCGGAATGCGGCGGAGCCGCCATCGGCGGAAGGACAAGCGGGATGCGGCGAACAAGCTGGCGCGGTGTCCGGCAGGGCGTCTGGGGGCTGTCATGGCACCACCTTCGGGCGAGCGGGCGGCCGCGGCAGGGCCGGATGCCGGACTGTGCGGAACCGGGGCTCGGGCGGGCTGTGGAGGAGCGGGTACGCCGCCGCGCCGGCGGCGGCAGCCGAGGCCATCGGACCCGCCCGAAGGCACCTGCGGGTGGTCAGCGGCAGGGGCCGGTCAAGTGCTAGAGTTCTCAGAGCAGCGCTTTGTGCGCTGACTACGCGTGCCCATTCGGCCAACACACCCATTCGGTCCCGCTTCTCACGAAGTCGGGCGGTTGTGCGCCGGGCACCAGGAGTAGTGATCATCCGATCACGACACAAACCGATGGGCGTTTTCTGCTGTGCA
>Ga0247806_10001769_pt1 | contig 10206 bp, 8 predicted proteins | sample UWRJL059202B1_FD_179935 | JGI IMG/M metagenome (GOLD analysis project Ga0247806, IMG submission 179935) | Plant litter microbial communities from Arlington Agricultural Research Station in Wisconsin, United States - UWRJ-L059-202B-1 | ecosystem: Environmental > Terrestrial > Plant litter >... | reverse complement strand
GGTGGCGACACGGTGTTGCGGGTCGATGGCGGCATGGTGGCGTCGGACTGGACGATGCAGTTTCTGGCGGATGTTCTGGATGCGCCGGTGGACCGGCCGGTGATCCTGGAGACCACGGCGCTGGGGGCGGCGTGGCTGGCGGGATCGCGGGCGGGCGTGTGGCCGGGGATGGAGGAATTTGCGGCCGGCTGGGCGCTGGAGCGGCAGTTCGAGCCGCAGATGGACGCGGCGGAGCGCGAGCGCAAGGTTGCGGGATGGAATGATGCGGTGCGCAGAACTTTAACGCGCTGAGTTACCCCGACTCGGGTAGCGCGCGGGCTGGCGGTTAGACGCGCCAGGCGTCGAAGCTGCCGCCGGCGATCATGGCCCAGTACATTTTGCCGCCAGGGCCGGGGGCGGAAGCGAGGCCGAATTCGGTGAATTTGCGGCTCAGTAGCGTCGAGCGGTGGCCGGTCGAGTTCATCCAGCCTTCGATGGCGCCGGCGAGCGTTGGATAGCCCTTGGCGACGTTTTCGCCGACCGCGCCGAGATAGCCGGCGGTCGTGACGCGCTGGCGCAGGGTGACGCCCAGATCGTGGCTCATGGTGTTTTTCTCAGCCATCAGGCGGGCCTGGGAGCGGGCGGCGGCTTCGAGCGCCGTGTTGTAGGTCCACGGTGGCGAGCCATTGGCGGCGCGGACCGCATTGATGGCGGTCAGGATTTCATCCTGCGACAGGGCGCCGGGGGCGGCGCTGGCGCTTTTGGGCAGCATAGGAATGGTGCTGGCGCAGGCCGAGAGGGCAGCAGCCGAAGCCAGGACCAGAAAGCTGCGACGGGTCAGGGTGAGCATTGAAATTTCCATGGGGTCAGGCCTGGTCATAGGCGCTCAGGAGTAGGGGCAGCATGGCCAGTTGGGCGGTGATGGGGGCTTCGTCCTCGAGCGCCCAGCAGGCCGACAGGGCCGCGTGGGCGGCGGCCCAGCCGAGGATGCGCTTGCGGCTGAAGCCCAGTCGCTGGGCGAACAGTTCGGACATGGCGGCGATGCGGCGCGGATCCTTCACCAGCTCGTCGGCGCCGATCGGATTGTTGAGGGCGTTGGCGACTTCGTAGACCGGATCGCCAAGCAGCGCGCGCGGATCGATGGCGAGCCAGCCGCGCGGGCTCGAAATGATGTTATCGTGGTGCAGATCGCCGTGCAGCGGCTGCTGGGCGCTCGGCTTGTCGAACAGCGTCAGCGCCACGCCGGCAGCGCGGGCGAACAAATCGCGCGCGGTATAGGGCCAGGCGCGGCTGTTGATGGCAAACAGCGGCGCGAAATGCTGGCGCAGGGGCAGAAGGTCCTTGGGCGGTTCGGCGCGGGGACGGTGCAGATTGGAGACGACGGTGGCGAGCGCGATGCTGGCTTCCTCGTCGCGTCCCTGGCGGACGGCGTCGCCCAGGGGGATGCCATCGAGCCATTCCATAAACAGCGTGCCATTGTGGCTATCGAACACCGTGGCAGCGCCCTCCCCGCCATACCATTCCATCAGGCCGGCGCCGCGCTGTTCGGCGTCGCCCTTGCCGGTCTTGAGGATTTTCAGCACGGCGAAGTTGCGGCCGTTCTGCTCGACGCGAAAAATCCAGCTCGTCGGCGTTTCGGCCATGGGTGTCGCCTTGGTCAGCGACCAGCGGATCAGCGCGCGGCTCAGGGCGGTTTCGACGGGAGACTGATTCATCATGGGCGCATTAGAACAGATGAGGCGGCGTTTTTCGACAGGCGAGGCCGCCAATCATGAGAAAACGTGATGATAGAGCGTTTGGCAGCCGCTGAAACGAAAAACCCCGGCGGTGAGGCCGGGGTTTTGCATTCAGTCTTCGTCGGAGGCCATTTGCTGGAGCACGGCGCCCTTGCCGCGCATGCGCAGATAGAACGGGATCAGCAAGGCCGCCGCCGCGATCACGTAGAGCGTGATGGCGATAGGCGAATGGACCAATACGATCGGGTCGCCCTGGCTGATGGCGAGGGCACGACGCAATTGCTGTTCGGACAATGGCCCGAGGATCAGCCCGATAACCACCGGCGCGATCGGGTAGCCAAAACGGCGGAGGCCATATCCGAGCAGGCCAAAGGCCAGCAGGATCATCAGTTCGAACGAGTATGGGATGGGCCCAAGCCGGCCCGACATGGCGCCATTGGCGCCCAGCGTGCCCAGGGTGGCGAAGGTCAGGATGCCGGCATAGAGCCAGTGTTTGGGGATGGTCAGGAGGCGGACCCAGAGACCGATCAGCGGCAGGTTGAGAACCAGCAGCATCAGATTGGCGATGAGCAGGCTCGCGACCAGCGACCAGACCAGTGGGGCATTATTGGCGAACAGCAGTGGGCCTGGCTGGAGGCCGAACTGCTGGAAGCCGGCCAACATGATGGCGGCCGTGGCTGAGGTGGGCAGGCCCAGGGTCAGCAGCGGCACCAATGTACCGGCAGCGGACGCGTTGTTGGCGGCCTCGGGACCGGCGACGCCTTCGATGGCACCGTGGCCGAATTCTTCGGGGTGCTTGGACAGCTTGCGCTCGGCGGCGTAGGAAAAGAAGGTGCCGATTTCAGCGCCGCCAGCCGGCATGGCCCCAATTGGGAAGCCGATGATGGTGCCGCGCAGCCACGCGGGCCAGGAGCGTTTCCAATCTTCGAGGGTCATCCAGACCGAGCCTTTGACAGCAAGGACTTCTTCCTTGATGCCGACGCTGGAAGAGGCAATGGCGAGGGTTTCGCCGATGGCGAAGAGCGCGACGGCCAGCGTCGTGACTTCGATGCCGTCGAGCAGATCGGGAATGCCGAATGCCAGGCGGGCCTGGCCGGTCTGCAGGTCGATGCCGATGACGCCTAGACCGAGGCCGATGAAGAGGGCCGTGATGCCGCGCAGGGCACTGTCGCCAAACGCCGCCGAGACGGTGACGAAGGCCAGAACCATCAGCGCGAAATAATCGGCTGGTCCGAAGGCCAGAGCAGCCTTGACCACAAACGGCGCAAGGAAAGCCAGCGCGATGGTGGCGATGAGGCCGGCGACGAACGAGCCGATGGCCGCTGTGGCCAGAGCCGGACCGCCGCGACCCTTGCGGGCCATCTTGTTGCCTTCGAGCGCGGTGACGATCGAGGCGCTTTCGCCGGGCGTGTTGAGCAGGATCGAGGTGGTCGAGCCGCCGTACATGCCGCCATAATAAATGCCGGCGAACATGATGAGCGAGCCGGTGGCGTCAAGCCGGTAGGTGACGGGGAGCAGCAGCGCCACGGTCAGCGCCGGGCCGATGCCGGGCAAGACGCCGACGGCAGTGCCCAAGGTTACCCCGATCAGCGCATAGATCAGGTTTTGCCACTGCAGGGCCGCCAGCAGGCCGTTGGCCAATAGACCGAAGGTATCCATGCAAAAATCTTTCGATCAGGGGATGAGGCGCTCGATGGGGCCCATCGGCAGGGACAGCTGCAAGCCGCGCGAAAAGATGAACCAGATGACGAAGGCCAGCACGAAACCGATGGGGATGGTCTGCCACAAGGGGCCCCGGCCAAAGCCCTTGGCGGTAAAGGCGAATAGGATGGCGGTGCCGATGGAGAAGCCGGCCCAGCCGATCAGGAACATCTGGCCGAGCAGGCCGGCGATGATCCACAGCATGGGGCCGTAATTGTCCTTGTCGCGGGCCGGGAACTGGCCACGGAAAGCCGAAACCGCCGTGCCAATCGACAGCAGGATCAGCCCGGCTGCGATGACATAGGGGAAGACGGTCGGCCCGACGCGCGCCTGGATGGGCGGCACGCGCATCAGCGAGGTCTGCCAGATGATGATGGCGGCAATGACCGCCAGCACCAGCGCTATGACAAACGCCGCCCCATCGGGGCGGCGTGAGAGGTTTGGATCCCTAAGGCTCATTGCACGAGGCCAATATCTTTCAGGATGGCAGAGGTCGCCTCGATGTCGGCCGCGAGCTGGGTGTCGAAATCGGCGCCGGAGAGGTACATGTCCTGCCAACCATTGGTTTCGAGAATCTGCTTCCAGGTGGCCGAAGCGACGAGCTTCTCGATGTCGGCGTTGATAGCAGTCTTCTGCTCTTCGGTAATGCCGGGGGCAGCTGCGACCATGCGCCAGTTTTCAACGACCAGATCGACGCCGCTCTCGCTCAGGGTCGGGATATCCGAATCGGCCAGACGGGCAGCGCCGGTCGATGCCAGAGCGCGCAGATCGCCGGACTGGATCTGGGCGTCGAATTCGCCGAGACCCGAAATGCCGACGGTCACCTGGTTACCGAGGACTGCCGCGAGGGCTTCGCCGCCGCCCGAATAGGCGATGTAGTTGACCATGGTGGGATCGACGCCAACGGTCTTGGCGAAAAGGCCAGCCGCGATGTGGTCGACGCCGCCGGCCGAACCGCCAGCCCACGATACGGAACCGGGATCGGCCTTGAGCTTGGCGATGAGGTCATCGACGCTCTGCAACTCGGAGGCTGCAGGCACCACGATCACATCGGACTCGCCGGTGAGGCGGGCGATCGGGGTGACGTTGGCGAGCGACACGGGCGAGGCATTGGTCAGCACGGCGCCGACCATGACGTAGCCGCCGACGATCAGGGCGTTTGGATTGGCGTTGTACTGGTTGACGAACTGGGCAAGGCCAATGGTGCCGCCAGCGCCGGGAACGTTGGTGACCTGCACATTGCCGGAAATGCCTTCGGCCTGAAGCGCCTGCTGCATCGAGCGGGCGGTCTGATCCCATCCGCCGCCGGGGGCTGCAGGGGCCATGATGGTGTAGTCAGCCGCAAATGCGGGCAGTGCGAGCGCGCCGGAAACCAGCGCCGCCAGGAACAGCTTGTTCATAAGTCCTCCCATATATTTTCGGAACGTCTTTGCGTTCGTGACGGCTACAGTATCAATTGGTTCTGTCACCGTCCTGTCACCCATACAAGATGAGCCAGACGCCTGTTGGCAACTAGAATTGCGTCAACTGGCGGGCGTTTGCAACAAATCTATCAGGTCGCGCAGTGGGACCTCGGCCGGTTTCTGGATGAACATCTTCATCAGCGCCGTGATCTCGTCGAACGGCATGGGCCGGGCAAAGAGATACCCCTGCCCCAGATTGCAGCCCAGCAGAGTCAGCGCGGCGGCCTGGCCGGAGGTCTCGATGCCTTCGGCGACGACCTTCATATCAAGCTGTCGGGCGATATCGATGATGGCGCCGACGATGACCGCGCTCGGGCCATCGCTGCCAAGCCGGTCGATGAAGGATTTGTCGATCTTGATGATGTCGACGGGGAAGCTGAGCAGATGGGTCAGCGAGGCGTAGCCGGTTCCGAAGTCGTCAAGCGCCACGAGCAATCCGCGTTCACGCAGGGCCGTGACGGCTTTGGGGATCGTCTGGTCGCCGCCCGCCATATAAACGGCTTCGTTGACCTCGAGGATGATGTGGGTGAGCGGAACGTCGTTGCTGCTGAAGGCCTCGACAATGCGGGTTTCGAGATCGCCACGCTGGAAATCGCCAGTGGTGACGTTGACCCCGACATGCTGCAGGGGAATGCCCTGATCGAGCCAGGCGCGCACGTCGCGGGCGATTTGGGTCAACATCTGGCCGGTGATCTCATAGGCGATCCGGCTATCGCCAAGACCCTCATGGAACTCCCCCGCCTCGGACACCCGGCCATCGGGCATCACCATGCGCACGAGGGCCTCGAGGCCGACGATCTCGCGCGTGTCGACGCGCACGATCGGCTGGTAATAGGCCTGGATGCGATTTTCGAGCAGGGCCTGGTCGAGGTTGCGAATCTTGGTGGCGCGCTCGAGCATCGAGATGCGCAACAGCGGATCGAAGCGGACGTAGCTGCCGCGGCGGGTTTCCTTGGCGTGGTAAAGCGCGAAATCGGCGTTCTGGACGAGCGATGCCTCGTCGTCTCCATCTTCACCGAACAGGGCGCCGCCGATCGTGATATGGGGTTCGATGCTCTGATCGCCCGCCGGGATGAGCCCGCTGGCGGCTGTCAGCAAAGCGCTCGCCAGGGTTTCGAGCGTCGCGACGTCGGCACACTCGGCGACGATGACCGCAAATTCGTCGCCGCCCAGGCGACAGGCGGTCATGCGCGGATCGCAATCGGCCAGGCGCCGCGCCACGGTCTGGATCAGCCTATCGCCCATGCCATGACCGGCGCTGTCATTGACATGCTTGAGGTGATCGATGTCGACCAGCAGCAGACCGAAGCGTTCCTTAAGATCGATGCTGCGCCGCAGCAGGCGATTGAATTCGCCCCGGTTGGGCAGGCCGGTCAGCACATCGTAATAGGCCAGGCGATGGTTGCGCTCGCGGGTCTGCTCGTTTTCGATGGCGATGGCCAGCATGTGGACGCAGGCCTGGACCAGGCGCCGCTCCAGCTCGTCTGGCCCTCGATTGGTGCGGTAATAAAAGGCAAATGTCGCGACGACGCTGCCGTCTTGGGCCAACACCGGACTGGACCAGCACGCCCGCAAACCGAGGGGTAAAGCGAAATCTTTATAGTCGGTCCAAAGCGGATCTGACGCGATGTCGGTGACGATGACCGGTTCGCGCAAAAAAGCTGCCGTGCCGCAGGAGCCGACGGATGGACCGATGGACAGGCCTTCGATGGCGCTGGAAAAGGCCAGGGGCAAGCCTGGCGTGGCAAGATTATGCAGGACGCCCATAGCATCGACAGTCAGGATGGAACAGATGACGCCGGGCGCCAGAGCCTCGGCCTGGCGACAGATCAGGTCCGCCACCACGACCAGGGGCGTGCCGCAGGCCACGGCCTCGAGCACGGTCGTCTGGATGCGCAGCATCGAGTCCGTATTTCCAAGATCCATCGACGATCGTCCCCACAAGCCCCAACCAATCCAAACCCCCCAGGAAAGGTAAGTGTTCCGATTATAACAAGTGTTTCGCGTTTATTAACGCAAATCCATGGTGTACCGGAAGTTCGCAGCAAATTGGGACAAGTGCCGGCGCCTGACAAAAAAGTGGGGCCATATTTGCAACACATGTCGGCCATGATCAGGCCATTGGCGCATCGTGATGAAACAACAGCACTATTTTCCCGTATCTCCGAATAACGATCAACGACTGTCCTGCAACCCGATCGTCCGGAGCCTCTCATGATCCGCCTGACCGCTTTGTTCCTGGCCTCAGCCGCCCTGACCTTTTCAGCCACTGCCGCCGACCTTTACGCCATGTCGCCCGCCGCCATGCCGGTCTATGACACCCCATCGAGCTGGACCGGCTTTTATGCTGGCGTGTTCGGCGGCGCAGCCTTCAATCCATCGGATGCCGGCGTGATCGAGATCGACCAGGACCTCGATGGCAATTTCAGCGAGCCACTAGTCGCGCCATTGCTGGGCGCCTTCGGCTCCAACTTCATCGGTTCGAACGACGCCGGTTTCACCGGTGGTATCGAGGCTGGCTATGACTACCAGATGGACAGCTTCGTGTTCGGTGGCGTCGTCGATATCGCAGCCGTCGATTACCAGAGCCGCCAGAGCGCCTTTTCCTCGACGCCAGCCAGCTACACCCAGCAGACCGACATCGAATATCTGGCGACCGTGCGCGCCCGCGCCGGCTATCTGGTGACCGACTACGTGCTGGCCTATGTGCACGGCGGCCTGGCCATCGGCGGCGTCGACACCTCGTTCTCGTCGACCAACCCCAATGGCCGTTCGCGCGGCGGCGATGACACCATGGTCGGCTTCCAGGTCGGCGCCGGCGTTGAAACCAAGGTCACTAGCAATGTCTCGATCGGCCTCGAATACGCCTATACCAACCTCGGCGACACTGACTTCACCACCCGCTTCAACAACGGCCCGTTTGCCGCCGTCAACCCAGCCGGCGCCGATCTGCGCGGCTCGGACCAGACGGTCGACTTCCACACCGTCAAGGCGTCGCTGAAGTACCGGTTCTAATAAAACACATAGCCTGATGAACGATTTGGCCCCGGTTTCGACCGGGGCTTTTTTGTCATGGGATTGCGGATACTCCATTATTTGCGACGGGCTGTGGCCCGGCTGGGCATGAGCCGCGGACCTCAGCCGTGGCGGTCGAGGGAACCATGCGCCGCAATCGAGATTAAGGCGCGGACCAACCGCGAGTTTTCTCATGCTGCTGCCTGTTGTCGCTATTCCGGCCCGCAATGAGGTGGAGCGTCTACCGATCCTTCTGGCTGCATTGGCAGCGCAGACCGTGGCGCGCATCGATCAGCCGCTACGGATCGTCATCGTGCTCAACAATTCCGACGATGGCTCAAGCGCGGCGGTAGCGACAGCGCAAGCGCGCTATCCGCAACTCAGCATCGACCTGCTGGCTGTCACCTATCCCGCCGAGCAAGCCCATGTCGGCACCGCCCGCAAGCAGGCCATGCACCGCGCCCGGGAACACATCGGGGACAGCGAGGGCGCTATCTTGACGACCGACGCCGATGCCGTGCCGCCCCCGGACTGGATCGAGCAAAATCTGCTAGCACTTGGCGCTGGTGCGCATCTGGTCGGGGGACAGATTTTCGGCGATCCCGCGGAAGAGGCCGCGTACGGCGCCGGGTTTCTGCGGCGGGCGCAGCTGATCGGGCAATATGGCAGGCTCTGCGATGAATTGTCGGCGCTGATCGATCCGATCGCGCACGATCCCTGGCCACGCCACCAAGACCACACCGGCGGCAGTCTGGCCGTGCTCGCGACGGTATATGACGCGGTCGGTGGCATGCCGGCGCTGCCGTTCCGCGAGGATCTGGCGTTTGTCGACCGGGTATTGGCGCACGGGTTTCGGCTGGTGCATCCGCTGGCGGTCACCATCATGGTATCGGCGCGCCTCAAGGGCCGGGCACCGGGCGGCATGGCCGATTGCATTGCATCCTGGGTCAAGGCCGAGGCGGAAGCCGAACCGATCCTGGTCGAAGACCCGCAGTCGGTGATGGAACGCGCCCAGAAGCGTCATCGGATCCGGCGGCTGTTGGGCCGGCCGGCAGCGGAATGGGACGAGACATTGACAGAACTGGGTGCTGATCCGGCGGAATTGGCGGCGCTCCAATATGGCCCAGCGGATATCGCCCGCCTGTTGCAGCAGTTGGCCGGCAATGAGCCGGATGCGCCGGCCACAATGCCGATCGCGATGGCGCTGGCCGAGATCGAAACCAATATCGCCGATGTGCGAAAGGCGGAACATGCAGCATAGCGCAATGGCTTTCGACCCTGATGGATTGTCGGAGATGATCTTTGAGGCCGTGCAATCGGTCGACGAGACGACGGCATTTCCGGCGGCCGCTTTTGCGGTGCTGGAGCGAGCCGGCTACTCCAGCCGTCCCCCGGTGGGTGCCGGCAAGATGCCGGAGCTGCTGCGGCTGCTGATTGCGGTGGGACGTGGCGATCTCAGCACCGGCAGGGTGTTCGAGGGGCATGCCAATGCCTGCTGGCTGATCGAAAATTTCGGCACGGCCGAGCAGAAGGCCCACGCGCGGGCGCTGCTCGATGACGGGCAGCTGTTCGGCGTCTGGAACACCGATGCGCCGGGATCACCGCTGACGCTGGATGGCGGGACACTCAACGGTAAGAAGAATTTTGCGTCCGGCGTCGATGGGTTGTCGCATGCCATCGTGACGATTACGGGCGAGACCGGCCGCCAAATGCTGCTGGTCGAGCTCGCGGGGCTGCCGGTCGATCGCAACTGGTGGAAACCAGTGGGCATGAAGGCGTCGGGCAGTCATATCGTGGACTATACCGGCACTGCCATCGGGCCCGACGAAACGCTGGGCCAGCCCGACGATTATATCGGCCAGCCCTGGTTCTCGGGCGGGGCGATGCGGTTTCTAGCCGTGCAATTGGGCGGGGCGCAGGCAATCTTTGATATTGCCCGCAATCATCTGGTTAAAACCAATCGGGCCGACAATCCCTACCAGTCGCACCGGCTGGCCCGCATGGGTGCAGCGATCGAGACGGGCTATCTATGGATCGACCGGCTGGGACAGGCCTGGAGCGATGCCGAGCGGTCGCCCACGGAAGCGGCACACTCCTATCTGATGGCCAGCGTCAACGGCGGGCGGGTGGCGATCGAGCAGCTCGCAATGTCGGTGCTCGACGAGGCCGAGCAGGCGATTGGCGCGGCAGGGATGATTGCGCCGCATCCGTTCGAGCGCAAAATGCGGGACTTGCGAACGTATTTGCGGCAGCCCAACCCGGATGGGGCGTCGGCGCAGTTCGGGTCGAGCATCGCGCAGGGTAGTTGGACG
>Ga0247806_10001767_pt1 | contig 10210 bp, 9 predicted proteins | sample UWRJL059202B1_FD_179935 | JGI IMG/M metagenome (GOLD analysis project Ga0247806, IMG submission 179935) | Plant litter microbial communities from Arlington Agricultural Research Station in Wisconsin, United States - UWRJ-L059-202B-1 | ecosystem: Environmental > Terrestrial > Plant litter >... | reverse complement strand
GCAAAGAAGGTGTTTTGCATGGTAGCAGAAGTATCTTAATGCAGACGGCAGACGGGCAGGTAGTTGAACCGCATTCGGTATCCGCCGGACTGGACTATCCGGGTATCGGCCCACAGCACGCGCATTTATTTAAAACAGAACGTGTAGAATATGTATCGATCACAGATGAGGAATCTTTGGATGCAGGTTTACTTTGCACACAACTTGAAGGTATTATCCCTGCGATTGAAAGTGCGCATGCATTGGCCCAATTAGAGAAAATGGAATTTAAAGGAGGGGAAAATGTTGTGATTTGTCTTTCTGGAAGAGGAGACAAAGACATGGATACCTATATGAAACATTTTGGGTTTTAATAACTCGGAATTGTATAAAAAAGATCAGATGAACAGAATTACCCGATTATTTAAAGAGAAAAAAAACAATATACTTTCTATATACTATACCGCTGGTTATCCTGAACTGGGTGATACCGTTGCTATTGCTGAGGCACTGGAAAAGGCGGGAGCTGATATGCTGGAAATTGGATTCCCTTATTCAGATCCGGTGGCTGACGGTCCGGTAATTCAGGCGAGCAGCAAGCAGTCGCTTGACAGCGGAATGGATCTGAATCTCTTATTTGAGCAGTTGAAAGATTTGCGTAAAAACGTAACAATTCCTGTCCTTTTAATGGGATATGTAAACCCGGTTTTACAGTATGGCGTAGAGCGCTTTTGTAAAGCCTGCGCAGCGGTAGGGGTTGACGGATGTATTGTGCCTGATTTACCAATGGTAGAATATGAAGAATTTTATAAGGATTCGTTTCTGGAGAATGGATTAAGTAACATATTTTTAGTTACGCCACAAACATCAGTTGAGCGGATCCATAAAATTGATTCATTGAGTAACGGATTTATCTACTTACTGTCTTCGTCGGCCACTACCGGACAAAACCTGGAAGTATCTGATACTACCGCCACTTATTTCTCGAGGATTGCAGCAATGGATCTTAAGAATCCAACTATGATCGGATTTGGAATCAGCAGTAAAGAAACTTTTGACAAAGCATGTAAATATGCTAACGGAGGAATTATAGGTACTGCCTTCGTAAAATCACTTAAATCCGGGCAGCTCCAGCAAAATATTACTGAATTTATGCAACTGTTCAAGTCTTAGGACAGTTGCTTTATTTATTAACCATAAATGCCTGGCAAAAAATAATTTGACAGGCATTTTATATGTAAAGCTTTATTGGGAATATATTATTAGATATAATTTTCCAGTATACCTTTTCCTTCACGGATGATTTCAAAATCACCCATTGTACAGTCTACAACAGTTGACGCCTCATTGTCACCATACCCCCCGTCAATTACCATATCTACGAGCGATTCATATTTCTCATAGATCAGTTCAGGATCGGTAGAATATTCTATCAGTTCGTCATCATCTTTGATGGAAGTGGACAGGATCGGATTACCCAGCACTCTCACGATTTCTCTAGCAATAGTATTGTCAGGCACCCTTATACCCACCGTTTTCTTGTTTGAACTTAATAATTTCGGCACATTGTTGTTCGCATTAAAGATAAATGTAAACGGGCCCGGCAATGCTTTTTTTAGCAAGCGGAATACTGTTGTATCTATAGGTTTAACAAAATCTGAGATATGACTCAGGTCAGAACAGATAAAAGAGAAGTTTGCTTTTTCGGGTTTGATGCCCCTGATTTTGCAAATTCTTTCAATCGCTTTCTGGTTTGTGATATCACAACCGAGACCGTACACAGTATCAGTAGGATAAATAATAATTCCTCCTTTTTTCAAGACCTCAACAACCTGTTCAATGGCCTTAGGGTTTGGGTTTTCCGGATATATTTTGATAAGCATATGTAAATTTACTAAAAACTTTATTCAGCAATTTGATAAATGTCGTACTATTGGTACGAATTTAGTAAATACTGGTTTATGAGAAAAGCGTTTATTGCAATTGCCGCATTCCTGGTCACGGCAACTATTATGATTAGTCTGGCCTGGACTCCCTTTTACTGGGCATTTATTTTTATAGGTCCGATTGTTTTACTTGGCATATATGATCTCTACCAGCCTAAACACAGTATTGTCAGAAATTATCCCGTAGTAGGTCGTTTAAGATATTTTGCAGAAGATTTGCGTCCGAAAGTTTATCAGTACTTTGTAGAAAGCGATACAAATGGTAAACCATTCAGCAGACTTAACCGCTCCCTGATCTATCAGCGGGCAAAAAAAGATAATGATACTATTCCTTTCGGTACACAATTGGATGTGTATGAGAATGGATATGAGTGGCTGAGCCACAGTATATCCGCAATCAGTCACCATGAGCTGGATGAAGATCCAAGAGTCCTTATAGGTGGTCCGGAATGCGCACAACCTTATTCCGCAAGTATCCTTAACATATCAGCGATGAGTTTTGGCTCTTTGAGCCAAAATGCGATTTTAGCACTCAATGGTGGTGCTTTTATGGGCAATTTTGCTCATAATACAGGAGAAGGCGGTATCAGTGATTACCATTCAGCACCTAAAGGAGATTTGGTATGGCAAATTGGTACCGGATATTTTGGCTGCCGTAACCCTGACGGAACTTTTAATTTTGACGCCTTTGCGGTACGTTCAAAAACTGAACAGGTGAAAATGATAGAGATAAAGCTTTCACAGGGCGCTAAACCTGGCCATGGGGGTATTCTTCCCGCAAAAAAGGTAACTCCGGAAATTGCCCGTATCAGGTTGGTAAAAGAGGGGTTTGACGTAATTTCTCCTCCAGCACACAATGCATTTTCTACACCATTGGAGCTGATAGGGTTTATCAAAAAACTCAGAGAGCTTTCCGGCGGTAAACCAGTAGGTTTTAAATTGTGCATAGGCAGGAAAAGTGAATTCTTTTCGATATGCAAGGCTATGGTAGAAACAGATACCTATGCAGATTTTATCACTGTTGACGGGGGAGAAGGTGGAACAGGCGCTTCACCACAGGAGTTTTCAAACGCTGTAGGTATGCCATTGCGCGAAGCATTAGCGTTTGTGTTTGATGTGCTGACAGGTTTTGGAATAAAAAAACATATTAAGATTATTTCTTCGGGTAAGGTTTCTTCGGGGTTCGACCTGGTTAAGAACATCTCATTAGGTGCGGATTTATGTAATTCCGCACGTGCGATGATGTTTGCTTTAGGTTGTATCCAGGCACTGGAGTGTAACAGCAATACCTGTCCTACAGGTGTAGCTACACAAGATCCGAGTTTAATGAAGGGGTTAGTCGTTGATGATAAAAAGGTAAGGGTATTTAATTACCATCGTTTAACAGTAGCCAGCGCAGTGGAACTTTTAGGTGCAGCAGGGTTGCGTCATCCATATGAGCTGACCAGAGCATATATCAATAGGAGGATCTCACCAAACATGATCCAGTCATATATGGAAACATATCCATATATACCTGAAGGAAGTTTGCTGACGACACCTTATCCTTTAAGATTTGAATTGGGCATGGCTTTAAGTACATCGAGTAGTTTCAAACCTACAGATTACCGGGTAACATCAGTGGATTACGCACATGCAAACTCTTTTACTGATACATTACCGCAAGCCAGTACCTAGTGTATTATATCATAAAAAATCCCGCTGAACTTGAGTTCAGCGGGATTTTTTATGATATAATAGTTATTTGTATTAAAACTCAGCATTTTTAGGAAAACGGGGAAATGCAATTACATCCCTGATATTTGTCATGCCTGTTACAAATAGAACCAGTCTTTCGAAACCTAAACCAAAACCTGCATGGGGTGCGGTACCAAACTTACGAGTATCCATATACCACCATAGTTCTTCTTCAGGAATGTTTAATTCCTGCATCCGTTGCTGTAGTTTGTCCAGACGTTCTTCTCTCTGAGATCCTCCAATCATTTCACCGATTCCGGGGAACAGGATATCCATAGCTGCTACAGTTTTTCTGCCTTCTGCATCCGGTTCGTTCTGACGCATGTAAAATGATTTAATGTCTGCGGGATAATCGGTCAGGATTACCGGTTTTTTAAAATGTTTTTCTACCAGGAAACGCTCATGTTCAGATTGTAAATCGGCACCCCATTCGTTAATCAGGTACTTGAATTGTTTTTTCTGATTTGGTTTCGACGAACGTAAGATTGCGATCGCCTCTGTGTAGGTTAACCGTTCAAAATCATTGTTCAGGCAAAAGTTAAGTTTATCTGTCAGCGAAAGTTCACTGCGTTCGTTCTGTGGTTTTGTTTTTTCGTCCTCTGCCAGTCGGGTATTTAAAAATTCGATCTCTTCTTTGCAGTTTTCCAGTGCATAAGTGATCACGTATTTCATCATATCCTCAGCCAGCTGCATGTTATCTTCCAGGTCGGCAAAAGCAACTTCAGGTTCGATCATCCAGAATTCTGCTAGGTGACGTGTAGTATTCGAATTTTCTGCTCTGAAAGTAGGACCAAAGGTATAAATCTGTCCGAATGCCATTGCAGCAAGCTCACCTTCCAGCTGACCGGAAACGGTCAGGTTAGTTGCTCTTCCAAAGAAATCTTCGGAGAAATCAATTTTTCCGTCTTCAGTTCTTGGTGTTTGATCAAAGTCTAATGTAGTTACCTTGAACATCTCGCCAGCGCCTTCTGCATCTGATGCAGTAATCACTGGAGTATGCATGTAGACAAATCCTCTTTCGTTATAAAACTGATGTATAGCGAAAGCCAGGGCGTGACGAACTTTAAATACTGCATTAAACGTATTGGTGCGGAAACGCAGGTGGGCAATTTCTCTTAAAAATTCGAGACTATGTTTTTTTGGTTGTAAGGGGAATTTCTCTGGATCACTGTCACCCAATATTTCTATTGATGTAGCTTTAACCTCTACTGTCTGACCTTTACCCAAGGATTCTACTAAAGTACCGGTGATTGCGATTGCCGCACCAGTGGTTACCCTTTTCAGCAGTTCTTCCGGGGTATTGTTAAAATCAACCACGATTTGCAGGTTACCCATGCAGGATCCATCATTAATGGCAATGAACTGGTTGTTACGGAAGGTTCTGACCCATCCCATTACAGTTACTTCTCTGTTGAAGTCAGTTGTAGCTAACAGACTTTTTATCTTTTCTCTTTTAATCATGATTTTCTTGTGGAGCGCCCAAAAATAACAATTTTTAGTGTTTATATAAGTGTTTTTGTATTTTACAGATTGTTATTTGTTGTTTCAGGTCTGCGGACAGTGGCATTTGAGTAGGAGATGGGTTTGATGCTGCTGAGCTAATGAAAGAGTTCTGCACAGCGATTAGATAAGGTTTGATTAGCCTTAACCCTTATCAAACCCTATCCAACCTCTATCCAAAACCTATCCAGTCCCTATCCAAAGTGTAACCCATCTTTGCTATACTATAAACTAAGTAGTGCCTGATCTGTTTTTTTTTTACTTAATTATTCGATTAAAGTCCTAATATTCTTAATGAGGTGTGATTATTTCTGATTTTTGCTGATTTATACTGTTATTTATCTATAAAAAAATGTTAATTCATGTTTTTTATGAATTAAAATTAAATTTGAGTCATTTTCATGAAGTGTTAATAGTGATTATTAGTATTAAATGTGATTTTATCTTAGTTTTTAATGAAAAAACTAAGAATTACATTTAATTTATTTAAAAATACCCTTGTTTTAGTAAAATATATTCCTATATTTGTATTGCTCGTTTAATTTATATTTGGTTTAAAAATCCTCCGACCCATAAGTTGGAGGATTTTTTGTTTTAATATTCATTTGTGTCTTAAAAAAATACTCTTGCATAAAAAAATGCCAGTTGAATTAACAACTGGCATTTGATACAGGAGTAAACCTGTGAATATTTATGCTAAAACCTGAGTAACTAACGCAGCAGCATCTTTCAATGCGATTGCAGAGAATACTTTTAAGCCAGATTCATCAATTAGTTTTTTTGCTTCAACAGCGTTTGTACCTTGTAAACGGCAGATAATCGGAACAGGGATATCACCTATTTCATTATAAGCATCAATTACACCTTGTGCAACACGGTCGCAACGTACAATACCACCAAATATGTTGATTAAGATAGCTTTAACATTCGGGTCTTTTAAGATAATGTTAAAACCAGCTTTAACAGTCTGGGCATTTGCGGTTCCACCTACATCAAGGAAGTTAGCAGGTTCACCACCCGCAATTTTAATGATGTCCATTGTAGCCATTGCCAAACCAGCACCATTAACCATGCAACCAACGTTTCCGTCTAATTTAACATAGTTTAAGTTTGATTCACTTGCTTCAACATCAGTAGGATCTTCTTCCAGTTTATCACGCATTGCCGCATAAGCAGGGTGACGGAATAAAGCGTTATCATCAAGATCTACTTTTGCATCAACGGCAATAATTTTATCGTCTGATGTTTTTAAAACCGGGTTGATTTCAAACATTGCGGAGTCAGTACCATCGTAAGCTTTATATAAAGCAGTGACAAATTTCACCATGTCTTTATGTGCGGCACCGCTTAATCCTAATTTGAAGGCAATTTTACGTGCCTGGAAACCCTGGATACCAACTTTAGGATCAATCTCTTCTTTGAAAATCAAATGAGGAGTATGTTCAGCAACTTCTTCAATATCCATTCCACCTTCGGTAGAATACATAATGATGTTCCTGCCTGTAGCACGGTTTAAGAGTACACTGATATAAAATTCTTTGGTCTCAGAAGCTCCCGGATAGTAAACATCCTGTGCAACTAATACTTTATGAACCTTTTTACCTTCTGCACTAGTCTGTGGGGTTACTAACTGCATACCTAAGATATCAGTAGCTCTTTGTTTAACCTCATCAAGGTTTTTGGCTAATTTAACGCCTCCGCCTTTACCTCTGCCACCCGCATGCACCTGAGCTTTAATTACCACCCAGTCAGAGTTGTAGTCTGCTTTCATTTTTTTAGCAGCTTCTACAGCCTGCTCAACAGTTTCGGCAACAATGCCTTCTTGTACGGCAACACCAAAACTTTTAAGTATTTCTTTACCTTGATATTCGTGTATATTCATTAGCTGAAAAAATTTGATCCAAATCTACAATTTCAGATTGGTTTTAAAAACTTATTCTCCCTTTTATCCACAGCCAAAAACCGTAATATTTACGTTGGATGAATTAATCTCAACTTTTTGTAAGTTTGCTACATGCTAAAAGCCACAGGTATCAGAAAAGCTTACGGGAATCTTCCGATTTTGAAAGGAGTAGATTTTGAGGTAGATAAAGGAGAAATAGTCAGTATTATCGGTGCTTCCGGAGCGGGAAAGAGTACCCTTCTGCATATTCTGGGTACGCTTGACAAACCTGATGAAGGTGAGGTTGAGCTGAATGGAACCAAAGTGAATAAACTTTCGGGTGAGCTGCTTAGTATTTTCCGGAATAAAAATATCGGCTTTGTATTCCAGTTCCATCACCTGCTGCCGGAATTTACTGCGCTGGAAAACATCTGTATACCGGCTTTTATCGCAAAAAAAAGCAGAAAAGAAGCAGAAATACGTGCCGCAGAACTGCTGGACCTGCTCGGTTTAAAAGACCGTGCATCGCATAAACCCAACCAACTTTCCGGAGGCGAACAGCAACGTATAGCTGTAGCCAGGGCCTTAATCAATGATCCGGCAATTATTCTGGCAGATGAACCTTCAGGAAACCTGGATTCTGCCAATGCACAATCACTGCACCAGTTTTTTATTACCCTGCGAGATAATTTTAAACAGACCTTTGTTATTGTAACCCATAATGAAGACCTGGCAAAGATCAGCGACAGGGTCGTCACCATGAAAGATGGTTTAATCGTATAAAATTTGAGAACACTAATTACCGGAGGCAAATCCGCCCAGGCATTAAAATTATTAAAAGCATTTTCGGGCGACCAGGTTATACTTGGTGATTACGGAGATATGCCAACTTTCGCATCAGCGCAGTATCAACTGATGGACCTTGGTCCGAGAAATGATGATACAATAGCACATAACTTATTAAATGCCTGTTTAGACCAGGAGGCCGATCGCCTGTTGCCGATTTATGATTTTGAACTGGAAGCAGTGATTAAATCCGCGGTGCTATTTGAAGAATTTAATATTCATGTATTATTACCTGACAGTACCAATTTCCCCATTTATTTTGAAGCCCCGCAAGGTGATAAGAAAAATTGGGCTGTTTTTGATAATGGACAACTTGTTTATTCTACCCTGCTTGATACAGGGTTGTTAAAGGAAGGTGAAGAACTCAATTTAAACGGAGCTTTTTATATCACTGAAGATGAAAATGGTATTAATCCGGCTTTATTTATGATTCCTGATGGACGTTAAAGATTATATTAAGAAAAATGACGCTTTCTTCTTTGAACTGGACAATGTACTTTATCCGGAAAAAGATTATTTGCTGCAGGTCTATTATTTATTCGCCCAGTTTATAGAATATGGAGAGCAGATAGATGCGGAAGGCATTATCCGTTTTATGGAAGAAACTTATCTGAAAGATGGTCAAACTGGTATTTTTGAGAAGACATCGGAAAAATTTGGTCTGGATAAAGAGTATAAAGTCAATTTTGATCTGCTCCGGCAGAATGCCAGACTGCCGTTAAAATTATTGCTTTTTGCTCCGGTTCTGGAATTTATGCGGGACATTGTCGCTGCGGGTAAAAAACTTTTTTTAGTGACGGGCGGCGATCCGCTGCAGCAGCTCAACAAAATAAAACAGGTGGAATGGAATGGTATTGAACAGCATCTTATCGTATATTTTGCACAAGAGATAGCTGAGGGATCTGTTATAAAAACATTGGAACAGACTATCCTGAATTATGAAATTAATGCAGACAGGACAGTAATGATAGGAGAGCATCATCTGGATCAAAATTCTGCTATGTCATACAAAATTAAGTTTTTGCCAGTTGCCAAACTATTGGTATCTTAATGCCGTAACTATCAGTATCTATAACCCCATTCATGAAAACAAAATTACTTAGTAGAAGCGCAGCCTTTGCCGTGGCAGGATTACTGTTCGTAGCTGTTTCTTCCTGTAAAAAGACCAAAGAAGTTGAGATTGCTGTACCGGAACCTCCGGTGACGGGAACAACCGCGACCCGCGAACAGTTGACGCAGGATTCGATATTTCTTTACGCAAAAGAGGTATACCTATGGAATACGTCTTTGCCGGAATATGCGGCGTTCAATCCAAGGCAGTACGCCGCAACTTTTGATGGCTTTAAACAGGAACTATATATGCTTACCCAGTACAGCCCTGTAAATTCCGGTACAAGCTTTCCTTATGAATATACAGGTGCCGCAGGCTCAGCGAAGTATTCTTATATTGATGACATCTCGACCCATAATGTAATTGCTGCGGTAAAGGACTTAAAAAGCAGTGTAGACCTGGAAGGTGTAGGGAATGATTTCGGTGTAAAATTAGGTGCGTATTCCGCAGGCTCTGGGGATCAGTACAGTATTTATATCCAGGCTGTTTATCAGGGCTCACCGGCAGATTTGAAGGGCCTGACCAGAGGCGCAATGATTACCAGGATTAACGGGGTAACTTATGGTTCCAATTTTACAAATGAATCAGCTGCGGTCAATAATGCGCTGAATGGATCTTCTGTTACTATAGCGGGTGTATTAAAAGATGGAGTTACCGCCTTTAATTATAGCCTTAACAAGACCACTTATAAAAGTAGTCCGATATATGCCGCAAAAGTATTAGCGGTTAATGGTACTAAGGTTGGTTATCTTGCTTACGCCCGGTTCTCTAATATGGATAATTCCAAAGCTGGTTTTGATGCGGCGTTTGCGGATTTTGCTGCCCAGGGAGTTACTAAACTGGTAATTGACCTCAGGTATAACGGAGGTGGATATGTAAGTACCGCCCAATACCTCCTCAACCAGATTGCAACACCTGCGCTGACCGGCCAGGTTATGTTTAAAGAAAGATACAATACATTAATGCAGACAGGTACTGCGACTATAATGAAAAATCAGCCGCTGCTTGATGAAAATGGAGACTTTCAGTTTGTGACGCAAAATAACATTAAAAGGGTGGCGAATTATAGCGATTTGGCGAAAGACTATTTTAGTGAAGCCAAACAAGTAACTAACTTTAGCAAAGCAGGTCCTTTGCAAGGCGTTACGGATGTTGTATTTATAGTCACCAGAAGTACAGCTTCCGCAAGTGAGCTGGTGATAAATAGTT
>Ga0247806_10001766_pt1 | contig 10210 bp, 5 predicted proteins | sample UWRJL059202B1_FD_179935 | JGI IMG/M metagenome (GOLD analysis project Ga0247806, IMG submission 179935) | Plant litter microbial communities from Arlington Agricultural Research Station in Wisconsin, United States - UWRJ-L059-202B-1 | ecosystem: Environmental > Terrestrial > Plant litter >... | reverse complement strand
CAGGTATAAGATTACACAAATTAGCTTTATTCGGATGAGCAGTTGTTGTTACAGCTGTATTATTATTATTATCATTACCTGTATTAGCCGGTGCAATTACAATGGTATTAACTGATAGAAATTTCAATACATCATTCTTCGAAGCAGCTGGAGGTGGTGATCCTATATTATACCAACACTTATTCTGATTCTTCGGGCACCCTGAAGTTTATATATTAATTATTCCAGGATTCGGTATAATAAGTACTGTAGTATCTGCAAGTTCTAACAAAAGCGTGTTCGGATACTTGGGTATGGTTTATGCTATGATGTCTATTGGTGTATTAGGATTTGTTGTTTGAAGTCATCACATGTATACTGTAGGTTTAGATGTTGATACAAGAGCATATTTCACAGCCGCCACTTTAATTATTGCAGTTCCAACTGGAATTAAAATATTCTCATGATTAGCTACATGTTACGGAGGATCTATACACTTAACACCTTCAATGTTATTTGCATTAGGTTTCGTATTTATGTTCACAATTGGGGGATTATCTGGTGTTGTGTTAGCTAACGCTTCACTTGATATAGCATTCCACGATACTTATTACGTTGTTGCTCATTTCCACTATGTTTTAAGTATGGGAGCAGTATTCGCATTATATAGTGCATGATACTTCTGAATACCTAAAATATTAGGTTTAGATTACAATAGAATGTTAGGTAAAGTACATTTCTGAATATTATTTATAGGAGTTAATGTTACATTCTTCCCACAACATTTCTTAGGATTACAAGGAATGCCTAGAAGAATAAGTGATTATCCTGATGCCTTTGCAGGGTGAAATCTTATAAGTAGTTTTGGTAGTATTATAAGTGTAATCGCTACTGCATTATTCTTATATATTGTGTATGTACAATTAGTAGAAGGTAAAGCTACAAGCAGATACCCTTGATTAACTCCACAATTCTATACTGATAGTTTACAAGTATTATTAAACAGAAGCTATATTTCATTAGAATGAGCTTTAACAAGTCCACCTAAACCTCACGCATTTGTAAGTTTACCTTTACAATCTTAATTATGTAGTATTAAATATTAAATTTAATTACGTAAAATTTACCATTGCTTATAATGTTAACCTAGTAATTAGGTTAATGACATAAAAATCTTAAATAAGATTTTTATATCCTTATCTTTTTTATAAAGATAAGAAAAAAAGGAGAAGATTTTTCATAAAGCCTTTTTAAAAGCAAAAAAAATATTATCAAAGAAAATTCTCAATTATATATTATATACATTCTAATTTGGCTTTGGCCATTAGATATATTAGAAAGAAACATAATAACAACTATGTTAACTTTATTTTCAAACCATTTAAGTCTCAATCCTTCGACCTTTTCCTTATTTATGGAACATTTTTCTTTATTTTTTCATGGGGTAGTTTCATTTTTAGAAACCAATAAAATAAAGCAAAACAAAAATCATTTATTTTCGGTTAAATATATTCATATTTTTCTTTGATTTTTTTGTCTAGTTTTATATCCTGTAGTAGAAATAAGTTACTATATTTTTGATAAAACAATATATGTATTTCCCTTTATCGCTGGTATAGGTGCTATTGTTTATGTTTTTAGTATTATATGAAACATATACTACAATAACACTAGTAATTTATACCTTATCCTAAGTAATATATTTATAGCTATAGCTAATAAAAATTACATTTTTTTATTTTCGGTTTTACTTCATTTTATACGTTGGTTAATCATAAATATGATAATTTTACATTTTTTAATGGTTTTACTGGGTATAACTAATGAATCGTTTAGTTCATACTTTTTGGTTCGTTTTTGTCTATCACCTTATATTTTACTTATTACGAGTATTATGCTTTACTTGTACAACAATGTGTTAAACTTTGTTTATTTATATTTTTATAGTAAAAAAAATGATATAAGCATTTATAAAACTATGAAAATTAATGATATTTTAGAAAACACATTTAAGTCTTTAAGCTTATATACTCTTGTGGGAATGTTTATAGGTATTTCAATTGGTTATGGTATTAGATCATATTATATTAATGTAAGTGCAAATTATTTGACGAGCGCTATACATAATAATATGTCAAGTGAATCAACACTAAATACTACAAATATTGAAACTTTACCAAAAGCTGATCCTTTAATAATAAATAAAGCAAAAGATGTAAAGTTTAGTATTGTGTGATTATTGAATAAAACAAGTTTTGGTAAAGCTATACTCGGTAGTAGAACTACTATAGATACCAATTTACTTTCCAAAAAGGTAAATATGACAAAGGATTCTTTATGAGAAGGTCTTGAACCAATTAAAGTAATAAGACTACCGAGTATCCAAAAAGTAATTAGCGCTTATTTATCTTGTGAAAACATAGAAAAAAATAACCTAGCGAAAGATAGATTTATATTAAGAAATATAATTTACAGGGAAATTTTTGATATAGTAAAAAAAAATAATTTTGATCTTGTAAGAACTAATGTAAAGGTTTCTAGCTTAAATAATAACAGTGAGTCATTTGTTGACGTAATAAATGTAAGTAATATAGTACAAACTTTAAATTACCCAAATTTTTATGAAAAAATAACTGGAACTGTTTTAAAATCGAAAGTCTTAAACTTTACTTTAGAATCTCATACTAGTATTCTGAAAGAATTTATTGCTATTGACTTGCCAAAAAGCAATAAAACTATTATAAATTCTTATGATCACAAGACTAATCATCTGTCATGTGACAAGGAATTATTTCATTTTGATTCTTGACAAAAAGATCAAGAATTATTAGCACTTATTGGTTTGAGGTCCGATTCCTTAACCAAAAAATATTTAGACGATATGATTTTTAATTTTAACAAAGATTACGCGATTTATACTTTAGGTTTAAGTCCTTATACAATTTCTTATCATGCTGGAGTTATGTACGACGGTTCATATAAAGAGGGATGCCAAAATAAAGAAGACGTTTTGTCTACAACTTTTTTTAAAGAAGTTCTTGACTTTGAGAAGAAACATGGTTTAACATTAGATTATCGTCGTTATCTTTTATTTGACCCTGTGTTGGGTAATCTTTGTATAAAATCTCATCATGGATTTATTAGATATAATTATGATTTACATAGACATGATATACCTGTTATGTTGTTTGATTGTCATGATAACCGTGGAGATTACCCTATGCATACTGCTTTTATGTTGCAAGAACCTAATACAAAAGATAAGCCAAACTTAAAATTTTGAACAGGTTCCAGCAACGACAGCGAAGAAGAAAATAAGAAACTTGAGCTCAAGGATTTAAGAGCAATGTCTTTGAAAGAATACGAGGAATATCACTTTTCAAAAAAAATGTACGAGATTAAATCAGACGGAACGGAAGTAGAAATACCTTGAAAAATTAATGGAGCTTATTTTAATGAAGATTGACTTGATCATCGTTATACAGGTATTTTTTCCATAGATATGGAAAATTATCTGGAATCTAATTATAGTCTACTTAAATCCTTGTTATATAAGGCTAGTAATTATAATAATATTAGTAAAACTTTTATTAATGAGATGGGACAATGAATTGCTAATCATAGAATGTGAAATATTAAAGACTGAAGGGTTATTGTTTTTATACATTTTATAAATGAAGGTGTTAATCCTGATTTAGACCCAAGTATTTGTGATAAACTAGATTTCGACGGATTATACTTGGGAAAAAGAGAAGAAGTTTTCCCTCACACAGAATATGGAAAAATATTAAGAAGGCCAAATTTCTTAGGTGGAGTTTTCCATACTTGTGATTATGGGCAAAAAGACAGTGTTTTCAAAGATTACCAAGATTTGTTTATGCAAGTTCCAGAAAACTTTAATGGAATTGAAGATAGAGTAGTTTACAAAATCTTACCCTGAAAAAACAATTTAAAGCCTGAATCTCCTTTAAAGCCATTAGCTACACCTTCAGTAGTTTCTAAAAAAACTTCAATGGGTCCGCCGCCTCGTCCAACACATACTTCTATGAACTTAGATAGAAGTAACAACATCAATAATATGTCTATTATTGACGACATAAGAAACTATGCTCAAGATGATGAAATACCACAAATGTTTTTAGGTAGTTCTTCACGAAATTTACCTAAAGCAGGAGAAAGCAGCGGTACACGTAAAACATTTACAGGTCACAAGAAATAAAATAGTGGAAAGAATTATATACTATTAAAAATAGTAGTATATATTACATATTTGTATTAATGTGTTTATTAAAAAAAACAAATTAATATTAGTATATCCTTATATTTTATATATTTTAATATTTAAAAGTATAAGAAGAAAGGAGAAGATTTATTAAAGCCTTATACCATTATATTTATATACTTTTTTAAAACTCTACTTAAACACTAATACTATTATTATATTTTATTAACCATAAATATATTTTTCCTGCTTTTTTATTGGGTTGATATAAGAGGAATTAAATGTAGCATAAAATTAGTGACGTATAAAGGTGTTTTTTTTGCGTAGAATTGGTTACATGTAACTAAACATACTTAATAAAGTATAAAGTAATAATAGATATTATATCTATGAAATTGACTTAATTTAATTTAAATTAAGCTCAGGGTAATTAATACCCTAAAACATATCACGATTTAAATTATTAAACAAGAAGTATTAAATAAAAATTTAGCCCAAGCTCTTGACATATCGAAGTCTAAAGACGAAAATTTAAACAATTTGCCTGTATTATTTAACAAAAAAGTTAAAAGCATAAAAATAGTAAAACCTTTAATACACATAGAAAGCGATAGTGGAAAGCCTAAACATTATACTCCTGCATCACAAGAATGATACAACAGTATTTATAACTATAACCCTAACTATGTTAAAGCCTTACCTGTGGCTGACTTAGCTATGATGAAATTATTAAAAAGTTATTTTAGTTCTGAATTAAAAAAAACTTTAGCTAATAAGCATTTACCTCTTTCTCCTCGGGAAAAAAGAATTAGACGTATGTCAACTAAAAAAATATTTGTGGGTAAAGGAGAAATAAAACATAGTAATGATAAAGCTATTGTAACTTTCTACATACACAATGCAGAGAGATTATTTTTAGATAGAGCTATCGCTTTATTATCCAGAGCCTTATATAATCCAGCTAGACCTTTGGTAAGAAATATACATAAAAATAAACATAAACAAGTAAGAGTTACTTATAATAGAATACTTAGTTTCAAAGAGTTTTGACATTTAATTGGTAAAAATCACTACTATAAAAAATGATGTAGCAAACAATACGTACAACACCTAGATCTTAGAAATTTAGTGTTAAAAAATATTAATAATATATATTTAATATTAAAAAAAATGGTAATTTTTAATTTAATTTCAGAGGAGTATAAGAATAAAAGTTTTATTAGTTTATGTGAAAAATTTGCATTCGTTTTACCTGATCCTCAATTTAAAAAAATAATGCCAGTATATGAAAAATATTATACAGCACACTTAAATAGCTTAAAAATAAAAAAATTACTAAACAGAAACAAGTTTCGTAATGGCTTTATAAATAAACTCTTAGAATTAGTTGAAGAAATATATGGAAAAAAAGTAGAATTTAATATAGTTAAACTAAAAAAATTACATTTAAGTAGCGATATGTATACACAGGCAGTGGCTTTAAAATTAAAAGATAGAAATAATAGACTATATAAAGTATTAAAGTCATCTTTAAATAAAGTGCAATTACCTCCTTTCTATAGAGCAGCTGAAATTTTCCATTATTTAAATAAAAATGATTTACTTATAAATATTATACGTAATGATAAAATAACATCTATGCTAAAAAATAATGTTAATGACCCTTTAAATACATTGTTATTAGATACTTTTACGGATGCTGAAGACATTAAAGTAAACACAATAAAAGCAAGACCAGAAATGGTTTCATCCATCAACTCACGTACAATTTCTTTAGAAAAATATGTTTTAAAATCTTTAAAACACTTAAGTATGAGAGGTATCCGTATTGAAGCTAAAGGAAGAGCTACTAGAAGACTTACAGCCGCAAGATCTGTATTTAAAATGAAATGAAAAGGAGGATTAAAAAATGTAGATTCTTCATTTAAAGGTTTATCTGCTATATTACTAAGAGGTCATCTTAAATCAAATATACAACACACATATATTAGTACAAAAAATCGTAATGGAGCTATAGGTGTAAAAGGTTGAGTAAGTAGTAGATAGTTATTTTTTGTTAAATTTAACATATAATGTAACAGTATTTACTGAATAAGTATCATATACTTATTAGGATTGAGCCGTAGATGGTTCTACATTTTGATTGCAGATCGAAAATTAGGGGTTCGATTCCTCCTTAATCCTTCTAAAACAATAATTATTAATTTTTTTTAACTATTGTAATACATTGTATAATGAATAGGCTATGTATCCACTTCCTTTTTTTCCATTCCCCCTAAGGGAAAAATAAATAAAGAACAAAATATAAAAATTTTATATTAAAGGTTTAGCTTAAAAGCTAGTAAAAAATACCTTTAAAATTGTGTGAGATTTTCTTACTTTAATAAAAATAAAAAAAAAAATGATACAAGCAGCAAAAATCATTGGTACAGGTTTAGCAACTACAGGATTAATCGGAGCGGGTGTAGGAATTGGTGTAGTTTTCGGTGCATTAATATTAGGTGTAGCTAGAAACCCTTCTTTAAGAGGACAATTATTCTCATATGCCATTTTAGGTTTTGCTTTTGCTGAAGCCACAGGATTATTCGCCTTAATGATGGCTTTCTTATTATTATACGTAGCTTAATAAAATATACGTATTTTGGCTTTACCTATTCCCATTCCCTCCTACCGGAGAAAGGGAAAAAAAAAGTTAAGTAAACTATAAAAGTTTACTTATAATTCTTATTAGCTCAAGGGAAGAGCATAATACTTCTAATATTATGATCTAAGTTCGAATCTTAGATAAGAGTTTAATGTCCTTTATTTTTTTTATTTTCACTCATCCTCAATCATTTATATTCATATCTGCGAAGTAGAGAAAGAAAGAAAAAGACAAAGTGTAAAAAACTAATGAGGAAAAAAATATAATTTTTTTTTTTCTAGGCCTTTTATTAAGGCAATAATAAACATAAGACATTTACTGGTATATAAAAAGCAGATCGAAGCGTAAATTTAAAAATAAAAGTAAATAAATATTTTATATAATTATATTATCTATATCCTTTACTTTAAAACTGATAAGGAGAAATATAACTAAATACATACTTTTTAATCTAATTTTTTAGTTGAAAAGACATAGACTAAAGTCTATAGCTTATTAATTAAATTTAACAATGTTTAATTATTTGAAATGTTATATATACCAACTTTAATATCTGTATTAGAAAGTTTAATTGTGGCTGTTCCAGTATTATTAGCTGTTGCTTACGTAACCGTTGCAGAAAGAAAAACTATGGCAAGTATGCAAAGAAGATTAGGTCCTAACATAGTGGGGTATTATGGTCTTTTACAAGCTTTTGCCGATGCTTTAAAACTTCTTTTAAAAGAATATGTTTCACCGACACAAGCTAATATGGGTCTATTTTTCCTGGGTCCTATCATAACTTTAATTTTTGCACTACTAGGTTATCTAGTAGTACCTTATGGTCCAGGTACTGGTTTAAGTGATTTTAACTTGGGTATACTATACATGCTAGCAGTTTCTTCCTTAGCAACATATGGTATATTATTGGCAGGATGAAGTGCCAATAGTAAATATGCTTTCTTAGGTTCACTAAGAAGTACCGCACAGTTAATAAGTTACGAACTTATATTAAGTTCTGCAATTTTACTTGTAGTAATGTTAAGCGGTAGTTTAAATTTAACTGTTAATATTGAAGCACAAAGAGCAGTTTGATTCATATTGCCTTTATTCCCTGTATTCCTAATTTTTTTTATAGGGGCTGTGGCAGAAACAAATAGAGCTCCTTTTGATTTGGCAGAAGCTGAGTCAGAATTAGTTAGTGGGTTTATGACTGAACATGCGGCAGTTATTTTCGTTTTCTTTTTCCTTGCGGAATATGCAAGTATTGTATTAATTTGTATTTTGACAAGTATTCTATTTTTAGGTGGTTACTTATATGATTATGTATCTTTATTTTTTATAGTTCAATATTTTGATTTCGATTACTATATAAATAACGTACATAATGAAAGCTTACTATATTCAAACCCTTTAATCGAAGGATTATTATATGGTTTAGCTTTAGGGGTTAAATCAGGTATTATGATTTTTGTTTTCATATGAGTTAGAGCTTCATTCCCTAGAATACGTTTTGATCAACTAATGTCTTTCTGTTGAACTGTTTTATTACCTATAGTAATTGCTCTAGTAGTACTAGTTCCTTGCATACTATATAGTTTTGAGATAATACCTACAAACATACCTTTAATTTAATTCTTTTCCTTTATCTTACACTGACTTTAGTTTTATAAAAAAAATTAAATTTATCAATGAAAAACTATAAATAAATAACAATTATGTTAAATAACGTATTTACATATACTACAAGTCCTTTAGACCAGTTTGAAATAAGAAACTTAATAAGTTTAGACGCTCCATTATTAGGAAATTTACACATTTCTTTAACTAACATAGGATTATACTTAGTTATAGGTACTTTCTTAGTTTTATCTATGAACCTTTTAGCTACTAATTACAACAAAGTAATAAGTAACAGCTGATCCATAAGTCAAGAAACTTTATATGCTACAATACACAGTATTGTAACAAACCAAATCAATGCTAGAAAAGGTCAAATATACTTCCCTTTCATTTATACTTTATTCATCTTTATTTTAGTTAATAACTTAATAGGTATGATACCGTACAGTTTTGCCTCTACAAGTCACTTTATCTTTACATTTGCTTTAAGTTTCACAGTGGTTTTAGGTGCAACTATTTTAGGTTTCCAAAAACACGGTTTAGAATTCTTTTCATTATTAGTGCCTGCAGGTTGTCCATTAGCTTTATTACCTTTATTAGTTTTAATTGAATTCATTTCATATTTATCTAGAAATGTTTCTTTAGGGCTTAGACTAGGTGCTAATATTTTAAGTGGTCACATGTTATTAAATATATTAGCAGGTTTCACTTATAATATAATGACATCTGGAGTGATTTTCTTCTTCTTAGGTTTAATACCTTTAGCTTTCATTGTAGCATTTTCAGGTTTAGAGTTAGGTATTGCTTTTATACAAGCTCAAGTTTTTGTTGTTTTAACTAGTAGCTATATTAAAGATGCTTTAGACTTACACTAATAGCTAAAGTTTATTTTAAATTATTACATACATAAAAAAGTATAATACTTATTGTTATGTGTTATAAATAGTTAAGTGCTATAAAAGTACAGGAAAGTCCGGAGCGTATCAGACATATACACATAATACATGAGTGTTTAGTAAAAATTAAGGGTATTGTGCAGAAAATGTTTTATAAATTACCAGAATAACCATCCTGGCTAAATTAATAAACTATATATTATTATAGTTTATTGAGTAAAAGTAAATGAAATCTCAAGCCTTGCGTTTAGCCTTATTAAAGTTTAATAACTATAACAGGACCCGGCTTAATTATGACCATAACAAAGTAAATTAAATTTTATTAATTTACTTTGTATAAGAATTAATTAGTAAATTTAATAAACATACCTATATTTAATAGTTAAATAGTATTAGTGATGGTATAAATACCTGAAAAAGGATTTTACCAGATAAAAAAAGAGTTTGATGATGGCTCTGAATGAACGCTATTCAAGTGCTTGACACATGCTAATCGAACGTTTAATTTAATTAAAGTTAAATTTAATTTCATTAAAAGTGGTGTACAGGTGAGTATATGATATTTTAGCCGGCCTTAAAGAGGGGTCGATTCATAAATACCCCATAAAAGCATAATTAAACCTAAGGTTTTTTGTGTAAAAAGAAGAAAGTATTTCTTCGCTTTAAGAGGACTCTAAATATTCCGGATAGGTAATAGTTAAGGTTAAAGGCTTAACTAGCCAAAGACTTCCGTAGTCGAGACTGAAAGGTCGATCGATCACATTGGGTATGAAAAAAGCCCAAAACGTTAAGTGCAGCAGTGGGGAATATTGGTCAATAGCCTAACGGCTGAACCAGCAACTTGGGGGAATGTATAGCTTCGGCTAC
>Ga0247806_10001765_pt1 | contig 10212 bp, 3 predicted proteins | sample UWRJL059202B1_FD_179935 | JGI IMG/M metagenome (GOLD analysis project Ga0247806, IMG submission 179935) | Plant litter microbial communities from Arlington Agricultural Research Station in Wisconsin, United States - UWRJ-L059-202B-1 | ecosystem: Environmental > Terrestrial > Plant litter >... | reverse complement strand
CAAACCGGCAATGGAAGTCAGTAAATCTGCAACGATTAAATTGTTGATGTCTTCTATTGGGGCACGTGTAAAGTCAGTTTTCGGACCAGTTAAGGCATGTTCCACTAATGGCACACCGCCATATAAGGTAGCCAGACTATTGTAAGCCCAGGCACGGAAAAATCTGGCTTCTGCATCTACAGTGGCTTTTCCTTTAGGGCTTAATGCCGTCATTGCCGGATCAGCAACCCCGTCCATGATGATGTTTGTCAGGTTAACCATGATGTAGTTTCTTTCCCACATAAAGTTAGCCGCTTCATCAGTAGACGTTAACAGACTGTAGTTATAATAAGGAATTTCGATTCCTTGTTGGTTATTCGTGGCGTTGGCTACGTCAGTTCCTACTTGCCAAACACTCACTAATCCTTGCCAGTTACTATTGGAATAATAACTAGCCACATGGTTATATAAACCAACCAAAGAGGCTTCGTAACCCAGAGAGTCATTGAGGGTAATAGGGGTATATGACGAAGGTGGTTTTTCGTCGAGGTAACTTTTCTTGCAGGCCACTGAAAGCAGAACTACTGCTAAAGCGATATATATGCTGATGTACTTTTTCATTTTTCTGATTTTTAAGATTGACAATTAACGAAGAGAAACATTGACTCCAAATACAAAGGTGCGCGCAACAGGATAGTTATTTGCCCATTCGCCTGATCCTCTTGGGGCATAATTACCCTCAGGATCCCATCCGATCCAGTTGGTGAACGTATGCAGGTTACGGCCACTTCCATAAACAGTTAAACTGCCTAAGCGAAGTTTCTCCAAGGTTTTCGCACCAAACACATAACTTAAGGTTACATCTTTAATTCTGGTAAAACCTGCATCTGAAGCATAACCATAACCCCTGGTATTGTTATAAGACAATGCCGGGCGAGTATTATTGCCATTCGTTGGCGTCCAGTAACCTACTTCTGCTGGTGTATTTCTTTTACCAGTTTCATCACCATAATTTAAATCGTTGTTATTTTTAGTCATGCCCTGCGCCGTCTGAATGAAAATATTTAGGTGCAGGTTTTTGTAATGGAAAGTATTGCTTAAACCACCTGTCCATTTCGGTGCTTGTTGACCAAGTACTTCGCGATCATCAGGCGTAATGACACCATCGCCATTTAAGTCGGCGAATTTTAAGTCACCTGGTTTTGCACCTGGATCTTGTTTAGACGGGTCTTCACCAGTCTGCCAAACGCCTTGCAAACGGTAATCATAAATAACACTGATCGGTTGGCCAATAAACCAACGGTTCCCAAGGTCACTTTGCTTGTCGCCATAAAGATCTACCAGTTTGTTTCTATTGGTGGCGAAGTTGAAGGTCGTTTCCCATTTGAAATCGCCTTTATCAAGGTTTTTCGTCGTTAAGTTAATCTCTAAACCTCTGTTATCTACTTCACCAAGGTTATCATAGACTTCTCTATATCCGGTGATAAAAGGTAAACTTCTCAACAGAAGAATATCAGTAGTTTTTGTTTTATAGGCATCTACCGAACCTGATACCCGGTTGTTAAACAAGCTAAAGTCAACACCTAAGTTGGTGGCTAAAGTAGTTTCCCATAACAAGTTTACGTTACCTAAATTGCTGGCCACGGCACCGATAGTCGTTACGCCATTAAATGGCTGACGAATGATGCCATTGGTGGTAATGGTACGGTAAACCGAGATGGCTTCGTTACCAGACTTACCATGTGACACCCTTAATTTCAGGTTGTTTACAAATTTCACGTCTTCCATGAAAGCTTCATTGCTTACGTTCCACCCAATGGCCACTGAAGGAAACACCCCGTATTTAGTAGTATTGGAACCAAAGACTGAGGAGCCATCACGTCTGGCGGTTAACGTAAATAAATAACGGCTATCGTAAGAGTAGTTGATCCTTCCCATTTGTGACACCAATCCGTAACGGTCAGCGTAAGAAGCACTGGTTTGAGTTGCACCAGCACCTAAATTATTAAATGACAACTCATCATTCACAAAACCGATGGCACGTGCCCTGGTTTCGATAAACTTGCGTTGTTGATTACTGTATAAACCAGTAAAATCGAGGTGATGTTTACCAAAATCTTTGTTATAGGTTAACAGATTCTCCAAAGTATAACTATGGGTTTCGGAGTTATAGTTCTCTGCTGTTCCCAGGAAATCATTTGCGGCACGACCCACATAACTTGCCGTACGCGCTGGCAAATAAGTGTAACCCGTATTTAAACGGTATTTTAAACCTTCTAATACACCTGAAAATTTCACTTCAGCAAAAGCATTTCCGTTTAGATTTGTACTGCGTTGGATACGGTCTGTCATTAACCCTAACATCGGGTTGGTAAACAATTGCTCAGGTTCCATGGGATGGATTTTATAACTGCCATTGGCATTATACATCTCTCCGTATGGGCTCATGGCACTGGCAAATAATAAGTTTGCACGTCCACCGTCAGAGTTGTTATTGGTGACGAACAAGGATGTACCTACGGTTAAAAAGTCCGTAACGTCCACATCAAGGTTTGACCTGATGGTGGTTCTTTTGAAGTTATATCCCTTCACCACACCTTTTTGATCCAGGTAATCACCAGACAAGAAATACTTCACGTCTTCGGTTCCACCAGAAATACTGACGTTATGATCCTGCATGATGCCAGTTTGAGTGGCATCAGCAATCCAGTCTCTCGTAATACCAGCATTGTAATTAGGCAACTCACCAAAGTTAGGCACCGGGTTGATTTGTGTTTGCCCGGTTTGAGCACTCCAGTCGGCAAATTTCTGCACATATTCGGCTCCGTTTCTAGGCTTCAATAGATGGGCAATGTTCTCTATCCCTGCATAACCGCTATAACGGATGACCGGTTTCCCGGTTGTTCCTCTTTTTGTAGTAATTAAAATAACCCCGTTCGAACCATTCGTTCCGTAAATCGCTACGGCAGAAGCATCTTTTAAGATCTCTACAGAGGCAATGTCATTCGGGTTAATGTCATTCAGCGATCCACCAGTCTTGCTCAATGGAATCCCATCGACAACAACATAAGGTCCTGTAGTGGCATTGATTGAATTTTGCCCCCTCACTAATGCGGAAGGTTGTGCGCCTGGCACTGAAGATGTCTGTGAAACGTTTACCCCTGCTGCTGCACCTTGAATAGCCTGCAACACATTGGTTACGGGCAATTGCGACAGTCTTGATTTAGGGATAGACGTTACCGCACCGGTAATATCTGATTTCTTTTGCGTTCCATAACCAACCACGACTACTTCGTTAAGATTTTTATCTGTTTCGTTTTCCGCTAACTTGACATCCAGGGTCTGGGTAGTCGCTGTAACCGGCACCGATTGTTGGGTGTAGCCGATATAGGAAATCTGTAGGGTAGCAGCGGCGTTTAAAGTAATGGTAAAGGCACCGTTGTTGTCAGTTACCGTCCCCTGTGTGGTTCCGGCCACTTTAATGTTGGCGCCTGGAATACCAGCGCCGGTTGCATCACTTACTTTCCCTTTAAGGGTGTAAGCGCCCTGGGCAAACGCGGTATTCGTACCGACGGCCAGGATCTGTATAAATAGAAGGATACAGATAATTTTAGTAAAATTTACATTCATACGTATGGGATTATTTGGTTTGAGTATTTAGTTTGACTGATATAAATGTCAACATGACGTTTCTATCAGTGGCATACGAAATACGTACAATTCGACGAACTGCGCAGGGGGTAAAACAGGATTTTGAGGGGGTATATTTTAATTAATCGCTGTTTATCTGTCAATTATCACCTTTATTCAGGTAGTAGGACTTTTGAAAAGCTTTTCTATGCTTTTTAATAAAGTCAGAAGGGTTCATCGCAAACAACTCGAAAAATTGCATCCTAAAATATTTCACATCGTTAATCCCCACCTGGTAGGCGGCTTCGTTAACGTTACAGTTAGAATGAATCAGGAGTTCGGCAGCCTTACGTAAACGCACAAACCGGATGAAACGGTTGACAGAATGACCGGTAATGGCCTTGATCTTTTTTAGTAAGGTAGAGTAACTCATGCCCATCTCCACAGAAATTTTCTTGACATCAAAGTCAGGATCCAGCAGTGAGGCTTCAATAACCGAAATACAGTGATTAAGGAAATCACGATGTGCCGCCGAGACACTGCGGTTATCAGGATTCAGAGTCACTTCTTTAAAGAAGTAATGCTGGAGTTCCTCCTTAATTTTCAGGATGCCATTTACCCTTGCCATCAACAGCTCTTTATCGAAAGGTTTGCTGATAAAATCAACTGCACCAACCTCTATTCCCTGAAGTTTAAGCTCCGGACTATAATCACCAGTGAGCAGAATCACGGGAATGTGGCTCACCGTGGTATCTTGTTTAATTAACCGGCAAAATTCTATGCCGCTCATGCCCGGCATGGTGACGTCGCAGATAATGATATCTGGCGGAGACTTTTTAACCAGTAACATGCCTTCTTCGCCATTACCGGCCTGAATAATGTGGTAATTGGGTTTAAAGATCTGTTTCATGTAAGCCCTGATCTCCACGTTATCATCGATAATCATCAAGGTCTGTTTGGTATTAATCAGGCGCTCCAGGTTGCCATTTTCTTCCTGTTGAGCATCTTCTGAAGCATAATCTGCCTGGATGGTGTTAGTCATTTTTGCTGTCTCTGGCTGTACAATACCTAGAGCTTGAGGGCTAAAATGTTGTTGCCCCTTTGGTAATTGAATGGCAAACGTCATACCGCCACCTTCTGTGGCCTTGTAACTTACCTGGCCAGCATGTTGCTCCACAAAGGTTTTTACCAGAAATAAACCTATTCCAAAGCCTTTGTTCAGGGAAGAGTCGTTTCTGCCTTGATAGAATTTATCGAAGATCTTCCCATCCATGTCTTCTGCAATGCCGTATCCATTATCGGCGACCTGCAAACATATGGTCATAGCCTCTTCCCAAAGGTTGACTTCTATTTTACCCCCATCGGGTGTGAAGTTGAAAGCATTGGAGAGCAGGTTAAACAAGGCAATCTCTATTTTATCCCGGTCGGTATAAATCGTGATGTCTTCGGATGCGCAGTTAAATGTATAACTGATGTTCTTCAGCTTTGCCTGCTGACTAAAACAGATGAAGACATCCTTGCAAAGCGACACAAAATTATGCGCCACAACATGCAGATGGTCACTTTCACTTTCTGCTTTCCTGAATAACAGCAGCTGATCCACTAAGCCAAGCAAACGTTTGGCATTCCTGTAGATCACATTTAATTCTGACCGGTTGGCCTGGTCTTCCCCTTTGATCAGGTCTTTTATTGGATTGATGATTAACGTCAGGGGTGTTCTGAACTCATGGGATATGTTCGTAAAAAAAGAGAGTTTCTTTTCATTGAGGTCCTTCTGGCGTTCCATGTCCACGTGGGCAAGCGCCACTGTACTTTTCAATTTATTATGGCGAAGCCAGTTTAGGCGAATCAGGTAGGTGGCTATCACTGTGATGACCACATATAACAACATGGCCCACCAGGTAAGGTACCATGGACTTAAAACCGTAATGGTCAGTTGCGCTGGTGGCAACCAATTGCCTTCCGTATCGGTAGACTTAATCATCAGGGTATACTTTCCGGGACGAAGTCTACTGTAATAGGCGGTGGTGGCTTTCCCCACAAGGTTCCAGTTCGAATCCCAACCTTTCAGGTAATAGGCATAGCTTATTTTTTCAGGAAAAGAATACTCTAAGGCCACATAATCAATCGCTAAGTTCGCCTGGTCATAAGGTACCTCGAGGTGTTTTAAGGTCAGGCTATTGTGCAGCGCGACATGGTTAACTTTTAGCCCTGTAATTTTCAATGCTGGCACATGATGCTGACGGGTAATTTTCAGGGGATCAAAGCGATTGTAACCCTTAATTCCACCAAAGAGCATTTCTCCAGAACTGAGTTTTAAAGCGGCATGGTAACTAAACTGATTACTTTGTAAACCATCAGACACGCCGTAATTTTTAAACCGGCCGGTAGCGGGGTCAAAGTTAGATAAACCATTATAGGTGCTGATCCATAATCGACCTAAATCATCTTCCAGCATATTCAGGATGGAATTATCCGGTAGTCCCTCAGCGATGGTAAAGCGCTTAAACGTTCTCTGCTGCCTGTTGTACAGCAGCAAACCACCACCTTCTGTACCAATCCAAAAGTTTCCTTGTTTATCTTCCAGCATGGAACGGATGGCCTGCCCTACCTGAATGTACTGGTGTTTCTTATTCAGGATATCTATCTTAATCAGCCTGTTATAATCACCAGCCCAGAGCGTTCCTGTACGGTCCTGTAGCAGGGCATGAATATTCATTAACCGTTTATCAAAGAGCTCAAATTGATCTATATCGGGCTTATAGAGATACAGTCCTCCATCACGGGTTGTTCCTGCCCACAAGCGGTGAGAAGCATCTTCATATAATTTCCACAAGTTGTTCTCCAGCACCTTCTTTTCTGGATGGTAAAGATTATAATGTTTGAATTTGCCGGTTTTCGGTTGGAACAGGTCAATCCCCCCATTGAATGCGGCCACCCACACCTGGTTTTTATAGTCTTTAAGAATATTGATGATGAAATTACTGCTCAGTGAGCCAGGTACACTGGCCTTTGCAGTGTAATTAACATATTGCTGTTTTTTAACATCATAGAAACTTAGTCCCCCACCATCTGTACCGATCCATAAATTGTGTTTTTCATCTTCGGTGAAAGACAGTACAAAGTTATCTACCAGGGTGTTTTTTTGAAGCGGATCTCTTTTAACTAGTTGAAAGCTTTTAGGCTGATGTTCGATGATATTTACACCACCGCGCAGGGTGGCAATCCACTTTCTGGATTTCCGATCTTCGTAGATTGAAGAGACGGCATTGCTTTTTAACAAACCATCAGACTCGCCAGCAAGCAGGTATTCCATTTTGCGGGTATCCAGGTCCATGATGTTGATTCCACCGCCATCGGTAGCAATCCACAGTTTATTGCCACTCAGGTGGAGGTCTCCAATATTTTTATTGGATAGCGGAACCTGTACATAACTGAGTCGTGATTCTGCCTGCCCCACAGGATTGTATTGATATAACCCTGCCGGCGTACCTATCCACAGCCGTCTGTGGTTATCCTCTTTCAGGCTCGTAGCGGTCTTAATCTGCCCATCTATCAAAGTGATCTTTCGCGTGGCCACATCATAACGGCACAGACCAATGTCTTTAATGAAGAGCCAAACCTTACCCTCCCGATCTAACAGTAAAGCCTGCACATGAGAGTTGCTGCGATCATTGTTGAAGAATACTTGGATCGCCCTTTTTTCTTTTGCCTGGTAGACTAGTAATCCGGCATCAGCAGTGGCGATATACATATGGCCACCGGGGCCGGCCAGCAAACTGTTTACATTGAAACTGATCTTTTGTTGTTTGCCTGGGGCAATTTGGTAAGCAACCGGAATAAATTTAGCTTCGTCGGCCTGGTGGATCACAACCCCTTTTTGCGTACCGATCCATAACCGCTGTTGCTGATCCTGGGCAATGCTGGTGATGTGGTTACTCGGCAGCGATCTGTTGTCGCCCCAGATGCTGTTGTAATGAACAAAATTTGAGCCGTCATAGCGATTCAACCCATTATAGGTGCCAATCCACATGAAACCTTCCTGATCCTGAAAAATAGCGTTTACGGCGTTATTAGACAAGCCTTGCTCAATCCCCAGGTATTTGATCGGGGGATTGGCAAAGCTATAGGCCTTTAACGTCAGGAATAAGGTTAAGGTGATCAGTAAAATTCGCAAGGTATGCTACTTAAATGGCCAGCTGTTATTATCAGGGTTAACATCCGGCAGGTTTTTATCTGCATCTAATACCACAGACACCACTTCCTCCGTTGTTGGGAAGTGCACTGTCCAATTAGTATTGCGCATCCATACGTCTACAGGTAACTTAACCACTTCTTTTTTGCCACTTTTCAGGGTAACGGTTAAGTTAACCGGCATTGGCATCTTCTCCAGGTTAGCAATTTCAATATTGTATCCATCAGCAATACCATTTTTCTTAGCTACGGTAACCGCAGTAATGGCCTGATCGGTTTTCCAGTTTTCGATAAACCAGCCTTTCCAAAACCATGACAAGTCTTCTCCAGCTGCATTTTCCATAGAACGGAAAAAGTCTGTCGGCGATGGGTGTTTAAATGCCCATTGCTCAATGTATTTTTTAAATGCATAGTCGAAACGGTCAGCCCCTATCACCTGGTTGCGTAGCAGCTCTAAGCCCATCCCTGGTTTGTAGTATAAGTTGATGCCTATGTTTTTCTCGCGCATGGCATCTGGTGCCAGCATTACCTGTTCCACCTCTGGATTAGCGAATGTCTTCGCTACAGCATGCATGTTCACATTTCCTTTTTTGTACTCACCCTGGTTAAATGCGGCTGTAGATAAACCATTGATAAAAGTGTTAAAACCTTCATCCATCCAGCCAAATTTACGCTCATTACTGCCCACGATCATTGGAAACCAGGTATGCCCGAACTCATGATCAATCACCCCCCAGACACTTCCTTTCGTAGCTTTCCAACCGCAGAAAACGATTCCTGGATATTCCATGCCGCTGATGTTAGCCGCAATATTTACCGCCATAGGATATGGATACTCAAACCATTTGTTAGAATAATGTTCAATGGAAGCTTTCACATATTCCACACCACGGCCATAAGCATCGTCTCCGTTACTTTCTACCGGCTGTGCTGACACGGCAAGCGATTTTTTTCCGCTTGGCAAATTGATACGGGCAGCGTCTAAGACAAATGCTTTTGACGACGACCAGGCAACATCCCTGGTGTTTTCCATCCTGAATTTCCAGGTAAGCCTGTCTTTCGAAGGACGGGATGCCGGATCAGTGACTTCCGCTGCAGCGCGGATGGCTACTTTGGTATCGCTATTTTTCGCCGCATTCCAGCGTTTAAGTTGTGTGGGTGTAAATACTTCTTCCGGATTTAATAAGGCACCAGAGCCCATCACCAGGTGACTTGCAGGCACATTCACTGTAAAATCGACATCGCCAAATTCACAATAAAACTCCCCTGCACCCCAATAAGGAAGGGTGTTCCAGCCTATAATATCGTCATAAACACTCATGCGTGGAAACCACTGCGCAATGGTATAGATCTCTCCATTTTGCGTCGCCAGATGGCCCATACGGTCTGAACCGTTGATTGGAATCACAAAAGAGAAATCCATTTTTAAGGTAATCTCTCCGCCAGCAGCCAAAGGCTCTGTTAAGCGAATCTGCATCCGGGTATCTTCAATGATGGAAGTGTGTTTTACAGACTTATTTTTCTGCGTCAGATTTAACCCTTTAATGGCATAACCACCGTCTAACTTCTCGCCTCTGGCGCCGTAACGACTGCCGCTGGCGATTAAAGAAGAACCACGGGAATCGGGTGCAAAGAGGTTTTGGTCCAATTGTAACCATAGAAAAGGCAAGCGGTCAGGGCTATTATTTTTATAGGTAATGGTTACCGTACCGTTCAGTGTGTTGGTGGCCTCATCCAATACAGACACAATGTTGTAATCTGCACGGTTTTGCCAGTATTTCGGACCCGGATAGCCACTGGCCGACCGGTATTCGTTTCCATTTTGTGTGTAAAACAAGGGACTAAATGCAGCATGTGGGTCATAGTTACTTGTTGCTGCAGGTTGTTGGGCATAGGTCTGGCCGTTGATGCCAAACATGACTAATAAAATTAAAACCAAAAAGGGCTTAATGGTAGTTCTGTTCATGCGATTAATCAAATTTTAGAAATTGTTGGTTATACTGTAAATGTATCAATTCCAGTTTGATCCTGCCATCATTGTAACATGATTAATATTATCGCAAGTGTTTTTTGTAGTTAATCGCGCTTCAAGCGCTGCATAGGAGGCATTTTTCGTTCTTCGGGCTTTAACTTTAACCAGGTCTGGTGCGCCTGGGCAATGTAATAGGAATAATTGAAGGGTCGCTCAGCGGACACTAGCGCAACCGTAGGGCGATAGATTGCAATGAAGTCTTTTAGTTCTTTCCCTTTTAGTTTGATCAATTCAGATACGGTTCGTTCATTGAAATTGGCATTGATCTCTGTTTCAAACTCATCACGGGTTTCCAATCGTTTTACTTTCTCCTGCTCCCGTTTGTACTTTCCATAACCTAAAGCAAAACGAAGACCACCTGCCTCGTCGTTATTCTC
>Ga0247806_10001764_pt1 | contig 10212 bp, 8 predicted proteins | sample UWRJL059202B1_FD_179935 | JGI IMG/M metagenome (GOLD analysis project Ga0247806, IMG submission 179935) | Plant litter microbial communities from Arlington Agricultural Research Station in Wisconsin, United States - UWRJ-L059-202B-1 | ecosystem: Environmental > Terrestrial > Plant litter >... | reverse complement strand
CCGAGTTTTCGCAGATCATTGCGGCACATATCGAAGACGAACTGGGAGGCACTCTGCCATGAGCAAACCGATCGCATTGGTCACCGGCGCCGGCACCGGCATCGGCAAGGCCATCACTTCTGCCCTGCTCGGAGCCGGCTATGCCGTCGCCATGACCGGCCGCCGCCGCGAAGTGCTCGACGAGGCTGCGGCCGAGTTGGGCGGTGACACGCTGGTCTACCCCGCCGACATTGGGCTCGACGAAGACGTCGACGCGCTGTTTGCCGCCGTCGCCGCCAAATACGGGCGCCTCGATCTGATGGTCAACAATGCCGGCATGGGCGCGCCCGCCGTGCCGATCGACGAGCTCGATGTGGCCATCTGGCACCAGGTGGTCGCCGCCAATCTGACTGGCGCTTTCCTCTGCACCCGCGCCGCCTTCCGCCAGATGAAGGCCCAGTCCCCCCAGGGCGGGCGCATCATCAACAACGGCTCGATTTCCGCCACGACGCCGCGCCCGCACTCGGCGCCCTACACCGCGACCAAGCACGCCATTTTGGGCCTCACCAAATCCACCGCACTCGACGGGCGGCCATTCGACATCGCCTGCGGCCAGATCGACATCGGCAATGCCGCGACCGACATGACCAGCCGCATGTCCAAGGGCGTGCTGCAGGCCGATGGCTCGACCGCCACCGAGCCGACCATGGACGTGGCGCTGGTGGGCCAGGCGGTGGTCAACATGGCGGCGCTGCCGCTGTCGGCCAATATCTTGTCCATGACCATCATGGCGACCAAAATGCCCTTCGTGGGCCGCGGCTAAACCACTGCAATAGCAACAATATTCTGGGAGGAAACTATGGACAAGCTGGGTATCGGCATTGTCGGACTGGGAAATATTTCGGCGGCCTATCTCAAGGCCAGCACGAATTTCCCGATTTTGGATATCCGCGCCGTGGCGGACATGAACCCCGCCGCCGCCAAGGCGCGGGCCGATGAATTCGGGCTCAAGGCTGTCGGCCTCGACGAGCTGTTCGCCGATCCGTCGATCGACATCATCCTCAACCTCACCATCCCCAAGGCGCACGTCGAAGTTGGTCTGCGCGCCATTGACGCCGGCAAGCACGTCTATTCCGAAAAACCCCTCGGCATCGTCTTCTCCGAGGGCCAGATCCTGGTCGCCGCTGCCAAGGCCAAGGGCCTGCGCGTCGGTTCCGCCCCGGACACCTTCCTCGGCGGCTCCCACCAGACCGCCCGCCGGATTATTGACGATGGCGCCCTCGGCCAGATGATCGGCGGCACTGCCTACTTCATGTGCCCCGGCCACGAGCGCTGGCACCCCAATCCCGCATTCTACTACGAAGCCGGCGGCGGCCCGATGCTGGACATGGGTCCTTACTACATTACCGACCTGGTCAATCTGCTCGGCCCCGTCGCCAAGGTCAGCGGCATCAGCAGCATGTTGCGCGACTCCCGCACCATCACCTCCAAGGAACGCGCCGGCGAAATCATCCCCGTGCATGTGCCGACCCACGTTTCGGGCACGCTGCAGTTCGTCAATGGCGCCGTGGTGCAGGTCACCATGAGCTTCGACGTTGCGGCGCATAAACATGTGCCGCTCGAAATCTACGGCACCGAAGGCAGCCTGCTGGTGCCCGATCCCAACCACTTCGGCGGGCAGATCGAAATGCTGAAAAAGGGCGGCGAATGGGCCAATGTCGATACCGACATGCCCTATGCCGATGGCAACTACCGCTCCATCGGTCTGGCCGACATGGCGCATGCCATTGCCGGCGATCGTCCGCATCGCGCCAGTGGCGATCTGGCACTGCACGTGCTTGAAGTCATGGAAGCCTTCGAGACCTCGTCGCAGTCGGGCCAGGTGGTGACCATCACCACCCCCGTCGAGCGTCCCGCGCCATTGTCGGAGTCGCTTGTATCAGGTCGTCTCGGTTAAGCCAACGTCACGCGCCAATCAGGGTGCTGCAGCAATGACAGGCTGCAGCACCACCTTCATAACCCGATGTTATATATAAAGTTTTTCGGGCGTTCATTCAGCCAACGGCAAAGCTGACAATCCCGTTCATCCCGCATTCATCGCCGCAGCACGATAGTGCACGGGCAGCGGGAAACAGTCGGGTCATAAAATTGTCGTGATATTAATCAATTTCTGCAGCACCGGTTTATCGGGCTGCTGAAGCCTCAAAGTGGTGCGGCTGGATGATACCAAGCCCTTGTAAGCCATTCAGATTCCGCATGGCCTTCATGCAACAACTTTTCCCACTATCCGGCGTTCGGGATTTGCCGACAGAGCTAGATTAACTCCTGTATCGGAAGCATTTGTGAAGCGTTTTCTCGATTTCAAGCCCAATCGCCGCGCGGTCCTTTTGGGAGGTGGCGCAGCTATAACTTTGCTGACCAGTACAGCGCTGACCGGCGTAGCTTTTGCTCAAGAAGCTACGACCGAAGCTTCGGATGTTTTTGATTTCGACCTGTTCACGGCCCGAATGAAAGATCTGGCAGCGCAGCCTTTCGAAGCGGTAAGCTTCACGCTCCCCGAAAGTTTCAACGGCCTCGACTATGATGCGTATCGCCGCATTCAGTTCCGGCCCGACCACGCTCTTTGGGCCGATGAAAGCCTTGGATTTCAAGTTCATGCTTTCCACCCCGGCTGGCTATTCAAAGAGCCCGTCAAGCTGTTCGAACTGCTCGACGGCAAGGCTGTTCCGGTGACCTTCGGCGCTGCCGATTTCGACTACCACGATCAGGCCGTCGAAAAGCGCGTTGCAGGCGAAGTGTTCCCGGGTGTTGCCGGCATCCGCATCAATTACCCGCTGAATACGCCGGACAAAGTGGATGAACTCGTCACCTTCCTTGGCGCGAGCTATTTCCGCGCGCTTGGCCGTGACAATCTTTACGGCCTGAGCGCCCGCGGGTTGCTGCTGAATTCGTGGCTCGATATCCCCGAGGAATTCCCACGGTTCTCCGAATTCTACGTCGAGCGTCCATCTGTCGCGGGCGGTTCGGTCATTCTCTATGCCGCGCTCGAAAGCCCCAGCGTCACCGGCGCCTACAAGTTTGTCATCACGCCTGGTGGTGAAGCCGAACAGGCGACCATCATGGATGTTACGGCTCGGCTGAACTTCCGCAAGGATATCAAGGAGCTGGGCATTGCGCCACTGACCTCGATGTTCTTGTTTGCTGCAGCCAATCGCACTGGCTTCGATGACTATCGTCCCCAGGTTCACGACAGCAACGGCCTGCTGATCGAACGCGAAACCGGCGAAGTGATGTGGCGCGCCCTGAACAACGCGCCAGCGCTGGGCAATTCCTACTTGTGGGAAAATAGCCCCAAGGCCTTCGGGCTATACCAGCGTGGACGCGATTTCGCGACCTATCAGGATGCTGGCGCACACTATGAACGAAGACCGTCCCTGCGCGTTGAGCCCATCGGCCAGTGGGGCCAGGGATCGGTCCGTTTGATCGAAATACCGGCAACCCTAGAGGTTGACGATAATATCGGGGCCTTCTGGATCCCCGAAGAACCGGCACTCGCGGGCCAATCGCGCGAGTTTGGGTATCGCCTGTTGTGGGGCGATCTCAATCCGGACGCAAAATCTCGATTGGCATACGTCGCTGAAACACGCTCCGGGACGGGTGGTGTGTCTGGTGTCGAAAACGCCGTTAACTTGCGTAAGTTTGTAGTCGATTTCGAAGGCGGCGAACTGGCGGACATTCCGGCGGAAACGCCACCAGATGTGGTGGCGACGGTTTCCGGCGGCGTGGCGCAACATACCGCGCTATCGCGCATTGATGCCAACGGGGCGTGGCGTCTGGTCTTTGACGTTGAGACCGATGAAACCAGTCCGCTCGAGCTTCGGGCATATCTGGTGGGGTCGGGTCGTCAACTAACCGAAACCTGGCTCTATCAATGGAGGCCCGCGGCATGAAATACGATGGAAATTTCCCTTTTGGCAACGCGCTCCCCGATGCTCCTTTGGCCATGCCAAAACAGCGTCTAGAAATGCATCGTCGTTCCATTTTAGATACACTTCGTGATGTATTCTTGGTTTTCGCAACCAGATAATCCGAGTTACAGACAGCATGATCCGGCCTTTTGTCGTTCGTACCGCCGCCCTGGCTACTGCACTCGTGCTGAGCGGGACGGGCGGGTACCTGTTTTTGCGCTTCACAGGTGAAGGCGGTCTGAGCGCGCTCGACATCGCGCGGGCTGCGCTAGTGGTGTGCTCGGGTTTTTGGCTGGTTTGGGGTGGCACGGCTGCCGTCCTCGGCGTGTTCGCCCGTGCTGAACGTCCGCGCTTTGATCCAACGGTCCTGCCTGTCGGTCGTACCGCGATCCTCGTGCCGATCTACAACGAAGACCCGTCACAGACGTTTGCGCGTATCGCAGCGATGAATCGCAGCCTGGTCGACTTGGGCATAGCCGAAAAATTTCATATTGCTGTTCTGTCCGACACCCAGTCGCTCGAGAATGCGACGCAGGAAGCCGTGTGGTTTGAGCGCTTGCTGCGGGAGCCGATGAGCACTGGCCGGATTTTCTATCGCCGCCGTGAGCGCAACATCGGGCGCAAGGCTGGCAACATCGAAGATTTCGTAGCGCGCTCGGGCGCAGCTTATGATTACGCGCTGATCCTTGACGCCGACAGCCTGATGTCCGGCGAGACGATCGGCGAGATGGCGCGGCGCATGGACGTCGATGCTGATCTGGGCCTGTTGCAAACCGTGCCCAAGGTCATCCTGGCCAAGACGCTGTTCGGACGCTGCATGCAGTTTTCGGCAAGCTACCTGTCACCTGTCTTTGCACGTGGCGCTGCCCTCATGCAGGGCGGCGAGGGCCCTTACTGGGGGCATAACGCGATTGTCCGCATGCGCGCATTTGCCGCCAGTTGTGGTTTGCCGGAGCTCTCCGGAAAGCCACCGTTCGGCGGGCACATTTTGAGCCACGACTATGTTGAGGCCGCATTGCTATCGCGTGCCGGCTGGAAAGTCATCGTCGATCCCGAGCTGGAAGGCTCGTTCGAAGAGGGCCCGGAAAATTTGATCGAATATGCCAAGCGCGATCGGCGCTGGTGCCAGGGCAATCTGCAGCACCGCCGTCTGGTCGGTGCGCCGGGCCTCAAGCTGTGGAGCCGTTTCACCTTCGTTCAGGGCATCATGGCCTATATGGCGTCGCCGCTTTGGCTGTTGCTGATGGGTGCCAGCATTTTTGCAGCGATCTTCCCCGAACAGCCATCCTGGTTCAGCCGGCTCAGCGACGGCCCGATCGACATGTGGGTGCTCGGGCTGGCAGTCGCTACCGTTCTGGTTCTCCCCAAGTTCCTGATATTGGTGCGTGGCGCGCTTGATGGTCGAAATCGCAGTTTCGGCAGCACGGCGCGGGCAACGGCGTCGGTTATCTGCGAAATCGCCTTCTCGACAGTTCTGGCCCCGGTGATGCTGTTGTTGCAGACCCGGGCTGTGGCTCAAGTGTTGCTGGGGCTGGATGGCGGCTGGCCCGCTACCAAACGCGGGCAAAACTGGATTGGTCTAGGCGTCGCATTTCGCGCCAGCTGGTGGATCATGGCGATGGGTATCGTTACCTTGGGCGGCACGATCGCCCTGGCACCTCATATCGCGCCCTGGGTCGCTCCGGCCATGCTACCGGCGATCTTTGCGCCGCTGCTGATCTCCTGGAGCTCCAGGCCGCCGCGCCGCAATGCGCTCCCGACGGTGTTCCGTACCGACCTGGAACTGGCCCCGGCGCCGGTGATCGAAAACTATCGTGCCATTTTGGCAAACTGGACCGCATCCGATGTTCCGCAGGAGACCGCGACGGCTCGGGTGCCAAACTATGTCCCTGCGTGAATTCGAAGCCACGCCGGTAATTCCAGCGCCATCAGCTCAATCGCCGCTCCTGGCAGTCTTGCCAAAGACGCCGATCATGCCGGGTTTCACCCTGCAAGGGCGGGACGAACGTCTCGACATGTTTCGCGGCCTGGCACTGGTGATGATCTTCATCAACCATGTGCCCGGCACGTTCTATGAAAATCTGACCAACCGCAATTTCGGCTTCTCCGACGCTGCCGAGGCTTTTGTCTTCATGTCGGGAATTGCCGCCGGCCTGGCTTATTCGAACCGTTTCCGCAGCGGCAGCTGGTGGGTTGCCACGGCCAAGGTCTGGGCCCGGGCCCGGCAGCTGTATTTCGTGCACATCGTTATCACCATGCTCTGTCTTGGCATCTTTGCCGGTGCGGCAAACTGGTTTGGCGCCACCGAATTGCTGGCGAAAAACAATCTGGCACCGCTGTTTCAAAAGCCTTTGAGCGTGCTGGTGGGCATTCCTTTGCTGAGCCATCAACTGGGCTATCTGAACATCCTGCCGCTTTACATGACCCTGCTATTGGCAACGCCGCTGGTCATCATCGCGGGACTGCGCTGGCCCGTGCTCGTTGCGCTGGTCTCTGTTGCGCTCTGGGTCGTCGCGGGCCAGTTCCGGCTCAATTTTCCGGCGTTCCCGAACGCCGGCGGATGGTTCTTCAATCCGTTTTCGTGGCAATTGCTGTTCGTGTTCGGTTTGCTCTCCGGCATGGCCATGAAAATTGGCTCGGTCTTCGTGCCGTATTCGCGCATGCTGCTGACGCTCGCTATCGGCGTCCTTGTGCTTACGCTGCTGTGGATGAAAATCCCGGCATTCGGAAAATTCATGAACGGCAACATGGGCTGGTTGAGCGGGCAGGGCGTGCCGTTTTACATCACCTGGTTCGACAAAACCTTCCTGTCCATGCCGCGTCTGCTGCACGCCCTAGCGCTGTTCTATGTGTTGGGTAGTCTGCCGATCATGCGCCGTCTTGCCAGCTCCACCATCGTAGCGCCGCTGCGCTTGCTGGGACGGCAGGGCCTTGCGGTCTTCGCCTCGGGCACTGTGCTCAGCATCTTCCTGCAAACCGTCCGCTCGGGCCGGGAGCCCGATCTGCTGTTTGACGGACTGCTGCTGGGTGGCGGACTGTTGGCGCTGATCGGCCTGGCCTGGGCCTTGACCAAGACGCAGGCGCTGACGCGCGCTAAGCCGGTCTAGCGTCTGTCGCGAAAGCGGCGCTGATAGTCGGGATCGTAGAGCGCACTCTCGCGGAAATCGCTGGCGCCCAGCGTGCGGCCCACAAAGATGATGGCGGTGCGCTCGACCGGGTCAGCCGCAAACCGCTGCTCGATGTCGCCGAGCGTGCCAGCGATGATTTTCTCGTCGGGCCAAGACGCGTGGTAGACGATGGCGACGGGGCAGTCGGCGCCATAGTGCGGGGTCAGCTCCTCAACGACACGGTCCAGCGCATGAATGGCCAGATGGATCGCCAATGTTGCCCCGGTCGCGCCGAAACCGGCCAAAGTCTCACCGCCGGGCATGGGCGACGCGCGCCCCGACACCCGGGTCAGCACCAGGCTCTGAGCCTCGGCGGGTATCGTCAGCTCTCTCCCCAGGGCTGCAGCTGCGGCTGCAAAGGCAGGAACCCCCGGCGTCAGCGTATAGGCGATGCCCAGGCGATCGAGCCGCCGCAGTTGTTCGGCAATGGCGCTCCACATCGACAAATCGCCCGAATGCAGCCGCGCCACGTCCTCGCCTGCGGCATTGGCCTTCACGAATTCGGCCTCGATTTCGTCGAGCGACAACGGCGCGGTATCGACCATCCGCGCGTCAGGCCCGCACCAGGCCAGCATGTCCCGGGGCACGATCGAGCCGGCATAAAGGCACACCGGGCAATTGGCCAGCAATCGCATGCCGCGCACGGTGATGAGATCGGCAGCACCAGGCCCGGCGCCAATAAAGTGTACCGTCATGGCTTGCTCCACACCCATTGCGTGATCGGCATGGCCGGACGCCAGGCGCTCATCGTACCCACCGCGTCGGCGCGCGCCACCGCGATCCGGGCCAAGGCGCCGCCCAGTTCGGCATGACGCGTCAATAGTAGCGCCTCAAGTTCCAGCGTCACGGCATTGACCACCAGGCGCCCGCCAGGCCGCAGCGCCGCAATGGCTGCATCCATAACGCCGGGAGCCGAACCGCCGCCGCCGATGAAAATGGCATGCGGGGCTTCAAGACCAGTGAGGGCCTCTGGAGCCGATCCGATGACGAGTTGCAGGTTCGGCACCCCGAACCGGCTCGCATTGCGGGTGATCCGGGAAGCGCGCTCCGCATCGGCCTCGATGGCGATCGCTGACAAGCTCGGATCAGCCAGCAACCATTCGATGCCGACCGATCCCGACCCGGCGCCGATATCCCACAGCAGTTCACCCCGCCGTGGTGCCAGCGCCGAAAGCGTCAGCGCCCGCACCTCGCGCTTGGTGATCTGCCCATCATGTTCGAACAGCGCGTCATCCAGCCCCGGCGTCAGCGGCAAAACGCGCGCTCCGGGCAGCGCCACGACGCTGATGGCGCAGACATTTAGCGAGTGCACATCGTTCAGCCCAAAGCTCATTGCGACCTGCGAGCGAACCACCGCGTCAGGACCGCCAAGCGCTTCAAGCACGGTGATGATCGAAATGCCGAAACCAGCCTCGGTGAGCAAGGCCGCCAGCGCTGCCGGACCGTGCTGGTCTGAGGTCAGCGCCAGAATCCGCGTACCGCTGTGCAAATAAGGGCGGATCAGATCGAGGGACCGTCCATGCAGCGACAGGGTGACCACATCCTGCAAAGGCCAGCCCAGCCGCGCCGCCGCCAGCGAAAACGCCGACGGGTGTGGATAGACAATCATCTGGCTCGCATCGATATGCCGCGACAGCGTTGCGCCGACGCCGAAATGCATGGGATCACCCGAGGCCAGCACGCAGATTTTTCGCCCGCGCAGCGCCACGATGGCATCTACCGATAGCGAAAACGGCGACAGCCATTGGCGGGCCTCTCCGGTAATAGCCGCAGCCGCCAGTTCCAGATGGCGCGCGCCGCCAAAGACTATCTCGGCATCGGCAATCGCTGCTTTGCTCGCCTCGCCCAGCCCCGGAAGGCCATCCTCGCCAATGCCGACGATCGACAGCCAGCTCATGCCGGCCCCCCGGTCGAGCGCGGCGAATACACCAGCGGCGGCAGCCCATCGCGCTCGATCACCCGGGTTTCAGCCGAGCCGATGATGACGCATGTTGCCATGTCGGCGCGCGCCGGATCGGCTTCGGCAAGGGTCATGATGGTGATGGCCTCATCGGGCCGTCCCGCCGCGCGGCCAAAAATCACAGGCGTCGTCCACGGCAGCACTTCGCGCAAAATGGCGAAGGCATTGCCCAGCTGCCAAGGCCGCGCCCTGCTGATCGGATTGTACAGCGCGATCACCAGCCCCGCGCCCGCCACCGCGCGCAGCCGCGCCTCGATCACAGTCCAGGGCTTGAGATTATCCGACAGCGATATCGCGCAAAAATCATGGCCCAGTGGTGCTCCGGCCTGCGCGGCGACGGCCAGCATAGCGGTGACGCCGGGCACGATGACCAGCTCCAGCGCGCGCCAGGCCGGGGGACCCGCTTCGATCGCCTCGCAGATCGCCGCCGCCATGGCGAACACCCCGGGGTCGCCCCCCGAAACAACGCAGACCTGCTCCCCCGACGCTGCCGTATGCAGCGCATCCTTGGCCCGCGCCAGCTCCTCGCGATTGTCCGACGCCACCCGCCGCTGGTCGTCGCGCAGCGTCAGCCGGTCGAGATACGGCCCATAGCCGAAAAACACATGCGCCGCCGCGATCGCCGCCAGCGCTTCGGGCGTCGTCTGGTCGGGATTGCCGGGCCCGGTGCCGACAATGGTCAGCTTGCCGATCATCGCCGCTCGCTCCAGCCGGGCACGAGGACCAGTGCAAAATACGGCGCGACATCGTTGGGCTTGTCGGCCAGCTTGATGGAAAACCCGTTCTCCATCGTGCCACGTTCGACATAGACGGCGCTGTCGATCCGCCCCGCTGCCGCAATGGCGCGCCGGATCTTGGGCAGATTGCGCCCCACTTTCATGATCACGGCGGCGTCGGCGGTGCCCAGCCGTGCCGTCAGATCGCTCTCGTCCAGCGTGCCGGGCAAAACCGCCAGGATATCGTCGCCCTGCACGATCGGCAGGCCGGCCTGCGACCAGCAGCCGGACATCGCGGTTATCCCCGGAATGACCTCGGTCGGATAGCGCGTCGCCAGCCGCACATGCAGATGCATATAGCTGCCATAAAACAGCGGATCGCCCTCGCTCAGCACCGCAACGGTGCGCCCGGCATCGAGATG
>Ga0247806_10001762_pt1 | contig 10239 bp, 20 predicted proteins | sample UWRJL059202B1_FD_179935 | JGI IMG/M metagenome (GOLD analysis project Ga0247806, IMG submission 179935) | Plant litter microbial communities from Arlington Agricultural Research Station in Wisconsin, United States - UWRJ-L059-202B-1 | ecosystem: Environmental > Terrestrial > Plant litter >... | reverse complement strand
AGGCGAGGGACCGCATGCGCCCCGTCGTGGAAGCAGTACGTCAAGCGGTCAGCACCGTGGGCGTCCCCCGTGAGGTCTGGTACGCCCTGACAGCCTACGACGAGGGGGCCCAGAATGCCTGAGCGATCACTCGAACCCCGTACCTACCGGATGACCCTGTCGCACGAGGACGCGAAGCTGATCCTGCGCGGCATGCGAACGATCGTTGGCGAGGATCTCGTCGTCGACGACCGCGACCGCAAGGCGATCGAGCGCATGGAGAAGCGGGCGATCCGGGCGGCCCTGTCCACGGAGCCGAAGCGATGACGCTGATGCTCGAAAACGAAGGCGGCTGGATTCAGTGCGACTGGTGCTCCGAGCCGCATGGCGTGGATCCGCCGCCGTCCACGTGGAAGGTGCGTGTCGACGAGATTCCCTACACCGGACCCATGGTGCGCTGCGGGCGATCGTCGTGCCGCGTGGGCCGCAACGAATCCGGCCGCTGGGTCGGAGCCCGCGCCGTGGTGAACAACCCCGAGAAGTACGGAGTGACCGTCCATGCCTGACAGCACCGAGCACACCCTCGCGCCATCAGCCCGGAAGCTCAGGTGGTACGCCGTGCCGATCACGCTGCGCCAGCACTACGAGGCGCATGTCGAGGCCGCGACGGCAGCCGAGGCGAAGGCGCTCGTCCAATCCGGCGAGGACCGCGCAGGCATGGAGTTGTACGAGACGCGTCAGGACGGCAGCGCGAGCGTCGGCCAGCCACGCCGAATCTGGGAGCCGAAGCGATGACCGACCAGCCAGAAGACCGCAAGCAACAGCTGTCGAATCTCCGACCGTTCCCGATGCAGGACGGGCCTCCGATCCCGTGGTTCATCGCAGAGGCGATCTACACCCACCTCTACCGATCGACCGGGCAGACGCTCGAGCGCCTCGCCCAGCGCGGCGGGTTCGGGTGGGCGGAAGTCGCGTACATGTGGACCGGCCGCGTCCGCAGCGAAGACGCTCCGCGCCATCCGTACGCCACCAACGAGAACCGCGCAGCAGCGCGCGCCGACATCCGGAAGGTGTGGCCCGATGCCTGAGCAGCACGAAGACCCCAAGCAGCAACTCGGAGACACGACGTCGTTGAACCTCCACGATGCGAACCCGATCTCGAAGGGGTTCGCGGCGCATCTCGTGATCCAAGCGGTCGAGGCGGAACGGGCGCGGATCGCCAGCATCATCGAGGGCATGCCGGCGCTGGTGGAGAGCGGCGGCGTCCGCATCGCCCCCCGCATCGTCAAGGCTGACCTGCTGGACGCCATCCGAATTCCCCAACATGGGCTCAAGAATCGGGTGATGCCGGCGTGGATCAGGTGCGAGAGGTGCCTGTCGTCGAAGCTGGAGCAACATCCTGTGCGACGCACGCGTTGCTACTGCCACGACTGCGGTCACGAATGGAGGTTCGACTTCACGCAGCCGGAGCCCGGTCCCGAGAGTCGAGAGGGAAGGCTGTCGCACCGCGTGCAGATCGGCGAGCCCAACTCGTTGCACCTGCTGAACCCGGTGTGTTCCTGCGGGCTTCACCTCGGCACCTTCGTCACCCGGGATGACGCCGAGGCTGCTGCCGCGCGTCACGAACGCCCGCCGAAGAAGCGCGTCGACGTCGACCTGTCGAAGGTGGACGCGAAGCTCAAGGACCTGGACATGATGATCGGCATCCGTGACCGCCGCGACGCCGACGAGCTCCTTGCGTACCTCGACCGCGCACTCATCGCAGCGCGTGCGCTCGGCCGCGTCACCGGCGAACCACTCGACCAGTTCCTCACCCGCCTGCACCACGAGATCGAAACGAACCGCCAGGAGGCGACCCGATGAAGCGCACCACTGACACCCCGGCGATCGACGACGATCCCCTCATCAGCACCAAGGACGCCGCCGTGATGATCGGCTACCGCGAGGACCAGCACCGCGCCGCGGCCCTCGTGCTCAAGCGCGCCGGCCTCGTACCGTGGCGCAACCCCGACGACCCGAAGAGCCGGACCGTGCGCTGGTACCTGTCCGACATCCGCTCCTTCAAGCGCCGCGGGGGCGCGCCGGCGCCGCGGGTCGACCAGCCGTCGAGCGAGCCGAGCCGCTTCCGGAAGGCGTCGTAGCCCGGGCTCGTCCGGGGCGTTACCGGCACGGACGCCGATGAGACATCCATGAGCAAGGAACGCCCCACCATCCTCGAGCCGCCCGCCGGCGACCCCTACCTGCACCGCGTCAGGTGGTGGGACCACGTCGGGCGCCCTCGCCAGAAGTCCTACCGCGGGCACGACGAGCGCACCGGCCGCGCCGCGCGCAAGCGCGCCGAGGCCAAGGTCGACGAGCTCATCGGCAAGGCCCAGCGAGGCGAGCGCACGCACGCCGCGAAGACGACCGTCGAGGAGTTCTTCGACGAGTGGTGGGAGAACGTCGTCGGCGGCCCCAAGATCGGCGCGAGCACCGCGAACAGCTCCTACGGCCCAGCGTTCGAGCACCGTATCCTGCCGTACATGGGGCAGGCGACGCTCGCGAGCATCGACGGCGAGACGATCGACAAGTTCATCGGGTGGATGGGCCGCCAGGGCAACGCGCCGCAGACGATCCGGAACACGATCACCGCGCTGTCGTCGATGCTCAAGACGGCGCGGAAGTGGAAGCGCATCACGCACAACCCCTGCCACGGCGCGTTCGAGGAGATCGAGGTGCCGGACGCGAACCGGCGCGCGTTCACCGTCGACGAGCTGACGCGCCTCGCTGGCGGGATGCTGCTCGACCGCGACAAGGCGCTCGTGTGGTTCGCGGCGTGGTTCGGGCGCCGCAAGGACGACATCTACCAGCTGACGTGGGACTGCTTCACGCTGACGCCGCCGGCCCCGGACGACCCCGACGGGCGCTGGACGGGCGAGGCGCGCGTGTGGCAGAAGAAGTCGCAGACGTGGGACGAGGGCATCGCCCTGTTCGAGCCGGCGATCCTCGCGCTGCTGTGGTGGCGGGAGATCGCGCCGCACACCGATCCGCACCACCCGGTGTTCGCGAGCTCGGCGGGGACGAGCCTGTCGAAGCAGGCGAGCTCGTGGTACCGGCGGCGCTGGTTCCCTGGCTGCGCGCGCGCCGGAATGCTCACGTGCGCGAACGCGCGCTGCAAGGCGATGGTCGAGACGGACGAGGAGACGGCGCAGCGCGTCGGCGTGGACCCGTCCCGCGGCCGCCAGAACCTCGAGGCATGGACGGCGAAGTCCGAGGCGCACGCGCGCGGCGCCGGCCCGAAGCCGCGCGGCCCGCGACCGATCGATCCGTGGTCGTGCCCGCAGTGCGGCTGCGCCGAGTTCGTCGGCCCGGTGTTCCACGAGCTGCGCCACAGCTTCGGGTCGAACGTGGCGGCCGCGACCGGCGACCTGAAGTACACGGCCGACCAGGGCGGCTGGTCGAACACGAAGACGCTCGAGCGGCGCTACCGCAAGAAGGTCGCGAAGGGGCAGGACGAGGCGCGCGACAAGGTCAACGACGCGGCGCGGCGATGGCTGTCGTGACGAGTGCGCTCGCGCGTGCGCGCGCGTGAGACCGATGCTCCGCGTACGATGAGGTCGTGGACGCTCTCTCGATTGCCGTCGAGCGTGGCCGCGGCCCGGGGGGCGCCGCTGGCGAGCGCGAGGCACGCGAACCCCTCGACCGTCACCAGTTCGTCACCGGCCGATCCGGCCTCCACGTGCCCGCTGTGCCCCCTGTGCCTGATATGCGGCCAGAAGTGCCCGCTCATGGCAGGAATCGGGGCACACGGGGCATACCAGCAACCATGGGTATCGACCTCCAAAACCGAGGGTCGCAGGTTCAAGTCCTGTCGCCCCTGCTTCGCGAAGCGCCTGCACCGGGCCAGAATCGCTCGGGCGGGCGCTTCGCTCTTCCGGCGTCGAATCCGGGGCTCGTCACCGATTCGTCACCAGACGATGAGATTCGCGCCTCCCTGAGGCGGGTGCGCTGGGCCGCCGCCAAGGGCGCCGCGCGGGTCCTCGCGGGGGCCATCGCCGCGGCCGCGGTGGTCGTTCTCGTGGCCCCGGCGCCGGCCGACGCACACGAGATCACCCGCGCCCAGTGCGCCGACTTCGCGCGCACGACCGCGTTCGTCACCGGGATGCCCGCCCGCGGAGCCCGCGCCGGCCGGGCCTGCCGAATCGCCGCCGCCCGCCACCTGCTCGAGCACCCACTGCCCGACGCGATGATCCCCGCCGAGCTCCGCCGCATCCGCGGATGCGAGAGCGGCACCGGTCGCCACGGCCGCCCCAACTACCGCGCCGAGAATCCGACGACGACCGCGAGCGGCGCATACCAGTACCTCGACACCACCTGGGGCGTCGTCGGCATCTGGGAGCACGCCGCCGACGCGCCGCCTCGCGTGCAGGACGAGCGCGCACTCCGTGACTGGCGGCGCAGCAGCGCGCCGTGGAACTCGAGCAAGGGATGCTGGGGATGATCGTTCGACCGCCCGTGATGCCGACGCCGCCCGGGAACGGAGGTGTCGTGCCGCCGTGGCTCGGAACCCCGCCGCCGCCTCCGCCGCCGACGAGCCGACCGTGACGAGCCACATCCACGACTGGCACGAACCGATCGAGCGCGACGACGTCGACCTGCCGCCGCGCACCCGCAACCCGCACATCCGCCTCGCCGCCACCATGGGCGAGCCGTTCCCACTCCCCGTCGAACCCATCGGCGAGGTCTGTCACTGCCGCTGGCCGCTCGCGATCCACGACCACTCCCCGATCTGCGTCGACTGCGGCCACGAGATCCCCACCCTCACCACGTGGCAGTGGATCCGGCACCGACTCCTCGGCTGGCCGCCGGGGTGACGGCCCTGCGGCTCACCGCGCACGACCCCGCCGATCACCCGCGGCTCGTCACGCTGTATGTCGCCGCGATCCTCGCGTACGAGGCCGAGCACGACCCCGCCGCCTCCGCCGCTGCGCGCGAGCCCGGAATCGGCACCGGCCCCGCCCACGAACGCCTCCTCAGCGCCGCCGCCACGATCCACCTCGTACGCCTGAGAGGCACCGCATGACCGAACTCCGCCCGCTCGAGCCGGTGCCCGTCGGCCAGCGCCCAGTCGCCCAGGCCGCCGTGGTCGAGGTCGACGGTGGCCTGTTCCAAGCCCAGTGCCCGTGCCGATGGCGCGGGCGCCGGCACCATGAGTTCGCGAAGGCCGCAGCCGATGCCCTCCGGCACAACGCGCTCTGCGGCGTCTGCCAGCGCTGGGGACGCCAATGGATGCACGCGTGCTCCTGCCAGCCCTGCGACCGCCTCCGCGGCTTCCGATCCCGACTGCGACCCCTCGCGCCGCCCCTCGACGGCGCTACGCCTCCACGTGCCGATGGAAATCCAGATGCCCCGGCCACGCCCCCGCACCCGTGACGAACTGATCGAGCACCTGCGCGATCGACGCCGCTTCGCCGCGGCCGAGATCGGGCCAGCCGTCGACCGCGTCACCATCATCGACCGCGTGCTCGCCGACGCCGCCGCCGGCCGGCCCATCAACCCCGACGACCTCGAGCACCTCGACGTCGACGACTGGATGGCGGCGTCGTGAGGCTGCGCGCCATCGTCCTGGACGCCGGCCAGCTCAACGCCGCCATGGAGAGCACCGTGCTCGAGCACCTCGACCGCGACCTCGCCACCGATCCGGTCGGGGACCAGCTCCGCGACATCCTCGCCGACGCCGGCTACCTCGGCTGCGGCAAGCTCCGCGAGAAGGCGAGGGACGCCGAGTGACCGCCACCGTCACCATCTGGGACGTCGAGGCGCGCATGCGCCAGCTCCTCGACCACCACGACCCGTTCGTCGCCGCCTACGCCGCCCGTACCGAGCTCGCGCGCCTCACCAACGCTGGATTCATCCGGCCCGGCGACACCATGGACGGGATCCTCGACGCGTTCAACGACGTCGTCGCCCGCGCGATCGAAGCCGGATGGGCCGACGCATGAGCGGCCTCCGACGCCAAGCCGCCCCGCTGCCCTCGAAGCTCACGATCGCCGCGCAGGCGTTCGCCGACGGCCGGACCACCGAGGGGGAGCGCATGTTCGAAGCCGTGCACGCCGAGATCCTCCCGCTCGTGCAGATGACCGTCCGCCGATTCGTCAGCGCCGACCTGCACGAAGACGCCGCCCAGGACGCGCTCGTCCGCATCTGGCGCTCCGTGCGCACCGGCGTCGCTCCCGAGGTTCGCAGGCACGCCCGCTTCGCCGCCATCGACCTGCACCGCAGCGCGGGCAAGCACGACGAAGCCGACCGCGTCGAGCTCGCCGACGACCTCCCCTCGCCCACGCCCGACGCGGAGGAGCGCACCGACCTCGTCGCGCCCTACGCCCCCCAGATGTGGCGCGACATCGCCACGCTCGCCGAAGCCGGCTGGGGCCAGCGCGAGATCGCGCTCAAGCTCGGCCTCGCACCCAGCAGCGTGCGCCGCATCGCCACCGAGATCCGCGCCGACTACCACCTCCGAAGGGGCATCGCGTGACCACCACCACCGACACCAGCATCCACCCGATCGCGAACCTGTTCCCCTCGATGACCGGCGAGGAGTTCGAGCAGCTCAAGGCCAGCATCAGCGACATCGGCCAGCTCGAGCCCATCGTCACGCTCAACGGGCAGGTCATCGACGGACGCCACCGCCTGCGCGCCTGCATCGAGCTCGGCATCCGCCCGATCCTGCACGAGCGCTCCAACGGCGACAACCTCGCCGCGTTCGTGTGCGCACGCAACCTCCACCGCCGGCACCTGTCCAGCTCGCAGCGCGCCGCGCTCGCCGTGGAGCTCCTCCCGTACTTCGAGGCGGAGGCCGCGCTGCGGCAGGAGGACAGCCGCTACGGCGGTGCCGGCAAGATTTCCGGGACCGGCGACGCACGCTCCCACGCCGCCGCCGCGACCGGCACGAACGCGCGGTACGTGTCCGACCTCAAGCGCCTCGAGGTCGAGCACCCCGAGCTGTTCGAGGAGGTCAAGCACGGCCCGCTCAGCGTCGCCGACGCGCAGATGCTCGCGAAGGTCCGCGACGACGACCGCGCCGCGGCGCTCGAGCTGCTCACCAGCCGCAAGGCGCGCAGCGCGCGCGAGGCGATCGAACTCGTGTTCGCCGAGCGGGGCGAGGACGTGCCCGCGCGCATCCTCAGCCGGCCGCATCGCGACGTGCTCATCGACGAGCTGCGGCGCGTGCTCGCGGACGGCGTGCGCAAGCACGAGGAGGGCGATGCGGCGGGCGCGATCGACGACCTGATCCGCGGCGCCGAGATCGCGCGGCAGCTGTGAGCGAGGGCGACGACACCCGAACCGGGCGCCCTTCGAAGCTCACTCCGGAGCGGGCTGCCGACATCGCGGCGCTGATCCGCAAGCCGATGCCGGCCACGCTCGCCGCGATGAAGTGCGGCATTCACCGAGCGACGTACCATCGCTGGATGGCGGAGGGCGCGAAGGACGACGCGCCAACACACTTCCGCGACTTTCGCGACGTGATCGACCATGCGCTCGCGGAAGCAGCGGAGAAGCTGCTCGAGCCGATCCAGACGAAGCTCGCCGACGGGTCATCGGAGCAGGCCAAGTACCTGCTCGAGCGCATGTTCCCGGAGGAGTTCGGCGGGCGCTCCACCGTGACGATGGAGCACTCCGGCCGCGTGGACAGCTCGATCGGGCTGCAGCTGCCAGACGGCGCGGGCGACGCGGCGGTCGCGTTCGTGCGTCGCCTGGGCGCGGCGGCAGACGATGCGGCCTGACGAGGCGCTGCTGCTCGCGGCTCGAGCGAGCCCGGCAGCGTGGGGCTACCTGTGCACGGGCGGATCGTTCCGCATCCCGCCGCACATCGAGTTGCTGGACCGGAAGCTGCGCGACCTCGCCGCTCGCCGCATCAAGGGCCTCATCGTGGAGATGCCGCCTCGTCACGGCAAGAGCGAGGAGGGCACGAACACGTTCCCCGGGTGGTACGCCGGGACGTTCCCGGACCATCGCATCATGCTCACCGGGTACGGCGCGAAGCTCGCCGCGACCTTCGGGCGCCGCGTGCGCGACGACCTTACGGCCTTCGGATCCGCCGTGTTCGGCGTCACCGTCGATCCGTCCAGCAGCGCAGCCGACCAGTTCGCGATCCTCGGCCGCAAGGGCGGCGTCGTCACAGCGGGCGTCGGCGGCAGCCTCACCGGCATGGGCGCCGACCTGCTCGTCATCGACGACCCGGTGAAGAACCAGGACGAGGCGCAGTCGGAGACGTACCGGCAGCGCACGTGGGACTGGTGGACGAGCACGGCGCGCACACGCCTGCACCCCGGCGGTGTGGTGCTCGTGATCCAGACGCGCTGGCATGAGGACGACCTCGCCGGCCGCATGCAGCAGGACCTGCCCGAGGGATGGGAGGTGCTGCGCCTGCCGGCCGTGGCGGAGGAGGACGACCCGCTCGGCCGCGCCATCGGAGAGCCGCTGTGGCCCGAGCGGTACGACCTCGACGCGCTCCGCGAGATCGAGCGCAGCGTCGGCAGCTACGTATGGAACGCGCTGTACCAGCAGCGCCCCGTCGCCGCGGACGGCAACATGGTGCGCCGCTCGTGGCTCAGGTTCTGGACGACGCTCGAGACCGGCGACCGGCGCGACATGAACGGCCGCCCCTTCATGCGGCGCCCCGACGCGTTCGAACGGGAGTGGTCGAGCTGGGACCTCGCGTTCAAGGACACCGACGGCAGCGACTTCGTCGTCGGCGGGCACCTCGCCGGGGTCGGCGCGGACCGCTTCCTGCTCGACATGGTGCGCGGCCGGATGGACTACCCCGCCACGCGGCAGGCGCTCCGCGCGTCGGCGACCAGCTGGCCGCGGGCCCGGGCGAAGCTGGTGGAGGACAAGGCGAACGGGCCGGCGCTGCTCGCCGACCTCGGACGGGAGATCGAAGGCCTGATCGCCGTGAACCCGCAGGGCGGGAAGATCGCGCGCCTCGTCGCCGTCTCGCCGATCATCGAGGCCGGCAACTTCTGGCTGCCCGACCCCGCGATGCCGGGCTTCGAGTGGGTCAACGCGTACATCGCCGAGATGCTGGCGTTCCCGAACGGCCGGCACGACGACCAGGTCGACATGACCAGCCAAGGGCTCGTGTGGGGCGCGCGCGACAGCCGCGTCGCTGCCGGCCCGAACCCGTTCGACACCGCGGGGCAGGCGTCCGGCCCGAAGGTCCGGGATGCGACCGGGCGCCGCATCCGGAGGCAGCCGCCAGCGTCGTGACCGCGAGCCTCCGCGGTGGGCTGGCGCGACCCTGCCGGCATGACCGACGCCGCCGCCACGCCCCCGTCCGACGAGCCCACCCGCGATCGAGACGCGCTGAAGGATCGCGCAGTCGAGCTGGGCGTGGAGTTCGCTCGCAACGTGACCACGGACAAGCTCGCCGAGCTGGTGGCCGCCGCCGAGCAGGACGCCGCATCGGCAGCGCCCTCGCCGGCCGAACTGCCGCAGGACGACGCACCCGCAGGTGACGACGCACAGGTTGCGGCCGACGCCGGCGAGCAGCTCCCGGAGGTCGACGCGGCCACGCAGCCGGACGACACCCATCGCCTCGGCATCGAGATCGACGGGGTGTTCGTCGACTGGGTCGCCAGCTTCGACATCGTCGCGCCCCGCGTTGTCATCCTGCACGCCCGCTCCGGCCACGAGGCATACGCGCGCGCCGCGACCAGCGCCCGGGCCATCACGATCGACGGCCAGCCCATCACCGCCGCCGGGCGCAGCATCAGCGCCGACGGCCGGCGCCTGTCGATCGTCGCCACCACCACGATCGGCAGCTGACCCCGTGACGAAGCGCGACCGCAAGGCGCTCGGCCGGTACCTGCGCTTCCTCGCCAACGCGATGGGCCTGCGCGACTGGGAGCTGATCCTTGAGCACGACCCAGTGCCGGAGGGCGCAGGCGCGCTCGCCACCTGCCGCACCACGTTCGGGCAGCGCCGCGCCACGATCGCGTTTGCCGCCGATGCGCGCGACTGGAACCTCGACCGCCTGCGCCGCGTGTGCGTGCACGAGCTGATGCACTGCCACCTCGACCGCATGGACACCGCCCGTGAGGCCGCCGCCGACGAGCTCGGCGCGCAGGCCCGGCGCGTCAGCGACGAAGCATGGCGCAGTGCCCTCGAGGACGCCTGCGACGACATCGCGACCGCGTGGGCCGACCAGTTCCCGATGATCGAGTGGCCGGAGCCTGCGACCCGTGGCTGAGCCGATCCCGATCACCAACGACGACGCCG
>Ga0247806_10001761_pt1 | contig 10246 bp, 5 predicted proteins | sample UWRJL059202B1_FD_179935 | JGI IMG/M metagenome (GOLD analysis project Ga0247806, IMG submission 179935) | Plant litter microbial communities from Arlington Agricultural Research Station in Wisconsin, United States - UWRJ-L059-202B-1 | ecosystem: Environmental > Terrestrial > Plant litter >... | reverse complement strand
GCCGCGATGGGGGCGATGGGCACGATGGGCGCGCCGCAGTATCGGATCAATCCATCGAACCGTAACGCTTCGCCGCTTCAATCGCCAGGCCGCTGCCGATGCTGCCAAAGATGTTGCCTTCGACATGGCGGGCGTTCGGCAGCATGGCCGAGACGCTGTTGCGCAGGGCCGGAATCCCGCTCGAACCGCCAGTGAAGAACACCGTGTCCACTTGGTCGACGCTGATGTTTGCGTCCAGCAACAGTTGGCTGACACTGTTGCGCACGCGCTCCAGCAGCCCATCGATGGCTGACTCGAACAACGCCCGGCTCAGCTCCACGCTCAACCCCGGCTCGATGCGGTCCAGCGGCACGTGGCGGCTGTCGGCATGGGTCAGCTGGATCTTGGTTTCTTCCACTTCCATCGCCAGCCAGTGCCCGGCGCGCTGCTCGATCAGCTTGAACAGGCGGTCGATGCCACCGGTGTCCTCGATGTCATAGCGCATGCTGCCCAACGCCAGCTGGGATTTCTGCGAGTACACCGAGTTGATGGTGTGCCAGGTTGCCAGGTTCATGTGCTGGCTGGTGGGCATGTAGGCGCCGCTTTTCATCCGGCTGCCGTAGCCGAACAGCGGCATCACGCCTTGCAGGCTCAGTTGTTTGTCGAAGTCGGTCCCGCCGACGTGCACGCCGCCGGTGGCGAGGATGTCGTCCTGGCGCTGGTCCAGGCCTCGGCGCTCGGGTGACAGGCGCACCAGCGAGAAGTCGGAGGTACCGCCGCCGATGTCGACAATCAGCACCAGCTCTTCACGCTCGATGGTCGACTCATAGTCGAAGGCAGCCGCGATCGGCTCGTACTGGAACGACACTTCCTTGAAGCCAATGGCGCGTGCCACATCCACCAGGGTGTCTTCGGCTTCCTTGTCGGCCATCGGGTCGTCATCGACGAAGAACACCGGCCGGCCCAGCACCACTTCTTCGAATTCCCGACCGGCGGCGGTCTCGGCGCGCAGCTTCAACTGGCCGATGAACAGGCCCAGCAGGTCCTTGAACGGCATCGCCGTGCCCAGGACGCTGGTGTCGTGCTTGATCAGCTTGGAACCCAGGAGGCTCTTGAGGGAACGCATCAGGCGCCCTTCGTAGCCTTCCAGGTACTCGTGCAGCGCCAGGCGGCCGTACACCGGGCGGCGTTCCTCGATGTTGAAGAACACCACCGAAGGCAGGGTGATCTTGTCGTCCTCCAGCGCGATGAGCGTTTCCATGCCAGGGCGCAGCCAGCCGACAGTGGAGTTGGACGTGCCGAAGTCGATACCGCAGGCACGAGCTGGAGATGCGTTTTTCATGTCTTTCTGGTTCCGGTTAAAAAACGGCCGCGCAGTGTATGTCAGTGCGACGCAGAATCGAAGGCCGACTATCCGCTAAATCTCAGCTTTAAGTGCCTTGAAAGACTATCCTTGCTCCCCAAACTTACAGGCATGGCTTGGCAGCCACTGCGCGATCAACGGATTCGCCCGGCTGCCGATAAACTTCTGCTGCGCTGTCCGGTCACAACCTTGAGATCGGTCAAGCCCGCTGCGCCCCGCTGGTGCATGCTGGCAGACGGCGCGATATCGATAACGGATGGTGATTCCCGCGATGGACTTCAAAGACTATTACAAGATTCTCGGTGTCGAACCGACCGCTGACGATAAGACGATCAAGGCCGCCTATCGCAAGCTGGCGCGTAAATATCACCCTGACGTCAGCAAGGAAAAAGACGCCGAAGCCAAATTCAAGGACGCCTCGGAAGCCTATGAAGCGCTGAAAAGTGCCGACAAGCGCGCCGAGTACGACGACCTGCGCCGTTATGGCCAGCATGGGCAGCCGTTCCAGGGCCCGCCTGGCTGGCAGAGCCGTGGTGGTTTTGGCGGCGCGCAGGACAGCGGCGACTTCTCGGACTTCTTCAGTTCGATCTTCGGTAACCGTGGCCCAGGCTTCGGTGGTGCACAGTCTGGCCGCAGCGCCGGTCGGCGAGGGCAGGACGTGGAAATGGAACTGGCGGTCTTTCTCGAAGAGACCCTGTCGAACGAGTCGAAGAAGATCAGCTTCCAGGTGCCGCAATACAACGCGGCTGGCCAGCACGTTAGCAACACGGCCAAGAGCCTCAACGTGAAGATCCCCGCCGGCGTGACCGACGGCGAGCGCATCCGCCTCAAGGGCCAGGGCGCACCGGGAATCGGTGGCGGCGCCAATGGCGACCTGTACCTGACGATTCGTTTTGCGCCGCACCCAAAATTCGACGTCGAAGGCGAGAACCTGATCATCACCTTGCCGCTAGCGCCGTGGGAGCTGGCCTTGGGTGCCGAAGTGGCGGTGCCGACCCTGACCGGCAAGATCAACCTCAAGGTCCCGGCCGGCAGCCAGAACGGCCAGCGCATGCGCGCCAAAGGCCATGGCCTGCTGAACAAGGCCGGCGAGCGCGGGTACCTGTTCGTGCAGCTCAAGGCCGTGATGCCCAAGACCTGCGACGAGGAGGTCAAGGCGCTGTGGCAGGAACTGGCGAGCAAAGCCGCGTTCAACCCGCGTGAGCACTTCTGATCGAGCACATTCGAGTTCCAGAACCTGGAGTAACTGACAATGAGCAGTCCCCTGATCGTTCAACTGGACATGGCGCAATTCTGTGAGGCGACCGATTTACCGGACGTCTACGTGATCGAAATCGTCGAGCACGGCATCCTCGAACCTCAGGGCGCCCAGCCCAAGGACTGGCGTTTCAACGACTATGAACTGGCGGTCGCCAAGCGCGCCGCCAAGTTGCGCCACGACCTGGAACTGGAGTGGGAAGGCGTCGCCCTGGCGCTCGACCTGCTCGAAGAAGTGCAGCAACTGCGCGCCGAAAACCAGATGCTCAAGCAACGCCTGGCGCGGTTGGTGGTGGAGTAAGTGTTCTATTCCCTTCGCGTTCTGATACTGCCTTGAATCATCGACAAACTGACTTTTTGCACACTGCGCTGCCTGGGGTTTCCGCTGAGGTCGTAAGTTACGGAATATTCGCGGGTGGCGCCACTTGGTAGTGTTCTCGGCGGCGGAAGGGGGGCGAGTATAGGCTCATAGGGGGTGCTGTTCCAGATCTGACGGGAACTACTAGGTTCTCCAGGTTGCTGGTCTGGACTAAGAATACCTACTTGCCCACCGGTATCATTAAAGCGGGGTAACTGTCTCTTTGGTGGAATCGGCGGAGGAGCTTCACTCCGAATTGCGTGATCAGGAAAGTTGCGAGTGGTTTCACCCGAGTGCTTCCTGACCAATGGCGGCGTAGTTTGGGGCGCAGCCCCGCCAGGGAAGTTTGGATTGCTAATGCCCGTTTGCATTTGGTTGGCAGGTGAGACGAGGGGAGTATCCGTAGAAGTTAGTAAAGGGGTTACGCTAGAGGTGCTGGAGGTCCTAGCCAGTGAGGTACGGCGGCTGGAGAGAAAATCCATCCACTTAATATGCCCCGTCGGATCCGAAAAGTTCACCGGATCCCCCTCGCAATACGTATACGCATTCAACCCACCCCTGCCAAACGGGCTCCAACTGTCTGGGCTATGAAAACGCATCAATATCGGGTTGTAAGCGCGGTAGCCATTGCCTAGCAAGTACCAGCCCAGTCGCGCTTCGCGCAGTTCACCGTTAAAACCCAGCCCCGTCGTAACTGCCTGTTGTCCGGACTGCTGGCCGTAAGGAGGGTAAGCGATAGGGTTGGTCCGATCCGCCGTAATCTCAGCGATGATCGAGCGCTTGTTATCGGTGGCCAGCAGCAGGGTTCGTGCCTGGCGCGAGCCGTCGCTACTGTCAGATCGAGAGTGGGTCATGACCGGCCTTCCTTGTGAAGAGGTGCGACGCGAATCAATTTTACCGATAACGCATAACGCGGGTAACTAGCAGAACTGCTAGTAAAGCGTCACCCTTGCCACCGAAATGCACCCGTCATATCAAATCGGACCGTTCGTCGAAGGTGCTCGACATGCAAATACTACCAGGGCACCACCTCAGAACAGGAAGTAATGCTGCGCCATTGATAATGGTATCTGTCGGCTTATTGCGCGGCGCATCCGGGCGGGTGGTATATAAGTACTTTCGGTATTCGGATAGTCGAAGATTAGCTCGTTGTTTGGCAGGTTTCCTTGCAGCTATTTGGTTTATTTATCGGCTCGGCTTTTTAGTAAGTTTGGTGCTCTTGAAAATAACGTGAGTGGATCAGACGATGGCTGAGTTAAATAAACCGTTTGCAAGTAGTGCTGAAACTGCGCTCGCTGAGGATAAAGGGCCTCACTATGATTATGTAAAGAATAAACTGCCTGCTTGGCTTTTGCAGGCAACACCACAAAGACGCAGGGAACTGCGCGATGCCGGGTTGGCTAGGCCCAGCCGGCACGAAGCTGCAACCCAGGATCACCAGGCTGCTTTCAAACGTAGCAGTCGGCAGAGTTACGCTACGCAAAATACGCTCGATCAGATGCTGGTCAACCTGCAGGACGTCAAGGCCTTTTCCCGCCCACTCCTGACGGCTGCAATTATGCAGAAGTTCAACGTCTCGGTGGATGTTGATAATACGCTGTTATCCTACGCGGTCTCGAACCCCGAACCCTTTGCCGACGATATTCGATTAACCAGCAGTCTGCTGGATGCGGCCCTGCATAACTTTACCGAGGCTGACGAAGATGACACTTATGCTGCAACGCGCAGCAGTAATAGTGTGCTGCTGCTTTCACCGCAAGGAAGGTTGCCATTTACCGTTGAACAATTTGCCGCGTTGTCTCGACAGTTGGACTTGGGTGCCAAGTATCAGGCGCATATCAAGAGCGCACTGGGTATCGCCGAGGTCGTGGCTGAAGGTGTCTTGAAGGCCAGGGTCATACTGAGTCAACAACATGCGTTCAGTGCGGCCATCGATCTTGCGCGAATGCAGGGTGATATCGACAGGGTCACACCCGATTCAACTATTTATGACCTGCTCATCCGGGTCCGGGACAACCCTCACGACCTGACTCTGGATGGCAAGCCTGTGCAATTCAACGGGCTGAAACTGCTCGGGGAAACCGGGTTGATCGGCGTGGTACTTATTGGGCCGGACCGCATCAGCAGTGAATCGGTGCAGCGCCTGGTTGTGTACATTCCGCATGACCCGATCAGCCCGATCAAGGAGTACCCATCGGCGCAGCATTTCCACAGCGAGTTGCGTGATCGATTGCGTGACCCTGGCTATCAGGAATTTTTCAGTCGGTTTGTCAGGCAGGAAGACAAGGCGCGTTTTTTCAGGCGGTTGAATGATCGGCTGACGCCGCTTAAACCGCAGCCCAACGGCCGTGTTTATATAAGAACTCCAGATCCTGAGGCCAGGATCCATATGGAGGAAACGCCGGTTTTAGGGGCGCTTTGGGTTTTTCTCTTCGACCAGCAACTGAACAAGCTCCTCAACGATGCAGCGTTTGTCGCAGTGTCCACGGCAGATGTTGATGCGCAGGCGCGTACTGACAAACTGCTCGGTTATCTGGGTACGGCGCTGGCGGTCCTCAATGTCGTTGCGTTGTTTGTCCCGCCCCTGGGTGTGGCGATGATGGCTGTGATGGCGACGCAACTGACCTATGAGGTGGTAGAAGGCGTCGAGGCATTGGCGCAGGGCGACACGGATGAGGGTTTTATCTATCTGATGGATGTTGCACAAAACCTCGCTCAGCTAGCGCTCCTGGCCGCGGTTGGTGCTGAGGGCGCAGAACCAGTTACCCCCCTCAAGCGCTCGCCGTTTGTCGATAGTTTGCAACAGGTCACCTTGCCGGATGGAGAGACTCGGTTGTGGAAACCCGATCTAAAACCCTACGAGCACACGGGAGCATTGCCGGCAGGTCTGAAGCCCGATGACTTGGGGTTGCTGCATCACGATGGCCAGGCGTTCCTGGTCCTGGGAGATAAGTGCTACAGGGTGAAAATGGACCCTGTCAGCGGCCAGTACCGGGTCGTGCATCCTGTCAGGGCAAATGCCTATGGGCCTGAACTCAACCACAACGGTTTCGGTGCCTGGAGCCATGAAGTGGAGCAGCCTCGGACCTGGCAGGGCCGCGAATTGATGCAGCGGATAGGGCATGGTGTCCGCGAGTTCAGTGACGCCGAGCTTGAACAGATTCGCCATGTCAGCGGCATCGATGAGGGCGTCTTGCGTCGAATGCACGTCGAGAACGAACCACCTGCACCGATGCTGGCCGATACGATCAGTCGATTTCAGGCGTACAGGCAGGTCGAGGAATTTATCGCCGATATGAAGAGCGCCTCATCCAGCGCTTCTGCAACCGATCATTCGATCAATCAGTTGCATGTCCTGACGCGGTATGGCACGTGGCCGGACACGGTATCGGTACGGATCATCGATGCGCAGGCGAAGACCCTCTGGGAATACGTCAATCCCCAGGGTGTACAGGGCAAAGTGCGGATCGTGCAGATCCATGATGCGCAGGTTCGAGGGGGGCGACTGCTGAAAACGCTCCTGGAAAGTCTCACTGAAAGTGAAACCGATGTTGTGCTTGGCCAAGCGCCTGGGGCCCCGCGGGAAGTTCTGGAAAAACGCATCGAGAGACTGCGCGAGCGCATTGCTCGTGTTGCCGAAAGCCATAAGGTCGAGTTCTTCAATGATATCTACAACGCCAGGACCGACAGCAGCGATCCACGGCTCAGTCTGATCAAGTCGCGCTTTTCCAACGTACCCACGAGCGTGATTGAACAGTTGCTGGCCGAAGCCAGCCCTGGTGAGCGTCAGCAAATGGCCAAATGGGACTTTGCCGACAAGTTGCAAACCAAGCCCATACCCCTGCGCCTGGCGGAAGAACTGCGCTGGATCCAGCGCGAGGTGCGTCTGTCACGAACCTACGAGGGTTTTTACCTGGACGATTTGATGGGGCAGGACGCAGAGACGCTGGTACTCAACTCACTGAAAAAGCTGCCAGGCTGGTCGGATGATTTGCGCATTGAGGTTCGAGACGGCTCGTTCAGCGGTGCGCTGCGGGCCAGTGTCGGTCCCCAGAGTGCTGAAAGCTCAAAGGTGCTGGTGCGTAATGACCAAGGGCGGTACGAGGCCCGAGATCAGAATAATGAGCATTTGCACGGGGCCGATGATCTTTATGCTGCTCTTCAGCATGCCTTGCCGGATACCCAGCGCAAAGCGCTAGGCTTGCCTCATGTGGGGCAGGGGCCAGAGTTGAAGGCGTTGATCAGGCAGCACCTACTGACGCGCGGTGAGTTGCGCTCGTTACTGGGGATGCAACCGATCAATCCCGGATTCAGGGCGCCCCAGCGCTGGATCGATGGCCGCCTGGGTTATCCACTGTCCGGGCGCGGGGCGGGTTTTCATCCCGTGCCGGTATCGGACGAGGCCAGAGTGCTCAAGCTGTTTCCCAGCTTCACTGATGGTCAGATTGAGGGTTTTCTGGAGTTGTTGGGAGCCGCGCGGGAAGTGTATCTGGTCAATTTTGAGGCGGAGCATCAACAGTTGCTGAGCTGGTCTGAGCAATGGCTGGCGACTCCGTCGACGCGTGTCTTGCCAGATGGCAGTGTTGTCGCCGTCGAGCAGTATGAAAAACAAGTGGTCGCTGAGTTGCTCAAGCGTAGCTGGCAAAGACAGTCACTCAAATACTCGCGCTATGGTGTTCGTCGGGGGTATGAACTGAGGCTGCGAGGTCGAGCGGTTGGGGCGCTGCCTGCTCTGGAAGTGGACTTTAGTCATGTGAATTTTCTGGACCTCAGTGGCATGGACCTGATGGCGGCTCCCAACGAGTTTCTCGAATCGTTTCCCTTGGTTCAACGCTTGGAACTGCAGGCCAACCGTCTTGTAGACATCCCCGCGCAACTGGATGAAATGCCCAGTCTTGCCTATTTGGACCTGTCCGGTAACCGCATCAGGTTAACCACCGGCGAAGCGGATTCACTGGCTCGGATGAGGGGGCTCAGAGAGCTGAATCTAAACCACAACCCGTTGGAGCGAGTGCCTGATCTAAGCCAGATGACAGAGTTGGGCGTGGTTCGCTTGCAGGGCACCGGAATCAGTCAATGGCCAGTCGGGCTGGCCGATCCACCCCGCCTGGGCATGGTCGATTTGCGCGATAACCAGCTCACCTCGTTTCCCGAATGGGCGGTGAATCCACCTGCGCAGCAGTCGGCGGCCATCAATCGGGTATTGCGAGTCACTGAACTGAATGGCAATCCTCTTTCCGACCAGGGCATCACGCAGTATGGGGAGATTCTGGCGCGTATCTACCTGGACAACGATGAGGCCGGATTAGCGCCGGTTCCCCCTGATTCGCCGGCTGATCGTGGTGCTGCCGGCGGCACCCTGGCGCCCTCGGCGCAGCGTGTAGAGCGCTGGATGCGCGATACGCCAGCGCTGGAGCAGAATGTCAGAAGGACGCAATGGGCACTCCTCGACAGTGAAGCCCTCGCTAGGGAAGCCGCCGCAGGAGAGGCTGGAGGGTCGGTCAGTGAAAGCGAGGAGTTTTTCCGCTTGCTGGAAAAACTGCATGCGACGGCCGAGTACAAAAAAGCCTACCCCGACCTCAAGGCTCGGGTTTGGGCTGTGCTGGATGCGGCCGAAGAAAACGCAGTGCTGCGTCGTGAACTGTTCCAGTTGGCAGGAGAGCCAGAAACCTGCAGCGATCGTGCTGCGCTGATGTTCAGCCAGCTGGAAATCAAGGTCCTGACTCACAAGGCCCTGGCGCGCGTCGGCGATAGCGGCGCAGGTCTTCAATTGCTCAAACTGGCCCAAGGCCTGTTTCGTCTGGATGAGGTGGAAGCGTTTGCGCTCAAGGACATTAACGAGCGTATCAAGACCATAGTCCGTTCCGATAAATCGACGCACGAAAAGGGCCGCCAGCTGTTGTTGATGGACCAAATCGAAGTGCGGCTTTCCTATCGGGTCAACCTCAGGGACAGGCTGGACCTGCCAGGGCAGCCTACGAAGGCAGAATACGCGGGTTCGCAATACGTGCCTCGCGCCAAGCTGCAGGAAGCAGAACAGTATGTGCACAGCCTCAAGGACTCGAAGGCCGAGATTGAATCGATCGCGCACCGTGATTTCTGGGGGCAGTACCTCAAAGAAAAATATCGCTCCAGGTTCGATCTGGCCTATGAGTCAATCCTTGAACGCCTGGAGCAATTGGACATCGCCCGCACTTCGATGACCAGTGATGCCTACAACACTCAGTCCAAGGCCCTGGCCGTCGAGGCCAGGGTTGTCGAGCAACGGCTCATCGACCTGCTGACACCCGAGGAAATACTCAGCCTGGAAGATGGCGGTAATACTGCTTAGCGGATAGCTCCAACCCCGAATGTTGCCTGCGGCAGCCTTCGGGGTTTTGCGTAGTCAGAACAGGAAATACCGCTGCGCCATCGGCAACACATCCGCCGGCTCACACCACAACAGTTCGCCATCGGCCTTGACCTGATAGGTCTGCGGATCGACGTCGATGCTGGGTAGGTAGTCGTTATGGATCAGGTCGGTCTTGCACACGCTGCGGCAACCCTTGACCACGGCGATGGTCTTCTTCAAGCCCAATGCCTGCGCCAGTCCTGCTTCCTCTGCGGCCTGGCTGATGAAGGTCAGGCTGGTGGCGTGCAACGAGCCACCGTAGCTTGCGAGCATCGGGCGGTAGTGCACCGGTTGCGGCGTCGGAATCGAGGCGTTGGCGTCGCCCATGAGGCTGGCGGCAATCGCCCCGCCCTTGAGAATCAGGCTGGGCTTGACCCCGAAAAACGCCGGGCGCCAGAGCACCAGGTCGGCCCATTTCCCCACTTCGATCGAACCCACTTCGTGGCTGATGCCGTGGGTGATCGCCGGGTTGATCGTATATTTGGCGAGATAGCGTTTGGCGCGGAAGTTGTCGTTGCCCTCGCCATCACCCGGCAGTGGACCGCGCTGCTGCTTCATCTTGTCGGCGGTCTGCCAGGTACGGATGATGACTTCGCCGACCCGGCCCATGGCCTGGCTGTCGGAACTGATCATCGAGAATGCCCCGAGGTCGTGCAGGATGTCCTCGGCGGCGATGGTTTCACGACGGATACGGCTTTCGGCGAAGGCCACGTCCTCGGCAATGCTTGGGTCCAGGTGATGGCAGACCATCAGCATGTCCAGATGCTCGTCGATGGTGTTGCGGGTGAATGGCCGGGTCGGGTTGGTCGAACTCGGCAGCACGTTGGCAAAACCGCAGGCCTTGATGATGTCCGGGGCGTGACCGCCACCCGCGCCTTCGGTGTGATAGGTGTGGATG
>Ga0247806_10001759_pt1 | contig 10270 bp, 13 predicted proteins | sample UWRJL059202B1_FD_179935 | JGI IMG/M metagenome (GOLD analysis project Ga0247806, IMG submission 179935) | Plant litter microbial communities from Arlington Agricultural Research Station in Wisconsin, United States - UWRJ-L059-202B-1 | ecosystem: Environmental > Terrestrial > Plant litter >... | reverse complement strand
TGTCAGCGAGGATGTTGAGGCCGCGCTCAAGGCCGCGACGGGCCTCTTCATTGAAAGCAATGATCTTTGCCATATGTGTTTCTCGTCCCTCCCGGACGTTACCAAAACGATGATGGGTTAGCACTCCGAACAGCAGAGTGCTAAAACCGATTCTGGCACTCTGGGGTCGAGAGTGCAAGTGAACGGGCGGGGGCGGAGGGCAGCGGGCGACGCAGGTCAGCCGTTAACGGCGATCACGCCACACACCCCGCCCGCCTGGTGTGTCTGCCCAGCGAGCGCGGTGGTGGCGTGACCGTCACCTAGTGATATGTAGTTGTTCGACGCGTGATCTCTAAGCCGGGCGAACCGACTCGGCCTGCGGGCCTTTGGCTCCGGTACCGAGTTCGAAGATGACGTGCTGTCCTTCTTCGAGAACCTTGTAGCCATGCATGTCGATGGCGGAGTAATGGACGAAAACGTCCTGCCCACCTCCATCAACAGTGATGAAGCCGAAACCCTTTTCAGCGTTGAACCATTTGACGGTTCCGTTCGCCATGTGAAACTCCCCTAATGCAGTGTTGTAATACGGCACTCACCCGTTGGTGTTACCGGGCCTGGCGCAGAAGCTGCGTCCATCGTGCGCAAAAGAGCGCTCTCCGGTTGAGAGCGCCTCGCACAAAATGAGCGACCACTGCAGATAGTAGTGACCCCGGCGAGGTTCAAAAGGGGGTTGACTGAGGGTGTCGATACCGATAGAAGGCGCCGCGTCCGGGGTCAGCCGACCGGCACAACGTAGTCACTGCCCACGACCACGGTCAGGGTCGCCCCTGAGCCGGCGAAAGTGTCGGCAAGAGCGATCACGGAGTTCGGCAGCAGGGCGGCCACCCCGCGGGCGGCGCCTTCCTGGGCGGGATCCGCGTAGTACACCGTCGTCGCCACCACGTCTTCGGTGTCCGCGTTGCTCATGGTTCCCACCATCCAGCCGGACGCGGCGAGGAGATCCCCGACGGACCGGGCCACGCCGGTTCCGGGGGTACCGTTGAGCACCGTGACACTCGCATTCGGGTCGGTCGTGGGCTCAGCGGTCGGAACCGGCTCGGCCGTCGGCTCCACGACCTCGGTCGTCGTGTCGATGCCCGGGAACGTGAAGTTGAGCCGGTTGTTCAAGACCGTCAAACCGATGGCCCCCAGAGCTATCAGGATCGCCGTGGCGGCAAGCGCCCACCAGAGCGCCACCCACCGGCGGCCCTTCTTCACTGGAGCCCGGTGCGCCCCGACGCGGTCGAGGTGGTGCGGGAGGTCATCGAAGCGATCTTTCGGGTAGGAAGGGTGCATCGTCAGTGTGGTTCGATCCTCGGTTGGCTTGGTCACGCGGCTGGGGTCCTACTCGATGGGGCGGATGGCCCGACGCGACCGGGCCAGTGCCCTGGCGTCACGCATCCGCTGCAGGCGTTTGACCAGCATGGGATCGTGGGCGAGGGCAAGCGGGGAGTCGAGCAGCGCGCCCAACACCTGATAATACCGGGCAGCGGACAGACCGAACTCGGACCTGATGGCCTGCTCCTTGGCGCCGGGGTGGGACCACCAACGCCGCTCGAATGCGAGCACGGCCTCGTCGCGCGGGCCGAGAGCGCGAGTAGGGCTGTCGTCCCGTTCGCTCTCGCCGTGCCCGCTGGTCGCCATATGCGTCATCCTATTTGCCGCGGACTGGGTTTTCCCTGACCGGGGCCGCCTGTCGCAAGGTCGGCGACCGCTACGGTCGAGGGTGGGAATCGGCTGTGCAATCCCCCACCCCCGGAATGCCCGGGGCGCCGAACGACTTTAAGCTGGAGGCAGTCGCCTGCCGCACGCGAACCATCGAAAGGACGCACCATGGACTACGAGGTCACCAAGTCTGACGCCGAATGGAAGGCAGAGCTTTCCGCAGACCAGTACGCGGTGCTGCGCGGCGCGGCCACCGAACGCGCCTGGACCGGCGAGCTGCTCGATGAGGGGCGGGCAGGTGTGTACACCTGCGGCGCCTGTAATGCCGAGCTGTTCAAGAGCGGTACGAAGTTCGATTCCGGCTGTGGCTGGCCGAGCTTCTACGAGTCGGTGCGCCCGGAGGCCGTCGAACTCATCGAGGACCGTTCACTCGGCGTCGTGCGCACCGAGGTGCGCTGCGCCGCCTGCGGCTCACACCTGGGCCACGTGTTCGACGACGGTTTCGGCACGCCCACCGGCGACCGGTACTGCATGAACTCGATCTCGCTCAACTTCACGCCCGGCGAGTAGCCCCACCGCACCAACCGTTCCCCATGCGGACAACTGGCCCCGGCACACCGGGTGTGCTAGTCCGCACGGGGAACGGTTGTGCGTGCTGCGGGTCTCTCAGGCGAAGACGTTCACTCCGGTGAGCTCCGCGGACAACGCCCAGAGGCGGGCCGCCGCATCCGGGTCGATCGCGTGCGCGTTCACCCCGCGCACCCGCGCGGAGGCGCTGGTCGGGTCGGTGGGTTCGGCGATGTCGCAGTCCTCGCAGTACACGCCGCCCATCCCCTGCAGCAGCGGCGAGGTGGCCGCCCACACGGAGGTCGCCGCGCCTTGCTCAGCCGATTTGAACTGCGCGTTGATCACGCCGTCCTCGGTCATCCAGCCGGCGGCGATCATCTCTTCACGCGGCAGGTGTCGCTGCAGTTCGGTCATGATCCCGCCGGGATGCACGGCGAAGGCCCGCACGCCTCGCTCGGCTCCGCGGGCGTCCAGGTGCACCGCGAACAGGCTGTTGGCGGTCTTGGCCTGACCGTACGCCTGCCACTTGTCGTATCCGGTGGTGAACTGGGGGTCGTCGAAGCGGATGCCGCTGAGCTTGTGTCCCGTGGACGACAGCGCCACCACCCGCGCCCCATCATTGGCCGTGAGCGCCGGCCAGAGGAGGTTGGTGAGCACATAGTGGCCCAGGTGGTTCGTGGCGAACTGGGACTCCCAGCCGTCCCCGACCCGGGCTTCGGGTGACGCCATGATGGCGGCGTTGTTGATCAGGATGTCCAGGCTGCTCCCGGTGGCCACGAAGCGCTCGGCGAAGGCGCGCACGCTGACCAGATCCGCGAGGTCCAGAGTGTCGACCGTGACCGCACCGAGACCCCGGGCGTCCAGGGCCGCCCAGGCCACCTCGGGGCGCCGCGCCGGCACGATCACCCGGGCGCCGGCAGCGTGAAGCGCCGCGACGGTTTCGATGCCAAGACCGGAGTATCCGCCGGTGACGATGGCCGTCCGACCGTTCAGGTCGATGCCGGCGAGCACGTCGGTCGCGGTGGACCGCGCGTTGAATCCGGACGGGAGGGGGTGCTGGGCTGTGGTGGTCATCAGCCCAGCGTACGCTCGGCGCCGCCCGGTCCGGTCAGAAGGCCAGTGCGACGATGATCACCAGGAGCGGGAGGCCGGCCTCGGCGATTCCGCTCTTCCAGAGCCGGCGGTCGGTGATCACCAGCACCGGCCCCATGATCAGGTGCAGAGCGCAGACCGCGAAGACGAGGGTGCGACCCACGGTCTCGTCGACGGGAAGCAGGATGACGCCCAGGATGCAGGCCAGGCCCACCAGGATGTTCTCGATCCCGACGTTCACCACCCAGAGCCGCACCGCCTTCATCTCGTTCGGCTGGATCAGGAAGATCCCGTGGAAACGCTGGTTGCGGTAGAAGAAGGCCTCCAGGGTACCGACCCCGATCAGGGTCAACCCCTGCAGAACAGCAAGAACCTGGGCTGCGGCGTTCATGCCGCCCACAATAGGCGCGCACCGGCTCGGCCTCTAGCCCTGCGGGCCCGGCCGGGCGGCCTGCCTATTCGGGTGCGACCTTGTCGTCTGGCCCGATCGTACGAACGACCCGCGCCGGGTTGCCGGCCGCGATGACGCCCGGCGGCACGTCGCGGGTGACGACGGATCCGGCTCCGATGATGCTGCTCGCCCCGATCGTGACACCGGGGCAGACGACGACGTTGCCGCCCAGCCACACGTCGTCCTCGATGACGACCGGCGACACCCGCTCGTACCCGGCCCGGCGCTCCTCGACGTCCAGCGCGTGGCTCGGGGTGTACAGGCGGGCGCTGGGTCCCACCAGCACGTTGGCCCCGATGGTGATCTCCCCGCCGCCGAGGGTGAGGAAGTCGGCATTGATGAAGGTATTCGCGCCCACGTGCAACCGGGAGCCGTAATCCAGGTACATCGGCGGGCGGAAGTCGACCCCCGCACCGACGCTGCCGAGCAGGTCGACGAAGAGGGCGTGCGCCGCGTCCTGATCGTCGTCGTAGAGCGCGGTGATCTTTCGGCAGGTGCGTTGCGTGTTCGTGGTCAGTTCGGCGAGCTCAGGCCCGTTGCGGTACCGATACCACTCCCCCGCCACCATCTTGTCGAATTCGGTGCGGACGGGAGCCGGGGGTGTTTTGTTGTCTATAACCACAAACACCAAGCGTAGACCTCATCGAGGGTCCGGTGGGGCGGTTTCGGAGAATTATCCCCGCGGCCCCCACTCTCCGAAGATATCGAATAACGTGCAATATGTATCGTTATTCGATACGTTGGTGCTCTCATCCAGAACGACACTAGGGAGCGGGCATGAACCAGCAGGACCTGATGGACACCGTCGACGTGGCCGCGCCCCGCACTGGCCGGCGTTGGCGGCCGGCGCTGGCTTTTCTGGGCACGGCCACGGTGACGGCCGCCAGCCTGCCAGTACACCTGTTCCTGGCCTTCATGTTCGCAGTGGGGTCGCAGCGCTATGACACGAGCGGGTCCGGTGGCCCGCTCCAGAATTGTGACTCCGAGATGCACTGCTCAGACCCCAACTATCTGTGGCTGCTGGGAACGGGCGTCTTCATGGTCATCCTCTGGCTGCTCGCCGCGCAGGTGGGTCAGGTGATCTGGGGTCCGGGGCCCCGAGGTGTCCGGCTCCTGGTGCTGCTGCTGTTCTCGGCAGCGCTGACCGCCGCCGGGTGCGCCGTCGCCTATTACCTGATGACCCACGCCACACACGCCATCTACTAGACCTGGCTCTGTGCGTTCGTGACGGGACCTTGCGCCGGGTGCCACCCCGGGCCAGCGTGGGAACCACGTGCGGTCTGCCCGCACCCCGACCGAGGAGGACCGCGAGATGGACGCGCACCCCGATCCGGCATCGACGGCAGGCCCGAGCGCGGCACCGGATCCCCGGGCCGTGCTTCGTTCCCGCGGCTACCTGCGTCTCCTGATCCTGTCCGGACTGATCGGCGTGCCGGTGTCGGCGATCGCCTACGGCTTTCTGGCGCTGATCGACTGGTTGCAGGAGTACCTGTTCACCGACTTGCCCGGCGTGCTCGGCTTCGACTCCGCGCCGTTGTGGTGGCCGCTGCCGTTGCTCACCCTGGCCGGGTTCCTCGTGGCGGCGTGCATCCGTTACCTGCCGGGTAACAGCGGGCACTCGCCGTCGGAGGGGTTCAAGGCGGGCGGCTTCCCCGCAGCGGCCGAGCTGCCGGGCGTGGCGCTGGCGGCGCTGGCCACCCTGGCCCTCGGCGCAGTCCTCGGCCCCGAGGCGCCGCTCATCGCCCTCGGCGGTGGCCTGGGAGCCCTGGCGATCCGTCTGATCAAAAAGGACTCCCCGCCCAGCGCCGTGGCAGTGTTGGCTTCGGCGGGCAGTTTCGCCGCGATCAGCACCCTGCTGGGCTCCCCCCTGCTCGGCGCGTTTCTGCTCATGGAGGCGTCCGGTCTGGCCGGCGCGATGCTCGGCATCGGCCTGCTGCCCGGCTTGCTCGCCGCGGGCATCGGGTCGCTGGTTTTTGTCGGCCTGGACTCCTGGACCGGCCTGGGCACGTTCTCCCTGGCGATCCCCGACCTCCCGGTATTCAGCACGCCCACTCTGGCCATGTTCGGCTGGGCGCTGCTCCTCGGCGTCATCAGCCCTCTGGTGACCTGGGGCATCCTCGCCGTCGCCCGCCTGATGCGCCCGGCCGTGCACAAGCATCGGCTGGTGGTGACTCCGCTGCTGGGCCTCGTGATTGCCGCGTTGGCCATCGCCTTCGCGCTGACCACCGGAGAGGACACCGCGCAGGTGCTCTTCTCCGGTCAGTCGTCGTTGCCCGCCCTGATCGAAGACGGCCCGGCCTGGCCGGTTGGCGCCGTGGCCCTGCTCGTGATCTGCAAGGCGCTGGCCTACGGTCTCTCGCTGAGCGCCTTCCGCGGCGGGCCGGTCTTCCCGGCCATGTTCATCGGCGCCGCCCTGGGGATCGCTGCGTCCCACCTGCCCGGTATGGCACTGGTTCCCGCTGTGGGCGTCGGAATCGGGGCGATGTGCGCGTCGATGCTGCGCCTGCCGCTGACCAGCGTGCTGCTGGCGACAGTGCTGCTCACCAGTGACGCCTACGCCGTGATGCCGCTCGTGATCGTGGCCGTGGTGGTGGCTCACGTGCTGACCGGCCGGTTGCCGGAACCACCCGGACGCCGGCTCGCCGGCCCAATCGCCGGCCCAATCGCCGGCCCCTCGCCGGGCGCCGACGCCGGGTGAGCGGATGGTTCCGTCAGCTCCGGGCGTCCCAGAACCCGGCGTGCACGGCGGAGGCCTCCTCGACAAGCGCGGGACCCGCCACGATCACGGGGGTGCCGCCGCGGGCGAAAACTTCGCGGCACGGCAGGTCCATGGTGGGCGCACCGTCCTGGGCCGGCACCAGTGCGGCCAGCGCTTCCTCGGGGAGGGCGTAGACCACCCGGCCGATCCCCGCCCAGTAGATGGCGCCGCAGCACATGGCGCACGGTTCGGTGCTGGTGTAGAGAGTGCTCACGGCCAGCTGGTCCCTGCTCAGTCGGCGGCCGGCCAGGCGGACGAGATTGAGCTCGGCATGGCCCGTCGGGTCGTTGGTGGTGACGACGCTGTTCTCGGCTTCGAGGGTCGCGCCGTCGCCGGCGACGAGCACGGCGCCGAACGGATGGTTGCCGCCCTGCCGCGACGACTGTGCCACGGCGATGGCACGAGCGAGATGCGCGGCATCCGCGCCAGACACTGCCGTCCGATCCTGCAAATTCACTGCGCCTCCTCGGCATCGATGACACGACAACGCTGCCGGTCCCGGCGCCGGCTGTCAACCGGGACTCAGAGGGTGATGGACTCGACGGTCTCGGCGATCCTCACCGACGGGTTCCGCAGCACGGCGGCAGCCGGGCCGGCCCACAGTCTCTCCAGGGCGGTCTTCATGGTGTCGGCGGCGGCCCGGGAGCCGAGGTCCAGGTCGATCCACACGATGTTTGGGTCGTCGACGGTGCGCATGACCCGGAAGGCGGTGACACCCGAGGCGGCCCGGTTCAACGGGTCGGCGTCGAACAGGCGCTTCCACGCGTCGTAGTCCCCGACGGAGTGTTCGATATGCAGCGTGAACATGGAGTTCTCGATTCCGCCGACGCGACGGTGCACCGGCACGCGGCCATCATAGACACCACGGACGCCGCTTTGCCCGCACCCCCCGTACTAGGGTCAGTGGTTATGGCTGAAAATGCGGGCGTCGTGCGCCACGAGTTCCCTTACCTTGACGGCGTGCGTGGCTTGGCGGCGCTGTGGGTGGTGCTGTTTCACACCTACCTGTTCAGCGGGATGACCGACGAGATTGAGAACACATACCCGGCGATCGCCGCGGTGATGGGATGGGGCTATCTCGGTGTCCCGGTGTTCATCGTGTTGTCGGGGTACGTGCTCATGCTGCCGACGCTCTCATCACCCGGCTATCGGCTGCCGCGCGGTACCCTCACCTTCTTCAAGCGCCGGGCGCGGCGCATCCTGCCGCCGTATTACGCGGCGCTCGCGATCTCCCTCGCGCTGATCGCTTTCATTCCGGTGATGCAGCAGCCGTCGGGCACAAAGTGGGACACCAAGGTTCCGGTCTCCAAAGCGGATGTCGCCAGCCATCTGCTCATGGTGCACGACGCGTCCAAACACTGGATCGGCAGCATCAACGGTCCGCTGTGGAGTGTTGCCGTCGAGTGGCACATTTACTTCCTCATGCCGTTCCTCCTGCTCCCGCTGTGGCGGCGCGTCAAGCCGGTGTGGATCGTCTCGGCATTGGTGGTGGTGACGTCGATTCCTCTGTTCATCGGCAACATCGGCTACCTTCACCCCTGGCTTCTCGCCCTGTTCGCGGCCGGCATGTGGGCCGCACAGTTGACCCTGGCGCCGGCGTTGTCACCCTGGCCGGTTCGGGTATTCGCTTTCTTCACAGTGGTGACCGTCGGGTTGGCCGTCACCGGGCAGTCCCCCGGTTCCACAGAGGTCAGCGCGGGTCTGGCGATCGCGGCAGGTCTGGTCATCGTCGGCAGGCGCCACATCAACGGCACTCCGATGCGATCGGTCGGGTTCCTGCAGTCCCGCCCGCTGAAGAAACTGGGCCTCTTCTCGTACAGCATCTATCTCTTGCACAGTCCGCTGCTGGGCCTGGCCAACCTGTTGCTGCTGCCCCTTGAGCTTCCGCTGCTGACCCAGTGGCTCGTGATGACGTTCATCGTCGTACCCGTGGACATCGCCATCTGCTACGGCTTCTTCGTGCTTGTGGAGAGCCGATTCCTGAATGCTCGCCAGCGCCACGCCGAACGGGAACTGGCCGCACCGGCCAATGAGGCTCAACCCGCTTCGCCGTAGGGCGGAGAACGAAAGAACCCCTACATCCCGGTCGGGAGTAGGGGTCATGAGGGCCGGCCACGGGACTTGAACCCGTAACCCCCACTTTACAAGAGTGGTGCGCTACCAATTGCGCCAGGCCGGCATGAGGCGAACGAACCGCCTCGAGTTTTCATCCTAAATCACCCGGACGTCCGCTCACGACGGATTCGCCACACCGGGCGTGGCCGGAGGTGCTATCCGGCGGGCGCGGGGGTGGCGGTCGAGTACGTTTCGCTTGCTGCCTGCAGGACGAAAGCGGCGAATTCCTTGGTGTCGTCCAGCGCGCCCACGTACTGCTTGCCGTTCACCAGCACCGTCGGGGTGCCCGTGATCTGCTTGAGCGACGAGTTCGGGATGGGCCCGCTGAGGGCGCGGTCGGTGGCCGACTTCACCCAGGACTTGTACGTGGTCTCGTCGATGCAGGTGTTGATCGACGACAGCGCGGTGGTCACACCGGCGTCCTTCACCAGGGCCTTGAGATCGTCGTCGCTGAGCCCGGCGGTACCCTCGACGGGCTGGTTCTCGAACAGTGCCGAGTTGACCGCGAAGAAGTCGTTCGGTGACCAGTTCGCCACGCAGGCGGCCGCGTTCGCCGCGCGCAGCGAATACTGGGTTCCGGCCGACTTGCTGGTGAGGATGGAGATCGGGTGCACTTCGAGGGTCGCGGCCCCGGCTTCGACCCACTGCGAGATCTGGTCGCTGTTGGTGGTTTCGAACTCGCCGCAGAACGGGCACAGGTAGTCGAGGTAGACACGGATGTCGGCGACGGCGCCGGACGCATCCGTGGCGGAGGGCACCAGGTCGTCGTCGGGCTGCAGCGCGGGGGTGGTCGCCGCGGTGAGGCCCTCGCCGATCAGCAGGCCATCGCTGGCCATGTTCTTCGGGCCGGGTCCGGCGGGCTGCACGGAGTTCACGATGATCAGGACGATGGCGGTGACCGCGGCGATGGCGAGAACGCCGATACCGCCCTGCAGGACGACGCGGTTGCGGCGATCCCGTCTCTTCTGCTGAACCCGAAGCTTCGCGGCCTTGGTGCGTGCGTCGTCGCGTCGCTTGTTCTTCGCGGGACGAGAGTCGCCTGGGCCGCCAGTTGTCATGTGATGATCGCTCCGAGTTTCAGGGTGCGCGCGGAAGTACGCGATGGCACTTGCAAATATTAGGACCCCAGTCTGGGAAATGACCAACCGGCGGCGTGCAGCCCCATCGTGCCGAGCGACGGCCGCCTTCCGACGCGCGTCGCTCCCGATTCAGCGCCTCCGCATCCGCGGCATGCCATACTAAGAAGGTCTTGCGCTGGTGCTACGTCAGCCGGACAGGCAAATCCCATCACAACGGATCGTCCGGCACGTACCTGCCGGTGAAGGAGAATAACGAAATAATGGCTTCAGTAACCTTTGACAAGGCCACCCGTCTGTACCCGGGCTCCACCCGCCCGGCAGTCGATCACCTCGACCTCTCGGTCGCCGATGGTGAATTCCTCGTCCTCGTCGGCCCGTCCGGCTGTGGAAAGTCCACGTCGCTGCGCATGCTCGCCGGCCTCGAAGAGGTCAACGACGGCGACATCTTCATCGGTGAGCGCAACGTCACCGACGTTCCCCCGAAGGACCGTGACATCGCCATGGTCTTCCAGAACTACGCGCTGT
>Ga0247806_10001758_pt1 | contig 10283 bp, 10 predicted proteins | sample UWRJL059202B1_FD_179935 | JGI IMG/M metagenome (GOLD analysis project Ga0247806, IMG submission 179935) | Plant litter microbial communities from Arlington Agricultural Research Station in Wisconsin, United States - UWRJ-L059-202B-1 | ecosystem: Environmental > Terrestrial > Plant litter >... | reverse complement strand
ATCTCTCACCGTACGCCAGAATTCGAAAGCGTAGTGGAGGAAGCCGGAAAACTTGTTAAAGAATTGTTAAATGTACCGGAAGGTTATTCCGTTTTGTTTTTGCAAGGCGGTGCAACTTTGCAGTTTGCCATGGTACCGATGAACCTATTGGCTGACGGAAAAACAGCCAGTTATTTAGAAACTGGGGTTTGGGCAAAAAAAGCCATTCAGGAAGTAGCCGCCTTCGGGAAAGCAAATGTTGTAGCCACGTCTAAGGATGCCAACTTTTCGTTTATTCCTAAAGATTACACCATCCCTGAAGATAGTGCTTATTTTCATTACACCTCCAATAATACCATTTACGGTACAGAACTTTTTACTGTTCCGGAAACGAACGTTCCAGTGGTTTGCGACATGTCATCAGACATCATGAGCCGCGTGATTGATGTATCTAAATTTGACCTGATTTATGCGGGTGCACAAAAAAACATTGGCCCTGCTGGTGTAACGGTGGTGATCGTGAAAGACGAAATATTAGGACGTATCGACAGGAAAATCCCTAGTATACTTAACTATAAACTTCATGCAGAAGCAGGATCCATGTTAAATACACCTCCTGTATTCTCTATTTATGTGGCCATGTTAAACCTTCGCTGGTTAAAAGCTAAAGGTGGTGTAGCTGAAATAGAAAAAGAAAATATCATTAAAGCGAAAGCTTTATATACCGAAATTGACAGAAATCCTTTGTTTAAAGGTACATGTGCAGTAGAAGATCGCTCCAGAATGAATGTTTGTTTTGTGATGAACAATCCGGAACTGGAAAAACCATTTTTGAAGTTCGCTGAAGAGCATGGAATAGAAGGTATTAAAGGGCACAGAAGTGTTGGTGGTTTCAGAGCATCGATGTACAATGCGTTGCCAAGCACAAGCGTACATGCTTTAATTGAGTTAATGCAGGATTTCGAAGAAAAAAACAATAAATAGATTAATGGTAAAGATACTAGCAAATGACGGTATAGATCCCGTTGGTAAAGCATTATTGGAACAGGCAGGTTTTACAGTGGATACAGAAACTGTTCCTCAAGATAAGTTAGTGGAGGCCTTACAGCATTACGATGCCATCACCGTAAGGAGTGCCACCAAAGTACGCAAAGAACTGATCGACCAATGCCCAAACCTAAGCCTGATTGGCCGTGGTGGGGTAGGTATGGATAATATTGATGTAGACTATGCCAGAGAAAAAGGTATAGCTGTGGTAAACACACCGGCAGCATCTTCACATTCAGTAGCCGAACTGGTATTTGGTCATTTGTTTACCGGCGTCCGTTTTTTACAAGACGCCAATCGTAAAATGCCTGTAGAAGGAAATACAAATTTCAATGGCTTAAAAAAGGCCTACGCTAAAGGGATCGAACTGAGAGGTAAAACCTTAGGGGTGATTGGTTTTGGCCGTATCGGTCGCGCATCCGCAGAAATGGGCCTGCGATTAGGTATGCATGTAATTGCCTATGATTTGTTCCCTTATAGCGGTAGCATTGCCCTTAATTTTCAAGGTGGTGTTTCGGTAGATATTCCTATCAAGACCATATCTTTCGAAGAAGTAATCAGCAGCAGTGATTTCATTAGTTTACACACGCCTTATGCGGACAGGCCTATTTTAGGTGCAGCGGAATTCGACCTGATGAAACCAGGTGTCGGCATCGTTAATTGCTCCCGAGGTGGAACAATAGACGAACTGGCGCTTGTTGAAGCCTTAGATGGTGGTAAAGTTGGCTTTGCTGGTTTAGATGTTTTTGAAAATGAGCCTACGCCATTAGCGGCCTTGCTGCAACACCCAAAAATCTCCCTGACACCGCATATCGGTGCAGCTACCAATGAAGCCCAGGAACGGATAGGTGAGGAACTGGCGGGTTTAATTATAGCCCACTTTAGTAAATAAATATTAGCAAAATTAATTAGCGTAAATAAAAAGGAAGGGTCATGCCCTTCCTTTTTTATTTACGCTGAATTTAGCGGAGGGAGTTCGTTAACACCCAATACCGATAGCCGATAATGGCCTTTTGGAAGGTGCTGAGCTTCATTGGATCTTTCTGGTAATAACTGGGTAATAAAGCGTTATTCACCTTCACAAGTGCTTTAAAAAAAGCTGTTTTTAATGGTTTCATATTAAGCCTTTCTAAGTCTGCGGATTTTTGCATACATGGTGAGGAGAATGACAATGGTAACCAGCAAGGCCAGGGCCAGGCATGCAATCACATAACTGGTCATGGTTTCTTTAGGTTCCTGCTCGACGGCCTTCAACTTTAAACTTTCGTTTTGATCCTGCAGTTTTTTAATGGCCTGTGTGTACCGCTGAATCCGTTCATTATTAATTACAGCGGCGTTTTGTACTTGCTGCACCTGCATTTCCTTATATTCCATCAGTATTTTAAGCTCCCGGAAAATATTATTGTCATTCAAAGCGATCTGCCTTAAAATCTCGTTGGAGTTTTTGATGTCCTTTTTAGTTTGCATCCCAAAGATGCCGGTCCGGGCGCCTAAACTTTGCTGATACTGCCCGAAACGGGCACTACGTTGTGATAGCAGGGCATTAATCTTGTTTCTTTGAAGTTCGTAAGCAGTACTGTCCTGCGCCAGCAAAGCAACAGGTAGCCCAAAAAAGAAAAGTAACAGTAAATATCTCATCATTGCATTGGTTTTAAATTAATAAGCAAAATCTATGCCTGCGAGTGAAACTCTACCCGCACAATATCATTAAGGTGTAGCCCTAATAACCCACTTGCTTTACCCTTATTGATGGCAATTTCCAGGTGATTGCTAATGCCGAACAGACACAATTTTTCCCCTTCAGGAACTTCATTGTAGTGCCAGCTCAGCTGGGTGATGGTTTCACTTTTTCTAAAATACAAAGTGAAGTCGCGGTTGCGTTGTATTTTTGTGAACAGTTCTTTGGTGATATTGGTGATTACATTGCAAAAAGTGTCTATGTAGACCACACTTCCCCTAATCATGTCCTGCTCCAGCACCGGGTTAAGCAGTGACCTTTCCTCCACATTTCCTGTCGGCAAACCAATCTCTTTAAGTTTGCCTCCCCTGGCTAAATGAATGGCCGCTTTCACAAAAATATCCACCAGTGGAAAGTGCAGGTACTTCAGGTCCTGCATAATATTTAATTCGACCAGTTCCTCGGGCATGCCTTCAAAAAGAAGAGAGAAAATCCCATTGTCGGCACCCACAAAATAGTGATCATTATATTTCAAAGCAATATACCTGGTCTGCTCACTGAACACGGAATCAATCCCGATCAGGTGCACCGTTCCCTTAGGAAAATAAGGGAAAGCATTTTTTAGAACAAATGCAGCATACGATATGTTAAAGGAGGGAACATCATGGGTAATATCAACAATATTAGCGTTCGGCATGATCGTCAGGATACTGCCTTTTAAAGCAGCCTGATAGAAATCTTTGGAACCTAAATCTGTTGTTAAAGTGATAATAGCCATTAAAAATTGAATATTTATTCTTAATCTTGCGTAAGCGGTAAAGCGCCTACAAATATTCACTTTTTAAATCAAAATATACACGTCTATAAAAAAACAATATTTTGAACGAAATACAACTCACACTAGAATCTGTAGATCCCGCACAATTTTGGGGCACAAATAATGAGCATTATGAACTAATCAAACGTGCTTTTCCTAAGCTTAAACTGGTTGCCCGCGGCAGCGATATCAAGGTTTTAGGAGACCAGCAGGAACTGATTGCGTTTGAAATGAAATTTAACGAACTGGTCGGACACCTGGAGAAGTATACTTCCCTTAGTCCGCTCGAAGTGGAAGCCCTCTTGTCGCTCAAGAAACAATCCGCTTCTCCAGCACCTGATGGGAAAACCCATACTGGTGGAGGCGAGGTTATCGTTTTTGGTACCCATGGCCTCATGGTGAAAGCAAGAACTGCCAACCAGCGTCGTATGGTCGAGAGTATCAACCATAACGATGTGCTGTTTGCCATCGGCCCCGCTGGAACCGGTAAAACGTACACTGCAGTAGCACTTGCCGTAAGGGCACTCAAAAATAAAGAGATTAAAAGAATTATCTTAACCAGACCGGCCGTAGAAGCAGGGGAGAGCCTTGGCTTTTTACCCGGCGACCTGAAGGAAAAGGTGGATCCTTATCTACGCCCCTTATATGATGCCCTGGATGACATGATTCCACCAGAGCGACTTAAACTATACCTGGAAAACAGAACCATTGAGATTGCTCCCCTTGCTTTTATGAGGGGAAGAACACTGGATAACTGTTATGTGATTTTAGATGAGGCACAGAATTCGACAGACTTGCAACTCAAAATGTTATTAACCCGGATGGGTCCATCGGCAAAAGTCATTGTCACCGGTGATGTGACGCAAATCGACTTGCCGAAAAAGCAAATGTCAGGCTTGTTCAATGCCCTTAGAATTTTAGACGACATCCCCGGCATTGATATCATCTACCTGACCGGAGACGATGTAGTGCGCCATCAATTAGTAAAAAGTATCCTTAAAGCCTACGGCGATATACAATAATTAAAACATACCCGCGATTTGGCACACACCATGAAAGCAATAAAAGAAACGAATTTTAATTTTCCAAAACAGTCTAACTTCTACAAAGGTAAAGTACGCGATGTGTACACCATCGATAATCGCTTTATGGCGATGGTGGTTACCGACAGAATTTCTGCATTTGATGTGGTCTTACCAGAAGCGATCCCTTTTAAAGGGCAAGTACTTAACCAGATTGCCGCTAAATTTCTAGCCGCTACACAAGATATTTTACCAAACTGGGTGATCCAGGTGCCAGATGAAATGGTAACCGTTGGCCGCATTTGCGAGCCCTTTAAAGTAGAGATGGTGGTGAGGGGTTACCTTGCCGGCCATGCCTGGCGCGAATACAGTGCCGGCAGAAGAAGCATCTGCGGCGTATCCTTACCAAAAGGACTCATCGAAAACGATAAACTTCCAATACCCATCCTCACCCCAACTACAAAGGCTGCGGTAGGTCATGATGAAGATATTTCCAGAGAAGACATCCTTGCTAAAGGTATCGTTTCCCTGGAAGATTACACCCAGCTGGAAGCCTTCACCCTAGCCTTATACCAAAGAGGTACAGAAATGGCTGCTGATCGTGGTTTAATCCTGGTGGATACTAAATATGAATTCGGTAAAGTAGGTAATACCATTTACCTGATCGACGAAATCCATACGCCAGATTCTTCCCGTTACTTTTATGCCGAAGGTTATGCAGATCGTCAGGCAAACCAGGAGCCTCAAAAGCAACTTTCTAAAGAGTTTGTGCGCAAATGGCTGATCGAAAACGGATTTCAAGGTAAAGACGGACAAAGCATTCCTGAAATGACACCAGAAATTATTGGGTCTATTTCCGATCGTTATATAGAGCTTTATGAGCAGATTACCGGTGATGCTTTTGTTAAAAATGAATCTTCCGACGTCGTAGGCCGTATTGAACAAAACGTATTAACCTGCGTTAAGGAGCTGATTGCAGCTGGCTAAACCAGGTAATTGAACTAAAAAACCGAAAAATTCGTTATTTTCGTAAGTACTAAAAGATATTATAATGAAATTTTCAATAGATAAACATGAGAAGTATGTGGTGATCACCTTAAATGAAAGCAGTTTCAGCAATGAGGTGACACCAAAGTTGAAGTCTGAGTTTATTTTATTGAACGCAGATGGTGCTTGCAACATCGTCCTGGATTTAACCTTCGTTTTACACTGTGAGGATTCTCAGGATTTAAGTAGTTTACTGTTTGCAGACCGCCTTTGTAAAAAAGCGAAGGGTTTGTTTGTTGTAACCGGTGTGCAGCCAGAAATCCAGAATATTCTAAAACTTTCAGGGCTGAACCAGAAGCTGAATGTGGTTGCTAAGCTTGATGAAGCAGTGGACCTGATTTTTATGGGTGAGATAGAGAAAGAGTTGTTAGGAAGTTTTGATGAGGAGCGTTAATGAGTTTTCAAGTAACCATTTTGGGGAGTAGCTCTGCTACGCCTATCTACAATCGAAATCCTTCTGCTCAACTACTGCACTGCAAAGACAAATATTACTTAATTGACTGTGGTGAAGGAACGCAGCAGCAGTTAAGTAAATTCAACCTGAAAGGGAGTAAAATTGACTTTATCTTTATCAGTCATTTGCATGGCGATCATTATTTTGGCCTGATCGGCCTCTTATCCAGCATGCACTTAAACGGAAGAATAAAAGCACTGAAGTTATTCGGGCCTGCGCCTTTACTGGAAATTCTGGAGCTGCAGTTTAAACATTCAGAAACGGTGATCCGTTATCCTATTGAATTTACTCCGATTACCGCCGATGTTAGTCAGGTGATCTTTGAGAACACAGACCTGCGGGTGGAGACCATCGTGCTTAACCACCGGATTCCCTGCACGGGTTTTAAATTTACTGAACAAAAAAGACCACGAAAGCTCCTGGTGGAGAAACTGGAGGCAGACGCCGTTTCCATTGCTTATTACCCACTATTAAAAAAAGGACTTGACCTTACGCTTCCTGATGGCACTGTCTATTTAAATGCCGATTATACCGCAGACCCCATTGCGCCGAAAAGTTATGCCTATTGCTCAGATACCCTGGCTGACGGCAGTTACCTCGAAGCCCTGGGCCAGTGTACTGTACTGTATCATGAGGCTACTTTTTTACATGAGCTCTTAGACCGTGCCAATGTAACGCACCATTCTACTGCTATACAGGCGGCAGAGGTAGCCAAACAGGCAGGAGCGGAACAATTGATCATCGGGCACTTTTCTTCCCGTTACAAGGTGTTACAGCCTTTGTTAGAGGAAGCATGCGCCATCTTCCCCAACACACAGTTAGCCATTGAAGGTAATACTTACGATGTAGGATAAAATATTAGCCATAAAAAAACGCCCTGGTGTTATACCAGGGCGTTTTTTTATGCATAAGCCGCAAGGAGCAGCTTATTTATCTTTTTTACCACCGCCAAATATAGAGAAGTGTACGTAACGTTTTGGATTCTCTTTTAAATCAATCATCAGGTTATCCAGATTTTTTGACGCATTGTTAAGGTTATCATACATCTGCCTGTCGTTCACCAGCAAGCCTAAAGAACCTTCACCAGAATTTACTTTTTTCACCACACCTTGCAGTTCAGCAATAGCCTGGTTGGCATTGTCGAGCGTTTGTTTAAAGTTCGCCGCCGCTACCTGGTCTGTCACATTATGCAGGTTATCCAGGATGCCATTAATTTTTGCGTTGTTATTTTTCAGGTTATTGGAAATAGATTCGATGTTAGCCATGATTGCCGAAACCCTCGATCCTTCTGATCCTACCAGATTATCCACTTTTTTAGAAGTGGCTTCCAAAGAGCTCAGGGTAGAAGCAATGCTGCTGAAACTTTTGTTCACGTTTTCCTGGAACTGTGGGTTCATTATCGCATTCACACTAGTTAAAATAGAGTCCATTTTATCAATGATCAGCTCCGCCTTTTTCTGCACCGGCTGTACCGCTTCCATCAGGTTCTTTTCTACATTCGCATTTAAAGTATCACCCTCCTGTGCAAATACTTTAGAGTTGCCCAATTCCATAATGATCGCTTTACTACCTAATAAATCTGTGCTTTCTAAACGGGCAATACTATTGGTTGGAATTTGGTAATCGCCGTTGATGTTTAAGGTAGCCACAATCATACCGTCTGGTTGGAGCTTCAACGCATCTACCCGACCAATCTGGAAGCCATTAATTAAGATGGGTTTTGATACGGCAAGTCCGTCAACACGGGAATACCTGGCGTAAAGAACAGTTTCATTTGAAAATATAGCGTTTCCTTTTAGAAAATTATATCCAATGATTAATAGGGCTATAGAGAAGGCCGCTAATATGCCAACTTTGGTTTCGTTTTTTATTTTCACGTAGGTATGTACTTAGTTTTTATCGTTTCCTTTTTTATATAATTTCACAGCATCAAAAATAGAGGTTACAATTTCTTCCTGTCCTGCACTGGAATTCATGTAACGTTCTTCTTCCGGGTTGCTGATAAAACCAATCTCGGTCAACACAGCAGGCATTCCGCAACGCTGTAGTATTAATATTCCTTGTTCTTTTATTCCCCTGTCAATCCGGTTGTCAACTTCCCGGTAGTTATTCTGAATTAGCCTGGCCAATTCCATGCTTTTGTTTCTAAACCTGTTTTTAAACAACGACAAGATAATAAATGTTTCGGGATCCTTTGGATCAAAGCCGCCATAATTCTCTTTATAGTTTTTTTCCAGCACAACATCCGCATTTTCTCTAATGGCTACATCCTGCTCATTGATGCGGTGCATGCCCGCTACAAAAGTCTCTGTACCCTTGGTGGTTCTGTTCCTGGCAGGCATCGAGTTCGCATGCACAGAAATAAATAAATCCGCCTTATTATCGTTGGCCAATCCCGCTCTTTTGTAAAAATCTACATCAACATCCGTTTTTCTCGTATAAAGTATTTTTACATCCGGCATTTCCTCTTCAAATTTCTTGCCCAACTTTAAGGCAACTTGCAAGGCGATGTCTTTTTCTTTAGAAAAGGATCCGATGGCGCCGGGTTTATTGCCACCGTGACCGGCATCGATCACGATTGTTTTGACTCTATAACCGTTTTGTGCGTTAGCGACAATCGCCGAACTGGTTAGAAAAATAAATATAAGGGACGTCTTCAGGCTCAATCTCATCAATGCTTTATTTAGTTTTGTGTGTGCTAATTAATTTACTTAGAATGTCCAAATGAATTTTGATAATTCTGTACGGCTTTTAGCAAGCCCTGGGTAATCTCTGTTTGTCCCTCTTCGGAGTTCATATAATTTTCTTCCTCCGGGTTACTGATAAATCCTATTTCTGTTAAAATAGCCGGCATCCCTGCCCTTGCCAGTACAGCTAAACTTTGTTCCTGCACACCACGGTTTATCCGTCCTGCATTTACATACTGATCCTGCACCAGTCGTGCCAGCTTTAAACTCTGGGCCCGGTAGGCATTTTTCATCAGCGACAATACAATGTGATTTTCCGGATTGGCAGGGTCAAAACCTTCATAGTTTTCTTTATAATTTTCCTCTAACAGGATGGCCTTATTTTCCCTTCCAATCACGTCGTCCTGCTCATCCATGCGGCCCATACCAGAAACAAAGGTTTCTGTACCCCGGGTAGAAGTGCTCTTGCGGTAAACTGTTTTTTTAATCGGATACCTTTTTCCATTTTTCCCCTTGCGGTAACCCGTCGTCACCGTCGATCGGCGAAGCGGCATATCGTTGCAATGGATCGAAATAAATAAATCTGCATTCTCTTTGTTGGCCAAGCCAATTCTATCGTAAAGAGGTACAAAAGTATCGTCTGTCCGCGTATATAAAACTTTCACCCCAGGCATTTGTGCTTCAATCTCTTGTCCCAATCTTAATGCCGTTTTTAGTGCTACTTGTTTTTCAGTAGAATATTCGCCTCTTGTGCTGCCGTCTTTACCTCCGTGTCCTGCATCAATAACTATAGTTTTTATTTTATAATCTTGTGTAAAAGCCTGATAGCTAGATACAATAGTGATAGTCAAGGAAATAATTGCGATCAATATCACATTTGACCTAACCAATGGTATATTTTTCATTAATTTTGAACGTTTTTGGATTATCATTAGTGCAAAAATAACATTCACATACGAATTTGAAACATTTACGCTATATCATTTTATTTAAATCTTTTCTTTTGCTCACCATGCTAAGTAACAATGCTATGGCATTAGAGAGATTTTCCGCCTTCCAGGTCCTCCAGCAGACGGATACCATAAAAAAGGATTCCGTTTCAAAGCAGGATACAACTTTGACTAAGGTTTACCCCCCAGGGTTTAAATTAAATGATACCGTTAAACGCGACAGTACCGGCGGCACGGGGAAAATTGAATATTCTGCCCAGGACTCGACAAAATACAGTAAAGACAAAAGTATCATTCACCTGTACGGTAAGGCCAGGGTCATCTACCAGGGTTTCCAGCTTGATGCCGATTACATCCGTTACGATAATAAAAACAACACCATTTTTGCCCGTGGTTATACAGATCCCAAAGGCCGTTATACCGGTAAACCTATTTTTACCATGGAAGGGGAAGGTACATCCATTGCCGATTCCCTATACTACAATACCGCAACAACAAGGGGTACCGTTTTTAATACCTTTATGGAGCAAGAAGGTAGTTTCTTTTCCGGGGGACAAAGTAAAAAACAACCCGACAACGATATCCACATCAAAAACATGGTT
>Ga0247806_10001757_pt1 | contig 10291 bp, 2 predicted proteins | sample UWRJL059202B1_FD_179935 | JGI IMG/M metagenome (GOLD analysis project Ga0247806, IMG submission 179935) | Plant litter microbial communities from Arlington Agricultural Research Station in Wisconsin, United States - UWRJ-L059-202B-1 | ecosystem: Environmental > Terrestrial > Plant litter >... | reverse complement strand
CAAGTTCACGAGCGAAGGCAGCGTGACGCTGCGGGTGGCCCTGGCCGATTCGGACTGGCAGTCCACGCACCCGACCTTGAAGCACGCCGCCGCGGTCGTCGCGTTCGAGGTGACCGACACCGGCATCGGCATCCAGCCCGAGAAGCAGAAGATCGTCTTCGAGGCGTTCCAGCAGGCCGACGCAGGCACGAGCCGGAAGTACGGCGGTACCGGCCTGGGCCTCGCCATCAGCCGTGAGCTCGCGAGCCTGCTCGGCGGCGAGATCCAGCTTCGCAGCAACCCGGGCGAGGGCAGCACCTTCACCCTGTACCTGCCGCTCACGTACGTCGGAACCGTGCCGACCGCCGCCCCCGTCGTCTCCGCGAAGCCGAACGGAGAGCCGGTGGCGAGCTCGCGGATGACCGCCGCGATGGCGGTGGGCCACGCCGTCCACGCGCGCCACCAGGACAAGCGCACCGTGAGCGCGTCCGCGGCCCCCACCGACGACCGCCACCGGCTCGCCGAGGGCGACTCGGTCCTGCTCGTCGTCGAGGACGACCCCTACTACGCGCAGGTCATCGTCGACGTGGCGCACGAGAACGGGTTCAAGGTGCTGGTCGCGGAGCGCGGCGGAGACGCTTTGCCCCTGGCGCGCGAGTACAAGCCCACGGCCATCTCGCTCGACGTGTTCCTGCCCGACATGCTTGGGTGGACCGTGCTCAGCGAGCTGAAGCGAGAGCCGAGCACGCGCCACATTCCGGTGCAGATCGTCACGCTCGACGAAGACCGGCAGCATGGCTTCGCGCGCGGCGCCTACTCGTTCATGACCAAGCCGACCCAGCCCGAAGAGCTGCAGCGCGCGCTCGCCGGCATCAAGAAGTTCGCGCAGCCACACCTGAAACGCCTGCTTCTCGTCGAAGACAACGAAGCCGAGCGAACGAGCGTGACGGCGTTGCTCGGTGAGTCCGACCTGCACATCGCCACCGCCGACACCGGTGCTGCCGCGCTCGCGTATCTGCGCGAGCACGGAGCCGACTGCGTCGTGCTCGATCTCAAGCTGCCCGACATGACCGGCTTCGAGGTGCTCGAGCACATTCGAGACGACGCCGCGCTGGCGCACGTCCCGGTCATCGTGTTCACGGGCCGCGAGCTCTCGCCCGAAGAAGACGCGAAGCTGCACACGTTGGCCCAGAGCGTCGTGGTGAAAGGAGTGGAGTCGCCCGAGCGCTTGCTCGACGAGACCGCACTCTTCTTGCACCGGGTGGTGTCGAACCTCTCGCTCCCGAAGCAGCAGATGCTGGAGCGCTTGCACAGCTCCGACGCGGATCTCGTCGGGCGCACCGCCCTCCTGGTCGACGACGACGCCCGCAACATCTTCGCCCTGAGCAGCGTGCTCGAGCGCCGCGGCATGAAGGTGCTGACCGCCACCACCGGCACGGAGGCCATCTCGATCCTCGGGCAGCGACCCGACGTCGCGATCGTGCTCATGGACATCATGATGCCGGGCATGGACGGCTACGAGACCATGCAGGTGATCCGCGCCGATCCGGCCCAGCGGCAGATCCCCATCGTGGCCCTCACGGCGAAGGCCATGAAGGGAGACCGCGAGAAGTGCTTCCTCTCGGGCGCTTCCGACTACCTCGCCAAGCCCGTGAACACCGAGCAGCTGCTCTCTGCCCTTCGCATGTGGCTCCACCGATGACCGCCCACGAGCTCATGCCACCCACCGATCCCGTGAATATCCTGCTGGTCGACGACCAACCCGCGAAGCTGCTCTCGTACGAGGTCATCCTCGCGGAGCTGGGCGAGAACCTGATCAAGGCGCAGTCCGCACGCGAAGCGCTCGCGCATTTGCTCAAGAACGACGTCGCGGTCATCTTGATCGACGTGTGCATGCCCGAGCTCGACGGCTTCGAGCTCGCCGAGATGATCCGCGAGCACCCTCGCTTCCAGAAGACCGCCATCATCTTCGTGTCCGCCGTGCTCATGGACGAGCCCGATCGCCTGCGCGGCTACGACGCCGGTGGTGTCGACTACATGTCCGTGCCCGTGGTGGCGCCGCTGCTCCGGGCCAAGGTCCGGGTCTTCGCCGAGCTGTTTCGAAAGACCCGGCAGCTCGAGAAGATGAACGAAGAGCTGGAGGCTCGGGTCGAAGAGCGCACCGCGGCGCTGGTTGCCTCCACCGAGCAGCTGCGGCAAAGCGAGCAACGCCGGACCCTCGCGCTCGCGGCGGGGCAGATGGGTTCCTGGGACTGGGAGCTCACGACCGACACCGTCCGCTGGGACGAGGGCCAGCACCGCATCTTCGGCACGGAGCCGGACACGGCGATGTCGCTCGCGCGCATCCTTTCGTTCGTCCACCCGGACGACCGCGGCGCCCTCGAACGTCTCGCCTCCGGAGAGACGAGCGACGCCTTCCAGCTCGAGCTCCGGATCCTCCGCGCCGACGACGGCGTGGAGCGTTGTTGCCTGCTCGCGGGCGCCACCGTGCTGGACGGTGCGGGCCGCGTGGTGGGCCTCCGCGGGGTTACGATGGACATCACCGAGCGCAAGAATTCCGAGCGAGCGCTCCGCACGCTGAACGACGAGCTCGAGGCCCGGGTCGAGGTGCGCACCCGCGAACGCGAGCACGCGCTGGCGCAGCTCTTCGAGGCCCAGAAGCTGGATACCATCGGCCAGCTCACCGGCGGCGTGGCCCACGACTTCAACAACCTCCTGCAGGCGGTGTTGACGAGCCTCAATCTGCTCAAGAAAACCGTGCCGCCCGATCCACGCACGACGCGGCTGATCGAGCTCGCGAGCAAGGGCGCCAACCGAGGCGCCGCGCTCACGCAGCGCCTCCTGGCCTTCGCCCGGCGGCAGGAGCTCAAGCCCCGACCCGTGCAGTTCACCGTGCTGTTCCAGGACATCGAAGATCTGCTGCAGCGATCCGTTGGACCACGGATCCGCATCGTGAAGGTGTTCCACGAGCCGATGCCGCTGATCCTGGTCGATGCGAACCAGCTGGAGCTGGCGCTGCTCAACCTGTGCGTGAACGCACGCGACGCCATGCCGCTGGGTGGGCAGCTGACCGTGACGGCGACCGCCGACCTGGGTACGTCGTTGACGGAGATCCCCGAGCTCGCGGCGGATGCCGAGTACGTACGCATCACCGTCGGTGACGAGGGAGCGGGCATGGACGCCGCCACGCTCGCGAAGGCCACCGAGCCTTTCTACACGACCAAGGGCGTCGGCAAAGGCACGGGCCTCGGGCTCTCGATGGTGCAGGGGCTCGCGATCCAGTCCGGCGGTGCGATGCGCATCGAGAGCGAGCTCGGCGCGGGGACCCGGGTCACGCTACTGCTGCCGCGCCCTGGCCACGAAGAGCGCCAGGCGACCCCGAGCACGGCGCCGCCCTCTCTCGCGCCCACCGCGATGGGGCTCACGGTGCTCATCGTCGACGACGATCCGCTCGTGTCGATGGGCACGCTGGCCTCGCTCGAAGACATGGGACACACCGTGTACGAAGCATCCAACGGGAAGGACGCTCTACAGGCCCTCGCGACGCAGCCCGGCATCCAGCTCGTGATCACCGACCACGCCATGCCCGGCATGACCGGCGTCGAGCTTGCGCGGCGCATCCAGGAAGAGCATCCACATCTTCCGGTCATCCTGGCCACCGGCTACGCGGAGCTTCTACCGGGCGAAGCCGACGAGCTCCCGCGCCTTTCGAAGCCGTACGGAACCGACGAGCTCGCGCGTGCGGTCGCCTCTGCCATCCGCGGACGACCCGGGGCGCGCGCCTGACGAAGACGCGGTCGGGGCACGCCGGTCCCGGTCCTACTTCCTCGGGAGCACGCTCGTCAGCACGGCCAGCAGCTCGTCCGGGTCCACCGGCTTCGGCACGTGGGCGTTGAAGCCCGCTTGCAGTACGCGGGTGCGGTCCACCGCGCGTGTGTGCGCCGTGAGCGCCACTGCGGGCAGCGCTCCGCCTTCCTGCGGCCCACGCTCGCGGACGGTGCGCATGAAGTGCATGCCGTCGATCACCGGCAAGCCGATGTCCGAGAGCACGAGGTCGAACGTGTGCCGGCCGCTGGCCAGCACCTCGAGCGCTTCTTCCGCGTTGGCCACGGGCGTGGCCTTGGCGCCGGCGGCCTCGATGATGTGCTGGATGAGATCGCGCGAATCGGCTTCGTCTTCGAGCACCAGGACGTGGAGCCCCGCGAGCGCCCCGGCAGGCACCACCGGAAGCTTCGCCTCGGGCGCGTCGTCGACTCCGGCCGCGCGCTCCACCGCTTGTTTCGGGAGCCGCACGCAGAACGTGGAGCCTGCACCGAGCCCGGCGCTCTCGACCCAGACCCGCCCGCCGTGGAGCTCGACGAGCTTCTTCACGATCGCGAGTCCGAGCCCGAGCCCCTGCGAGCGACGGTTCATGGCGGCGTCTTCCTGCCGGAACAGATCGAACACGTGCGGCAGGAACTCCTCCCCGATGCCGACGCCGGTGTCGTGAACGCGCAGCTCGACCTCCTCGCCGTCGTTCTCGAGAGACACGGTCACGTGGCCACCGGCGGGGGTGAACTTGATCGCATTGGTGAGCAGGTTCGACACGATCTGCCGCAGCCGCACCGGATCGCCGAGCACCACGATGTCGCCTTCGTCGTGCAGGGTCTCGATGCGAATCTGCTTGGCCTCGGCGGCGAGGACCACGCTCTGCACGGTACTCTCGACGACGAGCGGGAGATCGACGCTCGAGACGTCGAGCGTGAGCTTGCCGCTCGACATGCGGGAGATATCCAGCAGATCTTCGATCAGCACGCGCTGGTTCTCGACGTTGCGACAGATCACGGAGATTGCCTTGGCCATGCGGTCGGCAGGCAGCCCGCCGCGCTCGAGCATGTGGGCCCAGCCGCCGATGGCGTTCAGCGGCGTGCGGAGCTCGTGGCTCACCGTCGCGATGAAGTCGTTCTTGGCGCGGTCGGCGTCGAGCAATCGGCTGTTGAGCGCTCGCAACTCGACCGCGCGCCGACGAATGCCGCCGAGGAGCAATCGGCGCAGGTTCGAGGCCGCCTGCACGTGCCACGCTTCCCACGGCAACGACTGCCCGCGCACGACCTCTCGCCACACCGCGAACGAACCACGCGGCGTGAGGCGCTTCGCTTCACCCGAGCCGGTCGTGAGCTTCTCGTGGTTCGGGTTGCCGGCCCAGTCGATGGTGAGCTCGGTCATCGGGCGGAACCAGATCAAGTACTCGCGGAGCTCGCGAGAGATGGTCACGGCGAGCACGCCCGACGCCACGTTCGACCACGCGGCCGCTTCGGGCAGCTCGCGCGCGAGCTTGTCGGTGAAGAACGTGTCTTCTTCGCGCGTGCCCAGGTACGCGACGAGCTTCGTGAGCTGCTCGGTCGAAGGTGTGGCACCGACGCGGCGACTGCCTTCCTGCAGCACGACGACCGCGCCAGTGGCCTCGGCGATGCCGGTCAGTGCCTCGGTGGCGAGGCCGTCGAGCAGGTCGCTCTCGCGGGCGACCGACTGCATGATGGCGGCCTCGTACTCGCGGCTGACGCGCGCCTTTTCGGCGGCGTGCGCGGTGCGGAGGGCGGTGCTTTGCCAGGAGAGAGCCTGGCCCAGGTAGGCGCACGTCTCGCGAACCACGAACGGCACGCGCAACGGCCCCGCGTAGTGGTGGCAGGCGATGAGGCCGTCGAGCTCGCCGTCGCTCAAGAGGGAGATCGACATCGACGCCGCGACGCCCATGTTCTTCAGATACTCGACGTGGATCGGCGACACGCTGCGCAGACCCGCGAAGCTCATGTCGAGCGGGGCCGCCCCCGGGCGCCCGAGCATGGGAGACGGCGCGTACGAGACGTCGGCGATGAGGCGCAGCCAGTTGATCTTGTAGAGCTGGCGCGCCTGCGCCGGAATGTCCGACGCGGGGTAGCGCTGGTGCAAGAACGAGTCGAGATGGTCGGCCTTGGCCTCGGCGATCACCTGGCCGTTGAAGTCGCGGTCGAAGCGGTAGACCATCACGCGGTCGAAGCCGGTGAGCAGACGCACCTGCTCGGCGGCCGCCCGCGCGAGCGAGGCGCGGTCGGTGGTGATCTGCAGCGTGAGCAGCGCTTCGCGAAGCCGCGGGTCGAAGCCGCTGCCGCCGGTGTGGGTTTCGGCAGCCGGCTCGAGCTCCAGCACGATGCAGCCCTCGGGGGCCGGCGGCCGATGGAACACCGCATCGAAGACGCGGCCGTCGGGCGTGGTCACGCGCAGGGGATTGACCAGGCGAAGATCGACGGACGCGGCGCCCGCGGCGAGGCGCGCGCTGGACGCCGCCTCGAAGAGGCTGGGAGCGGTCGTGCCCAGCGCGGTGCTCGGGTCGAATCCACAGACCGTCTCGAGGCTCTGCGACACCTCGAGGACCACGAGCGAGGTGGCGTCGAGCACGAGCAGTGCGCCGTGGGGCTGCACGGCGCCGGGAACGTGGATCGGCTCGTCTTCGCAGTTGGCCAAGGTGACGTCGGAAGCCATCCCGCAGATCTACAACGAAGTCGCGGCCACCACGAGGCCTTCGAGAGCTGGAAACACTCGGTATTTGTACGCGTTTTCCGCGACTTCGCGGCGTGCAGACCTGCGCTAGCGTCGACCGAATGTCCGACGCCCGTCCGCTCTCCTCGTCCTCCCGCGACGTCGCGGCGCTGATCCGCGACAAGGACTGGAGCCAGACTTCGGTCGGGGCCTCGGAGCAGTGGCCGAGCAGCCTGCACACCACCCTGCGTTTGATGGTGGGCTCGCGCTTCGCGATGTGGCTCGGCTGGGGACCCGAGCTCGCGTTCTTCTACAACGACGCGTACGCCGCACAGACCCTGGGCCCGAAGCATCCCGGGGCCCTCGGCCGGCCCTTCCGCGAGGTGTGGTCCGAGATCTGGGACACGCTCGAAGCGCGGATCACGCAGGTGCTTCGAACCGGCGAAGCAACCTGGGACGAGGGGCTCTTGCTCTTCCTCGAGCGCCGCGGCTACCGCGAGGAGACGTACCACACGTTCTCGTACAGCCCGGCTCCTGGCGACGAGCCCGACCACGTGGCGGGGCTCTTCTGCGTCGTGATCGAAGAAACGGAGCGCGTGCTAGCCGAGCGGCGCATGGCGCACCTCCAGGACCTCGCCGCTCGGCTGAGTCAGGTCAACTCGGAGGCCGGCGTGTTCCAGGCGCTCGAGGCCACGCTCGGCACGCACTGGAAAGACATTCCGTTCGCGCTGGCCTACGAGCTCGGCGCCGGTACGGACTCGTGTCGCCGCCTCGCGCAGACGCACTTTCCGGCAGGGCACACCGCCGCCCCGGAGCAGCTCTCCATCACCGATCCCAGCGGGCCCCTCGCGCGGGTGCTGGAGACAGGGCAGCCCGTCGAGATGCAACTCGATCCGCAGACGAGCTGGCCCCGCGCCGGCTGGGAAAAGCCGCCCACCCACGCGCTGCTCGTCCCCATGTTCGGTTCCGGACAGGGCCAGCCCCTCGGTGTGTTCATCGCGGGCATCACGCCGCACCGACCCCTGGATGCGGAGCTTCGTAGCTTCGTGCAGCTCGTCGTGGGCCAGCTCGAGGCCGGGCTCGCGAGCGCGCGTGCGTACGAAGAAGAGAAGCGCCGCGCCGACGCGCTGGCCGAGCTCGACCGCGCCAAGACCACCTTCTTCTCGAACGTGAGTCACGAGTTCCGCACGCCTCTGACCCTGATGCTCGGCCCCACGGAGGAGGCGCTCCAGTCTCCCGAGCGGGCCCTGCGAGGCGCGGACCTCGAGACCGTACATCGCAACGAGCTGCGGTTGCTCAAGCTCGTCAACGTGCTGCTCGAGTTTGCACGGATCGAAGCGGGACGCATCGAAGCGTCGTTCGTGCCGACTTCCCTCGGTTCCCTCACGGCCGACCTCGCCAGCTCGTTCCGTTCGGCCGTCGAGCGCGCGGGCCTCTCGTTCGAGGTCGAGGTCGAGGACACGGGCGAGGCCGTCTACGTCGACCACACGATGTGGGAGCAGATCGTCTTCAATCTGCTGTCGAACGCGCTCAAGTTCACCTTCGAGGGCCGCATCGCCGTGTCGCTCCGCAGCCTGCCGGCGCACGTCGAGCTGCGCGTTCGTGACTCCGGCGTGGGCATCGAGCCCGCCGAGCTTCCGCGCTTGTTCGAGCGTTTCCATCGGGTCGAGGGCGCTCGCTCGCGCACGCACGAGGGCTCCGGCATCGGCCTCGCCCTGGTCCACGAGCTGGTGAGGCTGCACGGTGGCCGGATCGACGTAGAGAGCGCTCCGGGAGCGGGTACGACCTTCACCGTGACGTTGCCGCGTGGCACCGATCATCTTCCCGCCCATCAGGTCCGGCGCGATCCGCGCACGTCGCAGGTGTCGTCGATGACCTCCGGCGCTTACGTCGCAGAAGCACTGCGCTGGAGCGATTCGGTCGAGAGCAGCCAGGAGCTCGGAACCGCGGCGCGGGAGGGGGCGCGAATCTTCGTGGTCGACGACAACGCCGACATGCGCGAGTACCTCGTCCGGCTGCTTCGTGACCGCTGGGACGTGGAGGCGTTCGCCGACGGTGCAGACGTGCTCGAGGCGATCCGCCGCGAGGAACCTGCCCTCGTGCTCAGCGACGTGATGATGGCCGGCATCGGTGGCCTGGAGCTGGTGCGCACGTTGCGTAACGACCCGGCCACCCGCGCCATCCCGGTCGTCTTGCTCTCGGCGCGGGCGGGCGAAGAGGCGGCCGCGGAAGGGCTCGAGGCCGGCGCAGACGACTACATCGTCAAGCCGTTCTCGGCGCGCGATCTGTCGATGCGCATCGGCTCGCGTCTTGCCGCTGCGCAGGCGGCGAAGGCCGCCCATGCCGTGCGCGAAGACATGTATCGGCACTTCATGCAGGCGCCGTTCCCCGTCGGCGTCTTTCGCGGCGAGCGACACGTCATCGAGCTCGCGAACGACGCAACGCTGACCGTATGGGGACGCTCGCGGCAGGAGGCGGTCGGCCGCACGTTGCTGGAGGCGCTCCCGGAGCTGCACGACCAGCCGTTCGTCGGGTACCTCGATCGAGTCTATCGGACCGGCACGACCTACACGGGGAGCGCCGAGCACGCCTTGCTCGCGCGCGGGCCCGACGGCGCCATGCAGGACGTGTACTTCACCTTCGTGTATGCGCCCCTGTTCGGCCGCGATGGCGAGGTGGAGGGCGTGCTCATGAGCGCCTTCGACGTCTCCGAGCAGGTCGAGAGCGTGCGCGAGGTCGAGCGCGCTCGCGATCGCGCCGAGCAGCTGGCGCGCGAGCTCGCCCTCACGACCGAGCGGTTGCGCGCGGCGCAGCAGGTCGGCGGCATCGGCACGTTCGAGTGGGACCTGCAGCGTGGCACGATGGAGTGGTCGCCCGAGATGTTCGAGCTGCTCGGCCTACGCCCCGGCGACCTGGAGCCCTCTCCGTCGGCGTGGGCCGAACGACTGCTCGAGCCGACCGACCGCGCGGCCGGGTTCACCGACTTGCAGCGCGCAGAGGCCTCGAACCCGCCGCCCACGCAGGTCGAGATCCAGATGCGCCAGGCGGGCGACGGCGCGCGCTGGGTCCGGCTCTCTACGCACCTCCAGTTCGACGAGGAGGGGAAGGCCCAGCGGGTCCTGGGCGCCGTCGTGGACGTGCAGGCCCTCAAAGAAGCGAGCGTGGCGCGGGCCCATGCGCTCCGCGAAGCCGAGCGAGTCGACCGCGCCAAGGACGAGTTCCTCGCGACGATGAGCCACGAGCTGCGCACGCCGCTCAACGCGATGCTCGGTTGGGCGAAGCTCCTGCGGAACCCCGGGATTGCCTCCGACAAAGTCGAATACGGGCTCGAGGTGATCGAGCGAAACGCCGTGACGCAGGCGCGCCTGGTGGCCGATCTGCTCGACGTCTCCCGTATCATCAGCGGCAAGCTGCGGCTGACCGCGCAGCGGGTCGCCGTGGCGGCCGTGGTCGCTGCGGCCGCCGAAGTGGTGAGCCAGGCCGCCGAGTCGAAGGGGGTGAAGCTCGAGACCCGGATCGATCCGAGCGTCGGTGACTTCGTGGCCGATCCCGATCGCCTGCAGCAGATCGTCTGGAACCTGCTCAGCAACGCCATCAAGTTCACGCCGGCGGGCGGCACCGTTTCGGTCTCCGCGCAGCGCCACGAGTCGGCCTTGCAGCTCCAGGTGCGAGACACGGGAGCGGGCATCCCGGCTACGCACTTGCCACTCATCTTCGAGCGCTTCCATCAGGTCGACAGCAGCACCACGCGACTGCAGGGGGGGCTGGGTCTGGGCCTGGCCATCGTCCGCCACCTGGTCGAGGCGCACGGGGGCGT
>Ga0247806_10001756_pt1 | contig 10310 bp, 10 predicted proteins | sample UWRJL059202B1_FD_179935 | JGI IMG/M metagenome (GOLD analysis project Ga0247806, IMG submission 179935) | Plant litter microbial communities from Arlington Agricultural Research Station in Wisconsin, United States - UWRJ-L059-202B-1 | ecosystem: Environmental > Terrestrial > Plant litter >... | reverse complement strand
ATCCGTAGCTTACATTTTCTGTAATCTCGGGATCGCCGTAGATAGACATGCCTTTCGGCAATTTTAGGAATGGTTTGCGGATATTGTGGAGGTTTCCATGTCCGCTGACCGCAATTGTCATCGTGATCACATCGCCCTGCTGAATGCTGGATTTATTGATTGTGCGTACAAATTCAAAGCTGCCGACACCACCGGTAAAATCCCTTGGAGCGCCGCCAGGCAAAGGAATGATCTCTACCGAAGAAGGATTGGAGGTAAACGAAATGCTTTCGGCATAAGCGCCGTCGTAATACAAAAAGGCCATTTCATACGGCTTGATGCTGAATTTACCCGTTCCCGCCGGGAAAAGCAGCCTGCGTCCGCAATTGTAGCTGTAGAAAGGAACTCCTTTCACAAGTTCTTCAGTGCCATATACCTGCTGACTGTTGTCGAGCTCAAAGATCTCAGAAAATACATCGAGCTCAAAGGGGTCGTATCCCTGTACTTTTTTAATGTCGAGCTTCGAATAAATGCGCGCAGACAAGATCAGTGGTTCGCCCTCGTATAATTTGGTCTTTGAGCGCTCGATAATGCCAAATACAGGTTGTCTCAGGTTCTTTCTGCTGATTTCTTCTGTGACAGGTTCCTGTTTGTGCACACGGATCGTCAGCGCGTTGGATTGATAGGTTTTCCCTTTTTTGACATAGGCTTTGAAAGTGTATTCCTTCTCTTCCGTAAAAGCGCCGTTCTGCGAGAAATAATAGTAAGTTGTGACCTTGCCAGTGTTGTAATCCATTTCCTGCTCCATGACGTTGGCCATGCCCGAGCCGATCACAAACTCATCCGGGAAATCAATGTTGACAATGCCCTGGATGTTGGATTTAACGGTAATCATAACGGGGTCGCCGACTTCGACGTTTTTTGCATCTGTCGTCAGTTCGACGCGGGGTTTTTGCGCCAGCGCGGGGGAAGACACAAATAATAAAAAAAAGATATATGTAAATATTTTCATATTACCAGTCCTTGCCTGAAGAGATTGAACCGCCTTTGTCCCTGCCGCCGGAAAACTTCTTTTTCGTTTCCATTTCGCGCTTCATCAGCTCATCGAGCATGCGGTCGGTTTGCTGGTCGCTTAATTTCGGTTTTTCAGCATTGTCTTCCGGTTCGCCAGCGGGCTGCTTGCCGGATTTTTGGGTTTGCGGCGGATTTTGCTGTGCGCCGGGATCTTTTTGTTTCTGGGGCTGCTGTTGCGGATTCGGCGGATTTTGTTGCTGTTGTTCCTGTTTTTGCTGCTGTTGCTGTTCCTGTTTTCTGCGCATCGCCCTGGACAAATTGTAGCGGGTATCTGCCCGGTCCGGACTGTGTCTCAACGCTTCTTTGTAGGAATTAATCGCCTCATTGTATTTCTGCTGCTTCATGCGCGCATTGCCGAGGTTGTGGTAAGTCCGGGCTTGCTGTGCGGAAGTACCTTTGCGGGAGCTGCTTTGCTGGTAAACTTTTTCAGCGACATCGTATTTTTCTGCTTTGTAGGCGGTCTGACCGATCTCGTCCGACAGATCCACTTGTTCAGGTGCGTGACTTTGAGCCGATCTGTAGGCGCGCAATGCCTGTTCATAATCGCCTTGTTTGTAAGCAGAGCGGGCAGTACGCAGTTCATCGCGCCAATCCTGAGCCCAGGCCTGTGAAAAACAACACAGTAACAATGCTATAGAGATCGGTAATTTCATTTTCTTTTAAACCACTTTTCGAAAAGCTGAAAGGAATTCCCCGTCCAGAGTACACTTAAGATCAAGGACAAAACGGCCAGAAACAGCGGTAAGCGGTAGCGGCTTTCTTTCACTTCAAATTCAAAGTTATCGATTTTTGAGCGTTCCAGGTGGTTAATTTGTGTTAATAAGCCACTTAGGTCCGGATAAGCCTGCTGGCTGATCATTGAAAAAGCCCCGGTTTTTTGCGCAATTTCAGCAACGAGCCTGTTGTTCAGGCGCGAATGGATAGGCGTTCCACGGGCATCTGTTTTGTATCCGAGTTCAGGTTTGTCTGGATTGTTCGGTACCAAACCACCGGTAGTTGTTCCGAGTCCGAGGATCGCCAACTGAACGCCCTGGTCTTTCAGCGGACGCCAGCTTGTTTCGATGCCGCCCTCGTGATCTTCACCGTCGGTGACAAGAATAATCGCTTTGCTGGTTTCCTCCTGTGTAAATACATGGGCGGCCACGTCGAGCGCCTGCGCGATATTTGTGCCCTGGCGCGAGATCATGTTGGTCTCGATCTCGTTGATATACATTTTGGCGGCCTCATAATCGGAGGTCATCGGAAGCTGGATGTAGGCGCTGCCTGCAAAAACGACAATGCCGATTTTTTCTCCGTGCAGGTGATTGATGAGCTGGATCATTGCACGGCGCGCAATGGCAAGTCGCGAAGTTTCCGGCTGGATATCCCGTACATTCATCGAATTGGAAATGTCGAGCGCAAGCACGAGCTCCATACTTTCGACTGTGCCGGATACTTTGCGTGTACCGAAAACCGGATTCGCCATGGCGAGTATGATGAAAACGAACGTGTTGCGGAAAAAGAAGAATTTCAGGAAAACCTGCATCGCCGAAACCTGCTGGAGCAGCACGCCCTGGATGCGCACATCGCCAAGTGTGCGAAAACGTTTGTTCTTCCAGTGCAAAAGCCAGAGAAAAATGCCAATGCAGAGCGGGACGAGTGCGATCAGCCAAAGTGCGGAAGCATGCCTGAAAGCGAGTTGCACGCCGTGCCCGGAAGGAGTGAAATATCCCAGAATCCACAATAGCGCGAAAAATAAGGTCCAGAAAATCGTTTCCCAGGCCAGGATGCCAGCCAGGATCACGCGGATGCGGTATGTGTAAGTCGGCTTATCCATGGGATCTGAAAAAAAGAAGTCGGGTGAACCAGATCAGTAACAACAGTACAAATGCCCAGTTCAGGAATGGCATCGGACTTGTGGGGGGCTCTGATTTATAATCTGTCTGTTTGATGCGGTGCTTTTCAAGCAGGTCAATTTCTGCATAGATGGAACGCAAAGCGGCTTCGTCTTTCGCGCGGAAATATTTTCCACCTGTTTCTGAAGCAATGTGGGTCAGCATAACTTCATCGATCTCTACTGGCTGATTCTCATAACGCACACCGAAGGGTGTGAATACAGGGAAAGGTGCAATGCCCATCGAGCCGACACCAATCGTATAAACACGGACGTTTTTCGCTTTCGCAAGCTGCGCAGCTGTTTCCGGCGTGATGTCGTTGTAAGTATTGACACCGTCGGTCAGCAGGATGATGACTTTCGAGGGCAGACTGTCGTTCCGGAGTCGCGTGACAGCCGTTCCGAGTCCAATGCCGATGGCTGTTCCCGGTGCGAGAAACCCGGATTCCAGGTGGTCGATCTGCGCTTTGACAATGTCGTAATCCAATGTCGCGGGACATGCAGTAAAGGCCTCTCCGGCGTAGGCCACGAGCCCGATCCTATCGCCATGGCGGCTGTCGATGAATTCCTTCGCGACTTTTTTCGAGGCTTCGAGCCGGTTCGGCAGGAAATCGCGCGCCAGCATCGAGCCGGAAACGTCCATCGTGATGATGATGTCGATCCCGTCTTTGTAATCCTTGTTGAAATCACTCTGGGAAGACCAGTTGAAAGGTTTTGCAAGGGCGATAATCAGCAGGGAAAGCACGAGTCCATAGCCGCCGGTAAGAGCCCATTGCAGGTATTTGAAACGGTTGGAGCCCAGGTTCTGCTGTTCCTCCACGGAACGTGAGAATTTGAGGTCGCCTTTGCGTTTGCGATTCAGGTAGAAAATCCAGACGATCAGGAAAGGCACAACCAGCAATAGCCACAGAGCCTGTGGCGCGAGGAACTCATATTCCCAGATCGCTATGTTCCAATCACTCAGCATCGGCAATTTCTAAAGGGCTGGTTTCGGCGATGACCTGTCTGGCCAGTGCGGAGATCTGAAGGATCGCCAACGCTGCGGGGGCAGATTTCGCAAATTTAACGAGGTCGGACTGGTCGAGTATGATACGGATCGTTTCTACCGTATCGGCTTCTAATCCGGCGTGTAGCAACAACGCCGTGGTTTGATAAGTCGTTTGCTCGAGGAAATTGAGTTCGTAGCGCGCGCTGAGATAGGCACGCAGAATGAACGACAATTCGATGTGGTGTTCCTTGATCTGTCCGCGTTCCCACAATTTTGCAGCGTCGAGCGCATCGATCGCGAGTAAGGTTCGTTCGCGGAGGTTTTTTCCGGGTGCTGTTGCCGGAAGTGTTTTTTTTCTGCGTTTGTAGAGGATAAATGCAAGCACGGCGATCACAGCTCCGGCAATCAGCCAGCCATAGTTGCGGCGCAGCCAGTAAAAGCGGTCTTCCGGAAAATCGGAAAAGCTTTCTTCAATGTCGTACAACTCCCTGCCTGATTCGGCCAGGGGTGCTGTAATGTGCAGCAACACCGGATCAAATGCGTAGGTGGAATCGTTAAAAACCAGTTGCGGACCCGGAACGACAAAATAGCCGGTATCCCACGCCGTCACGGTATATTTCCCGATCCAGACATTTTGTTTTCCCTGTCGGAAAGTGCTGTCTTTGAATGGGCCGATGATTTCCAGCTGGCCTTTGCGGTGAGAGGTCAGCGAGCCGGAATTGGACTGTTCGATGGTTTCGATCGTTGCCGTTCCCGGAACGAAATGGATGTTGGATAAAGAAGCATCCTGCCGGAATGTATAAATCAACTCGGTTTGCTCGCCGATTTCAAGATCTGCATCGCGCACGGCGCTGCTGGTCTGGGACCGGACAAAACCCGAAACGAGCAGAATTGACAATATGCAAAGGCAGCTTCTCATCTTCTGGATTGAAAGAGTTTGATTAAGGTTGGGATGTAATCGGCAGTGGTGTTCAGGGTCGCGTGATCGATGCCATGGCGCCTGAAATTTTCTGTGACGCGCGTGTCGAATGCTTCGTAATTCGCCCTGTAGGCTTTGCGTGTGCTTTCCCGGGAGGAATTTACCCAGGTTTTTTGACCCGTTTCTGCATTGAAAAGCTCTACCATGCCGAGGTCAGGCAATTCATATTCTGCGGGATCCACGAGTCGCAAAGCAATGAGATCGTGCTTGCGCCTGGAAATGTTGAGTCCTTCCGTATAGGGATGGGTGTCCATGAAATCGCTGATCACGAAAGCAATGCTGCGTTTTTTGATCGCATTCCGGAAGAAGCGCAATCCTTCGTTGAGATTGGTTCCGCTGTGTTGTGGATTGAATTCGATCATTTCGCGCAGGATCAGCAAGGCGTGTTTTTTGCCTTTCGCAGGCGCAATAAACTTCTCTACCTGGTCGGAAATGAAGATTGCGCCGATTTTATCGTTGTTCGCAATCGCAGAGAAAGCGAGTACGGCCGCAATTTCGAGGGCGAGGTCTTTCTTGGTTTTTTCCTGCGTACCGAAATTCCCGGAACCGGAAACATCGATCAGCAGCATGACGGTCAGCTCCCGCTCTTCTTCAAAAACCTTGATGAATGGTGTATTGAAACGCGCTGTGACGTTCCAGTCTATCGTGCGTACTTCGTCGCCGATCTGGTATTCGCGCACTTCGCTGAAAGCCATGCCACGTCCTTTGAAGGAAGAATGGTACTCGCCGGAAAACACGTGTTTGGTCAAGCCCCGGGTCTTGATCTCAATCCGCTTTATTTTCTGAAGTAACTCTTTTGTCTGCATGGCTTTGCCGTTGTTGTCTTCCGCATGGAATGTGAAAGGATGGTGGCGTTGGGATTAAGGTACTTCGATGCGGTTGAGGATGCGTGCGATAATCTGTTGGGCATCCATGTTTTCTGCTTCCGCTTCATAGGTGAGCCCAAGGCGGTGTTGCATGACATCGACGGCAACTGCGCGGATGTCTTCAGGAATCACAAAAGCGCGGTTTTGCAGGAACGCATGTGCTTTGCCGGCAAGTGCGAGGTTGATACTGGCGCGCGGAGAACAGCCAAAACTGATCCAGGGGGCAAGCTCCGGCAGGTTGTATTGCTCCGGCGTTCGGGTTGCGAACACGATGTCCACAATGTATTGTTCGATTTTTTCGTCGAGGTACACTTCACGTACGAGGTCGCGCAGGCGTAAAATATCTGTAGGTGTGATGACCGGCTGTACGCGGCTCAGGCCTTCTTTGCGTACATTGGAACGAATAATGTTTTTTTCATCCGCAGGTGTTGGATAGCCCAAGACGACTTTCAGCATGAAGCGGTCGACCTGTGCTTCCGGCAGCGGATAGGTTCCTTCCTGCTCGATCGGGTTTTGTGTAGCCAGTACGAGGAAGGGGTTCGGCAGCGCGAAAGTCTCGTCGCCGATCGTTACCTGTTTTTCTTGCATGGCTTCCAGCAACGCGCTCTGTACTTTCGCCGGTGCACGGTTGATCTCATCTGCGAGCACGAAGTTCGCAAATACAGGTCCCTTGCGGACATTGAAAGTTTCACTTTTTTGATTGTAGATCAGCGTTCCGGTAACATCCGCAGGCAAAAGGTCCGGGGTGAACTGGATGCGGCTGAATTGTGCTTCAATGGCTTCTGATAGGGTTTTGATCGCGAGTGTCTTGGCAAGTCCGGGAACACCTTCAAGCAATACATGTCCGTTGGCGAGCAGCGCGATCAGCAAACGGTCGATCATGTGCCGTTGCCCTACGATTACCTGGCTGATGGTTTCCTGGAGACGTTGTATGAGCTGGTTTTCAGTTTGGATCTTTTCGGCGAGGATTCTTAAGTTCTCAGCCGGACTAATACCTGTGTTTTGAAACTCGGACATATAGTAAATGAGATGAACTTACAAAGTTGACAAAGTTTGAAACGAAAAGCTTGGTAGTGCTGTTAAAATATGTTAACATTGCTTTGTAAATTAACACTTACTACTACATCGAAAATGGAGACAAGAAGCTGCCAGGAGTGCGGACAAAAACTGTCGGGCCGCAAAGACCAGAAATTCTGTTCAGACTATTGCAGAAATGCCTGCAACAACAAGCTCAATGAAGACGCGAACAAATACGTGCGCCGCATCAATGGAATCCTGCGCAAGAACAGGCGCATCCTCGAAGACTTAAATCCAAAAGGAAAGATTACTGTCGATGGCATCACGCTCGCTGAAAATGGCTTCAATTTCCACTATTATACGAACGTGTACAAAACCCAGAAAGGCGGACAGTATTTTTTCTGCTACGACCAGGGTTACCGGTTGATAGAACATGATCAATACATGCTTGTCCACAAACAGGATTATGTGAAATAAGCGGAAAGACGATTCGTCCTGGATAGCGGGATCAAAACGTTTGACTAAACTAGACTTCTTTCAGGTGTTCCAAAAAACGCGCGAGATTCGGATTCTTCGGCAACTCTTCAGAACCTGTTACCAGGATGGTTTTGCACTTGTTGCGGTCCATCCAAAGCGAAAAATTGGAAAGCGCCACCGAAAGTGTTCCGTTGATATCAATTTTGCTGATCGCTTTCTGCTTTTGCTCGAAAAGGTGCATCAATTCCTGTTGCGACCTGTCGAGATCGTGGTTTTCATGAAACAGCAACAAGCCGTCGATCTCATTGATCTTTTCCTCGTCCTTCAGTCCGATTGGGGATGTTCCAATAGAAATCCCGTCTGCCCAGGCATGAACTACTTTACCAAAAGAAGACTCTTCAAGCGTAAATATGTGTGTAAAATTCATCTTATTAATTGAATGGGCATTACTAATTAATGGATCGCAAAAATAGAATTAAGATTGATACGATGAACAAATCTTTTCACAAATAAGTTAAACGGATGTTAAATTTTATTGGTAGCCTAATATTTTAAGGTACTCATTAGCAGTCTGTTCCTCTGAAAACAGGCGTGTCTTGATCTTGCCGTCTTCGTCGCGTTGGATCAAAACGTGCTTTGGTTCCGGAATGAGGCAGTGCTTCAATCCGCCGAAACCACCAATCGTTTCCTGGTAAGCGCCGGTATTGAAGAAACCAATGTACAAAGGCTTGGATTTATTGAATTTCGGCAGGTAGATCGCATTCGAGTGCTGCTCTGAATTGTAATAATCGTCGCTGTCGCAGGTCAGCCCGCCGAGGAGCACGCGCTCGTAGTCATCGTTCCACCTGTTGATCGGCAGCATGATGAAACGCTGGTTGATCGCCCAAGTATCCGGCAGGTTGGTCATGAAAGACGAATCGATCATGTTCCATTTCTCACGGTCATTCTGCTGCTTCTGGTGCAGGATGTTGAAGATCGCACCGCCGCTTTCGCCAACTGTAAAGGAGCCGAATTCGGTAAAAATATGTGGTTCAGGGATGTTATTATCAGCGCACACGCGTTTCACCTGTGTCAGGATTTCCTTCACCATGTAGGCGTAGTCGAAATCGAAAGCCAGGGATTTTTTGATCGGGAAGCCACCGCCGATATTCAGCGAGTCAAGGCTTGGGCACAGTTTTTTGAGATCGCAGTAAATGCGCAGCAATTTCGTCAATTCGTTCCAGTAGTACGACGTGTCGTTGATCCCGGTATTGATGAAAAAGTGCAGCATTTTCACTTTTACACGCGGGTTCTCGTGCAGGATCGCTTTGTAAAAAGGAACGATCTCGCGGTAACGGATCCCGAGACGCGAGGTATAGAACTCAAACTTCGGCTCTTCCTCCGACGCAATGCGGATACCGATATGCAGCTCGCGGTCGGTCGCTGCCAGCAAATCCTGTAATTCCTGTGTATTGTCGACAACCGGTACAATGTTCAGCTCAGTCTCTTCCATCAACTGCACGAGGTTGTTGATGTATTTCTCGGGTTTGTAACCGTTGCAGATCACATAGCGGCCATCGGTCAGTTTACCTGCGTCGTACAGATTGCGCACGATGTCGATGTCAAAAGCCGAGGAAGTCTCGATATGCACGTCATTCTGGAGCACTTCATCCAGCACAAAAGCAAAATGCGAGCTCTTCGTGCAGTAGGAATAATAGTAATTCCCGGTGTAGCCAATGTTGTTCATCGCCTCGCGGAACCAGCCTTTGGCCCGCTGGATGTTGTACGATATCTGGGGTAAATAATTGAATTTCAACGGGGTCCCGTATTCTTCAATCAGTCGCATCAGGTCAATACCGTGAAAGATGAGCCTGTCATCCTGCAAGTTGAATTCGTCCTGTGGAAAGTCAAATGTCTGATCTATCAGATCGATGTATTTTGTTCTCATTTATCCCAATAATGGGTGCAAAGTTCCCCTAAATAATTGATTTATGAAAGAAAGTTCAAAATAATATCAGTTCTTTTTTTGGGGACGGGTTTCCGACCTAAAAAAGGAGGGCGAAATTTCTCCTGAAATCCACGCCTGTCGCCGGATAAATGAAAATTGTAGCAGTATGGGAAATGAACTTTATGAAGACTTTATCGTACGGCGTTCCATGAAAAGCTTTTTATACGTTTGTAGCTGCATCTTGCTGGCAGGTTGCATGCATGATATCCGCATCACGAAACCAGAAACGGTCGTAAAGGCGGAAACTGTTTTCGAAATTTCAAAAACAGTCAACGGCTCGGTTGGAACGGGATGCCAGCTCATCTCGCAGGATACACCGCAGGTACGCCTGTTGAAAAAGACAAGTAAGGAAGAAGGGCAGCAAGGCTGCATCGGCTGTAGCACAACAGTCACCTGGACTTTCAAAGCCCTGAAACCGGGAACGGCCGTAATCCGTTTCAGGAATACATTTCGCCTAGAAAAAAGTCTGCCGGAAACCCGGTATGTGATTCACGTGAAGAAATAATTATTTGGATACTTGCCTTTCGGCTGTTCGTCTTTCCTGCTTTCGACTTTCTTCCTATCTTTGGTTGTGATTTTAAAAAGGCGAGATGGAAAACAATTCGAGAAAGCAGCCGTTGCAAATTCCTGACTTCAGGCACACACCGGTCATTGACCAGGTGGGCGTGCTCGAACGGGTGGCGCGCATCCAGACCCGCAGCCTGAAAGGAGCGGCGAAGTTGCAGGGCATGAAGCTCGTGCTGAACATGATCGATCTCACGACGCTAGAAGGGAAAGATACACCCGGCAAAGTGCAGCAAATGTGCTACAAGGCGCACCACCTGCACGATGCTTATCCGGATTTGCCAACTGTGGCTGCCGTTTGTGTATATCCGTCAATGGTTGCCGTTGCAAAAAAAGCGCTGCAAGGTACGCAGGTCAAAATCGCATCAGTTGCGACGGCTTTCCCGAGCGGACAATCAACCCTGGATGTGAAGCTGGCCGATACGCGTTTTGCGGTGGAGCAGGGTGCAGACGAAATCGACATGGTCATTTCACGCGGCAAGTTCCTGAGCGGAGATTACAACTTT
>Ga0247806_10001754_pt1 | contig 10315 bp, 10 predicted proteins | sample UWRJL059202B1_FD_179935 | JGI IMG/M metagenome (GOLD analysis project Ga0247806, IMG submission 179935) | Plant litter microbial communities from Arlington Agricultural Research Station in Wisconsin, United States - UWRJ-L059-202B-1 | ecosystem: Environmental > Terrestrial > Plant litter >... | reverse complement strand
GGCGCCAGCGAGCCGGGCGGCGCGCGCCACACGCCCTATGTGATTCTTCAGTTCGGCGCGGACGGGCAGACTTTGGCGGGGGATAGCCAGCGCGTCGATCTCACCCCGGCCCAATTGCACCACGCGCTTCTGGGCATGCTTCCCGAGGCATGCGGCTGAACGTGGAGGCCGATAATGCAGAGGGCGCTGCCAGCGGCCGCAAATTGCCATCGCCACACGGCGCTGGCGCTCGCCGACAAATAGCGCATTTTGGACACATTTCCCGTCGCATGTCGCTTGACAGGAACGGAGCCCTCCTATCCATACTGGCGACAATGCCCCATTCCAACACTTCCACCGAACGCGTCGTGCTGTTCAAGACCGCCTGGCTTGAAAAGCTCACCGTGGTGTCGGCTTTCTGGTTCATCGCCAGCTGGAGCGTGCTGTTGCCTCTGATCGCCTTGGCGGGTTGGGGCGCGGTCGGTCCGCTAGCGGGTGCTGCGTTGTTCGTGGCCGGCCTGATCGTATGGAGCCTGTTCGAATACGCGGTGCACCGTTTCGTGTTTCACTGGCATCCGAAGCAGAGCGTCGCGAAGTGGCTGGTGTTCGTCATGCATGGCAACCACCACACCCAGCCGAACGATCCGCTGCGCAACCTGATGCCTTTGGTGCTGAGCGTGCCGATCGCGGCAAGCGTCTGGGCGGCCTGCGTCGCTGTTATGGGGTCGCCGGGCACCTGGCTCTTCCTTGGCTGGATCAGCGGCTATGTGGCTTATGACCTGGTGCATTATGCGTGCCACCAATGGCCGATGCGCGGCCGCTGGTCTGCGCTGAAGCGGCACCACATGCGCCATCATCATGTCGATCCCGAAGCGAACTACGCGATTACCGGCGTTTTCTGGGACCGGGTGTTCGGCAGCCGGATCACTTCGCTCAAGCGCTGAGCCGGGCCGTCTCGCCTGGCTGCTAGCCCCTGACACCCTCGATCGCGGCCGCGGCGATGGCCATGTGCGCATCCCAGCCCGGGGCGTGCCACTGCGGCAGGCGGGCGAGCTGGGCCTGGTGCATCGCCCCGCGGCTCGCGTGGTCAAGGATCGCCGCGTGCCATGCGGGGCCGTCGAGCGGATCGCAAAAGTCGGGCACCCCGCCGCCCACCTCGCGGTGCGCGTCGATGTCGCTGGCGATCACCGGCGTGCCGACCGACAGCGCCTCGGCCACGGGCATGCCGAACCCCTCGGCAAAGGAGGGCATCAGCAGCGCGCGCGCGCCGCGCAGCAGCCCGGCCAGCCGCGCATCGGGGCAATTGGCCACTTCCTCGACATGGTCCGCGAGGCCGGGGCAACGATCGAGCAGATCGAGCACCTGTTCGTTTTCCCACCCGCGCCGCCCGACAACAACTAGCCGGGGCACGTCGCTGGAAGGCAAGTTCTCGGCCATGCTGCGCCAGAGGTGGAGCAGCAGCAGGTGGTTCTTGCGCGGCTCGATCGTGCCCAGGCACAGGAAAAAAGGTCGTCCATCGGCGGATTTGACAGGCTCGACATCGGCGACCGGCTCGGTGCCGAGCAGAGCGACGTGGATCGGCGGCGCGTCCTGACCCCTCCCCGCCAGCCAGCGGCGCAACGATTCGCCGGTGGCCGCCGAATTGACGATCACCGCGTCAGCCGTCTCCGCCACAGTCTGCATCCGCAATGCGTGCAGAGCGGCCCCGCCGGGGCGGGCATATTCGGGATATTCGATCGGCACCAGATCATGCACCATGCACACGAAGCGCGCCTTCTCCCGCGCCAGAATGCGCCGGACCTGCGCCGTGCGGGTCAGGTGGTGCGGCGAGACCTGCACGTAGACGCCGCCCGACCCGATCCCCGTTCCCACGGGCCGCAACACGGCCAGCCAGCGCGCAACCGAGGCCAGCGATTGTTCGCGCGGCGCGCCATGCCCCGGACCAGACTCGACGCTCCAGCGCCGTTCCAGCTCGGCGAGATAGGCCAGCGCCGCCTTGCGCGGGAGGCGGCCATAGCGACCCAGCGGATGGACGGCGGCAAAGGCCAGATCGTCCCCGTAAAGCCGCAGGAGCCCGCGCGCATAGGCCATTTCCACCCGGTCCACCCCGGAGGGCGTCGAATGGCGCACCCGCGAGATCAACCGCGACAGGTCGAGGATCACGCCGCTCATGCCTGTGCCCTGCCCCAAAGCCTGATTCGCGCCATGAGCCGGCCCTGCAGGCGCCGCACCGGTCCGATCCAGCCCTGGCGATTGACGATCCGGTCCTGGGCCATGCGTTCCACCAGCAGTTCCGGCGAACACGGCAGGCCGGTCACCGGGTCGAGGTAGCGGGGATAGAGGATGAGCACCCCCGCCACCAATTCGTCGAGCAGCAGCGCCCGGCCGCGCCGGCCGGGGACAGGCCCGAGATCGCGCGTCAGGCCCCAGCCGGCATAGAACGGCGTGCCGTGGCAGGTCACTTCGCAGCCGCGCAGCAACGCCTCAAATCCGGTCAGCGAAGTGAGGACGTGCACCGCGTCGGCCATTTCGAGCAGCGGGGCGATGCTGCCACCGCGCACGATCCGATCGGCGTGGGCCAGCGCCGCATCGTCGGCCACGGCGCCCTTGCGGTGCCCGGCATCGACATCGGGATGCGGTCGCCACCAGATCTCGGCCTCCGGCTCAAGCGCGCGCACGCGGCGCAGCAATTCGAGGTTGGAGGCCAGCCCGCCGCCGCCGGCCAGCACCGACATGTCGTTTTCCACCTGCCCCGGAACCAGCACCAGTCTGCCGCCCGCGATCCGTTGCGGCAGCGGATCATCCGCGCCATCGCTGTGGCCTCCGGCATATTTGCTGATCCCGGCCGCGACGATGGTCTGGGCGAGCCGCCGCGCGCGGGCGAGCAGGTCGGGCGCGAAACGGGTGTGGGCAAGAATGTCCTCCAGCGCGCTCGGCCCGGAGGGATCGAAATGCATCCCCTGCCGGTCCACCACGATTGAGGCGGGCGGCACCAGGTCGCTGCCCAGCCCGACCGAGCGCACGAAGCCGTCCTCCACCAGCACCAGTGGCACGCCTTTGCTCCGCGCCTCGGCCAGCAAGGTGGGAGAGACGCGCGAGGGCCAGATGGCCAGTGCCCCGCCCTGCGCCTGCGCGAAGGCCAGCGCGCGGCGGGCGCTGCGGAATATCCGCAGCCTTGTGTCCGGCAGCCACAGGAAGCGGCGGATTTCCGCGCGCTTCCACCACGCCATGCCGCACACCGCGACGATGGCTGCTCCTGCCGGGCCGCGATTGCCGTCGATCACGCGGCGCCAGTCCGCCAGCAGGGCCACCGCCTGTTCGGGCGCGAGCCAGCCATCGCCGAACGGATCGCGCATGGGCACGGCCAGCGCCTGCGCGACGCATGCGTCCAGCGCCGCACCACTCGCGCCCGGCTGGCCGAATCGGCCGGGGGACAGGATGTGGATTGCGGGCACCCCGGCCAGTCGGGCAATCGCCACCCATTCGTCGTCGCCATGCGCGACAAGGGCGCTTGCGCCCGGCAGGACCGACCATGGATCGACATCGCCGCAGGATTGCGTCGCATCCTGCGCCAGCCGCGCCCGTTGGCTGGCTTCACGGAAGACCCACAGCGCGGATCGTCCTTCGGCCAGCGCGGCAAGGCCGGACAGGTCATCACCAAGGCGTGGGCGAAAGACTGTGCCGGGCGGCTGGTCGAGGCGCGCAGGTTCGGCCCAGAAGCGGCCTCCGACGCGGCCCGCGCGCAGCTGGTCGAACAAGGCGGCGCGCGCTGGCCCTTCGGGCACGGGCGAGGCGGGCGCCGCGCCGGGAGGTGCATCGGTAAGGCCGGGAAAGGGCGGCGCACGCAGCAATGCCGTGGCGTTCATGGGCGCACGCCCCATGCCCGAATGCCCAGTTCGCCGCTGTCGTCGCGCCCCAACACGCCGTAACCGCCCGTGGGCAGCTTGAGCGAGGGAAGGTTCAAGGCTGCGCGTTGAAGTTGCGGGGTGGCCATCAGCGCGAAGCGGCCGGCGCCATTGCTGGTGACGAGCAGCACCGGCCCGGCGGCGTCGGCGGTCGCGAGAACGTCCCGCCATGCCGCCACGCGCGCCTCTGCCTCCACGATCCAGCCGGGCGGCGGCACGGCATGGCTGTCCCAGGCATCCAGGGCGGAACGCCCGATCCGGGCCAGCACGGCGTCCTCGGTGCAGTTTTCGTCCGGGCCATGATCGATCTCGCGCAGGAAATCGGCGGGTTCGGGTTCAAGGGTGTCGCCCGGCTGTGCGGCAAGGATCGCCTCTGCCGTCTGGCGCGTGCGCAGCAGCGGCGACACGAACGCCCGCGAAAACTGCCAGCCCCGCTCGGCGAAATGACGGCCCAGCGCCCGCGCCTGTTCCTGCCCGGTGGCGGTCAGCGGCAGGTCGGTGCGCGCACCGATCCGCCGCGGCGGATCGCCCACTTCGAAGGTGTTGCCATGGCGCACGACGATGAACATGGCCCCCCCTAGCCGCTTGGCCGCGCGCCGCAAGGCGGGCAATCAGATCGGAAAGGGATCGCCCAGCCGCGCGATCGCCGCTTCGGCAGCGGCGAGATCGTCGGGGGTGTCGATGCCGGACAAGGCATGTTCGGGCGGGTCGACCGCCACGGTGGCGATGCTGCGGCCGTTTTCGAGGAACCGCAGCTGCTCCAGCCCCTCGAGCGCCTCGTACACGCCCGGCGCCGCAGCGGCAAACCAGTCCAGCGCCGCCATCGTGTAGGCATACAGCCCGAGGTGTTGCCAGACCGGGGACATCGCCCCCGCCTGACGCAAAGCCTGCTCGCCGCGTATCGCGGGAAGGATGGTCTTCGAAAACCACAGCGCCCGCCCCTGCGCATCGCGGACACAGGTGGTGCCGCTGAACGGATTGCTGCGCTTGTGGTCGCGCAGCCGGTCGAGCCGCGCCCAGTCGAGCCGATAGACCGGGGTCGCGACGTCGGCATCGCCTTGCCGCAGCGCCGCAATCATCGCCGCGACGACGGGCGGGGCAATGAACGGCGCATCGCCCTGCAGGCAGATCACCCGCGCGGGCACAACAGCCTGCTGATGCGCGGCAGCGCAGCACCGGGCCGAGCCCGAGCTGAGCGCAGCATCGGTCAGCGCCACGTCGGCGCCCAGCGCGGTGGCGTGATCGGCGATGCGGGCATCGTCGGTGGCGACGACCACCGCGCAATCGCCCGCCAGCCGGGCGGCAGCCTGCGCGTTGGCCAGCACGCGTTCGAGCAGCGTGCGGCCCGCGATCGGCAGCAGCGGTTTGCCCGGCAGGCGGGTCGAACCGTAGCGCGCGGGGACCACGATCAGGTCCGCCGGCGCACCGGCTTTACTCAACGCCGAGCCTGACGATATCGTGGATGTGGATAATGCCGACCAGCATGTCTGAGCGGGTTACGAACAGCACCGACACGGCGTTCTCGTTCATCATCGCCAGCGCTTCGCTGCACAGCATGTCGGCATCTACGGTGACGGGCTTGCGCGTCATGTGCGCGCTGATCGATTCGTTGAGGTCATACACGGCGATGCAGCGGCGCAGATCCCCGTCGGTGAACGCGCCGACCAGCCGGCCGTTCTCGTCAACCACGCTGGTGCAGCCGTACCGCTTGAGGTTCATCTCCAGCGTGGCCGCCATCAGGGAAACATCTCGCGACACGCGCGGCACGGTGTCGCCCGTGCCCATCACTTCACGCACCGTCGTCAATTGCACGCCAAGGTGGCCACCGGGGTGGAACGTGCGGAAATCGCCGGACGAGAACCCGCGCGCCTCGATCAGGGCGACCGCCAGCGCGTCCCCCAGCACCATCTGCACGGTGGTGGAGGAGGTGGGCGCCAGTTCGTTGGGGCATGCTTCGCGCACCGGCGGCATCGTCAGGCAGACGTCCGCCGCCCTGCCCGCCGTGCTGTTGGCGAAAGCGGTGGCCACGATCAGCGGCACGCCGTATGTGCGGCAGAAATGGAATACGTCCTTCAGTTCCTGCGTCTCGCCCGACCATGTGATCGCCAGCACCACATCGCCCGCGGCGATCATGCCCAGATCGCCGTGGCTGGCTTCGCCCGGATGGAGGTAAAACGCCGCGCTGCCCGTGGAACACAGCGTCGCGGCAATCTTGCGGGCAATGTGCCCGCTCTTGCCCATGCCGGTCACGACCACCCGGCCCTTGGCCGAAACGATGGTGTGAATCGCCTTTTCCAGCGCGTCGCTCAGTTCGCGGCCCTCGAGTGCGGACCGGAGCAATTCCAGCGCTTCGAGTTCGGTGTTCAACGTCTTAAGGGCTGACAACGTATAGCTGCGCGGCGCCACATCATTTTTCATACGCATGGTGGCTCTTCAAATTTGCCCGGGGACAGCTGGGGATATGATCGGGTCCATGGTGCCATTATCGTTGGCCTTCTGTCGTTGACTGAGCCTTGCCTGCCCTGAGGACGAGCCTTAGTGGACTGATTTATCGAACCTAAGTGACGAGAACGGAAAAATCCAGAATGATCTTGTGCGGTCACCCCATCTCGGCGCGGAGCCCGCTGTTCGTCATTGCAGGTCCCTGTGTGATCGAGAGCGAAAGCCATACCATGGCGGTGGCAGAAACGCTGGCCGCGATTGCCGGCCGGCTGGGCCTGTTGCTAATCTTCAAGAGTTCGTTCGACAAGGCCAATCGCAGTTCGGATGCCTCGTTCCGCGGACCGGGCATGGACGACGGCCTGCGCATTCTGGAAAAAGTGCGCCGCGAGACCGGCCTGCCCGTGCTCACCGACGTGCACGAATCCGCGCAGGCGTCGCCGGTGGCTGAAGTGGCGGATGTGTTGCAGACCCCCGCCTTCCTCGCCCGGCAGACCGACTTCATCGCCGCCGTGGCCGCCACCGGCAAGCCGGTGAACATCAAGAAGGCGCAGTTCATGGCCCCGGCGGATATGGCCCATGTCGTGGCCAAGGCGCGCAACGCGGCGCGCGCCGCGGGACATGAGCCGGATAATTTCATGCTGTGCGAACGCGGCACCTCGTTCGGCTACAACACGCTGGTATCGGACCTGCGCGGCTTGTCGATCATGGCGCAAACCGGTTGCCCGGTGGTGTTCGATGCCACGCATTCGGTGCAACAGCCCGGCGGATTGGGCGCGACGTCGGGCGGGCAGAGCGAATATGTGCCGCTGCTGGCGCGCGCTGCGGTGGCAGCGGGCGTGGCGGGCGTGTTCATGGAAACGCACCCCGACCCGGCGAACGCCATGTCGGATGGTCCCAATGCCCTGCCGCTCGACCGGTTCGAGCCGCTCGTCGCGCGGCTCCAGGCAATTGACGCGATCGTGAAGGACGTCGCCTGACGGGCGCCAGTAGTCAAACGGCATGAAGAATATCGGACATATCGCCAAAGCCGCGCTGATGGCACCGGTTTGGTCGCTGCAACTGGCAACGTCGGCAAAGAGCTTCCTCGACAACCCGCTGATCGGATCGCGCCGGCTCAATCAGCTCGGGCTGCACCGCGCGCGCGTGCGGCTGGCCGATGCGCTGTGCCGCTGGCGCCGCCGCCGCCTGGCGCGCCATGTGCCCCGCGAATGGCGCGCAGCGTTCGACCGCGACGGCTTTGTCATGGTCCCCGACGTGGTGCCCCCGGCCGAGTTCGCCGCGCTGCGCCGGGCCATTCTCGCCTACGAAGCGCCCGCGCGCGAGATGCGGCAAGGCGACGCGATCACCCGGCGGATGGCGATCGATCCCGCCATGCTCGATGCAATCCCGGCGCTGCGCCAGCTGTTGGCGCGCAAGGATATCAACGCGCTGTTCCACTATGTCGCCAGCTTCCGCGTCGCACCGCTGCATTACGTGCAGACCATCGTCAGCCATTGCGGGGGCGAGCATCGCGATCCGCAGCTGGCGGTCCACGCCGACAGCTTCCACGCCTCGATGAAGGCCTGGCTGTTCCTCAACCCCGTCACCGCGCAGGACGGGCCGTTCACCTATGTCCGCGGATCGCACCTTTTGACGCCCGAACGGCTGGCGTGGGAGCACCGCCGCAGCCTGGCCGACCCCAAGACGCTCGACCGCCTGTCCGCACGCGGTTCGCCGCGCGTGGGCCCGGACGATCTGGCGGCCATGAACCTCGGCGAGGCAGAGGCGCTGCCCGTGCCCGGCAACACGCTGGTCGTGGCCGATACCGGCGGTTTCCATGCACGCGGCGACACGCCCCAGGCCAGCGAGCGGGTGGAGATCTGGTCCTATGCCCGGCGCAACCCGTTCCTGCCGTGGCTCGGCGGCGATCCGTTCAGCCTGCCCCGGTTGGCCGAGAGGCGCGTGGGCTGGCTGTGGGCTATCCGCGACCGATTCGGGAAACATATCGGCCAGCCGTGGCACAAGGTCGGCACCAGACGGCCGGGGGATGGCGACCCGCCGGGTTGAGCGGGGCGATTATCGTGTGCGGCGGCGCCGGTGCATCACGGTGGCCAGCGTCAGCGTGGCCAGGAGCGGGCCGACGATATCCGCCAGCTGATCCGCCCTCGGCCACACCCGCGCATCGAACGCGCCCCACCAGGGCATGTTCGCACGCAGTCCCCCGCCGAACTGCTCGATCCAGCGATATTCGGCCTGCGCCATTTCCCGGCCGATGAAATAGCCGCAAGCCAGTGCCGCCCCGGCCCACCAGTTGCGCGTCCACAGCCCGATCGCGATCTGGATGGCCAGCGCCACCAGCGCATGTTCGACAAAAGCCATGGGCGGGCTCCGCTATTTCTCCAGCAAGCCCCTGAGATAGCGCGCATAGTCGGACTTGCCGAGCCGCACGATGGCGCGCTCCAGCCCGGCGGCATCGATGAAGCCCTGACCGTAGGCGATTTCCTCGGGGCTGGCGATCTTGAACCCCTGGCGCTTCTCGATCACCCGCACGAATTCGGCGGCGTCGAGCAAGCTGTCGGGGGTGCCGGTATCGAGCCAGGCATAGCCGCGCCCCATGATCTCCACGCTCAGCTCGCCGCGTTCGAGATACACCCGGTTGACGTCGGTGATCTCCAGCTCGCCGCGCGGCGAGGGCTGCAGGTTGGCGGCGATGTCCACCACCTGCGGGTCGTAGAAATACAGGCCCGTCACCGCCCAGTCCGATTTCGGTTGGGCGGGTTTTTCCTCGATCGACAGGGCCTTCATGTCCGCATCGAACTCGACCACGCCGTAGCGTTCGGGATCGGTCACGTGATAGGCGAACACGCTCGCCCCGGTGGCGCGCACCTTGGCGCTGTCCATCAGTTCGGGCAGGCCGTGGCCGTAGAAGATGTTGTCGCCCAGGATCAGCGCCGATGGCTGCCCGGCGACAAAATCAGCACCGATGATATAGGCCTGCGCCAGCCCGTCGGGGCTCGGCTGCTCGGCATATTCCAGCGTCATGCCCCACGACGAACCATCGCCCAACAATTCGCGAAAAGCGGGCAGGTCGCGCGGGGTGGAAATGATCAGCACTTCGCGGATCCCCGCCAGCATCAGCGTGCTGAGCGGGTAATAGATCATCGGCTTGTCATACACCGGCATGACCTGTTTCGAGGTTGCCAGAGTCATCGGATAGAGGCGCGTTCCGCTGCCTCCGGCCAGGATGATGCCCTTCATCGAATGTCCTTTCCTTGTATCTTTATCGCGGCGCGGCTCAGGCCGTGCCGATCACCAGCCGCTCGACGACTGGCGGCAAGGCCTCGCGCCATGGCGGCAGGCTCACGCCGTGGGCTGCGGCCAGCCTCGAACAGTCGAGCCGCGAATTGGCAGGCCGCGTCGCCGGCGTGGGATAATCGGCAGTGGCGATGGGATTGACCGTCGCAGACGGCCCGCCCCGCGCGGCAGACGCGGCGAAGATCGCCTGGGCGAATTCGGCCCAGTTCGCCTCGCCCTGCGCGGTCATGTGGAACACCCCGCGCAGCGCCGGGTCGTCGTCGGCGAAGAGGTTTTCGGCGACCGCCAACACCCCGTCGGCGATGTCGAGCGCGCTGGTCGGATTGCCGAACTGGTCCGCCACCACTGAGAGCGCGTCCCGCTCGCCCGCAAGGCGCAGCATGGTCTTCACGAAATTGCCGCCGAACGGGCTATACACCCAGGCGGTGCGCAAAATGGCGCTGTTGTGGCCATAGGCGGCAAGGATCGCCTGCTCCCCGGCCAGCTTGGAGGCGCCGTAGACGCCCGTCGGCCCGGTGGGATCGTCTTCCCGCCACGGCCGGTCGAGCTTGCCGTCGAACACGTAATCGGTGGACAAGTGGATCAGCGGTACGCCGAGCCCGGCGGCGGCCTGTGCCAGCGCGCCCGCGCCATGCGCGTTGACGGCAAAGGCCAGCTCCTGCTCGCTCTCGGCCTTGTCGACGGAGGTATAGGCG
>Ga0247806_10001753_pt1 | contig 10317 bp, 8 predicted proteins | sample UWRJL059202B1_FD_179935 | JGI IMG/M metagenome (GOLD analysis project Ga0247806, IMG submission 179935) | Plant litter microbial communities from Arlington Agricultural Research Station in Wisconsin, United States - UWRJ-L059-202B-1 | ecosystem: Environmental > Terrestrial > Plant litter >... | reverse complement strand
CGTAAAAAGCAATGCCCCGCTTATTAAGCACGACCTTTCGCAACGTGTAAAATTACAACTTCGCAAAGTGCCTAACCTTGTGTTTTTTATTGACGACACGCTGGACAGGATGGAAGTTATAGACAAAGAACTTACCGGAGACAACAACCCTATTACAAACCCCGAGCTGCTGGAAAGACGCCGAAAAATGTAATTATAATTTGAGCTTCTCCTTATACATAGCCCGGCGCTACACCATTAGCAAGAGCAAAAGCACTGCCGTAAATATTATTACGATTATTGCTGCGCTTGGTATTTTTGTAAGTACCGCCGCGTTATTTGTACTTATGAGCGGCTTTAGCGGCCTTCGCGATTTTAGCCTCTCGTTTGCCAATGCTACAGACCCAGACCTGAAGATAATGCCATCATCGGGCAAATCATTTACGGTATCGCCATCCCAGCAAAAACAACTTAACGCCCTTACAGATATTGCTGCATACAGCGGTGTGGCAGAGGAGCGTGTTCTTTTTTATTATAACGAAAAAGAGCAGGTGGCTTATCTTAAAGGGGTAGACACTTTGTATACTGCTGTAAACGGCATGAACGATAAAAAGATCCTGCTGGGCGGTAACTGGCTTAAAATGTATACCGGGCAGGCAGTTGTGGGGGCTGGCATATACAGCAAACTGGGCTTAGGCCTGTTTGATATGCAACGCCCGCTGGAGGTATTTGTGCCCAAGGCCGGAGGTGGTGCCATAAACTCTGAAAAGGACGCCTTTAATAAAGAAGAACTTATTGTGGTGGGGGTTTACTCTATAAGCGAAGACGTAGATAACCGCTATGTATATTGCAGTATAGACCTTGCACAGCAGCTTTTACAGTTTAAAAAGAACCAGTACACCGCGCTGGAACTTAAACTGAAACCGGGCGTTGATGCAGACAATATTCGCGAAAAGTTACAGGGCATTTTTATGGCTACTGTACTAATTAAAGACCGCGCACAGCTTAACGACTCCCTTTACAAAATGCTGAACGCCGAAAACCTGGTTACTTACCTCTTTAGTTCGCTGGTGGTAGTGCTTACCCTGTTTTGCCTTGCCGGTGCGCTCATAATGCTTATACTCGACAAAAAAGAAAATATAAAAACCCTGTACAGCCTTGGTGCCGAAGTGCGCACCCTGCGCCGCATTTTTTTATATCAGGGTATTTTTATAACCACATTGGGTACGTTTTTTGGCATTGTGTGCTCTACGGTACTTATTGTACTACAGCAGCAATACAGCCTCTTCATGATAACGCCCACAATGGCATACCCTACTGCATTTTTGCTGAATAATGTTATTATAGTACTCGCAACTGTATTCGGACTTGGTATATTTGCATCTTACATTGCCTCTACAAGGGTAAATAAAGAGTTGCTTGAAATAGGGTAATTATTACACGAAGGTTATGACACTAATTGCACAATTTCCACTAATTTTTTCAAGTTCTGTGTCATTCTGAGCGCAGCGTAGCGTAGTCTAAGAATCTCATTCATCATACTAAGTTTAAGGTAATAATTACATTAATTTTGATCAATCTTTCATGGTTGCTATCATTCTGAGCGGAGTGCAACGCAGTCGAAGAATCTTAAAATTACAGAGATCCTTCCTTCGTCAGGATGACATAGTGTGCGGAATTCCAATTGTTTATTTTCACGATCGTTGTCATTCTGAGCGCAGCACAGCGTAGTCGAAGAATCTCTATATGGATGTTGTTTATATTTGAGACTTTGTTCAAATTGAAGCTTCCTCAATTAAATTTTATACTTTTACTTAATAGTCCGAAGCTGTAAAGGCCTTTGGCTACAACAATTATAGCATATAAAATGTCACAAAACAGTGCACAGCCCAGTGGAGCCTCACGCTTTTTTGCATTATTAAAACAGTCGCTTAGCGGCGAGAGCATCGATTTTACCACCGGCAGCATACGCCGTGCGGTGCTGTTGCTTGCTATACCCATGATGCTCGAAATGATGATGGAATCGGTATTTGCACTGGTAGACCTGTACTTTGTGGGTCATCTTGAAAACAGCAGCTTTGCCGTTCAAACCGTAGGATTAACAGAAAGTGTACTTACCATATTATACTCTATAGCCATTGGCATGAGCATGGCGGCAACGGCAACGGTTGCACGTCGCGTGGGCGAAAAAGACCCTGTGGCTGCGGCCAAAGCAGGTATGCAGGCCATAATAGTAGCATTAGCACTAAACGTGGTACTGGCAACACTGGGCTTTATTTATGCTACAGATATTTTAGTGCTCATGGGGTCGTCGTTAGAGTCGGCAATATATGGTACGCCTTTTATAAGGATTACCCTTGGCGGCAGCTTTGTAATTATACTCATCTTTTTACTTAACGGTATATTTCGTGGTGCGGGCAATGCTGCCATTGCCATGAAAAGCCTCTGGATAGCTAATATGTGCAACTGCCTTTTGTGTCCGCTGCTTATAAACGGCTGGGGGTTTGTGCCTGCCTTTGGGCTTACCGGCGCGGCAATAGCTACCACTGTGGGGCGTGGCATTGGGGTATTGTACCAAATGTACAACCTCTTTAACGGCAAGGGCATGCTTAAGGTTGCCGCCTCGTATTTTATACCCGATGGGCAACAAATTAAAGCACTTGTAAAAATAGCTGCGCCAGGTATACTACAGTTTGTAATTGCCTCGTGCAGCTGGATATTTCTTGCCGAACTGGTGGCTACGACAGGTGGCGACGAAGGATCTGCGGGGTACCAGAGTGCGCTGCGCATCATGATGTTCTTTATGCTGCCTGCATGGGGGTTAAGCAACGCTGCGGCTACACTTGTAGGTCAGAATTTGGGAGCAAAGCAGGAGCAGCGTGCAGAGCGGTCGGTACTGGTTACGGCAAAATTTAATGTTATTTACATGGCGGTAATTATGGTGGTCACACTACTGGCCGCCGACCCGCTTATGTGGTTTTTTACCAATAATGCACAGGTGCACGATATTGCTGTGCAGGCAATACGCATACTTAGCGCAGGCTATGTGTTTTATGGTATTGGCATGGTACTTATTAATGCCTTTAACGGTGCCGGAGATACCCGCACCCCTACGCTTGTAAACCTTTGCGGGTTCTGGCTGTTACAGATACCTATGGCATTCCTGCTTGCCAAACATTTTAATTTCGGGCCTACAGGCGTGTTCATGGCAATCCCTATTGCAGAGACGTGTATGGCAATAGCGAGCATTATCCTGTTTAAAAGGGGAAGATGGAAAAGGGTGGTGGTGTAGGTTTAAGTGGCAGTTACAGTCACAGTATACAGTTGCCAACGCAGTCATCGAGAGATACCGGGCGGTCGCATAAACTTTACAGGTTACAAGAGATTCCTTAATTACGCTGCGTTTATTAAAGAAGATATTTTACAGGACTATAAGCCGAAAACAGTTTCTTAAGTTGTATTGCGTTTATAATTTCTGGTTATTTGCACTGCAATAATATCACAAGACACTAATGATAAAAACTATACTTTGGGACCTCTTTAATTTTATAAGAAAGCCTGATGACACACAGGCTAAGGTTTCAGTAAAAACCAAACTCATCTATACAGGATTATTACTTGTTATAAATTTAATTATAACACTCATCTTCATTGTACCGGTTTTACAAAAAATAGATGATGCCTTAAATTTAAGTTTGACAAATGACGAATACTATACATTTTTAAAATCTGTTTTTTTATTTTCTGTGATAGCCCCTGTTACGGAAGAAGTAGTTTTCAGGTATTTTTTACGGTACAATGGATTAAAAACCAAGATAATTAGTATACAAAAGTGGAGAAAAATTTTCCCTTACTTAGTATATTCTTCATCCATTTGCTTCGGATTTGTACACTTAAGCAACTACACAAACAGCAGTAATTTATTTTATATGTTGTCGCCTATTATTATACTATCGCAGCTTGCCGGAGGGCTAATCCTGTCCTTCATCAGGGTCAGGCTCAATTTTATATGGGGCGTATTGTATCATGCTTTGTGGAATTTTACGGTTACAATCGCGATCCCTGTAGTCGTTGATTCTTTTACCGAACCTTATACAGAGCATACTAAAGAGTACACCATTACCATTGTGGAGCCACTGTTTATAGATGAAAATATAGTGCATTATATTAAGATTGACAGTGCCCAAGGGAAGATACAGCGCGTTGCTGTAAAGCAATACTATCTTCAGGATTTGTTAGATACCTTATATACTAAAGATAAGTATAATGGTGGCAAAATATTAATCAACCTGGATCTTACTTCTAAAGATGGTATAAAAAAGGAAGAGTTTATAAAAATTCTTAAAAAGGAATACGAAATTGAGTAAAGTGTAACAGGTTAGCCTGCAAGGTTTTTTTAGTCCCGGCGGGACGGCATGTTTATAGAAACATGTACGCATAGATAAAAATAGCTCTGGAGGAGCGGTATATTAACTTACATGCCGCTCCTCCGGAGCTCAAAACCTCTGGGGTTACACTTTTCTATAAACATGCCATCCCTCTGGGACTCAAAATGGCAATGTAAATTTAACAGCTACCAACCTGCAAGGTTCTTTTAAACCTTGTAGGTTTTATTTTAAAAACCAAAACCCAACAAAAAATCCCCAAAACAAAAATATGCTTTGGGGATTGCTTTTTTATAGATTCAGCCTGAAAACTGCTACTGTGACTGAAAACTATTTCTGTTTAAGGAACTCGCCCACTAAGAACGAGGTAGAGCTGTCGTGTTGTTTTACAGTACCGCTTACAATTTCGTCGAGAATAGAGTTAGCAAGCTGCTTGCCAAGCTCTACACCCCACTGGTCGAAGCTAAATATATTCCATATAACGCCCTGTACAAATATCTTATGCTCATAAAGAGCCACAAGAGATCCCAGTGTTTCCGGAGTTAGTTTTTTAATAAGAAAGGTATTAGTAGGCTTGTTACCTGTAAATACTTTAAACGGAGTTAGGTAATCTGCCTTTTCCTGAGTAACGCCTGCTTTAGTAAACTCAGCGCGAACGGTAGCCTCTGTCTTGCCGCTAAGCAATGCTTCAGTTTGTGCAAAAAAGTTAGACATTAATTTATCGTGGTGGTCCTGGTTGCCATATAGTGGCTGCACGAATCCAATAAAATCGGTAGGGATAAGTTTAGTGCCCTGGTGTATTAACTGAAAGAATGCGTGCTGCGAGTTAGTACCCGGCTCGCCCCATATAATAGTACCGGTTTGGTAATTTACAGGGTTGCCATCGCGGCCCACGCTCTTACCGTTACTCTCCATAGTACCCTGCTGCAGGTAAGGGGCAAGTTTACTCAGGTACTGCGTGTACGGGATAAGGGCTTCGCTTTCGGCACCAAAAAAGTTGTTGTACCAAATGCTAAGCAAGGCTAAAACCACCGGAAGGTTCTCTTCAAACGGGGTAGTTTTAAAATGCTCATCCATATCGTTAGCACCTTTAAGCAGCTTATCAAAATTATCAAAGCCTACTGCCAGCGCAATAGATAAACCAACGGCACTCCAAAGAGAGAAACGTCCGCCTACCCAGTCCCACATCGGGAAAATGTTAGCCTCGTCTATACCAAATTCTGTAACCTTTTTAATGTTTGTAGATACCGCCACAAAGTGCTTCGCAACATCGGCCTGCGTAGCGTGCTCAAGAAACCACTCGCGTGCCGTCTCTGCATTTGTAAGGGTTTCCTGTGTAGTAAAGGTTTTAGATACTATAACAAAAAGCGTAGTTTCGGGGTCTAAACCCTTAAGGCTCTCTATAACATGGTCGCCATCTACGTTAGATATAAACCTAACGTTAAGCTGGTTTTTGTAGTACTTAAGCGCCTCTACCACCATGTGCGGACCCAGGTCGCTACCGCCTATACCTATGTTTACCACAGTAGTAAACGGCTTGCCGGTATACCCCGTTCTGCTGCCGCTTATAACCTCTTCTGTAAACTGTTTTATTTTGTTTTTAACCGCATAAACCTCTGGCATTACATTAACACCTTCATACTTAATATCGGCAGTTTGCGGTGCGCGAAGTGCCGTGTGCAGTACAGCCCTGTCTTCGGTACGGTTTATGGCATCGCCATCAAAATAGCTTTGTATAGCCCCGGTAAGGTCGGCCTCTTTAGCAAGGTTTTGAAGCAATGTTAGCGTTTGCTCATTAATTATGTTTTTAGAATAATCTACCAAAAAGTCGTTCCATTTAATGTGGAATTTCTGTGCCCTTTGGGTATCGGCAGCAAACATTTCCTGCATAGAGGCATTTTGCATTTCGGCATAATGGTCTTGAAGGGCCTGCCAGGCCGCTGTACCCGATGGATTAGTGTTTTGTAATGCCATTGTATTAGTTTTTTTGGTTAAATTTTATTTCAGATATACTGTCAAGTTCTTTTTTAAGCGGGGTCATGTAAGCAATAAAGCGCGGTTTGTGCTTAGGGCTCATAGGCTCAGAGTTAGGTAGTTTTTGCCTTAAGGCATCTACCTGCACACCGTTTTTCCAGAAACGGTAACATACGTGTGGCCCTGTGGCGAGGCCGGTACTGCCCACACGGCCAATGATGTCTCCCTGTGTAACGCGTTGCCCCTGGCGCACCAGTATCTTGCTCATGTGCAGGTATTGTGTGGCATACATGCCGCTGTGTTTTACCTTTACAAAGTTACCATTGCCGGATGTGTACCCTGTGCGCTCTACCACGCCGCTGGCGGTTGTCATGATAGGTGTGCCGCTTGGCGCAGCATAATCGGTACCATTGTGGGCTTTCCACTGCATTTGCACCGGGTGAAAACGCCTGCCCGAAAAGCGCGAGGTAATATGGCTGAATTTAAGCGGGGCTTTTAAGAACATGTTCTTAAGAACCTTGCCCTCCTCATCATAATACTCTCTTGTTTTAGACCGCGATGTGCTGTCCTGCTTAAACGGAAATGCGTATATTTTTTTGCCCTTATACTCAAAGTAAGACGCTTCTATGCTCTCTATACCGCCATAAATACTATCGCTTATGTAGCGCTCGTTTACCGTTACGGCAAATTTATCGCCCTTTTGTATTTTAAAGAAGTCAATACTCCAGGCATACATTTCGCTAAGTTCATGTGCCAGTGCCGGGCCTGCGCCTGCTTTGTTAAGCGTTTCGGCAAGAGATCCTTCTATGGCACCCGCAATAATACGCCTTTTAATAGTTATAGGCTTTACCGTTTTGTTAACCCTTGGTATAGAATCTCTAAGATCTATTACATAATAGCTAAGATTATCGGGCTGGTATACAAATGCCTTAAGACCATTGGGTGCTTTTTTATCTTTAAATAAGGTAAAAGGCCTGCCCACGCGTATGTCCCTTAGATCAAAGGTATCCTTAATATGTTCTGTAATGTTATGAATTGCCGATGCATCAAACCCCTCTTTGCCAAGTATACCGCCAAAGGTGTCGCCGCTTGCAATAGTATCGTGCACCACGGTATAATCGTTGATTATAAAACCAAACTCTTTTACAATGGGTGCTTTTTTTACTACTGTTTTTTTAGGCTCGTCTTGTTGTTGCTCTTTGTTATTGCAGGCTATAAGGGTTAAAAATGTAAGTATGGCTACAAGATATCTCAAAAGTGTGTTCGTTTTGTGTGTTATACATTTTCTCCCCAGTTGCGCAGCTCATCTTCTGTCCATAGTTCAGGGAAAAATATCCTTCGTTGGTATTTAGGGTGCATGTATTTTTTCCAGTCGCTGCCGCCGGTAGCTTCCTGCGGGCCCGATGCGCTTTCTATATACTTCCTGGCAGCATTAAGGTGGCCCATAACCCAGGTAACGTTTACCGTATAGTCATAGTGGCGCATAGCGGCAATAAGCTCTGGGTTAGCCTGGCTTTCGGCAGGTAGCTGCTTAAATTTCCTCCAGATGTTTATGGTGTTGTACTCTTCCATGTGGCGCAAAAATTCGGCTTTATACTTTTTCTCAAAAGCATTAAGCAGGTACGATTTTTCGCCTGTTTTGTGGTCTTTGCCCGCCGCCTGCCAGTACAAATGCTCAAAGGCATGGGTGTAAGGCGTGTTACGGTCTATAGTGGCGCGAAAACGATAGTCTATAAGATTTATAAGGTCTGTGCTTGCAAACTCTATAAGGCGGTACTGTGCACTCTGGAAACCGCTTGCAGGGGTAAGGGTGTTTCTAAACTTCATGTACTGCTCTGTCTCCATACCATCGCCCATAATATCAAACGATGTGGTAAGCATATCAAAATAGCGGCTTATGCGCATTAGCCTTTCGGTAAAAAATGCTGTGGTTAGCGTTTCGGCATGGCATAGCTGGTTGGTTTCCCACAATATCATTTTAAAAAGCAGCTCGTTTACCTGGTGGTACATTATAAAAACCATCTCATCGGGCAGGGTGGTTCTTTGTATTTGCAGGTTAAGCAGGGCATCTGTATTAATATAATCCCAGTATGTAATGGGGGTAGACCATAGTAAACCCTCTAAATGCGTTGCGGTTTTCTGGCCTATGGCCGAAAATTTTTTATCAAGTTCATCCAGCTTTTCAGCTATTTGGGATGTGTTTTCTGTCATCTTTTTATTTCGATTTAATGGCAAGGGTATGCGAAAGCCCTTTATACTCATCCAGGTCTGCCTTAAGCGACCCAACGGCAAGGCTTGCTTTAATTCTTACCGGAACTCTGTTTGCATCGTCTGATATCCAAACGGTTAGGCTTTCTTCTTCCTTAAAAACCCTGCCTGCCTGTACCAGCGGCCTGAATATCATAGTAGAGATGGTGCCAAATTTAGTGCTTAAATTTTCCCTGCCAATGAATTTGAGTTTAAATTTTGTAACCTCGTCATCAAAAAACATATCTACCGCAATGGCCTCGCCCACTTTAAGCTTATCTACCTGCGGGTGGTTCCTTAAATAGTAGAATACCGATACGATATCCTGCACATTCTCTGTAACCGATATGGTTTTTTCTGATTTGTGTTTGTAGTCTTTTACAAGCACCGTGTTTTTATCCTGGTTAAAAAAACCTTCCTGGTCTTTTTTATAACCGCCTTCGTCTATTTTGCGCACATACTGGTAGGGCTTACCGGTATTTTTATCAAAATAGCTTTCGTAATTATCGTTAACCTTAAAAAAGAATTTTGTCATACCCGTAGTGTAGCCATTGCCTACTACGTGGTGTACTTTTTTATTGTTCCTTACAGCATCTTTAATTTCCAGCGTGGCATACCCCGCATTTACTACCCCGTAGTGAATCCTGAACTTAAAGAACTCTCCGGTCTTAAATGCGTCCTGTGAAAATGCATCGCCTAATGCAAAAAACATGATAATGGCAAGTAATTTTTTCATAGTAATCTTGTTGGGCGTGGTGTTTTAGATGGCATAAATGCAATTTCTGTTCCAAAAGTAAGAAAACAAAAAAACCCAGTCAAAAATAAGACCGGGTTTTTATGCTATTAACCAACCAAAAACTATAAATTATGAAAATTTTACCTGCATAGAGAAAAATGTTAACCACTTTCTTTTTTGCGAGTGCAAAGGTACTATGTTTTTAAACTTTTATTTAATAAATTTCAGGTTTAACATAGATAATTCAAACAATGGTTATTGGTGGGGGTTAAAATTATGATATCTTTAAAAATACGGTTGTTTTATAGTGTACCCCTTAACTCCTGTTCGCGCTCTATACTCTCAAACAGGGCTTTAAAGTTACCTGCGCCAAAACCGCGTGCACCCATGCGCTGTATAATTTCAAAAAACAGGGTAGGGCGGTCTTCAACCGGTTTGGTAAATATCTGTAACAGGTATCCTTCCTCATCGGCATCAACCATAATGGCCAGTTTTTGTATCTCTTTTATGTCTTCTTTAAAGGCATCTTTATGAGCCCCAAGGCGTGATGGTATAGCATCATAATAAGCCTGCGGTGGTGCCGAAAGGAATTCTACACCACGGCTCTTAAGGTCGCTCACGGTTTTAACAATATCATCGGTAGCAATGGCTATGTGCTGTACACCGGGACCACCGTAAAAATCAAGATACTCCTCAATTTGCGATCTTTTCATTCCCTCTGCCGGTTCGTTAATAGGAAATTTAATCCTGCCGTTGCCGTTGCTCATTACCTTACTCATTAACGCCGAATATTCGGTATTAATTTGCTTATCATCAAACGATAAAAAGTTTACAAAGCCCATAACGTCTTCATACCATTTTACCCATGTGTTCATTTCGTTCCAGCCCACGTTGCCCACCATGTGGTCTACATATTTTAAGCCTGTAGGCGCAGGGTTATAGTCGCTTTTCCACTCCCTGTAGCCCGGAAGGAAAGCACCGTTATAGTTTTTACGT
>Ga0247806_10001752_pt1 | contig 10318 bp, 9 predicted proteins | sample UWRJL059202B1_FD_179935 | JGI IMG/M metagenome (GOLD analysis project Ga0247806, IMG submission 179935) | Plant litter microbial communities from Arlington Agricultural Research Station in Wisconsin, United States - UWRJ-L059-202B-1 | ecosystem: Environmental > Terrestrial > Plant litter >... | reverse complement strand
GATCATCCGAATCCTGCGCCGTAAGCCTATTTGAAATACACCAAAACCTGTGGGAGCGAATTCATTCGCGAAAGCAATTTTACAGCCGATGGAAATGCATCGAATGTACTGGCCTCTTCGCGAATGAATTCGCTCCCACAGGGTTTTATTCCACTCGCCCGCACAAACCAGCCCTCACAAACTCCGGGCAATGATCTCTTTCATGATTTCGTTGGTCCCCGCATAAATGCGCTGCACTCGCGCATCGGCCCAGGCCCGGGCAATCGGATACTCCCACATGAAACCGTAACCGCCATGCAACTGCACGCACTCGTCGAGCACCTTGCATTGCAGGTCGGTGGCCCAGTATTTGGCCATGGCGGCTGTCGGCACATCCAGCTTGCCCTTCAGGTGCAGCTCCAGGCAGCGATCGATGAAGACCCGACCGATCTGCACTTCAGTGGCCATTTCGGCAAGCTTGAAGCGGGTGTTCTGAAAGTCTGCAATGGCCTGCCCGAACGCCTTGCGCTCACGGGTGTAATCCAGGGTCCATTGCACTGCTGCCTCGGCTGACGAGATTGCGCCAATGGCGACCGTGAGTCTTTCCTGCGGCAGTTCCTGCATCAGGTAGGCGAAACCCATACCGGCCTGACCCAGCAGGTTTTCCTTGGGCACCCGTACATCCTGAAAGAACAGCTCGGAGGTGTCTTGAGCCTTCATGCCGACCTTCTCCAGGCGCTTGCCCTTGGCAAAGCCCGGTGTTTCGGACTCCACCAGAAACAGGCTGGTGCCTTTGGCCCCGGCCTTGGGGTCGGTCTTGGCCACGACAATCACCAGGTCAGCCAGATAACCATTGGTGATGAAGGTCTTGGAGCCGTTGATCACGTACTCGTCACCATCGAGCACGGCGCTCGTCTTCACCCCTTGCAGGTCCGAGCCTGCGCCGGGCTCGGTCATGGCGATTGCTGTCACGCGCTCGCCGGAGACCAGTTGCGGCAGGTACTTTTGCTTCAAGGCCTCACTGCCGTAATGCAGGATGTACGGCGCAACGATGTCAGAGTGCAGGGAAAAACCAATCCCGGTCAGGCCGAGACGACCAATCTCTTCGATCACGATGGCGCTGTAAAGAAAGTCCACTGCCATGCCGCCGTACTCTTCGGGCATATGGGAGCACAACATCCCCTGCTCCCCCGCCTTGCTCCACAGCTTCCTGTCGATGTAGCCCTGTTTCTCCCACTGGCTGTGAAACGGCGCAGCCTCTCGCTCCAGAAACTTGCGCACGCTGTCGCGGAACTGCTCATGTTCAGGGCTGAAAAGGGTTCTGGGGATCATTGGCCACCTCTTGACGGGGTTAAGTTCGGGACTGCCCAAAGCCTATGCCCCTCAAGTGTGCGAGGACACTGGACACATCCGACAAAAAATAAGACGATCCAGCCGCTGCATGACCGCTTTCCCCTTTTTGTATAAAAATAAAAGACCAACAGAATATGCCGACCCAAGCCTCCGCGCCGTTGCGGCGCGTCAGCATCCTGGCCATAGACGGGGTGTTCGCATCCACGCTGATGCAAGCCAAGGACTTTTTCCACATCGCCAGCCTGCGCTACAGCAAACAGCTGGGTCAGGGCCGAAAGCCCGCGTTCGAAACCCGGCTTGTCAGCCCGGATGGCAAGCCCGTCAGCAGTTTCAGCGAGGTAGTGCTGCCGGTGGACGGCGCACTTGGCCAGAGCGATGTGATCGTGATTCCAGCCTTCTGGGATGACTTCGATAATGTGCGCGAACGTTACCCGCAAGTGATTCCCTGGCTGCGCCAGCAACACGCCAATGGCGCCGTGCTGTGCGGTGAAGCCAGCGGTGTTTTCTGGCTGGCGGAATCAGGCCTGCTGGACGGGAAGGAGGCGACGACTTACTGGCGATATTTCAGCGAGTTCAGTGAGCGCTTTCCCAAGATTCTGCTCAATCAGGAGAAACACCTGACAGACGCCGACAACCTTTACTGCGCGGGCGGCACTACGTCGGCGTGCGATCTGTACATTTACCTGATTGAACGCTTTTGCGGCGCCAACGTGGCACAGACGGTGGCCCGGGACATTCTTTACGAAGTGCAGCGCAACTACTCACCCGGCCGCATGGGTTTCGGCGGGCAGAAGCTGCATCAGGATGTGGTGATCTTGCAGATTCAGCATTGGCTGGAAGAGCACTTTGCCGACAAGTTTCGCTTCGAGGATGTGGCACGTGAGCATGGCATGAGCATCCGCAATTTCATGCGCCGCTTCCAGTCCGCCACCGGGGACAAGCCTCTGCACTACTTGCAACGGCTGCGCATTGAAACCGCCAAAGGCTTGCTGTCCGGCACGCGCAAGAGCATCAAGACCATCAGTTACGAAGTGGGCTACGACGACGCCAGCTTCTTCGCCAGGCTGTTTCGCCAGCATACGGAGTTGTCACCCAACCAGTATCGACAGCAGTTTCAACAAGCGGCCTGAGGGCCGCTTGGCTGCAAGCCTCAAGCTAAAAGCTGCAAGAAGGGTTGTGCATATCCCCCTCTTGCAGCTTGAAGCTTCAAGCTTGCAGCTCCCCGCTAGGGCTTATGCGCCCGGGACAGAAACTCGTGGGACTGCATTTCCAGCAAGCGGCTCAGGGTCCGCTGGAACTCGAAGTTCAGACGACCGCCGGTGTACAGATCCTTCAACTCGACTTCAGCAGAAATGATCAGCTTGACGTTGCGGTCGTAGAATTCGTCGACCATGTTGATGAAGCGTCGGGCGATGTCGTCGGTGGTGACGCTCATCTGCTCGACGCCGCTGAGCAACACCGCGTGGTAGATCTTGCCCAGCTCGATGTAGTCGTTCTGGCTACGCGGGCCGTCGCACAGTTCGCGGAAGTCGAACCAGGCCACGTCGTCGCAGGTGCGCAGCGCACGAATTTCGCGGTTCTCGACCATCAGCACGTCGTTTTCGACGGTCTGAGCGCAATCCGGGGTCAGCGCCTTGAAGCTCTTGCGCAGGCTTTCCTGGGCTGCTTCGTCCAGCGGGAAGTGGAACAGCTCGGCCTGTTCAAGGTGACGCAGGCGGTAATCCACACCACTGTCGACGTTGACGATGTCGGTGTTCTGCTTGATCAGCGCAATAGCGGGCAGGAAGCGGGCACGCTGCAAGCCGTCTTTGTACAGGCCATCGGGGACGATGTTCGAGGTCGCGACCAGGGTCACGCCGTTTTTGAACAGCTCTTCCATCAGGGTGCCGAGGATCATCGCGTCGGTGATGTCCGAGACGAAAAACTCATCGAAGCAGATCACTCGTGCTTCATCTGAAAAACGCTTGGCGATGATGGTCAGCGGGTTGCGCTCGCCCTTGAGGGTCTTCATCTCTTCGTGCACGCGCTTCATGAAGCGGTGGAAGTGAGTGCGGACTTTGTCCTCGAACGGCAGCGCTTCAAAGAAAGTGTCGACCAGATAAGTCTTGCCCCGGCCAACGCCCCCCCAGAAGTACAAGCCTTTTACCGGGGCCTGTTCTTTCTTGCCAAACAACTTGCCGAACATCCCCGGCTTGCTCTGATGCGCAGCCACCAGATCGTCGTAAAGACGCTGCAAGTGGCGCACGGCAGTTTCCTGCGCCGCATCATGGAAGAAGTCGGGACGCTTGAGATCTGCTTGATATCGTTCTAGAGGGGTCATATTCGTTAGCAAGGCAACAAAAACGGGTCGTCACTGTAGCGACGGCCCGCGGGGTTGGCAATTAGTCCTGTTGCGGCGCGAGGGCCAGTTTCAGGCTTTCGATGGCGGTATCGCGCGCGGTAGCGTCGGCAAATGCCGGGCTGTCTGCCACGCACTGGTCGTCAAGCCACAGGCTGAAGCTGCTTGTTTCGCTGCGAATATCCAGCTCGCCGCCCTGCTGCAACTGCTTGCTGACCGCACCCGCCGCTTTGCCATCAGGGAAATTACGCGACAACAACAGCTGCTCGCCATCCGCCGCCAGCAGACGGAAACGGAAACTGCCGTCGGCTTCGCGGAAGCTGACAAACCGTGCGCCTTTGACGGCTTTTTTCTTGCCGCTGTCAGCCACCTGCACAACGCTACGGAATGAACGCAGACCCACCGCTTCACGCAACTCGCCCAGGAAGGGCGTGGCGATCTTGCGGGCTTTTGCAGCGCCAGCCAGCAGAATGTCTTCCAGATCAGCCGGGCGCTCAAGCAAGCGATTGTAGTGCTCCCGCTTCTCGCTCAGCTCGCTGTCCAGCAAGGTAAACAGACGGCTTTTGGCTTCGCCCCAACCCAGGCCCTGCAACAGCTCGGAACGAAACTCCGCGCCCTGCTCTGGCGTGGCGAATGCCGAATAGAGGGTGAACAGGTGCGAGTTGTCCGGGTCCTTGGCTTCGCCGGGTGCCTTGGAGTCAGTGACGATGCGCGAGATGGCGTCCTTCAGATCCTTGACGTTGCTGAACAGCGGGATGGTGTTGTCGTAGCTCTTCGACATCTTGCGCCCGTCGAGCCCCGGCAGCGTCGCGACGCTTTCTTCGATGACCGCTTCAGGCATCACGAAAAATTCTTTGCCCTGACCAAACAGGTGGTTAAAGCGCTGGCCGATATCGCGAGCCATTTCCACGTGCTGCACCTGATCGCGACCGACCGGCACCTTATGCGCGTTGAACATCAGAATGTCCGCCGCCATCAGGACCGGATAGCTGAACAAGCCCATGGTGACGCCCGCGTCCGGGTCTTCGCCGACCTCGACATTTTTGTCCACCGAAGCCTTGTAGGCATGGGCACGGTTCAGCAGGCCTTTGGCCGCGACGCAGGTCAGCAGCCAGGTCAGCTCGGTTATTTCCGGAATGTCGGACTGGCGATAGAAGGTCACGCGGTCCACATCCAGACCCGAAGCCAGCCAGGTCGCTGCGAGTTCCTGACGCGAGCGCTGAATGCGCAGGGGGTCGTCGCATTTGATCAAGGCATGGTAATCAGCCAGGAAGTAGAACGAATCAGCATCGCTCTGGCGGCTGGCAACGATGGCCGGGCGAATCGCGCCCGCGTAGTTGCCAAGGTGAGGCGTTCCGGTGGTGGTGATGCCGGTCAGGATACGAGTGGTCATGGCGGGTCGCTTATGGTGCTGTGATCAATTCGAGAGGCGCGGCATGACCAGATCTTTCAGGTCGGTCAGCTTGCCGTGAAAAAAGTGTCCGCATTCTGCCACTTTCAGCAGGTCATGTGGGCGCGGCAGCGTCGCCGACCAGTCGTAGACCAGCTGCGGCTCGACCACCTCGTCGGTTTCCGGCTGGATCACTGTCAGAGGGCAGTTCTGCGGCAGCGGGGTCTGCTCATTCAGACGCATGACCGCAGGCGCGACCATGAACAGGTGACCGAGGCTCTGCCCCGCGGTCTCAAGGCGACCGCCCAGGCTTGCGGCAACAAAACCGCCGAAGGAGAAACCGAACAGGGTCAGAGGCAGCTCAGGGTGTTTTTCAAGCAGCCAGCGGGCGACGGCCTGGGCGTCTTCGATTTCACCAGCGCCTGCTTCGGATGTACCGGCACTGGCGCCTACGCCACGGTAATTGAAACGCAATGTTATCAGGCCAGCGTCCCGAGCCGTGCGCTGCAAGGTCGAGACCACCTTGTTGAGCATGGTGCCGCCCTGAATCGGGTTCGGGTGGCAAATCAAGGCCAGGCCCGTCGCTTCGGGCAGATCCAGGTAAAGCGCTTCAAGTTGACCCACAGGGCCATCGATCAATACAGGGGTTTCGCGCATGAGCAAGAATGAACTCCGTGACCTCACAGTGGGTCGACTCGTCTAGCTGATTGTCTGCCAATAGCGTATCCGTGAGCGTGTCGCGGTATACAGAGCAGGTTCGAGCCGTTAACGTAAAGCAAAGCCGTTTATAGAGGAAGGACTCGTGGAACTCTCGCTCTTAGTTTGGTTGTTGCCGACCATCGCACTGGTTGTTGGTGTCGTCATCGGATTTCTGGTCGCGCGCTTGCTGCCCAACGCTGCCCCCAACGGAACACAGCGTCAGCTGGATGATGTTCAGGAGCGTTTCGATAATTATCAGAATGAAGTGGTCACCCACTTCAACAGCACGGCCAATCTGGTTCAGAAGCTCTCTCAGAGCTATCAGGACGTGCAGGAGCATCTGTCTGAAGGCGCCAACCGTCTGGCGACCGACGAACAGACTCGTCAACGCCTGCTGGCCGCCCTGCACCCAGAGGCCAATCAGATCCACCGGGACCGGCTGACCCCACCACGCAGCACCGAAGCGCCGAAAGACTACGCGCCCAAGACCCCCAACGCCCCCGGCATGCTCGACGAGCATTACGGCCTGAAAAAGCCGTAAGCGTCCGGTCGTGAAAAAGCCCGCCACTCCTTGTGAATGGCGGGCTTTTTTGTGGCTGGTCGCTTGACCAAAAACTTGCAAGAGAAAGCTCCTACAGTCTTCGAAGAAGGCGGCGACTATTTATATTTTTTGTTGACCTCTATGCTTTTCAAAAACGGAGGAAGCATGAACAAAATCAAAATAATCATAGCTTGCGCTTTACTATCAGGGTGCATAGCGGGTGATTGCACCAGCAGGTGTTACATTTGGGGAAATCAGGACATGGAACTTCTACACAAATGCAACATGGACCCGCTCAGGTCTGACTGCCCAGTGCAGCGTTAAGAATGAATCCATATCAGAATTCGTACTTAAATAAGTTATAAGGCCCATAAACTGGAACTTTTTTTCTTGGAGATCTTCCAGGTACGAAGCCAAAACGAGCCCATAACAGCTCGCCCGCTTGACCATCATAAATCACAAGATTAGCGTCATCCTGGATCGATAGATGGCTGTGATACCAGCAGGATTTGTCCTTGGTATCGGTACTTCTCGCAATCCACAGCCTAGACCTGGATGGATCGTAGAGAAAGGCGCTGTTGCTGACGACGAGCCATGGTGCCCCTACCTGCTTGCGCTTTAGGGTGCTGCTATGAGGCTGATTACCATCAGCCACCCAGATCGCATGTCCGTTATCCCTGATCACAAGATTGCCATCACCTTGCAACTCAAGACGGAAGCGTCCATTGGATGATTGTAGAAACTGCCCGGGCGTCATTTTTTGATTCGGTGGCAACACAGATGCACCGCTATTGTTAAATTGACCATATTGAATACTCATACTTTCACCTTTTGAAAGTTAATAAATGAGCACTCAAATAATCAGCAAACATCCAAGTCTGCGTCGTAAATATATACCGCATTCAAATATTATTTTGCACGGTCTTATCGCGGGCAACCCTCTCTCCAACGGATGCCCAGGATTTATGTGGGAGCCGAGCTTGCTCGCGAAGAACGATAACTCGGTATGCCTGACACACCGCAGCGCTTCATTCGCGAGCAAGCTCCCACAGGCTCGGTGATCGCCCGTAGGAGCGCCATACCGCCAACAAAAAACCCGCCATCTCTGGCGGGTTTTAAGTGCAGCAAACGAGGCTTAGATCGCGCCGCGGCTGCGCAGCAGTTCCAGCACGTGCTTGACGCTTTCTTCCAGGTTCAGCGACTGGGTGTCGATGACCAGGTCGGCGTTGAGCGGCACATCGTACGGGAAGGACTCGCCCGGGATGTTGTCGCCATCAGCCGCGTACAGGCCTTGTGGGTCACGCGCGCGGCAGGCAGCCGGGGATGCCTGGACATAAACAGTCAGCAGGCGATCAGCACCAATCAGCGATTTGGCTTGTTCGCGACCTTCAGCATCCGGTGCAACGAAGGCGGCCAGAGTAATCAAGCCCGCCTGGTTGAACTGACGCGCCACGTGAGCGGCACGACGCCAGTTTTCAGTACGTCCGGCGCGATCCTGTGGCAGGCCTTTATTCAGGTCGTGACGCAGGTTCTGACCATCGAGCACGTACACCGCGCGGCCCATGTCGAACAGCTTGCGCTCGACCGCATACGCCAGGGTGCTCTTGCCAGCGCCAGACAAGCCGCTGAACAACACGGTGGCCGGTTGCTGACCGAAACGCTGGGCGCGCTCCTCAGTAGCGACATGAGCCAGTTCACCATGGTGATTGGCACCCGCGCCACCGACCGGTTTGGCGATGATCATGCCTGCCGCTACGGTGCCATTGGTCAAACGATCAATGACGATGAACGAACCGGTGGTGCGGTTGCTGTCGTAACCGTCCAGTGCGATGGCTGAATCGAGGCTGATCTTGACGCGACCAATCTCGTTCAGGCCCAGAGAACTGGCAGGACCTTCAGCCAAAGTGTTCACATCAACCCGGTGGGTGATGCTGGCAATCGAACCCGGCACATAGCTGGTGGCGCGTTTGATGTCGTATTTCTTGCCCGGCAGCATCGGCTCTTCAGCCATCCACACCAGCATGGCGTCGAACGCATCAGCAACCTGTGGAACGTTGTCAGCATGCACCAGCAGGTCGCCACGGGAGATGTCGATCTCGTCTTCCATGGTCAACGTGACAGCCTGACCCGGCCCGGCGCTCTCCAGCTCACCTTCGAAGGTGACGATGGATTTCACACGGCTGCTCTTGCCCGAAGGCAGCACAACCACGTCATCGCCCTTGTGCACGATACCGCTGGCCAAGGTACCGGCAAACCCACGGAAGTTCAGGTTTGGACGGTTGACGTACTGCACCGGGAAACGCATGTCAGTGTAGTTGCGGTCGTTGGCGATCTCGACGGTTTCAAGAATCTCCATCAGCGACTGACCGGTGTACCACGGCGAACGCTCGCTCTTGTTCACCACGTTGTCGCCCTTGAGGGCCGACATTGGCACGAAGGCCATGGTGGTCGGCTTGAAGGCGATGCCGTCGGCGAACTTCAGGTAGTCGGACTTGATCGACTCGAAGACGCTTTCATCGAAGCCATTAAGGTCCATCTTGTTGATGGCAACCACGATGTGCTTGATGCCCAACAAGGACGCGATGTAGCTGTGGCGACGGGTCTGGGTCTGCACGCCATAGCGGGCATCTACCAGAATGATCGCCAGGTCACAGGTCGAAGCGCCCGTGGCCATGTTGCGGGTGTACTGCTCATGGCCTGGGGTGTCGGCAATGATGAACTTGCGCCGGGCGGTGGAGAAATAGCGGTAAGCGACATCAATGGTGATGCCCTGCTCGCGCTCGGCCTGCAGACCGTCAACCAGCAACGCCAGGTCGACATCATCGCCCGTGGTGCCGGATTTCTTCGAATCCCGGGTGATGGCTTCCAGGTGATCTTCATAGATCATCTTGGAGTCGTGCAGCAGACGCCCGATCAGCGTGCTCTTGCCGTCATCGACGTTGCCACAGGTTAGAAAGCGCAGCATTTCCTTGCGTTCGTGCTGGCCCAGATAGGCGAGGATGTCCTCGCTGATCAAATCAGATGCATGACTCATTTCATTCGAGCTCCAAGCTGTAAGCTTCAAGCGGTAAGCTTGTCGGCGTACAGCTAGTCAGAGATTTTATTGATCAGCCCGCAGAGCATCTTTGAAAGCTCACGGGTTTCGATAATCCAGGCTGCTGCAAGTGGCTCAGCGATGTAACCAATTTCACTGCCAATAATGAGCTGAGTTCTCAGCTCGCCGCAGGATGCCTTCGCAATCCACAAAAAGCGGCACTTTTCCTTTGCTGTGAAACGCTCCATACCTTCCGCAATATTGCTCGGTACAGACAGCCCCGAGCGCGTAATCTGACTCCTGAAAGCCATATCGGGACAGGACGCCATTTCCATATAAAGGTTGACCGCCAAAGCTTTGGCTCTTTGCCAAACCATGAGTTTCTCGAAATCCATTTCGATCGCCTGCTTTTGATTCACTTGCAGCTTGCCGCTTGAAGCTTGTAGCTGCTCTTTAGAAATACCCTTGGCGCTTCTTCTCTTCCATCGAACCAGCGCCATCGTGGTCGATGACCCGGCCCTGGCGTTCGGAAGTTCGCGTCAGCAGCATTTCCTGAATGATGTCAGTGAGGCTGATGGCCTCGGACTCGACTGCGCCCGTCAACGGGTAGTCGCCAAGTGTGCGGAAGCGGACCTTCTTCTTGACGATGCGCTTTTTGTCTTCATCGGACAGATGATTACGCAGACGATCGTCGTCGATCATGATCCAGGTACCGTTCATCTCGATGACTTCGCGCTCGGCGGCGAAGTACAGCGGGACAATCGGAATGCCTTCCAGGTAGATGTACTGCCAGATATCCAGCTCGGTCCAGTTGGACAGCGGGAACACCCGGATCGACTCGCCTTTGTTGACGTTGCCGTTATAAACGTTCCACAGCTCGGGGCGCTGGTTCTTCGGGTCCCAGCGGTGCTTGGTGTCGCGGAAGGAGTACACGCGCTCTTTGGCGCGGGACTTCTCTTCGTCGCGGCGGGCGCCACCGAATGC
>Ga0247806_10001749_pt1 | contig 10322 bp, 6 predicted proteins | sample UWRJL059202B1_FD_179935 | JGI IMG/M metagenome (GOLD analysis project Ga0247806, IMG submission 179935) | Plant litter microbial communities from Arlington Agricultural Research Station in Wisconsin, United States - UWRJ-L059-202B-1 | ecosystem: Environmental > Terrestrial > Plant litter >... | reverse complement strand
CTGGCCCCTGCAGGATCGGGGCGATCTCGTCGACATCCGCCACGGTGATCGTGACGTTCTGTTCGGCGGTGTCACCGGCCCAATCGGTTGCGACGAAGGCGAAGGCATAGCTCGCCCGCGTTTCGAAGTCGGTCGTTTCGAGCGCCCAGACGCCGCTGGCGAGGTCGAGCGAGACGGTTGCGGCGTCCGGTCCCTCGACCGACCAGGCCACCGGCTTGCTCGCGGTGAGTGTGCCACCAATCGGTTCGCCTTCGGGATAGGTCCCTGAAGGGTTCGCGCTGGTTATCGCCGGCGCAACCTGGCCGCCGCCCGCCAGCGCGCCCGGAACGTCCGGCACCCCGCGCGCTACGCCAGCGCGGTCGATCCGCAAGATCGGTGGCTTGGGGTTGCCAAGCAACTCTCCCTGGGGGGTGAAGTCTCCACTATCTGCGGCCACGAACAGACTCGCCTTGGTTCCGCTGATCGAGGTGTCGGTTGCTCCACTCGGCGCGGCCGCGCCGCCAAAGAGGTGATTGTCCTTGATCGCCAGATCGAGGTCGGGTGTGCCTGCCCACACGATTCTGGGAGCAACGCTGTTCGCCAGCAGGCAATAGCCGTCGGGGTTATAGGTGGCATCGGTCCTGAGCTGGATCGATTGCGTCATCGAATTGTGCGCAAACACGACATGGCTGTGGTCGTCGCCGAGTTGTGTATAAGAATACTGCGCATCAGGATCGGTTTCATCCTGGTTCATGGTGTTGTTGGCGATGATTACGTCGGTAAGCCCTCCCGACCCCACGACAAAAAAGCCCTGCCCGACACAGTCGAAAAAAAGGTTGCCGGCACAAATGATGTTATCGGTGGTGTCCGGGCTCAGCCGCCACATATCGGTGTGCAGGTCGAACACGGTCACCAGCGTCAGCGGCGCTGTCTTCGCGTCGGTAGCGCCGAAGGCGGCACCGAGCGAGCCACTCCCCGGCAAGCCCAGCGCGGCAGCGCGGCGGCTGTCGTCCAGCAGTGTGGCGCTCCAGCCAGGCAGGGTATTGAGCCAGTCCACCACGTTGCGAACCGTGTAATTGGTGTTCGCGAGGAAGCCCGCCTCGGTGACCGAAATGGTGAAGGCGCCCACGGTATTGCCCGCGACCTTTGCGGTCAGGACCCGGGCATGGACATTGCTGCCGCCGCTGAGCTCGAGCGTACCCGTGCCCGAGCCGGAATATTGCACCGTCAGCGCGGGGATCGGCGTGCGCCATGTCCCGCTGTTCCAGTCATGGCAGGTGTTGCCCACGAAACAATGAACATTGGAGGCGATGTCATTGACGCCGCCCCAGGCACGGCACCCGCGCACCAATCGGGCGTTGACGAATGGAAGCGACACGCCCTCGACGCTGCATTCCATGAACCACGCCCGGTCACGCGAGATGTAGATGGTGTCGTCGGTCCCGAGCATGAAGGTGGCGTTGCGGCCATCGCTTTTGATGAAAGCGACCCCCTCGAACACATGGTCACGATTGGCCGCATTCTCGTGGTAGATATAGGCCGCGTCCTTGAAATCGATCGTGATGTTCGGCCCGCGGAACCACAACCCGTCATAGCCGGTCCGGAACAGCCGCGCCGCCGCGTTTGTAGAAAAGCTCGCCTTCCTGAACGTAACCGGCGCCGTGGCGCTGATGGTGCAATAGCCACTGCCGCTATGGCCCACGTTGGTGAGCGACATGTCGAGCGCCATCGCCTCGCTGAATATGACCAACGGGTTCTGGGCATTGCTCGCGTCGAGGAACGTCATTGCCGCCTGAAACGTCTGGTAGCGGCTGCCCGCTTGCACTGGCAGGCTCGGCGCGATCGTTATCCGGTAATCGTGGAGCACCGCCTGCGGGCTGAACTGGTAGGGCCCGATCACGCGGCGCTGCATGCTTGGGTCCTTGGGCACTGCCTCGAAATAGACGTTGGCGTGCCCGTCGGTGCCGTTGTGTCGCAGCACCACCCACCAACCGTAATAGCGCACCAGATTGCCATTGGCGTCCTCGAGCAGGTAGAAACTGGGGGCCTCGATGGCGACGCTTGCGCCCTCGCAATGGGCTATCACCCGTTCCAGCCCCAGGTTGCCGAGCAGCGAACCGTTATGGTTGGCAGCGGCCCAAACGCCCACGACGCGTTCGTCGGTGAACCATTGGTTCGGCGGCACCAGCAAACGGCAAGCGGGCTTGGCTGTCAGTCGCAAGGGATCGGTTGGCACCGCGCCGGCAAAGCCGCTCCCTGGCGTTCCGTTCCATATTGCCGATGGTCGCAGGATAGCGACCGGCACGTTCTGTCCCAGCGTGGCGTATTGCCGACTTGTTGTGTGCGAGCCGAAGCCGAGGCCGAAGCCGGCCATCAGGCGAGGCCCACCACACCGCCCGCGGTGGTGCCCGTTGCCAGCACGGCGCGCACGCGCACGTCGAGAATGCTGCCTGCCGCCAGATTGCGAAAGATCACGGGCGAGTCTCCGCGTACCGGGATCAGTGCGACGTCACCGGCGAGGCCGATATAGATCGCCTTGGTGGCTCGCGGCAGGTCCGCATCGTCAGCGGGAGTGATCGCAAAGCACTCTTCGGCCGGAGCCATAGGCGAATCGGTGCTGGTTGCGAAGCTATCTTCAAACATCGGGCTCTCCAACGGAACATCAATGAAGAGATGCTAACCAATATGGTTTGGTGTAGGAAAGTGCTTTGTCGCACTAGGTCAAACCTGGCCCAGCGGGGTCCCCTCGATCAAAGCCGTTGCGGATAATACTGCTTCAACGACGCCATCCCGACCTCAATTATGCGCTGCAGCAGGCCGGCTTGTACCACCTTGGTCCCAGGCCGGTACCATGGTTGAGGGTGGAATGACCCACTGTGGACGGGGCGCCTGCCGGGCTTGACCGGCCAGGCTGACGCCGCAGCCCATGATGACGATGATCCAGCAATACACCGCTTCCCACAAATGCACTGTAAAGCCCGATACCACCACGATGACCATGAACAGCATCAGCGCCTTGCCGACATTGGCATCCGCCGGATGGCGAAACCGCTGCGTGCGCCAGACCGCCACGAACGTCCCGATCATCGCCAACAACACCGCGACGAGCGCCGGGAAGCCATGGTTCATCGTCAAGACCAGCCAATAGGCGTCGACCGAATTGCTGTACATGAATTGCGGGCGCGCCCAGTCGCGCTGGCCAATGCCGAACCAGGGGTTGGCCAAGGCTTCGGCGCCGCCAAATTCCCAGATCGCCTGCCGATAATAGCCGCTGCTGGAATCGAATGTCAGGTTGCGGATTATGAAACTGATCAGCCCGGAATCCGAGCCGATCGAAATCGCCAGAGCCAGCATGCCCAAGACGAACATCATGATCTGCACCACCGGCAACCGGACCAGACGCTGCACGATATCGGCGACGATGAATCCCCCGGCGATCAGCACGCCGATAAGCGCGGTGGAACTGACCGTGAAAATCATCCCCAGCGCGGCGCAACAGCCGACCAGGCGACGCCACCCGTTGTGCGAAAGGTACCATGCGAAAGGCAGGAACAGTGCAAGGTACACCCCGCCCAAAATCGGATGCGGAAACGGTCCCATCCCGCGGAGCAGGCCGAAGCGGGCTTGGAGGAAGATATAGGGATCGGGTAGGTCCAGCAGGTTGGCCAACATTGGGCGCAGCAGAATGCGATGGCTCAGGCTTTCGGCTGCCAGCAGCAAAACGAGCAACAGGATGCCGGGCAACAGGTACCACATGGTCAGCCGCAGATCCTCCGGTGCGCGCACGCTGGCTCGTCCCAACAGATAGGCCAGCCCAAAATCGAGCGCGTTCGCCGTGCCGGAAACCAGCCCAGCCTCGACCGACGTTGTCATCAGCAGCGACATCACGAACCAGATCGCGGCAAAGCCGACGAGGAAATCGATCACCGATGGCCGCACCGGCGCCTGAGCCAGCCGTGCGATGGCGAATGGTGCCATCAGGATCAGCGCCAGCCGGTAGGGGAACAGCGCCGCGTCAAGGACGGTGATGGCCAATTCGCGCGGCAACAGGCACGCATAGGCGACCACCAGGATCGGCACGAGATGCATGGGCAGGCGGCCGCTCCGCAGCGCTGGTGGCATGATTCGTTCGAGCAGTGTTCCGGCCACCTATACGTACCTTTTCCGCGCTTGCTCGGGACCATCGAGGCTCCGGGCGGCAATCTCGCTTCGGATGATGGCGGCGCCTTTGGCAATCGGAGGTGCCCCCGCCAGTGCTCCCCCGATACCCTCGGAAAAGCTCGCCGCAATGGCCGGGCGCATGAAGCGGCGTGCATGCGCGCTCCCCTGCCATTCGGCCAAGGCTCGTTTCAGATCGCGCTCGTTCTGAATGAGACGACGCATGGCCGCCGCAATGGCATGCGGATCGCGGGCATCGACTGCGATGGCGAAGGGCAGGCCGTCGAAATAGCCATCGACCGCCATGCCCGCCGGATAGATCACCGGCAGACCGGCGAACAACGCTTCAACGAACACCAGCCCGAAACTTTCACGCAAGGAAGGGAGCACCAGACCTGTCGCCTGATTGAGCCTGAAGCGCAGATCCTCGCGGGCGAGCGGCCCCGTGATCTGTATGCCCGCCAAATCGCTCACTTGCGCGCGGCATTGGGCGAAATCGCTATCCGAGCCTCCGCCGATGATCTCCAGCGTCGCGGAATCATTGGTCCGGCGCAGCAGCTGAAGCGCGGTCGCCATCCCACCTAGGTTTTTGTTGCGGTGATGTTCGAGGTGAAACACGCTGACGAACCCGTTGCCCTGCTCGCACGGGGTCAGTGGCTCGTCGAGTTCGGTCGGGCAAGGCAGCAGGATCGTGCCCTGCCTGCGTGCCCCCAGCCGCCGCTCGACCGCCGCCAGTGCCCAGGGCGCGAAGGCGAACACGGTAGCGGCCCCATGGAACACCTCGGCAAAGGCCTTGGTGAGATCGGGCCGCGCCGCCAGAATGCGGGTATCTGTGTTGCCCTGGATGGTGATCGCATAAGGAATGCCGAGTATCCGGGCGGCGCGCGCCACAACTAGGCCCTCGATGGTCAGCTTGTGCCCGACCAGCAGGGCGGGTGGAGCGGGCTTCAGGTCGTGAGCCAGCCGGTCGCCAAGGCTGCGCAGCATCGTGGCGTGAAACAGGCCGTGCGGCGGAGCGCGATAGATGACCGCCTTGCCCCATTCGAACATCGTGGGATGGTCGAATGCCTCGGGTGCCCGGCCCATCAGGTCCGCCAGTTGCGGTGAGCGGCGATTGAGCGAAACCACGCGATGCGCGAAACGCGCACTGGTCAGCTCGAGCAAGGTTCGGATCACCGGCGTTTTGCGCGGTACAATAGGATCGGGAAAATCCCCGGTCACATGCACCACGCACGGCAGCGCGGACGATGCGCAACTGCTGGTCCGTCGGGAAGTCTCGCTGTCGGCTGCCAAGCGGTTCAAGGCCGGCGTCTGCACGGCGAACGAGCCTTACTTCTCGCCGTATGCGTAATATTGATAGGCGTAGTTGTGATCCTTGCCGACCTCCAGCGCGCGGAACTTGGTCAGCAAGGCGCCGATGATATTGGCATTCATGTCGCGCAGCCGCCTGATGGCCATCCGCACCTGGCCATGATGCGCCCGGTTGGCCTCGACCACGAAAACCACGGCGTCGACGAAGCGCGACAGCAGCGGCGCATCGGCAATCCCCAGGATTGGCGAACTGTCGATCACGATCACATCGAATTCACGCCGGTAGCGCGCGATGAACTCGGGCACCAAGCCCGACGAGAGGATTTCGACCGGGTTGTGCGGGATCTGGCCCGTGCCGAGGATGAACAGGTTGGGCGTCTCGTTGGTGACCATCGCCGTTTCCAGCGGCACCCGCCCATGCAGCACATCGACCACGCCTGCCTCCGGCTTCGCGAGCCCGAGCGCCTTGCCGATCGCGGGACGTCGCAAGTCCATGTCGATCAACAGAACGCGGCGACCCAGCATCGCGAACTTCGTGGCGATAGCGATCGCGGAAGTGGTCTTGCCTTCGCCCGGCTGGCTGCTGGTCACCTGGATCACGTGATGCCCCGCCTTCGGAAGAGCGAAATCGAGTGTGGCGCGGATCGAGGAGTAGGCTTCGCTGATGGGGCTGAACACGGAATCAAGCTCGCCGTCGAGCTGCTGCGTAACGTAGGGGGTTTGCCCCAGCGCAGGCACGCGCAGCTTACTTTCCAGATCCTCCATCGAGCGCAGGCGGTCGTCGAACACTTCCCGCAGCACGGCGATGGCAACCGCGAGACCTATCCCCAGCGCCAGAGCGAGGAGCAGGTTGGTGAAAAGATTGGGTGAGGAAGGCGCCCCGGGCACCAGCGCACTGTCGAGCAATGTCGCATCGTTGCGCTGGATATTGGCTGCCGACGAGATGAGGTTGAACCGCTGGAGCAACACCGCGAGCTGGTCGCGGCTGGCGGCAGCATCACGCGCGATGAGATTGTACTGCACCCGCCGGTCCTGCTCGTCGAGCGTCTCGTTCGAGATCGACTCAACCTGGTTGGCGAGTGCGGCTTCTTGCCGCGCGGCGATGTCGAACTCATTGCGGATGCTGCGCTTGATTTCGGCGCTCATCGCCGCGATCTGCTGCGTTATGGTAGCCTTCTCAGCCTCCATGCCGCGCAATTGAGGATAGTCGTCCCGATAACGCTCACGCAGGTCGGACATGCTCGAATCGAGCTGAGCAAGCCTGGTTTCGAGCGCCTGGATCGTCGAATTCTCGCGCACTTCGGGCAATTGACCGGCAGGCAGTGCAGCCACGGCGCGCCAGCGCTGCTCGGCATCGATCCGCTTGCCGCGCGCAATGTTAAGCTGCGCCGAGACGTCGGACAGATTGGTGACCGTAAGCGTCGGCGAGGTGCCGATATCCTCGCCGAATTGCGATTGCGGGGCCTGACCGATTATCCGGTTCGCGCGGGCATATTCGATTGCCTGCAATTCGGACTGGCGCAGCTCTTCGCGGGTCTCGCTGATTTCCTTCTCGAGATATTCGCGGGCGTAGGAATTGGCTTCGATCGAGCGCTGCACATTATCGGTCAGGAAATTTTCCGTGTAGCTGTTGGCGATCTGCGCCGCGAGCCCGGCGTCTGGCGAGGAAAAGCCGATCTCCATGATCCGCGTGTTCATCGGAATGCCGACCGTGACCCCGCCCATCAGCGCAGCTGCTGCCGACTGGCGCATTTGGTTGCGCCAGTTTTCCTCGCTCGTGCCGGCGGGCGGCCCTTGGGTAGCCGCTTCGCCGAGCAGCGCCTCGCTCCGATCGAGTTCTAGATCATCGACCACGCGCAAAGCCATGTTGCGGCTTTCGATCACGCTCTTGAGCGTTTCGAGGTGGCGGAAGATCTCGTTGCTGGCGATATAGGGGTCGACCAGTTCCTGCCCCTCGAGAATCTCGGCGTTCTGCGGGTCGATCCTCACCGTGGCGGAGGCGTAATAGACGGGCGTCATTAGCATGGTCAGCACCAGCCCCGCCAGCACCACCGCAGCAGTGACGGCAAGCAGCACCCAACGCTGGCGCCACAGGATGGCGCGGATCGACGTAAGGTCGAACAAACCCTGTTCCTGGTAGCCGGGGGGATAAGAACCGATAACCGCAGGATACCGTTCGCCCGAGCCATCGGGCGCGACGAGGGCGGTGACACTGGCTTGCATTGACTGGACTTCCTAGACTCAGAACTGCGTGAAAATGCCCAGGACCGGGATCGTACGAAGGAAATCCTGCCAGGTCTGCGAGAGGTTGTCGGTGCCGACCACCACCCGGTCGCCCGGCTGGATCACCGGATCGAGCATAGTGCCCGCACGCACTTTGGCGTAGTCGAACTTGGCGATCAGCGTGCCCTGCTGGGTCTGGCGAAAAACCGCCACCTCGCGCATATCGGCCACCCGTTCCGGCCCCGCCGCGAGCGAGATCGCTCCGGTCAAGGTCGTGCCGGGACGGAACGTGTAAAGGCCTTCCCGCTCGACCGCGCCTTCGACGGTCACCACGTGCGATGCATATTCGATCACGTTCACTGCGATGTCGGGGCTGCGCAGATAGCGCGCGTCATACAGTTGCTCGAGCCGCTGCTCCAGATTCTCGATCGTCATCCCAGCGGCTTGGACCGGGCCGACCAGCGGCACCGAAATCCGGCCCTCGGCCGATATCGTCACCTCGGGCAGGGACAATTCGGCCTCGCGGAACACCGTTACGCTGAGCTTGTCGGCCGGACGCAGCAGGTAGTCGGCGCCGACTTGGGCAATGTAATTGGTCTGGCCCAGTTCGGGCACAGGGGTGGAATTGGCGAGGCCCGGAGTGATCGGCGCCTGGCGGATACAGCCCGAGACCAGCGTCGTCGCCAATACGAGAGCAATATAGGGAAGAAAATCGCGCGAAGCCCTACGAGTCATTGTTTTCCCACCCTCTGGCTGCCCGCATTGGGAGACCCTGCCATCAAGCCGTAACCATAGGCGGCGGCGCCATACGCGTAAACCCATAGATAATTTTGCGTTACCCTTGTTGTGCTGCCGCATCCACCTGCGCATGGATTGGCAGCCGCATGGTATGGCCACTCTGGATCGAGCCAGTGTGTGCAAGTCGGTTGCCCGGGAGGAAACAAGTAATGTCGGTGATGAGCTTGCTGGCTTTGCTGGTTTACGGCGTCGTGATTTTTTCGGCGTCCGCGGCAGCGTTCATGGCGCTGCGCCGCGGCGACCGTCCGGGCGACCTGCCGCATTGGATCGCGGCTGCGGCGATTTTCACCGGTCTGGCGGTGATGCGGCTGCTCGACGGGGAAGAGCGTTTTCGGGAGCTGGCGCGGGGAATGATTCAGCTCGCCGGGCGTTACGAGGACCGCGCGATCCTGCAACTCCCGCTCGCACTGGTGGTGCTGGCGGCAATAATCGGCCTGGCATGGCTCTTTTTCCGCCAATGGCGGCGGACCCGACACGGCTCGCGGGCGCGGCTGGTTCTGTTGTCGCGCTTCGCGCTGCTGGGGCTGGTGCCGCTTTATGCGCTTCGGCTGGTCTCCTTGCATCAGGTCGACCGGCTGTTTTACAGCGGCCCCGTACGGCTCAACTGGGTGTTGGAGGGCTTGATCTGCCTCGCCGTGGGTCTGACCGCGGGGGTCTATGCATGGTCGAAGCGCCGCGTGCCCTCGTCTCGACGGTATCGGTAATTTGAACTTTGCCATCGTCGGTTCGCTGACACGCGCTAGCGCAAGTCGAGTGCAACCTTGTAAGCCTGCACCAGCGGATCGACCTGATGTTCCCAGGAAAGCTCCTGCTCCACCCGGCGCCGCCCAAACGCGCCCATGGCCGCGCGCCGTTCGGGATCGTCGATCAGTGCGACGATCTTCGCGGCGAGATCCACGGGATCGTTTTTGCGCGCATAATCCGACGATTCCCCAGCCGAGTAGCGGCCCTCTGTCACCTCGAATTGGACCATCGGCTTGCCCATCGCCATGTATTCCATGACCTTATTCATGGTCGACTTGTCGTTCATCACGTTCACCCGGTCGGGATTGACGCCGATGTCCATGGTGGAGAGCACCTCGAACAGCGTCTCGTCGGGTGCGCGGCCGGTGAAGGTTATGTATTCAAGCAGACCCTGCTCGTGCGTCATCCGTCGCAGCACCCCCAGGCTCGGACCGCCCCCGACGAGGCAGAACTGGATGTCGTGGCGACGATGGTCGCGCACGATATGGCCGACCGCCTCGATCAGCAGATCGATACCTTCCTGCTCGGCCATCACCCCGACATAGCCGACCATGTGGCGGCGCCCCTTGCGCCAGTGCGGCACCGGAGCGACCTCGCGCAGACGCGTGAGATCGGGGCCCGAGCGGACCACGAACACCTCGTCGGGCGCCTTTTTGCCCCGCTCCAACGCGATCTGGCGGTAGCTGTCATTGGTGGCGATCGACACCTTGGCGCAGGCGAAGGTCAAGCGTTCGAGCAGCACCTGCAAGCGCCAGAAGAACCCCCGTCGCCCGAATTTCGCCTCGTATAGCTCGGGGCAGATATCATGGTGGTCGAAGATGAATGTCTTGCCGAGCAGACGGAATTGCAGCGCGACCAGAAAGATCAGGTCGGGCGGGTTGCAGCCGTGGATTACGTGGAAGCCGCGCGTGAACAGGATCTTCCACGCGAGCAGGCTCTGCCAGAAGAAAGCCGCGCTGTATTCGGCGAGGAACCCGAGCGCTCCGGTCGCCTCGAGCGGCAGCGGATGCCGATGGATATGCACACCTTCGATGCATTCGTAGCTTTCGGTATAGCCCTTGGCCTTGGGGCAGATGACCGAAACCACCGCGCCTGCCGCCACCAGCGTC
>Ga0247806_10001742_pt1 | contig 10350 bp, 9 predicted proteins | sample UWRJL059202B1_FD_179935 | JGI IMG/M metagenome (GOLD analysis project Ga0247806, IMG submission 179935) | Plant litter microbial communities from Arlington Agricultural Research Station in Wisconsin, United States - UWRJ-L059-202B-1 | ecosystem: Environmental > Terrestrial > Plant litter >... | reverse complement strand
CAGCACCGGGCTGAGACCCAGGGCCACCAGCTGCGCCACGGCGGCGGCGCTGGAGGGTTTCACCTCGTCCGCGACGGCCAGGATGCCACGGGCCACCCCGTCCCACGCCACGGCGACGGCCGTCTGACCGGCGCCCTCAACCTCGTCGAGCACGGCGCGCAGCTCGCCCGGCAGGGCCACCTGCCACTCGTCGGCGAGCCAACGCGGCCGCCCAACGAGCACCAGGTGCCCGTCGACGACGGCCCGTACACCGAAGCCCTGCGCCGAGGCGAAGTCCGTCGCGGCCGGCAGCAGGCCGACCCGTTGAACGGCCCCGTTCACCACGGCGACGCCGATCGGATGCTCGGAGCCGGCCTCGGCCGCGCCCGCGAACCGCAACAGCTCGGTCTCGGTCGCGGCGGTCGAGCCGGCGCCAGGGTGCACGCCGAGCAGCGCCATCCGCCCGGTCGTGACGGTGCCGGTCTTGTCGAGCACGACGGTGTCCACCCGGCGGGTGGATTCCAGGATCTGCGGTCCGCGGATGAGGATGCCCAGCTGCGCGCCGCGGCCGGTGCCCACCAACAGGGCCGTGGGCGTGGCCAGGCCCAGCGCGCACGGGCAGGCGATGATCAGGGTGGCCACGGCGGCCGTGAACGCCTGCTCGGCGCTGGCGCCGATCAGCAGCCAGGTGGCCAGGGTGCCCAGCGCGATGACGAAGACGACGGGCACGAACACCGCCGACACCCGGTCGGCGAGCCGCTGCACGGGCGCCTTCCCGGTCTGGGCCTGCTCGACCAGCCGGCCGATGCGGGCCAGCTCGGTGTCGGCGCCCACCCGGGTGGCGCGCACGGTGAGCCGGCCGCCGGCGTTGACGGTGGCGCCCACCACGGTGTCACCCGGCCCCACCTCGACGGGCACGGTCTCGCCGGTGAGCAGGCTGGTGTCGATGGCCGACGCGCCATCGACGACGACCCCGTCGGTGGCGACCTTCTCGCCCGGGCGCACCACGAACTCATCGCCCACCATCAGGTCACCGATCGGGATGCGCTGTTCCAGCTCCCCGCGCAGCACCGCGACATCCTTGGCGCCCAGGTTCACCAGCGCCGCCAATGCCGCGCCGGAGCGGGTCTTGGCGCGGGCCTCGACGTAGCGGCCGGCGAGGATGAAGACCGTCACGGCGGCCGCGACCTCGAGGTAGATCTCGGCGGAGCCGGACGCCGTCATGCTCAGGTCCATCTGCATGGTCATGCCGGCCAGGCCGGCGTCGCCGAGGAACAGGGCGTAGAGGGACCAGCCGAACGCGGCCAGCACCCCCACGCTGATCAGGGTGTCCATGCTGGCGGCGCCGTGCCGGGCGTTCAGGGCGGCGGCGCGGTGGAACGGCCACGCGCCCCAGACGGCCACGGGCGCGGCCAGGGTGAGGGCGAGCCACTGCCAGTTGGTGAACTGCAGGGCGGGCACCATCGAGAGCAGGGTCACCGGGATCGCCAGCAGCGTCGAGATCAGCAGGCGCCGGCGGAGGGCGAGGGTGTCCGCATCCAGCTCGAGCGGCGCGGCCGGCTCGGCAACGGGCGGCGCGGGCAGGTGGGCGGTGTAGCCGGTGGCCACGATGGTGGCGATCGCGTCGTCGATGCTGGTGCCATCCGGCAGGCGCACGGTGGCCTTGTCGGTGGCGTAGTTGACGGTGGCCTCGACGCCGGGCAGGCGGTTGAGCTTCTTCTCGATGCGGGCGGCGCAGGACGCGCAGGTCATGCCGCCGACCACGAGGTCGACGGGCTCGCTCACGCGGCGGCGCCGTCGGTGCCGGCGCCCTGTAGCTGGTAGCCGGCTTCGTCGATGGCGGCGCGGATGTCGCTGTGAGTGGGCTCTGCGGCGCTGGTGACGTGCACGGTGCTGGCGGCACCCACGACGAGGTCGACGGTCACGGCACTGACCCCCGGCAGCAGGGACACCTCTTCGATGACACTGGCGACGCAGTGCCCGCAGGTCATGCCGGTGACGAGGTAGTCGGTGCTGATGGGAGCCATGATGCGAACCTTCTCTGCTGTAGCGATCGAACGGGGATACCCCCACCGGGTACTCTAGCGCACGATCGTGATACCGTGAGGGGGTATAAGGTCAGCCGACAGCCAGGAGCGCACCATGACGACCGCAGACCACACCGCAGACCACGCTGCCCACGACAGCCACGACGGCCCGCACGGCTACATCTCCAACAAGGACGACTACCTCAAGCGCCTGCGCCGCATCGAGGGTCAGGCTCGCGGCCTGCAGGGCATGGTCACCGACGACAAGTACTGCATCGACATCCTCACCCAGGTCTCGGCCATGACCAGCGCGCTGCAGTCGGTGGCCCTGGGGCTGCTGAACGACCACCTCAGCCACTGCGTCGTCGACGCCGTCGCCGCCGGCGGCGACGAGGCCCAACTCAAGCTCAAGGAGGCCGGCGACGCCATCGCCCGGCTGGTGCGTTCCTAGCCCTAGGCTGGGCGCATGACGGACGCCGGCGGCTTCAGACTTCACCGGCGGATGGCCGCGCGCGACACCGCCGAGGCCCACCGGGTGGCCAGCGCGCTCGAGCTCCTCTTCGACCTCACCTTCGTGGTCGCGGTCGCCCAGCTCGTGGTGCAACTGGCGCACGGCATCGAGGGCGGCCACGGGGCCGAGGAGGTCGGCCCGTTCCTGATGGTGTTCTTCGCCATCTGGTGGGCCTGGATGAACTTCACCTGGTTCGCCTCGGCGTACGACACCGACGACGTGCCGTACCGCCTGATGACCATGCTGCAGATGGCCGGGGTGCTCGTGCTCGCCGCCGGGGTGCCGGCCGCGTTCGCCGAGCAGGATTTTCGCGCCGTCACCGTGGGCTACCTGATCATGCGCATCGGCCTGGTGGCCCAGTGGCTGCGGGCCGGTTTCGAGCATCCGGAGAGCCGGGCGACCGCCTGGCGGTACGCGGCCGGCGTCTCGCTCGTGCAGGTGGGCTGGCTGGCTCGCCTGGCCCTGCCGCACGAGGTGGGTGTGGCGTCGTTCCTCGTGCTCGTGGCGCTGGACCTCACGGTGCCGCTCTGGGCGGAGCGCACCGGCACGACCTTCTGGCATCCGCACCACATCAGTGAGCGGTACGGGCTGTTCGTCATCATCGTGCTCGGCGAAAGCGTGTTGGCCGCCACGTACGGCGTGCAGGATGCGCTGACCGCCGGCGGGGTGAGCGGCGACCTGGTGCTCGTGTCCGCGGCGGCACTGGTGATCCTGTTCGCGATCTGGTGGCTGTATTTCCTCGAGCCGGCGGGGGATGCGCTCGCCGCTCACCGCGGCCGCTCCTTCCTGTGGGGGTACGGGCACTACGGCGTCTTCGCCGCCCTGGCCGCGCTCGGCGCCGGCCTCGAGGTGGCGGTGGCCGAGGCGGGGCACCACCTCGAGGTGTCGTCGGTGGCGCTGGGCTACGCGGTGGGCCTGCCCGTGGGGATCTTCCTGGTGCTGCTCTGGGCCGTGCACGCGATTCTGCAGTCCAGGTCGCGGATCCGGCCGGCTGTGATTCTGCCGGCCGCGGCCGCGGTGCTGCTGGTGCCGTTGCTCGCCGGGATCACCGGGGTGACCGTGGTGGTGGTCCTGGTCGCGGCGCTCTGCGTGCTCGTTGTGGTCATCACCATGGTCGACCAGGCGCGCCGGTCCCGGCCGGACGAATTGTCGCCGGCGGCCGCACTGAAATAGGGTCTGGGTGTGCCCGTCCCCTTTATGCCCACCGAAGTCACCGATACGATCGTGCAGTTTCTCGACCCGGTCGCCCGCAAGAATCTCGGCATCGCCGTCGCTCTGGCCGGCACCGTCTTCCTGGCACTGGGCGCGCAACTGCAGCACCGCGGGGTGGGCAAGGCGTCGAGGATGCGCCCCGGCGACCAGCAGAAGATGAGCCTCGGCCAGCTGCTGGCCCTGCTGCGCCGGCCGTCCTGGTTGCTCGGCACCCTGCTGCTCGGTTTCGCCATCGTGCTGCAGCTGACCAGCCTCGGCCTGGCCCCGTTGCTCGTCGTGCAGCCGCTCGGGGTGGCGGCGCTGGTGCTGTCCACCGTGGTGGACTCCCGGCTCGCGCACACCCGGCTGGACGGCACCGTGCTGCGTTCGGTGGCCCTGTCGGTGGGTGGCATCGTGATCTTCGTCTCCATCGCGGCCGTCTACGCCACCGACCGGCCCATCCAGCCGCCGCAGGTGGTGATCATCCTGATCCTGCTGGGCGTCGTGCTGATCGCCTGCGGGCTCATCTTCACGCTGTTGCGCGCCCGCCTCACAGCCGTGGCCTACGTTCTCGGTGCCGGCGTGCTCTACGCCTTCGTGGCCACCCTGGCCAAACTCACCATCACCCAGCTGGTGGCGGGGGACCTGTCGCTGCTCACCCTGCTCTGCGTGGGCGGCGTGCTCACGGCCGCGATCGTGGGCGGCGTGTTCGTGCAGGTCGCGTATTCCACCGGCCCGCCCAACCTGGTGATCGCCGGCCTCACGGTGGTGGACCCGCTCGTGGCGGTCGGTATCGGCATCGTCGTGCTCGGGGAGGCCTCCGAGGCGCCGCTGTACGCCCTGATCGCTTTTGTCGTCGCCGGCGCCATCGCCGCGTACGGAGTCGTGGGGCTCTCCAGGCATCAACCGCAGTCGACGCTGGCAATCGCCTCCGAAAGCACAGCCGAAACACGGAGGCCGCCCAGATAACGTCGGTAGCATCGTGCTGATGTCAACCGTTCACTCGAAAACCAAGCTCGCAGGTCGGTTTTTCGTCGTCGCCGGTTTTCTGGCGCTCACCCTCACCGGGTGTGCGGCATCCGGCGTGGCGCAGACCGGCGTCGTGACGCCGGCCGACGCCGGCGACTCCGCCGAGTTGCCCGAATCCCCGGCCGAGCCCGCCGTGGCCGAACCGACCGGCTGCCCGGCCACGGCCGAGTCGATGCCGGCCGGTGCGGCCAGCGCCCAGATCGCCGACATCGACGGCGACGGCGAGAATGACACCGCCTGGTACGACGAAACGTCCTCACCGTTCACGTATGGCATCACCACAGCCTCCGGCGCCACGCTCACGCTGCCCGATGACCTGGCCGGCCCCGGGCAGCACAGCGGCTGGACCGCGGCGCTGCACAACGGTGTGGTGGTGACCGTGCTCGATGACAGTCGCGGTGCCACCCTGCACGCCATCGTGGAGTGCGGGTTCGTCACTCCCATCGGGGTGGATGCCCGCCCGTACACCTTCGACATGCAGAACACCCACGACAACGGCACCGGGGTGGGCTGCCTCGAAGTGGATGACGGACTGGAACTGAACGGCTTGCAGGTCACCCAGAACCGTGACGACAGCTACTCCCTGCTGGCCACCGGGATCTCGGTGTCGACCGACGGGCTCACCGCCATCAACGGCTACACCGCCGTGTCGGCCTCCCTGCCGGCGGACGACCCCCGGGTCTCCGCGGCACAGACCTCCTCCTGCGGCGACGCCGCTGTGGTCAGCACCAGCGGACACTGACCGGCCCAGGGCGCCGGCGTCGAATTGCGTCTGCGGCTCGCACCTGAAATCGTAGGGACGGGGAAGTTCGAAAGTGTAGTCCGCAGGCGGGGGGAGAGCGCGATCATGCATCGGTTCAACGAGGCAGGCACTGCGTCCACGGTGCTCGTGCGGCTGCTGCCCGACTACGCCGGCACTGTGCTCTGGTGCCCGCATCCGGTGGCGTACGCTGCCACCCATCTCGACCCGGCGCTGGTCGCCGATCTGATCCGCTGGGAGATCGGCTACTACGACGCGCTCACGGATGACTTCGGCTGGCGAAGCGCCGAGCTGGCCAGCGAGTTCACGGCCACGGGTATCCGCCTGGCCCTGCGCCTGGCGGTGCAGCTGGGGTCCGGCTTCGACATCGAATTCGCCTCCTACGAGGCCGGTGTGGCCACCCGCCGGTTCCGCAGCGGCTGCCCGGCCGACAACCCGCGCGCCACCTCGGCGTTCGCCGCGCTGGCCCGGACCGCCGCGTGACCCGGTCATTCCGCCTGCCCTGACCGTTCCCCCTCGGTCAGCCGCCCCGCCGCATCCAGGCTCAGCCAGTCGGTGATGCCGAGCCGGGCCAGGAAGGCCTCGTCGTGGCTGACCACCAGGAGGCCGCCCCGGTAGCCGCCGAGGGCGCCGACCAGCTGGTCGACGCTTCGACGGTCGAGGTTGTTCGTCGGTTCGTCCAGCACGATCAGCTGCGCGGGCGGGTCGGCCAGGAGCAGCAGGGCCAGAGACACCCGGAACCGTTCCCCGCCGGAGAGGCTCCGCACCGGCCTGGTCACGGCGTCCCCGCGCAAGAGGAACCGGGCCAGCCGATTCCGCAGCTCCCCGGCCGGCACCGCCGGGGCGGCCGTGCCCAGGTTCTCCAGCGCGCTTCGGTTGTCGTCGAGCCCGTCCAGGCGCTGGCTGAGATAGCCGATGCGCTGCGTGTGCGCGATCGCAGAGGCGCGCCCGGCCTTGGCCGTCTCCGGGTGCACCAGGGACTCGAGCAGGCTGGTCTTGCCCACGCCGTTCGGGCCGGTCAGCGCCACCCGTGCCGGGCCGTGCAGCAGGAAGACGCGGTCGCTGCCGTGCAGTTCGGCCAGGCGCCGGCTGCTGGGCACCTGCGGGTCGGGCAGGTCAACGTGAATGGTGTCGTCGGAGCGCACCAGGGCGGCGGCATCGGCCGCCGCCGCACGGGCATCCTGCACCTTGCCGTCGAACTCGGTGCGCAGTTTGCCCGCCGATACCTGCGCGGCCGACTTGCGTAGCCCCATCACAATCTTGGGTGCCCGTTTGTTCTCGAACTCGGTGCGCGCGAACCGGCTGCGGTGGGCCAGCTTCGTCTCGGCTTCGATGCGTTGCTGCTTCTCTTTCTTGAGCACCTGGTCGGCGGCGCGCTGGGCCTGCTGGGCGGCGGCCTGCTTTCGTTCAAGGTGGTCGAGGAAGGCACTGTACGGGCCGCCGAACACCGTGAGCGCGCCGGCGTGCAGTTCGGCGGTGTCGTCCATCAGCTCGAGCAGGGCGCTGTCGTGGCTGACCACGATCAGGGTGCCCGGCCAGGAGCGCACCAGGGCGGCCAGCCGCCGCCGGGCGGCGCCGTCGAGGTTGTTGGTGGGTTCGTCGAGCACCGTGATCGGTGCGGCCCCGAGGCGGAGCCCCGCGATGGCGACCAGGATCGCCTCCCCGCCGGACATCTCCCCGATCGGCCGGTCGAGGTCGCTCTCGGTCAGGCCGGCCGAGCGCAGCGCCTCGCCGGCGCGGGTGCTGATGTCCCAGTCGTCGCCGAGCACGTCGAAGTGCCGTTCGGCCACGTCGCCGGCCTCGATGGCCCGCAACGCGTCGAGTTTCGGGCGCACCCCGAGCAGCTCGGCCGCGGTCACCGAGACGCCGAGGGTGAGCGTCTGCGGCAGGTAGCCGACCGCGCCGGACCGGGTGATGCGGCCGGTGGAGGGCTGCAGGTCGCCGGTGATGAGCCGCAGCAGGGTGGACTTGCCCGAGCCGTTGGCGCCGACCAACCCGGTGCGGCCGCGGCCGAAGGCGGCGGTGATGCCGGTCAGGGCGATGGATCCGTCGGGCCAGGTGAGGCCGACATCCGTCAGCAGGATGGGTGAATTGCGGGCCGTAGCCATGGTGCTCCCAGTCGTCAGTGTGGGCACTGACACCGGAAGCCGCGGGCGCGGCAGATCGACGGGTGTCAGCGCGTGAGCGCGAAACCGACGATGATCTTCACTGGTCGAACCTGACTCTGGAGGGATACCGGGTGGGGCGGGGTGGGACCCGTCCAGTGTGGCACGCTCAGTCGACGATGAACAAGCGGGCCCCGGTCTGGGTGCTCGAGCGGTGCGCCTCCATGTCGGTCGAGACCGTGTAGCTCTCGCCGGCGGCGAGCAGGATGACCCGGCCGTCGTCGAGTTCGGTGCGCAGGGAACCCTCGAGCACCAGCAGCACGTGGCCGCGGGAGCACCAGTGGTCGGCGAGATAACCGGCGCTGTACTGGACCATGCGGGTGCGAGTGTCGCCGACCATGACGGTGCGCCAGGCGGCCTCGCCGGTCACGCCGGGGTGCACCGTGGCCTCCACGTCGCTCCAGGTGGTGACCGTGAACGGGAGCGCGGGATTGAGCGGCGTGGTGGGTGGCATGGGTCCGATCCTAACCAGCCCGCGACTCTCCAGGCACAGCGCGGTAGCCTGAGCGCCAACAGCGAGAGATTGCGGGGCACGGGTTGTTGGAATCGTTCTGGGCGTGGCTCGTCATCATCCTGATCGCGCTGGGTTTTTCCGTCGCCATCGGATTCGCCACCCGTTCGCTGCTTGGCACCACCGTGGGCTGGCTGCGCACCTTCCTGGTGGGGCTGCTGGTCTTCGTGGGGTGCTGGCCGTTCGCCTACTTCGTCTCGATCCAGGCCAAGGTGATCGCCGACGACGGCAGCCCCACCGTGCCGCTCCTGGTCGTGCTGCTCTTCGTCGCGCTCGCGTTCGGCTGGGTGTTCGCGTTCGGTATGGCGGTGCTGGTGGCCACCGAGGCGCTCTGGCCCACCACGGCCGCCAACCCGGTCGACGCCTTCCGGGCCGCGCTGCACCGGCGGCGGCGCACCAAGCGCTACCTGCAGATCCTCACGCTGCTCTCCAAACACGGCATCGGCTGGATCCTCAGCGAGCGGCCCGGCGCAGCACCTCGCGAGGTCAAGAAGGGCGGCCGCACGCCGGATGCCCTGGTCTCGGCCATCAACGAGGCCGGGGTCACCTTCGTCAAGCTCGGCCAGCTGCTCTCCACCCGGCGCGACCTGCTCCCGGTCAGTTACACTCAGGCGCTCGCCTCCCTGCAGTCCGGAGCGACGACCCTGCCATGGCCCGCCGTCCGCGCCGTGATCGAGACCGAGATCGGCGGGGAACTGCACACAGTGTTCGCGCAGGTCGACGAACAACCGCTCGCGGCGGCATCCGTCGCCCAGGTGCACGCCGGAACCCTGCTCGACGGCACCAGGGTGGTGCTCAAGGTGCAGCGGCCGGCCGCTGCCGCTCAGGTCGCCGCCGACATCGACATCATCGTCAGGCTCGCCCAGCGCATCGAAGACCAGACCAGCTGGGGCCGGGACTTCGGGGCGGTCAACCTGGCCGAGGGCTTCGGCCGGGCCCTGCGCGACGAACTGGACTACCGCATCGAATTCAGCAGCACCCGGCAGATCGGCAGCGTGGTCGCGTCGTCGGCGGCCCAGGAGGTGCTCGTGGTGCCCCGGGTGTACCCGGAAGCCAGCACGCGCCGGCTGCTCACGATGGACCTCATCGACGGGGTGCCGTTGAACGCCGCGGGGGAGCGTCTGGCCCGGATGGACCCTGAGGACCGCGGCGCGCTCGCCGCGGCCCTGCTGGATGCGGTTCTCGAACAGGTGATCGTGACCGGCATCTTTCACGCCGACCTGCACCCCGGCAACCTGATGCTGCGTGCCGACGGCATGCTGGGCATGATCGACTTCGGCAACGTGGGCGTACTGGAGCGCAGCATGCGGGAGGGGCTGGTGACGTTGCTGATGGCGGCGGCGAACGACGACGACATCGCCACGACGGATGCGCTGCTCCTGGTGGTCGAGGCGCCACCGGATGCCGACGTCCTCGCGCTGCAACGCGACCTGGGCCGCGTGCTCACGGTGAACCGGCACAGCGCGGACGGCTCCATCTTCGCCGCGATGCTCGACACGATCCGGGACCACCACCTGGCCGTGCCGACCTCGTTGGGGCTGGCGCTGCGCTCGCTGATCACCCTGGAACGCTGCCTGGACATCCTCGACCCCGACTTCGACATGGTGGAGACGGCGCTGGCCAGGGTGCCGCACTTCCTGCGGCGCCTGATCACGCCCCGGTCTCTGCTCGGGTCGCTGCAGTCGCAGGCTGCCGTGCTGCAGGCCACCGCCCGCCGGTTGCCGCGGCGGCTGGAGACGGTCAGCTCCGCCCTGGCCAAGGGCACCTTCAGCCTGCGGATCCGCGCGTTCGCCGAGCCGGACGACAGGTGGTGGATCGGCTCGGTCGTCTCCGAGACCGTCGGCGTCCTGATCGGAATCACCGCCGTCAGCCTCGGCATCGTGCTCGTGATCTCCGACACCGGCCCGGACCTCGTGTCCGGGGTGCGGCTGTTCGCGTTCCTCGGCGCCTCCATCGGCCTGGTCGGCTTCATTCTGCTCATCCGCGCCCTGCGCCAGCTGTTCCTGCGCCGCCCGCACGTCTGAGCCGGCAGATCCGAGCAGGGTGACGCGTCAGCCGGCCGCCCGCTGCCGGAACGCGATCGTGTTCATCCGGTTGCCGCAACGGATGCCGCAGAACCGTTTCGAGCCGTTCCGGGACAGGTCCACCAGAATGCCGGCGCAGTCCGGCGCTGCGCA
>Ga0247806_10001740_pt1 | contig 10361 bp, 12 predicted proteins | sample UWRJL059202B1_FD_179935 | JGI IMG/M metagenome (GOLD analysis project Ga0247806, IMG submission 179935) | Plant litter microbial communities from Arlington Agricultural Research Station in Wisconsin, United States - UWRJ-L059-202B-1 | ecosystem: Environmental > Terrestrial > Plant litter >... | reverse complement strand
AAAACACGATATCAGTGCACGACTATAAGGGGGAAATATGTCCACAATCGACCAGCAATTCATAGAATATATCGTAAAATCAGTCGTCGGCCACCCCGATGATGTGATTGTCGAACGTATTATTGATGAAAAAGGGGTGCTTTTGACCCTGACCGTTAATCCTGAAGATCTTGGCCGCGTCATTGGCAAGCGTGGCGTCACTGCACAAAGCCTTCGTACGCTCCTTCGGGCACTCGGCACGAAGAATGATGCGCGCTATAACTTGAAGATTGTAAACAACGATGACCCGAATCCAGCGGCAGTTATTTCTTCTGATGAGAGCAATAATCTTGGTGATAGGGATGATGCGCAGGCACCTGTGGAAACTCCAGCAGATGAGCCTGTGGATAACGCTAGTGATTACTCAAAAAAGACCCGTGCAGAGCTTGCCGAGCTCGATGATCTTGATATATAATACCTCTAGTTCGAAAGATACTTAGAACTGCGAGAAAGAAGCTCATGCGAGCGACAAATCACCACATTTGTTGAGAGCCTATGTGTATAAGAAATCGTCCTTTTTGGGCGGTTTTTTTGTTGGTTGAGAAGACAGCTTGTTTGGTCATTAAAGATTTAATAAACAAATTAGCTGCCGAGATTCCACCTCGGACAGCACTAGGTGATGGGAGGTGCCGCTCTCGGCGGCGTGGTTATGCAATAGTGGGCCAAGCCAGCTTGAGCTGCACTGCATAGATCGCGATGACGAAGACTGAAACCGCACTGCCCAAAAACACAGGGGCATACAGTCCATCAAACGCTATTGCTGGGTGCTCTACTGCGAGCCGAATCACGAGGCACTGGAGCAACGAAGCTGCCATCCAGCCTTTTATGCCGTAGCAGAGCAAACGCTGCAGATACGTGAGCTCGAGTACCTTGATCGGGTCGAGCGGCCGGGTGAGCATCTGCTCGTAAGTCTCTTCTTGGTCCAACAGTGTTACTCCAATCTAGGTGGGTGGTGTAGATTGGGACGTTGGCCCGGATCTACAGATCGACGAGTCAAATGTAAAGACTACATTCTCATAAGTTGGATGCTAAGTCAAGATTTAGGGCAACTGACAAAGTGATAAATATATTGATCACTTTGTCAGTTGCCCGAGATTCTCACCCCAGGCTCCTGAATGGAGTCTACGAGGGAACGCTCTCGGGCGGCGAAGATTACTCTTCTTCTACTTCTGTGTCCTCGTTCCCATTGCCCCTGCTGATCCGACTGCCGACGTACTGGTCATTGAAAAGACCACCAAGTACGACCATCGTTCGACGATACGTGTTGATCTTTCGCTGAATCAGAATAACTCTGATCACGAAGAAGATCATGGCGAGCAGGTCGAGAGCTATGACGCCGCCGGTGATGATCCGAGGAATCGGATCAGATGACCATGCGCCAAAGAGCACGATGGTTCCGAGCAGGAATGCTGTCGCCGCGAAGGTGACAACGGCGATAATGGCTCGGCTCAGCTGCTCGCTTAAATAGGGATGAATGTATGCTGACATGATGCTCCAATGTTGGAAGGGTGGACGAAGAATAAAGCGTGCGATCAATCTCCGGATAGGGAAATTAATACTTATATTATAGTACATATTTACATTATAGTCAATCTACCGTACACTGGTAAGAATGAAAAAGATCCAGGTGATTACGTTATTCCCCGAGATGTTCGACGGTGTGTTGAACAGCTCGATGATGTGGAAGGCTCAAAAAGAAGGAGCTGCCGCGTTTTCTATGGTGAATTTGAGGGATTTTGGGATTGGCCCACGCCAGCAAGTCGATGACACTCCGTATGGTGGTGGTGACGGCATGCTCCTCAAGCCCGAGCCTCTGTTTGCGGCTGTTGAAAAGGCAAAACAAGAAGATCCTACTGCGAAAGTAGTCCTTATGACCCCACGCGGGCAGCGCTGGAAACAATCATTGGCACAAAGCTGGGCAGATGCTGAAACTGGCTACATCTTTATTTGTGGGCGCTATGAAGGGTACGATGAGCGGATTGTTTCACTCGTAGACGAACAGGTAAGTGTGGGCGATTACGTACTGACCGGGGGCGAACTCCCTGCTATGACTATTATTGATTCGATTGTGCGACTTATTCCGGGTGTGCTTGGTGGTGAAAATAGTGCCGCTATTGAAAGTTTTTCTGATGGCGAAACATTAGAATTTCCGCAATATACAAAACCGGCCGAGTTTAATGAGATGAAAGTACCAGAGGTGCTTTTGAATGGTAACCACGCTTTGATTGCCAAATGGCGCGCCGAGAATTCGATAAAGGCTGATTGACATGGATGTGAGTGCTAATTACGAAGAAAAGCAGCTTGTTATTCATGTGACACCCGAAGAGACGGCAGTGATTCATGCTGGTCGAGTTGTCGTAGACCGACATAGCGCATTGGGAGTTGCTGCTAATATTGAAATTCGTCCTCTTGTCGACATAAATCCTAATTATAGGCCACTACCTGATAGTGATATGCTCGCCATGTCCCGCCGGCATATTCTTGCAAGTGAGGCGCTTATTCTGGCAAATCATCAGATTATTATTTATGTTCCACGTGAGTCAGTAAGTCTTTCCAATGCAACCGAAGAGCTTATTACCTATCCTCGTCTTCAAGGAACTGAAAAAATTGTGCCGCCTGGAGGCATTCGGATTGAATTTAGTGGTCCAGAGTCCGTCTAGGTTCTAATAAAAAAGAAAACCCGCTGTAAAAGCGGGAGGTCTTCTGTTGTGGTGGAACATCGTAGAGCGAGTTAGTCACGACATATTGTTTTGGAGTTATGTTTGTTTTTGTAACTTTCGCTGAGAGATACTGTACTGGAGCACCGGTAAAAGCGCAAGCATAATGATAAAAATAACAACAATTTGCGCGAGCTGCTGCGGGCGACTATACTGCAAGCATGAGCTTTTTACCCCACGCCACCCCCGCACCGGTTCCTCGCACTCAAGATAGCAAACGAATCGCGCTTTTTTACGCGATTATTTTGATGGCTTTTGTGATCACTCAACTATTTACTTTTGAATCATTCTTGCAGTTGATGGTCAGCTTTGGACTTCCAGGCGGGGTGCAGCTCACGTACTTATTAACAGCTTTATTGGTTGCGTGCGAAGTCCTTGCATTACCCTTCTTGCTCCGTATGCCGCTCAGCCGAGCTTTTCGCTGGGTGAGCATGGGCGCAGGGTGGGTTGTCGCCCTGCTTTGGATAAAAGTTACGCTATGGGTGGTATTTAGCGATATTCCGGCCGAGAATATTGGTTTCCTTGGGACGATCGTAGACATTATGCCGGGTTGGTGGGCGGTATTTGTAAGTAGCGCACTTGGTATACTTGCCGCTTGGGCGAGCTGGGGTATGTGGCCAACTCAAAAGGGAAGTAAACGAAAAAAATAGTTGCTCTATCGGGGTAGCCGCAGTATGATAATAATAATTAATTCAAGGAGTAAATAATATGGAGTATATCAATAAGATCGAAGCAATCGTGGGTGGTTGGCTTAAGAACGTGCCCCACCTTCCAGCGGCTGGACAAAAATGGCTTGGCCAAAACGTTTGGTGGATTGTATTAATTGGTGCGATTGCTGCCGGTATTGGTGTACTAGGCGGCTTAGTTGCGCTCTTTACTACAATATCTCTTGTTGGTAGCCTAAGCTCAACTTACTACGTGACGCAAACTGTTACGAGCTGGGCAGTCGTGACTGCAGCAGTAAGCCTTGGCTTCCTCGTTCTTCAAGGGTTGCTCCTTGCGATCGCTGTCAAACCACTCAAAGACCTTCAAAAAAAAGGTTGGGTATTACTCTTTACGACCTTGTTGGTGCAGGCAGCTTCAGTAGTCGTTAGCGCCGTTCTTACTTTGAACGTAGCTGGATTCCTAATTGGCATCATTTTTGGTGCAGTTGGCCTTGCGATCGGTGCGTACTTTGTTTACGAAATTCGTGGTCAGTTCGCACAAGTTAGCAAGCCTGCGACTAAAGCAGCTGCGAAAAAAGCTTAGTCCTCTTCGCCTCTTGAGCGATTACCCCAGTTAGTGTACAATTTCTAAGTGCATTACTGGGGATTCGCCAAGTGGTAAGGCATCGGCTTTTGGTGCCGACATTCGGGGGTTCGAATCCCTCATCCCCAGCCAAGGCATTATCTTAAAATGACGAGAGATCGTCATTTTTTGTTTCCTGTACAATATGGGTATGTATCCACGACGCAATCTCATACTTGTTATTATTCTATCTGTCATCACTATTGGCATTCTTGCAGGGCTCTATGCATATTCCTTAACCCGTACTGCAACGAACGTGCAGGCCACGATGGGAGAATACTCAATCAGACTTGATTCGGGTCGTACGAAAGATAGTGACATTGCACCAGGCATTGTTCTGACATTTTTTGCCACTAAGACTAATGATAAAAATTTTGCCGTGAATGACGCGCGATCAGAGACCGGGCAATCTGGCGATACTATTACTGTGACGATTTTCCCTATTGTCAGCAAGGCAAAGCCGCCACTAGAGTGTGGCCCTACTGCGCTGTGTGCGCCCCCAAATTACGTTTCGATGTTTATCCCTCTCAATGAATATTTGACTAAAGATGAAGATTTTGTAAAAACATTGACTATACACGTCGATGGCGAACCTTTGGAATATAAGTTAGTGGGCGAGAATAAACTATTACGACTCTTCATGCCCAATGGTGATGAGCACCGATCGTCTATAGAAGTTAGCTATCCTTAACGCCCCCGGCTTTTACTATTTCCTCATACCGAAAATAGGCTTATACTCTAAGTAACTTACTATAAGCGGGATTATTATGAACACATCATCTCAATCAGGGTTCACAACTGCCATTCAGGAGTATGAACGATAATGAGCGACATCGACGAATATAACGAAAAGCAAACAGGTGAAACGCAGAAGATCGTGACATTTTTGCGCGGTGAGATTTTGCGGGCACTTCCTGAATCACAAGGCAAAGTGTATCATGCGCATCCAGCCTGGTTTATGAACGAAAACCCGATCGTCGGCTACGATGTGTCTGACCATGGAGTTAATATCTTGTTTTGGAGCGGCCAATCTTTTCAAACACCCGGGCTAACTGCCAAGGGAAAGTTTAAAGCAGCTGGTACGACCTATACTGCTGTTGCCGATATTGATGGTGCGCAGCTCCAAGCATGGCTTGAAGAATCAAAAACAGTTCAATGGGATTATAAAAACCTTCGCGCCAATAATGGTGTTTTAACCAAACTTTCTTAAAACAAAAGAGCCCCACGTTTTCACGCAGAACTCTTAAGCTCGATGCGGATAACGCAGGGTGGCATCCTGAAATCGGTGAATCATAGGGCGCAGAAGGTTAGCGGCTGCGTGCCTTCTTGCGTGCCTGGATAGACGTGACGGCGAGCGCGACGAGAAGCGGAACGCTCAAGGCCAGACTGATCACGCCAGGCAAGAAGCCTTGTCCGAGACTTGTGGGCTCGTGTTTCTTTGCCCCAGGAGTGTTGGAGTGCTGCGTATTGAGGTTCATGAATCTCCCTTGATTCATCGATGAGAGGTGCGTCGGCAAGTTGCCGAACTATGTACGGTATATCACAAAATTCATCTCTTATCAATTGTCCTTTTACTACGCTTTATGTACTATAGATGTATGAATACGACACCTCACCCCCAAGCTCCTCAACCAAACTCAAACGCAAGCGCTACGAGAAACTCGTGGATATTTATTATTGGTTCCGTTGTGGTGATCGGGCTTATTATATGGGGAATCGTTGCCCTGCTTGGCCTTCGAAATGGAAATGATAACGAGATTTTGAAAAATGGCGTAGCGACGGAAGGTATCTCGAGTGCGCAGGTGTATAAGGGCCCAGAAAAGACGGGGCGTCGTGCGGTGACGACTGTCTACCATGCGTACTACCGCTATACTGTTAATGATGAAAACTACAGCGTGATTGGTGAAAAAGATTATAAGTCAGCTGACAATATTCATGCCGGTATGAAGGCGACAGTTGTTTACTTGCCGGAAGACCCAGAAGAAGCGGTTGTAACGAACGAAGAGTAACTTTTAAACCCCTGTTCTTAGCATAAGCTGTATGGTAAAATGGCAGCAATAGGTACCATAAAGAACTAAGGGGTGAGCATGCCGCGAGCAAAAAAAGCGTCGAATAAGACGACACATACAGCAACTAAGGTTGTGAAACTCAAGCATCACCACGCAAAACCATACCGTAAACGACACCTTGGGCTCCTGGTTGTTTCTGTTATTGGTCTTGTCCTTATTCTTCTAGCGGGTATTGAATACCGCACTCAAATTATTAGTGGTGCTATGAGTAGCCGTAACTTTGTATCTGATCTTTTTGGTCGCCCAGCAAATTACGATCTTACTGTCCACTCAACCTACGGTTTTAATGTCACATTCGATCAGCGTAACCTCTACGCCAGTGCTATTAATGGTGAAGGAAAAATCGCAACTGGTAGCGAGCTCGCCAAAGAGGCTGCCTACAGTGTGATTCGTTTTGCTCCAAGTACGATCCCTGATACTTCGGCGCAAAGTTCACTGACGTTTAACTATCACCCGGAAATTACCTATACTGCAACAGCAGCGACATCCCTCGAAGCCGTGGCGCTAAAAGATGCTGGGCTTGATGCGAAAAACCTTACAAAAACAGCAACTAAAGATGTGATTTTGGGCAACCAAGCATTTACTTTGACGAACTGGGAAACGAAACAAGATGGAACTTTGGCAGGTGGCTTAAAGGTAACCTTCGCGCTTTACACGACAACCCTCGGCACGCATCCACTGACAATCGTGGTAAACCAAGGTTTAAGCAAAGATATGCAGACCGTCTATGACCAAGTGTTAGCATCGCTTTCGTTTGAAAAAGCAGTCAGTGTGGCGGCACCAAGCGAAGCGGTGATGACACGTATTGCTTCATCACGAACACTCCTCGACACTGTTCTTTCGAGCGGTATTGCGGCTGCAGCGACCGGCGAAGTGGCGACATCTGAAAAAGTAGCCGCAACGTATGGCCCGGCGGTAGTGAAGATCTTTAATGTGTACTGTGCTGACATGTTGGTTGATGGCAAGATCTATGCAAAAGGAATGTGTAGTGCCGGTGCTGGTTCAGGGTTCTTTATTAGCCAAGATGGCTACATAGGGACAAATGGCCACGTTGCGACAATGAATCCACAAGATATTGTGATTCAAGATGCCTTTGTGATGCTTTCTAAGGGTGACCCACGATTCCTGAACGCGCTTATTTCTTTAACTGATTTAACTCAGGCCGAACTCAATGCGACGTCACCTGCAAATAAACAGTATGCCCTGATTATCGACAAATTGTACGCAATGAGCTCATCGCGATATACAGCGACGAATTCGATACAAAACCTCCTGGTTGATCTTTCGGACGAATTGCCGAATATTGAAACATTGATTCAGAATACGAAAGACCGCGTCGCTTACGAGCCGACTCCCTCTATCAAAGCCGCGAAAGTAGTGGGCTATGATTATCGTATGGTTGATGGCGTTGATGGCTTCCGCGCTTCGGATGTTGCTTTGCTAAAGATTGATGGCTCAAACTATCCAGTTACAAAACTAGGGACAGTTGATTTAGTAAACCAAGGTTCAAACCTTTCAATCCTTGGGTTCCCGGGTGCGGCTGGTTCAAACGGTATTGCTGAATCGACGACGGCTGAAGTGACGCTGACGACGGGTAAAGTATCATCGGTAAAGAATGCACTGGGAAGTGACAAGAAGTTGATTGAAACCGATACAACGATTGGCCATGGAAACAGTGGCGGCCCAGTGCTGAATGACGAGGGCTTTGTGGTGGGTCTGGCGACCTATACTATCGATGGATCTGGTGAAGGCAATGGGGTGTTTAACTACATTCGTAACGCCCAAGATTTGAGCGATGTCGCCAAGGCTGAGAATATTACGCTTGATACAAAGAGCCTGACGCAAACAGCCTGGGAAAAGGGTCTCGATAACTTTTACACCGCTCACTATTCAAACTCATTGAAGAATTTTGAAACCGTTAAGACACTTGACCCGTATCATGCCCGGGTTCAGGAATTCATTGACGCTGCCAACAAGCGCATCGCTAATGGTGAAGATGTGAAAGATTTCCCAGTTATCCCTGTAGTTATCGGCGGAGTCATCTTACTCGCTGGAGCGATTGTCGCGGTACTCTTGATTATTCGCCACAAGAAAAAGCATGCAGCCTATACTGCCGGTGTATCACAAGGAACGGTGACGCCAACAGTTCGTGGTGATGCTGCGCAGCCAGTGACGGTGAGCGGGCCTGTTGTGACACCAGTTACTCCATTAGCACCAGCTGCGCCTTCAGAAGCACCAATCGCCGAGGTTCAAGTATCGGTAACGGCACCTACGCCGGTAGCCCCTGCGCCAGTTGTTGCTGTGCCCACAACTCCTGTGAGCATTCCTGTTTCGCAGCCTGCAGCGAGCCCAACGCCAATTGTGCCAACAAGTGTGCCGGTAAGCCCTGCGGCGCCAGCTACACCAGCTGCTCAGCCGGTAGCGCCGCCTGCGCCTACTACTCCTGAGAATCCTTGGTTTACGAACTAGCATCCTAAAGTGACCCTTCTGGGGTCACTTTGCTGGCTGCTCTGCTATACTAGCAACAACACATATGAAACGACTTGCCAATTATTCTCAATACTTTTTGCGCAGCCCTGAATTTATCAAGGAGCTGATTGGGCACTCTAACTTAAAACCGGTTGATATCGTTTACGATATTGGTGCCGGGAGTGGCGCGATTACCGCAGTCCTCGCCAACCGGGTGAAGAAAGTCTTTGCGGTTGAAGTTGAACCACGTGCTGCTGAAAAGCTGCGCGAAAATATGTATCGCTACCCGAACGTGAAGGTGGTGGAAGCTGACTTTTTGGACATGCCCATGCCGAGTGGCGCCTACAAGATTTTTGCTAATATTCCGTTTCATTTAAGCTCACCGATCTTACGTAAGATTACCGAAGCGACTAACCCACCGGTAGCCACTTATTTGATTGTTCAAAAACAATTCGGTCAAAAGTTGTTGCCTGATGCCGATCATTTTACCGGCCAACTAGGGATCTTGATTGGCCCAACTTTTGCGGCTCGTATCCGCAGACCTTTAAAGCGCACCGACTTTATGCCCGCGCCTGCCGTTGATACAGTGCTTCTGGAACTTTTAAAACGCCCCGAACCACTTATACCCTTAAAAGAAATGCCTGCCTGGCGTGAATTTGTGACCGGTTGTTTTTCTGATCCAAAAATCTTCGTCAAGACGCCACGAGAGGCTGTAGGGCTACGCGCCGACATTAAGCCTTCGCAGATGAAGCTGGCGCATTGGATCGCCTTGTACACAGCGTATACGGCTTAAGCTATGGATTTATCACGACTAACGGTATAGTAATTTCTATATGGATGGAAATTTGATACGTGAAACGGTTGGTATGTTGGCGGTGAATCCGCTCGATAGGCCGCACAATGAAGCTGCGGTCATTATGGATAAAGACGGCGAAGCAGAATATGAACTGACTCGCCACGCGACGCCAGAAGCTGGAATGAGCACTTTGCGAGCCCGCGTGAGCGGTGCATTAGGTGAACGAATTCGGATTATGGGAGAGTTGAGCGCTATTTACGGCGAGCCAATCCCTACCGAACAAGGGCGCGGCTACGAGAGCATTGGTGTCGGTAAATGGCTGATAGAATATGCAGTGCCCGAAGATGAGGCTGACACGATTGTAACCACGGAAACGCCTTCGTAATAATCTTGCAAGAAATTAAAACAGTTCCTATATACACATCAGCGATATGTCGATAGGAACTGCAGAGAGGGGGCGTCGGCTTTTGGCCCGCCCCCTCTCTTTAATTCTCTGTTTTTGCCCGGGAGTGTGCCTGGTTAGGCGGCCTGGCGGTGTTCGCAGTTGGGCTGAGCGACCAGCGGCTCGTCCCGGAGAACGTTGAACCTCAGGAACTCGCTTCGCGGGACGCAGCAGATCGGAATGCGCGGATCGTGCCGAGCGCGACGCCACGTGCCCTTGAGGTCGATCTCGATGCGGTAGCCGAGGTGTGCGTCGCCGAACGACAACCCATCCGGGTGGTACTCGTACGGAAGTTCGTAGCGCACCGACAGCTCGTGAATGTCGCGGCCGTTCCAGATCTCGCCGGTGAGGCCGGGGTGAACACGATCACGAAGTACGACGCGGTAGTGCTTGTTGCTGCACAGGCCGTGGCGGGCATCCATGAAGCTGGCCGCGTAGCCCCAGCGATCCACCGTGTCGGCCGCCGTGTCGCTGCGTTCGAGAACCAGCGTTGTGCCGCGGGTCGGCGGGTTGATCATGAGCAGCTCACCCTTGTGGGGGTG
>Ga0247806_10001739_pt1 | contig 10361 bp, 9 predicted proteins | sample UWRJL059202B1_FD_179935 | JGI IMG/M metagenome (GOLD analysis project Ga0247806, IMG submission 179935) | Plant litter microbial communities from Arlington Agricultural Research Station in Wisconsin, United States - UWRJ-L059-202B-1 | ecosystem: Environmental > Terrestrial > Plant litter >... | reverse complement strand
TTATTTGAAAGGCCGTTTAAAAGAAAATTAATTGATAATGAATCTTATTTACAATCTGTTATAAAGTATATTCATTTCAATCCTGTAAATCATGGTTTTTGTAAACATCCTATCGAGTATCCATGGACTTCCTATTTAACTTGTATTTCTGAAAAACCAACTAAATTAAAACGTGATAAAGTCATTTCTTTATTTAAAAATATAGATGATTTAAAAACATCACATGATAAAAATGAAAATTTTTATACTCTGGAAAATTATCTCAATTTATAGATGATAATTAAACACAATCTACCCCTAAAGAAAACCCGACAGGTTTTTAAAACCTGCCGGGTTTAACTCGTAAAACAAACAAAAACCAAACTTCTTTTAAATCCTAAAATAACGCAATTTTAACCGCAAAGAAAACCCGACAGGTTTTAGAAACCTGTCGGGTTTAACTCGTAAAACAAACAAAAACCAAACTTCTTTTAAATCTTAAAATAACGCAATTCTAACCGCAAAGAAAACCCGACAGGTTTTTAAAACCTGTCGGGTTTAACTCGTAAAGTAAATAAAAACCAAAACTTCTTTTAAATCCTAAAATAACGCAATTCTAACCGCAAAGAAAACCCGACAGGTTTTATAAATCTGTTGGGTTTAACACACAACAATGATCCATAAAAAAACCGGACTATTTCTAGTCCGGCTTTCTATTATAATTAAAGAAGAATTATTTTACTTCTTCGAATTCAACGTCTTCAACATTGTCACCTTGCGATTGCTCTTGTTGTGGAGCTGCTTGTTGACCTCCTTGATCACCTTGAGCATACATAGCTTCTGTAGCTGTTTTCCAAGCTGCATTGATGTTGTCAAGAGCTGTTTGAATAGCTGGAATGTCTTGAGATTGGTGAGCCATTCTCAATTCAGTTAAAGCGTACTCTACAGCAACTTTGTGGTCGTCAGCTAATTTGCTTCCTAACTCTTTCAATTGACTTTCTGTTTGGAAAATCATGCTGTCAGCTTCGTTTAATTTCTCAGCTCTTTCTTTAGCTATTTTGTCAGCGTCAGCGTTAGCTTCAGCATCTTTTTTCATTTTTTCGATTTCTTCAGCTGTTAATCCAGAAGAAGCTTCGATACGGATATCGTGAGATTTTCCAGTTCCTTTATCAGTTGCAGAAACTTTGATGATACCATTTGCATCAATATCAAAAGTAACCTCGATTTGAGGAACTCCTCTTGGTGCTGGTGGAATACCATCTAAGTGGAAACGACCGATAGTTTTGTTATCAGCAGCCATAGCTCTTTCTCCCTGTAATACGTGGATTTCAACAGATGGTTGAGAATCTGCAGCAGTAGAGAATACTTGAGATTTTTTAGTTGGAATAGTTGTGTTAGACTCGATTAATTTTGTCAATACACCACCCATAGTTTCGATACCTAAAGAAAGAGGTGTTACGTCAAGTAACAATACATCTTTTACATCTCCAGATAAAACTCCACCTTGAATAGCAGCTCCAATAGCAACAACTTCATCAGGATTAACTCCTTTAGATGCTTTTTTACCAAAGAATTTCTCCACTTCGTCAGCGATTCTTGGCATACGAGTAGAACCTCCAACAAGAATTACTTCGTCAATATCAGATGTAGATAAACCTGCATCTTTTAATGCTTTAGCAACTGGTTCCATAGAACGTTTTACTAAAGTATCAGATAATTGCTCAAATTTAGCTCTTGATAATTTTTTTACTAAGTGTTTTGGTCCAGAAGCAGTAGCAGTTACGTAAGGTAAGTTGATTTCAGTTTCAGCAGAAGATGATAATTCAATCTTAGCTTTCTCTGCAGCTTCTTTCAAACGTTGCAATGACATTGGATCTAAACGTAAATCAATTCCTTCTTCAGTTTTGAATTCGTCAGCTAACCAGTCAATAATAACCTGGTCAAAATCATCTCCACCTAAGTGAGTATCACCATTTGTAGATAATACTTCAAATACACCGTCTCCTAATTCAAGAACAGAGATATCAAAAGTACCTCCACCTAAATCGTAAACAGCAATTTTTTGATCAGTTCCTTTTTTATCTAATCCGTAAGCAAGTGCAGCAGCAGTTGGCTCGTTGATGATACGCATAACTTTAAGACCAGCAATTTCACCAGCTTCTTTTGTAGCCTGACGTTGTGCATCGTTAAAGTAAGCAGGAACAGTAATAACTGCTTCAGTTACAGTTTGACCTAAATAGTCTTCAGCAGTTTTTTTCATTTTTTGAAGTGTCATTGCTGACAATTCTTGAGCAGTGTATAAACGACCGTCAATATCCACACGTGGAGTATTGTTGTCACCTTTTACAACACTGTAAGGAACTCTTTTTGCCTCTTCCTGAGTTTCAGCAAAAGTGTGTCCCATAAAACGTTTAATAGAAGCAATCGTTTTTGTAGGATTCGTTACCGCTTGTCTTTTTGCAGGATCACCTACTTTAATTTCTCCACCTTCAACAAAAGCGATGATAGATGGCGTTGTTCTTTTTCCTTCTGCGTTAGGAATAACAACTGCTTCGTTACCTTCCATTACAGAAACACAAGAGTTCGTCGTACCTAAGTCAATTCCGATTATTTTACCCATTTTTTATATATTTAATTTTGATATACATTTTATAACTCAGGTGGCATAAGTCAATCTTTGTGCCAATATAAAAAACCAAAGTAAATTGTCAGTTTCATGTCGGCACAATAAAAATCATCTGACAACATGACATTTTCAAAACCTGACAATCATGGCATATCAGTACTTTACGTGTCATTATCAGGAGCTGATTCCTGCTGTACGCTGTATCTTTTGTTGCGAACCCCACAACAAAAGGATGCCGCTCCCATCAGGGCTAGGGCATCCAATTTCATTAGAACATCATCTTATTTTGACAGTTTAGTATCTTTCCGTACTTTCAATTAAATTCTGAAATACTTACATTAGCATTTTTCTAAATCATCCAAATGGAGAATTACAGCATCATCATATTCATACTCGCCATCGTAATAGGTCTTTCTGCCTTTGCAGATAAAGCAAAATTACCTTATCCAATTCTTTTAGTTATTGTTGGAATCGCAATTGGTTTTATTCCTTCTATGGGCGAAATCGAAATCAATCCCGAAATTATCTTTCTGATATTTCTCCCGCCGTTATTATATGATGCCTCCTTTAATATTTCACCAAAACATTTTAAAACCAACCTTAGTACCATAAGTACGTTGGCGATTCCATTGGTTTTCCTTACCACATTTTGGATTGCCGTGGTTTCTCATTACATGATTCCCGGCATGAGCTGGTCGTTATCTTTTGTACTTGGCGCCATTCTTTCTGCCACAGATGCCGTTGCGGCCCTAAGCGTAACAAAAGGTCTGGGAATACCCGATAAAACCATTACCATACTCGAAGGCGAAAGTCTTATTAACGACGCATCTGCATTGGTTGCATATCGTTTTGCCGTTGCAGCGGTAATGGGTTCTGAGTTTATAATATGGAAAGCCACACTTGATTTTATACTCTTACTAGGAGGAGGATTTTTAGTGGGTTTTGTAATGGCAAAAATTTTAGCCTTCATTCTTTCAAAAGTTCACAAAAACATTAATGTTACCATTAGTTTTATGCTTCTAATGCCCTTTGTAACGTATTTAATTGCAGAACATCTTCACGTTTCCGGAGTAATAGCTGTTGTGGTTTTAGGTTTGGGTATTTCACGTTTTAGCAATCAAATTTTCCCTCAAAACTTAAAAGACAGCTCAAAAAGCCTTTGGGACATTATTATTTTCCTTTTAAACGGACTAATCTTTATCCTTATCGGACTCAATTTCAGATATATTTTAAAAGCTATTGACAACGATATGATTTTGCCATATATTGGTTACGCATTCATTATTACCATCGTTGCATTATTAACAAGAATGGTCAGGATATTTTTTCAGAAATCAAGTCTCCAAAAAAACTTCCTAAATAATAATAAAAAAAGACGAAAAGTAAGTGAACATGCCTTACTTGATACTAAAAATAGTTTCATTATAAGCTGGTCCGGAATGCGCGGAATCGTATCTCTTGCCATAGCAATGGGTTTACCAAAATTCCTTGAAGACGGAACCCCGTTTCCGGAACGAAATTCCATCATATTTATTTCAGTAGCCGTAGTTCTTTTAACTCTGATCGGGCAAGGGCTTACACTTCCGTGGATTGTAAAAAAGCTAAATTTGGAAAAAGAAGAATAGTATTAGCTAAAAAATTAACTATATTCGTTTGATTAAAATTATTGCTTCAAACCCGAATAAATCTTTCTAATAATGGATAATACTATTGCAGTTTACGGCGCTTACGGACACACGGGAAAATTCATATTAGCTGAACTTCAGAGACAAGGGTATAACAATATTATCCTTTCCGGGAGAGATTATGAAAAGTTATCTGATTTAAAAAAGCAATATCCTGATTCACTAATTAAAGCCGCAGACATCAGTGATGCAAAATCATTAGACAAAGCATTTTCAGGAGCAAAAATCATTATAAACGGCGCTGGCCCATTCTTAGACACTGCCTTACCTATTATAGAAGCAGCTTTACGATTAGGAATTCATTATATTGATTTAAGTGCTGAACAAAGAGCAGTTTTAGATGTATTTGAACAATTTTCTGAACAAGCAAAATCTAAAGAAATTTTAGTAATTCCGGCTGTTGCATTTTACTGCGGATTAGGCGATTTACTAAGTACAGTTTTAACTAAAGACTGGGCTGAAATTGATGAAATTAATATCTACATTGGTCTGGATTCATGGCATCCTACAAAAGGAACACGATTGACAGGAGATCGAAATCATTACACAAGATTGACTTTAAAAGACAATCAATTACAAGAACTTCAACCAAGTACATCGATAAAATGGGATTTTAAAAATCCAATCGGAATTAAAGAGGTGGTTGCTTTACCACTTTCAGAAATTATTACGATTTCACGTCATTTAAATGTAAAATCTATTAATACGTTTCTAAGTCAAAATTCTTTAGACGATCTTCGAAACGGAGCTACGCCCGAACCTAAACCTACAGATGAAAAGAAAAGATCATCACAGCTTTTTTCTGTAGAAGTTATAGCTACAAAAGACAATAATAAAAGAACTATTTTGGCTCAAGGCAAGGACATCTATGCCGTTACAGCACCTTTGGTTGTAGAAACTGTAAACAGAATACTGTCTGAAAAATTAGAAAAAACCGGCGTAACAACAATCGGTGAAGCATTTAATGCGTTGGATTTTTTAAATTCATTAGACGAAGATGACATTACTATTTCAGCAATTGAAGAATCAAAATTAAAATAATTTATTATGCCCAAATCAATTTTTCTCTTCGCCTTTTTCGTTTCTGCAATGCTTTCTGCTCAAAATAATTTTACTAAAGAAATTACAAAAGTAAAAGGTGATTTAAACAAGGATGGTTTAATCGATTATGTTCATATTTTACAGGATACTTTAAGTAAAACGGCGCCCTACAAACTCGAAATTTATTTTGCGGATACCAAGGGTAAGTTCCAGAAAACAGCATCAACAATAAAAGCAATCGACGCTCAGTATCCGGAAGGAAAAAAAGGTTATCATAATGGAAATTCTTTTTATGAAATTAAAATCGTAAACGGTATTTTAAGCATTCACAACGAACTTATACGAGGAAATTTTGAACATAAATTCAGATACCAAAACGGGAATTTTGAACTGATAGGTTTCTCTCAGGTATATTCTGACGGGCAGGGAACAATGGGTACTATTGATTTTAATCTTTCAACCGGAATCAGAATAAAAACAACAGAACCTTATGGCGATGATGATTTTCCAAAAACAAATACAAAAAAGAAAATTATAATCAGACCTTTACCAAAACTTCAGGATTTTGCTCCCTTTAAAACAGAATATTACTAAGATTTAACTTTTGAAAAAAGTGCCTTTTACTATTTTATTTGTAATTTCGATTTTCATAAAATTATAAATAAAAAATGGCTTCATTTATTAAACAAATATCTTTTCGCTGGTCAGATCTTGACCCAAATTTTCACGTTAGACATAGTGCTTACTACGATTTTGGCGCCCAGCATCGTATCGAAATTCTCGAAGAATTAGGCTTAACTTTAAAAGTGATGCAAACACAAAATTTTGGACCTGTTTTATTTAGAGAAGAATGTGTTTTTAGAAAAGAATTAAAACTTTCAGACAAAATTTTTATCCATACCAAAACTTCAAAAATGAAAACCGATGCTTCACGCTGGTCTATCATTCACGAATTTAGAAAAGAAGACGATACACTGTGTGCCGTTATTACTGTCGATGGCGCATGGATAGATACCAGGCTACGTAAATTAGCTTCTCCAACGCCCGAAATTGCGATTGAAGCATTAAGCATTTTCCCAAAAAGCGATGACTTTGTCGGACTTTAAAATTGCACTCCTAAATACAAAGCCGTAACAAATCAATGTAGCGGCTTTTTTATTGAAAAAGGTATTGCTATTGCGTGTCTACCTGTGCTGCATTTAATTAAAAATAATAATGATATGACAGCAAATTATTTCTGATAACTTTAAGATTTTAAGTTTTGCTTTTAAAATGCTAACCTTTAACTTTATAGTTACAGCAAACCAAAACTATTCTGAAATGAAAAAGATACTATTTCTAATATTTATAATTCCAATACTTTGTTTTTCACAAGAAAAAATAAAAGATCTTGATATCAATTTAACCAATTACGAATATCCATTTCCGGTTCAGTTTGTAGAATTAAACAACCAGCGCCAGCTTTTAAAAATGGCTTACATGGATATTAAGCCGACTAATTACAATAACAAAAATATTGTATTACTACACGGTAAAAACTTTAACGGAGCTTACTGGGAAACCACAATAAAAGCCTTGACAAAGGAAGGTTACCGCGTAATTGTTCCGGATCAGATTGGTTTTGGAAAATCAACAAAACCGGAAAATTATCAATATACCTTTCAGCAATTTGCTCAAAACACAAAGAAATTATTAGAGCATTTAGGAATTGAAAAAACAACCGTTTTAGGGCATTCAATGGGTGGAATGTTAGCCACAAGATTTGCGTTAATGTATCCCGAAACAACTGAAAAACTTGTACTGGAAAACCCAATTGGTTTAGAAGACTGGAAATTAGTTGTTCCGTACCAAACTATAGATTCATGGTACGAAAGCGAATTCAAACAAAACTACGAAGCCATAAAAAAATATCAAATTGCAAATTATTATGACGGGAAATGGAATGCGGATTTCCAAAAATGGGCTGAGCTAAGCGCCGGATGGACAACTGCCCCAAATTACGACAGAGTGGCTTGGAACTCTGCTCTAATGTATGATATGATTTTTACTCAGCCTGTTGTATATGAATTTAAAAACATTAAAAGTCCGACTTTATTGATCATCGGAACAAGAGATAAAACAGCGGTAGGAAAACAATTTGCATCTGAAGAAGCAAAAAAAACACTGGGAAATTATGCTGAATTAGGTAAAAAGACGCAAAAGACTATTCCGAATTCAAAATTGGTTGAAGTACAAAATACAGGACACTTACCACACATTGAATCATTCGATCAATTTATAAAACCATTAATCGTATTTTTGAAACAATAATTTTATTTAGCCATAGATACACTAATATTGGTGCAATTTATGGCAAACTTTTAAACCATCTAAATCAAAATATCATGTTTACAATTGAACAAATAAAAGAAGCACATGCTAAAGTAAAAAGTGGTGCAGATTTTCCAAATTACATACAGGATCTAATTATTTTAGGCGTAAAGGGTTACGACACTTTCGTAAAAGACGGACATGTTGAATATTACGGCGTAAATAATTATATGGTTACTGCTGATGAAAAATATCCGGAAATTAAAATTGAAGCTATTGCCAATAAAGAACGTTTTATTGAATTTTTGGTAATGCACCAGGACGGACAAACTGATTATATTACTTTCTGTAATCATTCTGCACAATGCGGAATTGCAAAATGGAGAGTCGATATTTTAGAAATGACGTGTACCTATTTTGACCTATCGGAAAATGAAGTTTTGATAGAAAAAATTCCAGGTTAATCAAAAAAAAACAAAATATTCATTGTTGATATTTAATTTTAAAAAGCAAAGATGTCTGTAAAATTTTCTCCCATTATAAATCCAGAAGAATTATTACAATTAAAAGATGCATCTGAAACTATTTTAGTTGATGCACGTGCCGGAATAAATGCCGAAGAAAATTACAAAAACAAACATTTAAAAAATGCACGTTACGTTGATTTAAATCGGGATCTGGCAACTGTTGAAATAGATCCTGCAAACGGCGGAAGACATCCTTTACCCACTTTCGAAAAATTTGCTGAAGTACTTTCAAAACTTGGAATTTCACTACAGGATCATGTCATCATTTATGATGACAAAAACGGATCAAATGCCGCCGCAAGATTTTGGTGGATGCTAAAAGCTGCCGGACATGAAAAAGTTCAGGTTTTAAACGGAGGGCTTCAGTCGGCTTTAAAAATTGGTTTCCCGACAAGTGCTGAAATTGGAAATTTTCAACCAGCAGAACACTATCAAGTTTCTGAATGGAAACTAGCTATTGCTGATATCGAGGAGGTAGAGAAAGCACGAAATAACGACCAAAATATCGTAATCGATGTAAGAGATAAAAATCGGTTTGATGGTTTAACAGAACCGCTGGATTTAATTGCTGGACATATTCCTGGAGCCATAAATGTTCCTTTTAGCGAAAATTTAGATGAAAATGGATTTTACAAAGCACCAGAAATTTTAGCAAAAAAGTATTCAGAAATTATATCGAACAAAGATCCGGAAAATGTAATTGTTCATTGCGGATCGGGCGTTACAGCATGCCACACATTATTAGCAATGGACTATGCCGGAATCAAAATTCCTAAACTTTATGCAGGATCGTGGAGCGAATGGTCCAGAAACGGTCGCGAAATGTTTACACAAGAAATAAAATAAACGTGATTTAAAACTCACAAGCATTAGTCACAGACTAAATTATTTTAAAAACTATTGCTGGTCTTTTAATTTGTGTCAAAAAATAACTAAGGAAAATGCAACATTGGGATATACTTTTATCAAATCTGGTAAATAAAAAAGCATTTATAAATACGCTGATTTCAGGCGAAGCAAAAGGGGAATTAGCAGTTTTCAATAATCAGAGAGGGATTTTGTTTTCTGATATTGCAATCGAAAAATTCATCGAAAAAGAATATCAATACGATTCTGTCGAAGCTTCTCCCGAATCTCACAGACAGTTACGCACTTTTTCTTCGGGCGAACGCAAAAAAGAATTTTTAAAATACTGCATCAAACAAAAACCTGACTTCATTATTTTCGATAATCCGTTTGATCACTTAGATCAGGCTTCGCGTGTAATTCTCGCAGAATCATTAAAAGATTTGGCAAATGTTATTGCCATCATTCAAATCGTAAATCGTGTGACTGATGTACTTAATTTCGTTGAGAATAAAGCGCAGATTAAAGACAATACATTTGATTTACATCCTATTTCAAAAACCGAAAGTCATTTTAAAACTTTAAATACCGCAGCGATTCCAAAAGCTACAGAGCCGCATTCCCTCCAAGAAAGTGTATTAATAAAAATGGAGAGTGTTTCTGTAAGTTACGACGAACGCAAGATTGTAGATAACATTTCCTGGACGATCAAGCAAGGTGAATTCTGGCAGTTAATCGGTCCAAACGGTTCCGGAAAAAGCACGATTTTATCTCTGATTACAGGCGATAATCCAAAAGGATTTGGTCAGAACTTATTTTTATTCGGAAGAAAAAAAGGAAGCGGAGAAAGTGTTTGGGATATCAAAAAGCAAATTGGAATCTTTGCCACTTCCATGACCGATTTATTTCAAAAAAGCGACACTTTAGAAGAAATGATTCTTTCCGGTTTCTTTGATTCTATCGGACTTTACATTGAACCAACCACACATCAAAAACAAATTGTTTCGCAATGGCTTGATGTAATTGAAATGACAGGTTTAAGAAAAAAACGTTTCATCGATCTTTCCATTGGTCAGCAAAGAGTGGCATTAATTGTTCGCGCCGTTTTAAAACATCCGCCATTATTAATTTTAGACGAACCCGTAGAAGGTCTTGACGACGAAAATGTGGAATTGGTTATACAACTCATTAATACGATAAAGCAAGAAACAAACGTGAGTATTTTATACGTTTCTCACCGAATAGAACCGGGCCTCGCTCCTACTTCTGTATTCGAACTTATACCAACTGAAACAGGCTCAATTGGCACAATAAAATACCATTCAGAATTGAATTAATAAATAAAAT
>Ga0247806_10001738_pt1 | contig 10364 bp, 8 predicted proteins | sample UWRJL059202B1_FD_179935 | JGI IMG/M metagenome (GOLD analysis project Ga0247806, IMG submission 179935) | Plant litter microbial communities from Arlington Agricultural Research Station in Wisconsin, United States - UWRJ-L059-202B-1 | ecosystem: Environmental > Terrestrial > Plant litter >... | reverse complement strand
CTCTCGAGAACGGCCCGCCACCCGATCTGGTGATCATCGATTCGATCCAGACGCTGTGGACCGACCGCGTCGACAGCGCTCCGGGGACGGTGACGCAGGTCCGCACCTCGGCGCAGGCCCTGACCCGGTTTGCCAAGAAGAGCGGCGCGGCGGTCGTGCTGGTCGGCCACGTGACCAAGGACGGCCAGATTGCCGGGCCGCGTGTCGTCGAACACATGGTCGATGCCGTGCTCTATTTCGAGGGCGACACCAGTCATACCTTCCGCATTTTGCGCGGCGTCAAGAATCGCTATGGCGCAACCGACGAAATCGGCGTGTTTGCCATGACCGAACTCGGCCTCGAGCAGGTCGCCAACCCCTCCGCACTCTTCCTCGATCAGCGCGACGAGGGCGCAGCGGGCTCCGCGGTCTTTGCGGGCATGGAGGGGACACGGCCGATTCTCATCGAAATTCAGGCGCTGGTCGCCCCTTCCCCGCTGGGTACGCCGCGCCGGGCCGTGGTGGGCTGGGACAGCGCGCGCCTCTCGATGATTCTGGCGGTGCTGGAAACACGCTGCGGCGTGCGGATCGGGGCCAACGATATTTATCTCAACGTGGCCGGCGGCATGCGGATCACCGAGCCTGCGGCTGATCTCGCCGTCGCAGCAGCGCTCATTTCGTCGCTGACGAGTTCGCCCCTGCCTTCGGATTCGGTGTATTTCGGCGAGGTCTCGCTTGCCGGTGGCGTGCGGCCAGTGGTGCATGGCTCGCTCCGGCTGCGCGAGGCGCAAAAGCTCGGGTTCAAGGCGGTATCGACCGGGCGCATCGGCAATGCCGACCGCAACAGCGGGCTCGACGTGTCCGAATATAGCGCGCTTGCCGATCTGGTCGGGCGGATCGCGGCGAACGGCAAGCCGAAGGAAGCCAGTCGCGATGAGTGGTAATTGCGCCAAGGGTTAACGCTTTTTGCGTACATCGTGCGACAGGGCCAGCCGCGCCCTTGGCATTGCTGCGCAAAGTCGCTAAACGAAGCCCAAGACGCTGTTTGGAATATTCCTATCGGGCGATGTCCGAAGGCCTCTGAGGCAGCCGAAACGGCTACGGGAGCTTAGCGAACAAATATGCTGACAGCGTTCGACGTTGGTGTTGGTGTGCTGGTGCTGATTTCAGCAATCCTGGCGACCGCGCGCGGGCTGACCCGCGAAGTCCTGTCCCTGGCGACCTGGGCCGGCTCGGCGGCGATTGCCATCTACATGTGGCAGTATCACCCCGAAATCGCCCGGCAATACATTGCCGAGGACATCGTTGCCGATATTGCCACGGTGGTCGTGACCTTCATCGTCGCGCTGATCGTGTTGCATCTGCTGACCATGCGGATTGCCGATTTCGTCGTCGACAGCCGCGTCGGACCGATCGACCGGACCCTGGGGTTTGTCTTTGGCGTGCTGCGCGGCGTTCTTATTGCCATTGTCATCACGATTTTCGGCACTTGGCTACTGCCCAACAATCTGCCGCCGTGGGCTGCCAATTCCCAGTCGCTGCCGCATCTGCAGACCATGGGTAACCAGCTGATTTCCATGCTCCCCGAAGGACTGGAACAGCAGGTCACCGAAATTCTCAAGGGTGGCACGGGCATTGCCGACGATCCGGATGCGCCGGTCGCGCCGATCGATGAAGGCACCGACGCAACCGAGAACGGCACGACCCCCGCGCCAGTGACGGCGCCCGCTCCGGTCACCACGACCTTGCCAGCGCCGGTCTGAAATTATCGCCGGGCGCGACACGCGCCCGTCACAAACCTGACCCTCTGGACGTCAGAGTGGTCGGGAACCCCATTTTGGGTTATGAAGGGGAGCAATCCCGTTTTTAGCCTCTGTCGCGCCGCTTCATGCGGTCGCGACCGCATTGGCAAGGAGAGCCCGGTGAACCATCCGAGCGATAAACCTTTTGATGATCTCGACGGCGACACGCTGCATGAAGAATGCGGCGTGTTTGGCATTTTAGGGCATGGCGACGCCTCGACGCTGACAGCGCTGGGCCTGCATGCGCTGCAGCATCGTGGCCAGGAAGCTGCCGGTATCGTCAGCTTCGACGGGCGCCAGTTTCATACCGAAAAGCGCATGGGGCTGGTTGGCGACCACTACACCGACCCGGCACTGCTGGCCAAGCTTCCCGGCTCTATCGCCATCGGCCACACCCGCTATTCGACCACCGGCGAAGTGGCCTTGCGCAATGTGCAGCCGCTGTTCGCCGAACTCGAAGTGGGCGGCATTGCCGTGGCGCATAACGGCAATTTCACCAATGGCCTGACGCTGCGTCGGCAGATCATCGCGACTGGCGCGATATGCCAATCGACTTCGGATACCGAAGTGGTGCTGCATCTGGTGGCGCGCTCGCGCCACGCTTCCACTACCGATCGCTTCATCGACGCCATCCGGCAGATGGAAGGTGGCTACGCCATGCTCGCCATGACCCGGACCAAGCTGATCGCGGCGCGCGACCCGATCGGGATTCGGCCCCTGGTCATGGGTGAGCTCGACGGCAAGCCGATCTTCTGCTCGGAAACCTGTGCGCTCGATATCATCGGCGCCAAATATATCCGCGACGTCGAGAACGGCGAAGTCATCGTCTGCGAACTGCAGCCCGATGGCTCGATTTCAATCGAGGCGCGCAAGCCCGCCCGTCCCGCGCCGGAACGGCCCTGCCTGTTCGAATATGTCTACTTCGCCCGCCCCGATTCGGTGGTTGCCGGGCGTAGCGTCTATGGCGCCCGCAAGCGCATGGGCATCAATCTCGCCAAGGAGGCACCGGTCGAGGCCGATGTCGTGGTGCCGGTCCCCGATGGCGGCACGCCGGCGGCGATCGGTTACGCGCAGGCAAGCGGCATTCCGTTCGAGCTCGGCATCATCCGCAATCATTATGTCGGCCGCACCTTCATCGAGCCGACCCAGTCGATTCGCGCTTTTGGCGTCAAGCTCAAGCACTCGGCCAACCGGCACGAAATCGCCGGCAAGCGCGTCGTGCTGATCGATGATTCCATCGTGCGGGGCACCACATCGCTCAAGATCGTGCAGATGATCCGCGAAGCAGGCGCGCTCGAGGTGCATATCCGGGTCGCCAGCCCGATGATCTATTATTCGGACTATTACGGCATCGACACGCCGGATCCGGAAAAGCTGCTGGCCAACCAGCACCGGGACCTGGCCTCGATGTGCAAATTCATCGGCGCCGATTCGCTTGCCTTCCTGTCGATCGACGGGTTGTATGACGCCGTAGGCGGAGAGCCGCGCAACAATGCAGCGCCGCAGTTCACCGATCATTATTTTACCGGCGACTACCCCACGCTGTTGACCGACCTGGACGGGCGGGTCAAGAACGAGGCCAAGATTTCTCTGCTCAAGGAAGCCGGTTAATGGCCCAAGCAAAAGCCGACCTCGCTGGCAAGGTGATCCTCGTGACCGGCGCCTCGCGCGGCATCGGATATCAGGCAGCGCTGGAAGCGGCGCGGCGTGGCGCCCATGTGGTCGCCGTTGCACGCACTGTCGGCGGCCTCGAAGAGCTTGACGATGAAATCCAGGACCTCGGCTCATCGGCGACGCTGGTGCCGCTCGACTTGCGCGATGGCGATGCGATCGATCGGCTCGGCGCGGCGATCTTCGAGCGCTGGGGCGCGCTGGACGGGTTGATTGCCAATGCTGGACAGTTGGGTGTGCTCAGCCCCCTACCCCATGTGAAGCCGGAAGACTTCGAAAAGGTCATGACGGTCAACGTGACGGCGAACTATCGCCTGCTGCGCTCGACAGACTTGCTGCTGCGCCAGGCCGACGCTGGACGGGTCGTCTTCGTATCTTCGTCCTCCGCCAAGTCGGCGCGGCCGTTCTGGGGCCTCTATGCCGCCAGCAAGGCCGCCGTGGACGCTATGGCCAAGTCCTATGCCGGCGAGGTTGCGCAGTCCAAGGTCAAGGTGAACGTGTTTTATCCCGGCGCCGTGCGCACCGCGATGCGCGCCAAGGCAATGCCCGGCGAAAATCCGGATACGCTGCCGACCCCGGCCGACATTGCGCCCAAACTGGTCGATCTAATCAGCCCGGCGCTCGACGAGACCGGCAAGCTGTTCGACATGACGACAGGCGCATTTTCCGAAATCTGAGGGGCGGCGAATGTTTACCTTGCGCCAGGCGCGGCCAGACGATCTCCAGGCGCTTTACAATATTTGCCTCGTGACAGGCGCATCCGGGCAGGACGCGTCCGGCTTGCACAACGATCCCCAATTGATCGGGCACATCTATGTGGCGCCCTATGTCGTGATAGAGCCAGAGCACGCCCTGGTTGCCGAGGATGACAGTGGCGTTGCCGGATACCTTGTCGGCACCCATGACACCGACCGTTTCGCGCAGGCGCTGGAGCAAGACTGGTGGCCGGCCTTGCGCGACATATATCGCGATCCCGCGCTGAACCTGACGCCCGCCGACCGCAAGCGCGTGGCAGCGATCATGGTGCCCGATGCCGACCCGCCCGCTTTGGTGGCGCGCTATCCGGCACACATCCACATGAATCTGCTGCCGAGGCTACGTGGCCAGGGCGTTGGCCGGGCGCTGACAGAGCGCTGGGTGGCCGGAGCCAAGGCTGCCAAGGTCAAGGGCATCCACCTCGGCGCCGGCGCCAGCAATACCGGCGGCCGGGCCTTTTGGGAAAAGGTGGGCTTCACGCCGCTTGAGGCCAATGAGCGCAGCGCCTGGTTCGGAATGGCGCTGGACTGATCCAGGCCTAGTCCAGCTTGCTCATCATAATCTTGTCGATGCGGCGTCCATCGAGATCGACGACCTCGAACTTCCAGCCATTGTACTCGAAGGTCTCGCCGACCTTGGGCAGGCGATTGATGATGGACAGCACGTAGCCGGCGACCGTTTCGTATTTCGCATCGCGCGGCACAACGATCTTGAGTTTTTCGCTGAACTCGTCGACGGGCATCCAGCCGGCAACCAGAAACGAGCCGTCCTCGCGCTTGACGATGGCAGGATCGTCGCCGGTTTCTTCCTGGAACACGCCGGTGATGACTTCCAGAATATCGCCGGACGTGACAATGCCTTCGAAGTGGCCATATTCGTCGACCACCAGAGCCATGTGGACGGTGGAATTGCGGATCGCGCGCACCACGTCCAGCGCGTCGGCATGGTCCATTACGACCGGAACCTGCTGCACGAATTTGCGGATATCGAGCGGCTGGCCATTGGCGAAGACGCCGATGATGTCCTTGATGGCCACCACGCCGATGATCGAATCGGCGTCGCCGTCCTGCACCAGCAAGCGCGAGCGATGGGTATCGAGAATGGTCCGGCGGATTTCGGCGCCGTCGTCGGCGAGGTCGACCACATCGACATCGAGCCGCGGCGTCATCAGACCACGGGCCGAACGGTCGGCAAGACGCATGACGCCAGAGATCATCGAATGTTCGTCGCGTTCAAAGACGCCAGCGGAGGTGGCTTCCTCGATGATGGTCTTGACCTCTTCTTCGGTCACTTTCTCTTCGGATTCACCGGACTGGCCGAGCAGGCGCAGCACCAGCTTGCCGGATACATCTAGCACAAAGACGATGGGCGAGCCGATTGCCGCGATCAGCTTCATGGCAGGAGCCACGCGGGCGGCAACGCCTTCGGCATCGCGCAGGGCGATCTGCTTGGGCACCAGCTCGCCCAGAATCAGCGAGACATAGGTGATCAGCACGACGACGACGCCAACGCCGAGGACGTCGGCGATATTGCTCGCGACGCCAATGGAATCGAGCCAGTTGGTCAGGCGCAGGCCCAGGGTCGCGCCGGAGAACGCGCCGGACAGAATTCCGACGAGCGTGATGCCGATTTGAACGGATGAGAGGAACTTGCCGGGGTCTTCGGCCAGCTTGATGGCAACGGCGGCGCCGTGATTGCCCTGCTCAGCCATGTTGCGCAAGCGGGCCGGGCGGGCGGAAACGACCGCCAATTCGGACATAGACAGGAGGCCGTTGACGATGGTCAGAACGACAACGATCAGAATTTCAACAAACAAGGTAAGATCTTCAAGATGCGGCCCCGCACTCAGCATCGGGTCGCTTAGACATCGACAATGTTAAGGCATAGCGAAGCGTTGCGCCATGGGTGTGCAGATTATCTCGGGGGGCGCCGCGATGGCGCACCACTCTAACATCAGCCGAGACGACGCTTGGTCTTGTCGTTATAGGGGTTTTCGCTGCCGCCGCGGACCCACAGGCGAATCGGCGCACCCTTGATGTCGAAGGCTTCACGCAGGCCATTGACCAGATAGCGCTGGTAGGCCATCGGGAGCACTTCCGGACGCGAGGCAAACAGGATGAAGCTTGGCGGCCTGGTCTTGGCTTGTGTCATGTAGCGCAGCTTGAGCCGGCGGCCCGATACGGCGGGTGGTGGATGGCTCTCGACCATGCCAGTGAGCCAGCGATTGAGCCGCGCGGTGGAGACGTGCGAATTCCAGCTGCGCTCGATCTTGAAGATGGCTTCCATCAGCTTGTCGATGTTCTTGCCGGTGAGGCCCGATAGGGTCACCAGCGGCACGCCACGCAACTGCGGCAGCAGTCGCTCGCATTCCTCGCGTAGCTCGGCCAGGGCCTTGTTCTTGTCCTCGATCAAATCCCATTTGTTGAGGGCGATAACGAGGGCCCGGCCTTCGCGCTCGACCAGATCGGCGAGGGCCAGATCCTGCTTTTCGAACGGGATGGTGGCGTCGAGCATCAGCACGACGACTTCGGCGTATTGGATAGATCGCAGGCTGTCGCCGACAGCGAGCTTCTCGAGCTTTTCGATGACACGCGAGCGGCGGCGAATACCGGCGGTGTCGACGAGGTTGATGACCCGGCCTTCCCATTCCCACGGCACCAGAATCGAATCGCGGGTAATACCGGCTTCGGGACCGACCAGCACGCGGTCCTCGCCCACCATGCGGTTGATCAGCGTGGACTTTCCGGCGTTGGGACGGCCAACGATGGCGACATTGAGATAGCGGTTGGGGTTCCAGCGAAGTGTCGCCTCATCGCCTTCGCCTTCGAGCATGTCCTCGGTGATGTCGACATCGACTGCAGGCATTTCGTCGAGATCGGCAACGACGGCATTTTCATTTTCTAAAGCGGCCTTGTCGATGGCAGCCGAGACGATGGAATAGAGCTCGGCAAGGCCCAGGCCATGTTCGGCCGATAGGGCGATAGCTTCGCCGAAACCGAGCTTGAAGGCTTCGACGAGCCCGGCTTCGGCGGCACCGCTTTCGGCCTTGTTGCCGACCAGATGCACGGTCTTGCCGGCCTTGCGAAGCACCTGGGCGAAACGCTGGTCGAGTGGAACGACGCCGGCCCGGGCATCGATCATGAAAAGGATGACGTCGGCTTCCTTGATGGCCATTTCGGTCTGCTGGCGCATGCGGTCTTCAAGGCTGCCGTCGGTGACGTCTTCGTAGCCAGCGGTATCGAGGATGCGGAAGGTCAGATCGGCAATGCGACCTTCGGCTTCGCGGCGATCGCGGGTCACGCCGGGGGTGTCGTCGACCAAGGCGATCTTGCGACCGACCAGGCGATTGAACAGGGTCGACTTGCCGACATTGGGACGACCGACAATGGCTACGGTGACGGTCATGCGTTTGGTATCTTCCGGTCAGGCAAAGGCTGGCGGCTGCTTATGGAGCAGCCGGTGCAGTTGGGGGTGTGGTTGCGGCGGGCGCAGTTGGCGTCGCTGCAGGCGGTGCATCGGCGGCGGGCGCCGACGTCTCGTCAGTGAGAAGGTTGTCGATGGCGGTCGCCGCGCCTTCGGCCGTATCGTCGGTGGCTGGGGGCGGTGCGCCTTCGGACAGCAGCTGAGCAAGGTAGTAACCCATGCGGTTGCGTGTGTTGCTCTGGACTGCGGGGTCATTCACCACGGCTTCAAAGCTTGCCTGCGCAGCGGCCAAGTCACCGGCCTTGTATTGGGCCAGGCCAATGGCCTCGCGGGCAGCGTTGCGCAGCGGATTGCCGTCAACGGCAATGGTCTCGACGCGCGATTGCACATCGGCGAGGGTGCCACCATCGACCATGAGCGTTCCGCCCAGAACGAAAGCAAGTTCGCGCAGCCGCACATCGGTCTGGTTATTGGCCAGGGCATCATAGGCGGCGACGGCTTCAGCGGTCTGGCCTTCCTTGGCGAGAACGCCCGCCTTGCGGAATTCGGCAAGCACCGGATAGCTGCCAGAACCGTCGGCGATCATCTTGTCCAGCTGGGCTGTCGCGCCAGCCAGATCGCCACCGTCGACCAGATCGAACGCCGCATAGAGCTCGTCCGAGGACGAAGCGGCGCTGTTGGAATGGTACCAGGACCAGCCTTCATTGACCGCCACGGCGAGCACGACGAGGACGGCAGCGCCGATGACGAAGGGCGCAAAGCGACGCCAGAAAGCGCGCATGCGATCGCCGCGCAGCTCTTCGTCGACTTCGCGAAAGATATTATCCTGAGACATGGGTGCCTGACGTCGGTAACAATTGGCGCACGTTTAGCACGCGTGGTGCGGAATGCAAATCTAAGCCAGCATTGCCAAATGGCACTTTGCGAAAACTGCTGCCAGCGCGCTTATAATGGCGGATACGGCACCTGGGGGGACAAGTTTATGAGTATCGAAATCTATCTGCATCCGCTGTCGTCATACTGCCAGAAGGTGAAGACGGCGCTTTACGAGAACGACACGCCGTTTGAGACCAAGATGCTTGACGGTAGCGAGCCGGCGGCCAGCGAATTTGCCGCCCTGTGGCCGGTTGGACGCTTTCCGATTTTGACCGATGGCGGGCGGATGGTGGCCGAGGCCTCGATCATCATCGAATATCTGGATGTGCATTATCCGGGTCGGACGCGGTTTATTCCGAGCCATCCCGACGTCGCGCTGGAAATGCGCCTGATGGATCGGTTTTTCGACAATTACATCAACACGCCGCAGCAACGGCTGGTTGACGTAACGCTGGGACGGGACACCACCGAAGAAGCCCCGTTGCGAGAGAAGATGGAGCTCGCCTATGCCGTGCAGGACAAGCGGCTGGATGGGCGCGTTTGGGCCGCTGGAGAGGACTTCAGCCTCGCCGATTGTGGTGCGGCACCGACGCTGCTCTATGCGGATTGGACCCATGCCATCCCCAAGCAGTTCCGCAACATCTGGGCATATCGGGACCGTCTGCTGGCCCGGCCGAGCTATGCCCGGGCGCTAAATGAAGCGCAGCCCTACCGGCATATGTTCCCGCTAGGGGCGCCGGTGGGCCGCGACTAGATCATTCCCACTCGATGGTGCCGGGGGGTTTGCTGGTGACATCGTAGACGACGCGGTTGATGCCGCGGACTTCGTTGATGATGCGGGTGGCGGTGCGGCCGAGGAAGTTCATGTCGAACTGGTAGAAATCGGCAGTCATGCCATCGACGGAGGTGACGGCGCGCAGAGCGCAGACGAATTCGTAGGTGCGGCCATCGCCCATGACGCCGACGGTCTGGACCGGGAGCAGGACAGCGAAGGCCTGCCAGATCTTGTCGTATTGGCCGGACTTGCGGATTTCATCGAGGTAGATGGCGTCGGCCTGGCGCAGAATGTCGAGTTTTTCGGGCGTGATGCCACCGGGGCAGCGAATGGCGAGGCCCGGGCCGGGGAATGGATGGCGGCCGATGAAGCTTTCGGGCAGGCCGAGTTCGCGACCGAGGACACGAACCTCGTCCTTGAACAGCTCGCGCAGCGGCTCGACCAGCTTCATGTTCATGCGTTCGGGCAGACCGCCGACATTATGGTGCGACTTGATGGTGACGGAGGGGCCGCCGGTGAACGACACCGATTCGATGACGTCAGGATACAGCGTGCCCTGGGCCAGGAATTCTGCGCCGCCGAGCTTTTTGGCTTCTTCCTCGAAGGTTTCGATGAAGAGGCGACCGATGATCTTGCGCTTGGTTTCGGGGTCGGACTGGCCCTCGAGTTCGCGCAGGAAGACTTTTGAGACGTCCACGTGGACCAGCGGGATATTGTACTGATCGCGGAACATGGTGACGACCTGTTCGCTCTCGTTGAGGCGCATCAGGCCGTGGTCGACGTAAATGCAGGTGAGCTGGTCACCGATGGCTTCGTGGATCAGCACGGCCGCGACCGAGGAATCGACGCCACCGGAGAGGCCGCAGATGACCTTGCCGGTGCCGACCTGGGCGCGGATTTTTTCGATCATCTTGTGGCGGTAGGCCGACATGGTCCAGTTGGAGGCGATGCCGCAGATATTGTGCACGAAATTGGCGTAGAGCTTGCCGCCGTCGGGGGTGTGGACCACTTCGGGGTGGAACTGCACGGCCCAGATGCGGCGGGCTTCGTTGGCGATCATGGCGAAGGGGGCGTTGGCCGAG
>Ga0247806_10001737_pt1 | contig 10367 bp, 11 predicted proteins | sample UWRJL059202B1_FD_179935 | JGI IMG/M metagenome (GOLD analysis project Ga0247806, IMG submission 179935) | Plant litter microbial communities from Arlington Agricultural Research Station in Wisconsin, United States - UWRJ-L059-202B-1 | ecosystem: Environmental > Terrestrial > Plant litter >... | reverse complement strand
CCGCATGAACGCGGTGATCGAGGCCAGCGGCCTCACCAAGAGATTCGGCGACGTCGTCGCCGTCGACGACGCCACGTTCCGCGTCGAGGAGAACCAGATCTCCGGACTGCTCGGCCGCAACGGCGCGGGCAAGACCACCATGATGCAGCTGCTCACCGGGCAGGACTTCCGCACCTCGGGCGAGGTGCGCGTGTTCGGAGAGAACCCCGTCGAGAACTCCCGGGTGCTGTCGAACGTCTGCTTCGTCAAGGAGAGCCAGCGGTACCCGGAGGACTTCAGGCCCACGCACGTGTTCCGCAGCGCCGCCTGGTTCTTCCCGCACTGGGATGCCGCGTTCGCCGAGCGGCTCATCGCAGACTTCCGGCTGCCGCTCAACCGGCGCATCAAGAAGCTGTCGCGCGGGCAGGTCTCCGCGATCGGAGTGATCGTGGGCCTCGCCTCGCACGCACCGCTGACCTTCTTCGACGAGCCGTACCTCGGACTCGACGCGGTAGCCCGGCAGACGTTCTACGACCGGCTGCTCGAGGACTACGCGGAGAACCCGCGCACGGTGGTTCTCTCCACCCATCTCATCGACGAGGTGAGCAACCTGCTCGAGCACGTGCTCGTGATCGACGAGGGGAAGATCATCGTCGACTCGTCGGCCGAGGAGCTTCGCGGATCGGCGACCACCGTCGCCGGGTCGCGCTCCGCCGTCGACGCGTTCATCGGCGCCCGCGAGGTGCTCCACCGCGACGACCTCGGAGGGCTCGCCTCCGTGACAGTCGGGCGCCTCTCCCCCGCGGAGCGCCTCGCCGCCGGTCAGGCCGGCCTCGAACTGGCGCCGGTGTCACTGCAACAGCTCATCGTGCGCATGACGACGAGCGACGAAACGCAATCGGAACGGAGAAGGATCGCATGACCACCATCACGCTGAGCGAATCGGCATCCACAACGCACCGCCCCGCGGCGAACCGCATCCTCGCGGTCTTCCGGCTGCACTTCGTGAACCCGCACACGGTCGTGATCATCCCCTGGCTGATCATGCTGTTCATCTTCCTGGTGAACTACGCCATCTGGTGGCTCATCGACGCGAACGTGCAAGACGCGGCCGACCGCTCCGACGCCCAGCAGGGCCTGGGCTGGAGCGGCGCCTCGTTCTACATCTTCGTGTACCTGATGGTGGTGGCGATCCAGGCGATCAACTTCACCTTCCCCTTCGCGCAGGGCTACGGCGTGACCAGACGCGACTTCTACCTGGGCACCTCGCTCGCCTTCGTGGCGCTCGCGGCCGGGTACGCCGTCGCGCTCACCGTCCTGTCGTACATCGAGGAGGCCACCGACGGCTGGGGGCTGGGCGGCCAGATGTTCACCGCCGTCTACTTCGGCACGGGCGAGTGGTACACGAGGCTGGCGACGTTCTTCCTGATCCTGGCGTTCTTCTTCTTCGTCGGAGCCGCGATCGCCGCCGTCTACGTGCGCTGGCGCACCAACGGGATGCTGATCTTCTTCGGCCTGCTCACGGTGCTGCTCGTGGGGCTCGCGGCGCTCGCCACCTTCACGCAGAGCTGGCCGGCGGTCGGCGAATGGCTGGTCGAGAACGGGGCCAACGGCGTGATCCTGTGGAGCCTCGTGCCCACCGTCCTCGCCGCCGTCACCGGTTACTTCGTGTTACGCAGGGCGACGCCGCGCGACTGACGGCCGCCCGGCCGCGTATCGATAGGGCAACGGATGCCCCGTTCCGAAGGCAAAGGAACGGGGCATCCGTTTCGTACTGTTAGGTTTTTCCCTATGGAAAGGGCACCAATGAGCTCATCGAAATCACTGGCGGCTCTACCACTGGTCATCGTGGCGCTACTGGTCCTCGCGGGATGCAGTGCGGAGAAGCCGTCCGAGCTCACCACCCCGGACGCACCGCCGCCCGTGCCCACGGCGTCCACGACGCCCACCCCCGAGCCCCTCTCGTTCACGGCTCCGACCGAGTGCTCCACCATCGTGCCGCAGTCGCGGCTCGCCGAGTTCGAGACCGAGGGTCTGGTGCTGCTCGGCGGACCCGGCGGCAAGTACCCCGACTACCTGCAGGACGCCACCCCCGAGGAGCAGGCGGGCGGCATCAGCTGCATCTGGGGCTTCGCCGACAGCGAGGTGAGCAGCGTCACGATCTCCGTCGCACCGCTCTCCGGCGCCACCCGGCCCGACATCGTGGAGAGCTTCGCCGCGCAGGGCCTGAACGAGGCCACCACGGCCGACGGCACGGCGTTCACCCTGCAGGGCGACCGCACCCTCGACCCCGCGATCATCAACGTGCTGCGCGGCGACAGCTGGATCTCGGTGATCATGACGATCGGCGGAACCGAGTCGTACCGCGAGGCCGAGCTCATCTCCACCGAGGTCTACGCCTCGGTCTACAAGTAGACGCCCGGCGCTACTTCAGGCTCTTCTGCATCATGTAGGTGCCGAGCCAACGGCCGAACTTGAAGCCGACCTTGCCCATGTGGCCGATGTCCTTGAAGCCGTAGTCCTTGTGGATCTTGATCGATCCCTCTGCGCCCTTGTCGGCGATGACGGCGATGATCTCCTTGATGCCGGCGGCCTTCGACCGCGTGATCAGCTCGCCGAGAAGCACCTTGCCGAGGCCCTTGCCGGTCGAGGCGGGGCCGAGGTAGATCGAGTTCTCGACGGTGAACCGGTAGGCCGCCTTCTCCTTCCACGGGTAGACGTAGGCGTAGCCGAGGATCTGCCCGCTCGGGCTCACCGCCACGATATACGGGAAGCCGAGCTTCTGCACCGAGGCGAACTTGCGGCGCAGCGCCGCGATCGTCATCGGCTTCTCGTCGAACGTCACCGTCGAGTTGAGGACGTAGTGGTTGTAGATCTCGCGGATGTGCGGCAGGTCCTGCTCGACGGCGTCGCGGATCGAGTATTCGAACACCGGCGTGGGCTCCGGCGCCTTCTTCAGGTGCGGCGGCAGAACGCGTCGCGGCTGGTATTCCTCTTCGAGCATCGGGGCGCCCTCCATCCGAGTCCAGCCTAAACGCCGATCAGGTCACGTCCTTTCTCCACGTGGTGACGTAGCCGAGGATCGCGGCGACGGCGGCGATGGCGGCGAGCACGAGACCGCCCTGCCACCACTCGAGGGCGACCGTCTCGCTCGTCATCATCCCGAGCGACGTGAATACGCTCCAGCCGACGAGGGCGTCGCTCGCCGACCCCGGCAGGAACTGTCCGACCTGCGCGGTCCACTCCCAGATGAACGACACCGAGCGGAGGATCGGCTCGAGGAACTGGGTGAACGCGAGCACGATCACGAGCACGGCCACCTGGTTGGGCACGAGGGTGCCGAGCGCCACCCCGATGGCCGCCCAGAGCGCCATGGCCAGGATGACGCGCACGACGAGGATCCACGTGTTGCCGTCGTCGAGCCGGGCGTCCTGGCCGACCAGCGAGAGGATCAGGGCGCCGGGTCCGATCGACGAGATCAGCGCGATGACGCCGTAGAGCGCGCCGACGAGCGCCATGGCGATGAGCTTCGCACCGAGCACCTGGCCGCGCCGCGGGTTCGCGAGGAAAGTCGGTGTGAGCGTCTGGTGCCTGAACTCCGACGTCGCCGAGAGCGCGCCGAGCAGCACGGGGAAGACGTAGCCGATCGCCGAGGCGGAGCTGTAGATGATGAGGTGGATCTCCGACATGTCGAGCACCGGCGCCGTCGGGTCGGCCGACGTGTCGAGGCTGCCGAACACCCCGGCGAGGATGCCGGCGACCGAGCCGACGTAGACGAACATCACGAGGGCGAGGATCCACCACAGCCGGGTGCTGAAGATCTTGTCGAGTTCGGCCCGTGTGGCCCTGACGAGGTTCACGACTGCGCTCCTTCGACCGGCGGGGCGGCGTGCGCGCCGACTCGGGGTGGCGGCTCGTCGCTCGTGAGTTCGAGGAATGCCGCTTCGAGTCCGGCCTGCTGGGCGGCGAGCAGGCTCAGCGGAACGCCCGCCCGCTGGGCGATCGCGCCGATCTCGGCGGCCGGGATGTCTTTGACGATGAGCCCGGCGTCTGTGGGGTCGACGCGCGCTCCGGCCGCGAGCAGGGCGCTGAGCAGCGCCGCCCGGTCGGGCGCGTCGACGGCCACCTTCGCCGACATCTCGAGCCCGGCGAGGGTCCCGTCGTAGACGAGGCGGCCGCGGGAGATGATGACGGCGCGGTCGACGCTCTGCTGCACCTCGCTGAGCAGGTGCGAGGAGACGAGCACCGTGCGACCCTCGGCCGCGAGCTCGCGCAGGAAGCCGCGGATCCAGCGGATTCCCTCGGGGTCGAGGCCATTGATCGGCTCGTCGAGAACGAGCACCCGCGGGTCGCCGAGCAGGGCGAAGGCGAGGCCGAGCCGCTGCCGCATCCCCAGCGAGTAGCCGCCGACGCGCCGGTCGGCGTGTTCGGCGAGCCCGACCTGGGTGAGCACCCGGTCGACGCGGCCCGCGTCGATCGCCGCGGCGGTGGCGTAGATGCGGAGGTGGGCGCGGGCGGTGCGCCCGGGGTGGAAGCTCGACGCCTCGAGCGCGGTCCCCACCATCGCGAGCGGCTGCTCCAGGTCGTGATAGCCGACCCCGCCGAACGTCGCCGACCCCGAGCTGGGTCTGACCAGACCGAGCAGCATGCGCAGGGTCGTCGTCTTTCCCGCGCCGTTCGGCCCGAGGAAACCGGTGACCTGCCCGGGCTCGACGGTGAACGTGAGGTCGGAGACGGCCTGCACCGGCCCGAAGGCCTTCGAGAGTTGCGAGACGTCGATGGTCGTTGCTGCTGCCATAGTGCAGAAACTACAGGACACGAGCGAGTCTCAGAAGGGACTAGTCGAGATTCCAGTCGATCGGATGCGCCCCCTGCGCCTCGAGGGCGGCATTGGCGCGGCTGAACGGTCTCGACCCGAAGAAGCCGCGGGAGGCCGAGAGCGGGCTCGGGTGCGCGGATGCGATCACCGGGGTCTCGCCGAGCAGCGGCTCGAGCGACTGGGCGTCGCGGCCCCAGAGGATCGCGACGAGCGGCTGATCCCTGGCGACCAGGGTGCGGATCGCCAGGTCGGTGACCTCTTCCCAGCCTCGGCCGCGATGCGAGCCCGCGGCCCCCGGCCGCACGGTGAGAACGCGGTTGAGCAGCATGACCCCGTTGTCGGCCCACGCCGACAGGTCCCCGTGCTCGGGGATGTCGATGCCGAGATCGTCGCGCAGCTCGCGGAAGATGTTGGCGAGGCTGCGCGGCAGCGGGCGCACGCGGCGGTCGACGGCGAACGAGAGGCCGATCGGATGCCCCGGCGTCGGGTACGGGTCCTGCCCGACGATCAGCACCCTGACGTCGGCCAGCGGGCGGGCGAAGGCCCGCAGAACGTTCTCTCGGGCGGGGAGGAAGCCGTCGCCGTGGGCCTCCTCGCCGCCGAGGAACGCCTCGAGCTCGGCAGCCCGAGCCTTCAGCGGCTCGAGGGCGGCTGCCCAGCCGGAGTCGATCGTGCCGAGGGTCATGCCCCGAGGGTGCTGACCAGAACCCCGTCGTCGTGCTGGTTGACCTGCCAGACGCTGCCCGTCCCGACGACCCGCAGCGAGTCGTCGCCCACGATCAGCACGGTGAACTCGTCGATCGCGATGCCGCCGTCGACCAGGCCGGCCTCGGTCGCCGCGACGAGCCGCGTGAGGGTGCCCCACTGGGCGGCGTGCACGTCGATCGCCAGGTCGACGAGGCCGAGCCCCTGAGCGACGGTGACGTCTTCGAGGTCTTCGCTCGCGGACTCCGCGCAGACGGGGATCTCGCCGATCATCCACCCGCCGATGAGCGCGGTGTCGGCGGCGATCGCGGCCCCGGCGGAGAATCCGAGGTAGGGCAGTCCGTCGGCGACGAGCATCCGGATCTCCTCGACGATCGGCGCGACGCCGTCGAGGTACGCGGGAGTGAGCCCGCCCCCGATCAACAGCCCGTCGATGTCGGTGAGCACCGCCGAGGTGAACAGCTCGCCCTCGGCGACGGAGGTCACGACCGGTTCGACGAGTGCGACGCGCAGCAGTTGCTCGCGGTACTGCGCGGCGCGGTCGGGGGCGTCCCCGTCGCTGACGAGGAGGACGGCGACGCGCGGGAGGGCACGCCCGCTGGCGGACGCGCGCACCGCGACCTCGGCGAGGAAGTCGACGTAGACCTCGCCGTCGTAGTCGTCTGCCCAGCCGCCGCCGACGAGATGGATGCTCACGCGTCTGCTCCCCGGGTCGGCACGAATCCGTCGACCTCGACGACCGGGAGAACCGACCAGGGGAAGTTGATCCAGCGGTCGGTGTTCTTCCACGTGTAGTCGGGAACGTGCACGGTGCCCGGCTTGGTGTACAGCACGACGGTGCGCACGGTGGCGCCGCTCGCCTTGAGCAGCTGGTCGACCATGGCGAGCGTGCGGCCGGAGTCGGAGACGTCGTCGACGAGCAGCACCTTCTTGCCGTCGAGGGTGGAGTCGTCGAACATCGGCGGGAGCATGATCGGTTCGGGGAGCCGCTCCCCCACCCCGGTGTAGAACTCGATGTTCATGGCACCGCAGCTCTTCGCACCGATGGCGTACGCGATCGAGCCGGCCAGGAGCAGGCCTCCGCGGGCGATCGCGACGACGACGTCCGGCACGAACCCGCTGCCCAGGACGTCGCGGCCGAGCTCGCGCGAGGCGACGCCGAACTGGTCCCAGGTGAGCACCTCGCGGTCGGGGGTGAGTTCGGGCGCTGGCGGGATGTCGGAGGCGAGAGAAGTCATAGAGACACGCTATCCCGCCGCCGAACCGCGCGGGTGTCGGTGCCGCTAGCATCCGTTCATGACACTTCTTCGAGGCAGTGCTGGCGCGGTCACCTTCGGCCTGATCGGGTACCTCTTTCTCGTCGAGATCGTGAGCGGGATCCTTCAGGGGTTCTACGTGCCGCTCATCCCCGACCTGGTCGAGCATCTCGGCATCCGCGACGCCGACTTCAACTGGTTCGAGGCGGCTCAGCTGCTCGTCGCGGCCCTGTCGGTTCCGATTCTCGCCAAGCTCGGCGACATGTACGGCCACAAGCGCATCCTGCTCGTCTCGACGGTGCTGACGGCGGGCGCGACCTGGTGGCTGGCGTTCGCGGGAGACTTCACGAGCTTCCTCGTGGCCTGGTCGCTGCAGGCGTTCTACACGGTGTGGCTGCCGCTCGAGATCGCGCTCATCTTCGACCGTGGCCGCCGCACCGGCACGGCGGCGTCGGCGACGCGCAAGGCCGCCGGCTTCCTGGTGGTCGCACTGCAGAGCGGGGCTATCGTCGGGGCCCTGCTCGGCGGACGCATCTTCGCGGCGTTCGGCGAGAACGTGACGCTCACCCTCATGGTGCCGGCGGTCGCGGTGACCCTCGTGTTCTTCGCGATCCTGTTCGGGGTGCCGGAGTCGCAGCCGCTTCCCGGCCGCTCGCTCGACGCCGTGGGCTTCGGGCTGTTGAGCCTCGGCCTGCTGCTGATCACGGCCGGGCTCACCTTCCTGCGCATCACCGGCCCGGAGAGCTGGTGGGTCTACGCGCTGATGGTCGCCGGCGTGCTGGTGTTCGTGCCGTGGGCCAGGTACGAGCTGCGCAAGGACGACCCGGCGATCGACCTGCGCGTCATGCGCCAGCCGAACATGTGGCCTGTTCAGCTGACGGCGGCGCTCATCGGCATCAGCCTCCTCGGCGCTCAGGCGCCGTTGGCGACCTTCGCGGGAACAGACCGCGAGGAGGTCGGCTACGGCCTGTCGCTCGATGCGACCGACATCTCGTACCTCATCGGCGCCTACCTCGTCTCGCTCATCGTGGGCGCGCTGCTGTTCCCGCTGCTGTCGCGGCTCACCACGCCCCGCGTCGCTCTCATCGTCGCCGCGTTCGCCGTGGCCATCGGGTACGCGTTGTTCCTGCCGTTCCACGACACCGTCGTGCACGTGTTCACCAACATGATCGTGGCGGGCCTCGGGGCCGGGGCCCTCGTCGGAGCGCTTCCCGCGGCCGCCGCGGCGGCGGCACCACGCGGTCAGACGGGCATCGCGACCGCGATGACCAACACGACCAAGACGATCGGCGGATCGTTCGCGTCGTCGGTGTTCGCGGTTCTACTGGCGGTGGGTGCGACGCAGCTCGTCGGCAGCACCGCGTCGAGCCTGTTCGGCTACCTCACGGTGTTCTCGATCTGCGCCGGCGGGGCACTCGTGGCGGCCGTGCTGCTGTTCCTGGTGCCAAAACTGGCGTTCGCCGACGCCGACGTCGCCCGGGAGGCGGTGCCGACGACGACGCTCTAGCGGGGGGCGAGCTCGCCGCGGACGACCTTGTGCGGCGCGGCCTGCGCCACGGGCTTGATCGTGATCAGGTCGAGGTTCACGTAGAACGGCAGCTCGATCGCGTGCACGATCGACTCCGCGATGTCCTCCGCGAGCAGCGGGTCCGTCACGTCGTTGTACACGGCGTCGGCGAGCGCCTGGTCGCCGCCGAACCGCACCAGCGAGAACTCCTCGGTCTTGACCATGCCGGGGGCGACCTCGATGACGCGGATCGGCTCGCCGGCGAGTTCGAGCCGAAGCACCGCCATCAGCGCGTGCGCGGCGAACTTCGCGGCGTTGTACCCGCCGCCGCCCTCGTAGGCGACGTGCCCGGCGATGGACGTGACCGTGAGGATGTCCGCGCCACCTCCGTCGGCCGCCGCCCGACGCAGCAGGGGAAGCAGAGCGGACGTGACGCGCTTCACCGCGACGACGTTGACGTCGAACATCCGCGTCCAGTCATCCGCATCGCTGTCTTCGACGCTCGCCATGCCGAACGCGCCGCCCGCGTTGTTCACGAGGGCGTGCACCGGCCCGAGCCCTGAGACGTAGTCTCGCAGCGCTTCGACGTCGGCCTGCACGGTCACGTCGGCGACGAACACGTCGGCGCCGGTCTCGGCGGCGAGCGCCTCCAGCCGGTCGGCGCGGCGGGCGACGCCGACGACGTCCCAGCCGCGCTGACGGAACAGCCGCACCGTGGCGGCACCGATCCCCGAGCTGGCACCGGTCACTACAACGCGTCGAGAAGTCATAGGAACAAAAGTACCGTCGGTACACTGGCTTCGATGACAGTCGTGACCCCGCCGCCGACGACCACCCCAGCGGCGCCGAAGGTGCGCGTTCCGTTCTGGGACAACGCGCGGTTCCTCTGCGTGACCCTCGTCGTGATCGGCCACGGCATTCAGCGGCTCATCGCCGAGTCCGACAACGCGCTCATCGTCTACCTGTTCATCTACGCCTTCCACATGCCGGCGTTCGCGATCATCAGTGGATACTTCTCGAGGCCGGGCGCGCCGAACAACCGGCAGATGACGAAGGTGATCACCGACATCCTCGTGCCGTACGTGATCATGGAGACGATCTGGACTTTCGTGCAGTTCGTCGTCGAGGGCAAGCAGCAGTTCAACATCACGCAGCCCAGCTGGACCCTCTGGTTTCTGCTCGCGCTCGGCATCTTCCGGCTGATCCTGCCGTATCTGGCGCTGCTCAAGTTCCCGCTGCTGATCGCCGTCATCGCCTCTGTGGGCGTCGGCTACTTCGGCAACGTCGACAGCACCTTCTCGCTATCGAGGGCCATCGGCATCCTGCCGTTCTTCGTGCTCGGCTGGAAGGCGAACGAGTGGGGGATCGTCGACCGCTGGCGCCGGGTCGCCGACGGCGGCGGCTGGTGGGTGCGCGGGGTCGCGATCGCCGTGCTGCTCGGCTGGCTCGCGGTCGTGGCAGGCAACATCCAGGTGTGGCGGGCCATCGACCTGCGCTTCTGGTTCTTCTACGACGACTCCTACAGCGGCCTCGGCGAGGAGGAGTGGTGGGCGGGCCTCGTGCGGCTCGGGCTCATAGCGCTCGCGGTGGTGCTCACCGCCGCGTTCTTCGTGCTCATCCCCCGCGGCGAGACCTGGATCACCGACTTCGGCACGTCGACGATGTACGTGTACCTCCTGCACAGTTTCATCCTCTACCCGCTGCGCGAGACGGGCGTGATCTCCGACGAGCGCACCTCGGCGGTGTGGCTGCTGAGCATGATCCTCGCCTGCATCGCCATCTCGATCGCGCTGTCGTCGCCGCTCGTGCGACGGGTCTTCCGGCCCATCATCGAGCCGAAGCCGCGCTGGCTCTTCGTGAAACAGAAAGAGGGGCCGATGCGCGAGACGCGCACCGACCCCACCGGCTCCCGACGGAGCCGCTGACTACTCGACCGGTGCCGCGGGAGCGTGACCGCTCTCGACCCGCTTGGGCAGGGCGAAGACGAGCACGAACGCCACGATGCTCAGCGCCGCGCTCAGGCCGATCGCCCAGGCCGCCGCGTCGGTGAAGGCCTGGGCCACGTCGTCGGGTCCGGTGATGTCGGCGTTCGCGATGCCGG
>Ga0247806_10001736_pt1 | contig 10372 bp, 13 predicted proteins | sample UWRJL059202B1_FD_179935 | JGI IMG/M metagenome (GOLD analysis project Ga0247806, IMG submission 179935) | Plant litter microbial communities from Arlington Agricultural Research Station in Wisconsin, United States - UWRJ-L059-202B-1 | ecosystem: Environmental > Terrestrial > Plant litter >... | reverse complement strand
CAGATCTCGCGCCTGATGCGCGACGAAAAGGTCCACGAGGCGATCACCGAAGCCCCCGATGCCGAGGCGATCTTCGGCCTGCTGACCAACGCCACCGATCGCGATGCCGCCTGACAGCGGCGCCGGCGGCGCGGCGATCGGGGAACAAGCCCATCATCGCGCGCTGGAACAGCTTTACGCCGCAGCCCCGATCAATGCGCTGTTCGCCTCCACCATGCGCATCACCGCCCCCGGCGTGGCCGAAATCCGCTTCCGCGCCGACGAGCACACCTTCCACGCGGCGGGCGCGGCGCACGGCACGGTGTATTTCAAGATGCTCGACGATGCCGCCTTCTATGCGGCCAATTCGCTGGTTTCGGATCGTTTCCTGCTGACCACCGCGTTCAACCTCCACTTCACCAAGCCGCTGCGCGGCGGCGAGGTGGTCGCGCATGGCCGCTGGATTAGCGGGCGGCGCCGCGTGTTCGTGGCCGAGGCGCATCTGGTGGACGAGGACGGCGACGAGATCGGGCGCGGCACGGGCACCTTCATGCGCTCGCACATCGCGCTGGCGGGTCTCGCCGGCTATCGCCAGCCCCCTCGATGAGCGAGCCGCGACTCCCCGCCCATGTCGAAGTCAGCGGGCTGATTCGCGCGGTCGGTGCTGCGGGGGGCTTCGGCATGGTGCTCGCGAAGGGCGAACGCGACGCGGGAACATTGCTCGTCATCTGTTGCACAAACGGCGCAAACGCGCGCGCTTACGAGCGGATGCCGCAGTCCGATGGGACCCGCAAATGGTTCCTCGCCAAGGTGCAGAACCCTGAAAACCCCGCCGATTTCACTGAATTCTGCGACCGTCGCAAGCGCCAGGACAGCGATTTGTGGATCGTGGAGCTGGATATCGCCAACGCGGAACGCTTCATCGGGGTTCCCCCGCCTCAAGGTTGACATGCGAATTGTGGCGGCTATGTGGCGCCCTGCTTTCGCAAGAGCGTAGGCCAGCGCAGCGGCAATAAGGCCAGCTGCATGGCGCGCAGACGGGGAGCGACCGGCGGGTTTCACAAGCACGACGCGCGGCACACCACTGGTCGATCGATTTCGACCGTGCCCCGCACCCCCGCGCAGGTCTCTCAACGCCGAGAGATACGGAACCAAATGCAATTATTGATCCGCCGCGTCGGGGCTCTCGCCCCGGTGGCAACAATGCTTTTCGCCTCGTTCGTGGTTGCCGGAGCCGGCGCCAGTGCGCAGGACCAGCAAACCCTTTCCGCCGACCAGACCAGCCCCATGGCGGTGGTCGCGGATCAACCCGAAATCCGCTTCGTCTCCGGCGAAGTGGTCCAGGACCTCCCTCCTGAGCACCCGGAAGAGCCTGCCATGGCCCCCGGTGACCATTCCTCGCTTGGCGCGCTGGTCGCCGCGACCCAGACCTCGGGCGAATTGTCGGATGAACTGCACTGCCTCGCGCAGGCGGTCTATTTCGAAGCACGCGGCGAACCGCTCGCGGGCCAGCTGGCGGTGGCGCGGGTGGTGATCAACCGTGCCGACAGCGGGCGCTTTCCTGCCGGCTATTGCGCCGTCGTGCGGCAGCCCGCCCAGTTTTCCTTCGTGCGCCGCGGGCAGATCCCGGCGCCGAGGGAAAGTTCAGCGGCCTGGCGGCGTGCCAAGGCCATCGCGCTGATCGCGCATCACGACCAGTGGCACAGCGAAGCCGACGATGCGCTGTTCTTCCACGCCACCCATGTCCGCCCCTCTTGGGCACGCACGCAGACCGCACGCGCGACCATCGATCGGCACGTGTTCTACCGTTAGGATTGGCGATCGCCGCCCTATTACTTGACAGAGTCTAGGCGAGTTCGACCCACACCGGCGCGTGGTCGCTGGCCTTCTCGCGCCCGCGGTGTTCCTTGTCGACGCCGGCCGCGCGCAGCCGGTCGGCGGCCTGCGGCGACAGCAGCAGGTGATCGATGCGGAAACCGTGGTCGCGCTGCCACGCGCCCGCCTGGTAATCCCAGAAGGTCCACACCCCGCCGCGCGGGTTGAGCGTGTCGATCGCGTCGGTCCAGCCCATGTGGAGCAGCCGGGCATAGGCATCGCGCGATCCGGGCTGCATCAGCGCGTCATTGGCCATGGCCGCAGGCGACCACACGTCCTTGTCCTCGGGAATGACGTTGAAATCGCCCACCACCACGCAGGGTTGCTCGCTCGCCAGCAGCTCTTCCAGCCGCAGCCGCAGCCGCTCCATCCACGCCAGCTTGTAGTCGAACTTGGGGCCGGGCTGCGGGTTGCCGTTCGGCAGGTACAGATTGACCACGTGCACGCCGCGAAAGTCGCATTCGATAAACCGCGCCTGTTCGTCGAGCGGATCGCCCGGCAGGCCCTTGCTGTGGTCGCTCACCGCTTCGCCATCGGTCAGGATGGCGACCCCGTTGAAGCCCTTCTGCCCGTGCCAGATGGCGTGATAGCCGATCGCCTCGAACTCGGCGGCGGGAAACCCCTCGTCCTGGCTCTTCACCTCCTGCAGGCAGGCGACAGCGGGGCGCGTTTCCGCAAGCCATTCGAGCAGCCGGGGCAGGCGCGCCTTGACCCCGTTGATATTGTAGCTGGCGATTTTCACTAGATGCCGAAGCTCGACCCGCACCCGCACCCGGCGGCGGCGTTAGGATTGTCGACCTTGAACGCCGACCCGCCCAGCGAATCGACGAAATCGACCGTGCAGCCGGCCACCAGATCGAGGCTTACCGGATCGACCACCAGCTTCACGCCATCGGTTTCGCTGACCGCGTCGTCGGCCTCGGCCGCCTCGGCCAGATCGAACTTGTACTGAAACCCCGAACAGCCTCCGCCCTCAACCGACAGGCGCAAGATCGCCGGCTTGTTCTGGCGGCCGGCGATCCAGCCGATCCGGTTGGCGGCCGAGGGGGTGAGCGTAAGGGGCTGGGTCATGCCGCCAAGATAGGCTCTCGCAGCCCCCGGCTCAAGCGGTGCGGATATAGTCGCGCAACTGGCTCGCCTCGGCTTCGACCCGGTCGACGCGATATTTGACGATATCGCCGATCGAAACGAACGCCACCAGCCGCCCGCGATCGACCACCGGCAGATGGCGGATGCGCCGCCTTGTCATCAGCGACAGCGCCTCGAGCGCCTTGACCTCGGGCGCGATCATGATCGCGGGCGAGGTCATCACTTCGCGGATCGGCTTGGTCAGCGCCTCGGCGCCGGTCTTGGCCACGCAATAGAGCAGGTCGCGCTCCGAAAATATGCCCACGACCTCGTCGCCCTCGGTCACCGGCAGCGCGCCGATGCGCTTTTCGGCGAGCAGGCGCGCGGCGTCGAACACGCTGTCGTCGGGCCCGCACGAAATGATGGTTTGATCACGGCCCGCGATCAGGCTGGCGATGGTCATGGTCGACTCTCCCTCGTTTCTTATGGCCCAAACATGCCACGAATTGCCGAAACGGCAAGGCCATGGGCCGCATGGCCATTGCGCCGCGACCATGGCAGGCCCATGTCCCCGCGCATGACCAGACGCTCTCCGCTCGACAATCCTGAACGCGCCGCCTTCGCCTGGGCGCGGTTCCGGCGGCTGATGCGGCTGATGTTCGGCCTCACCGTGGGCACGGTGATCATCGCGCTGGCGGTGATTTACCGCGAAATCGGCGCGGTCTCGCCGCATTTCTTCATCGCCACCGCGCTCGGCATCGGTTTCTCGATGCTGCTGATGAGCGCGCTGATGGGGCTGGTGTTTCTATCCAGCGGCACCGGCCACGACGAGGCGGTCGACCGGTTCGGCGAAGACGACGATCAGCGCGAGGGATAGAGGCGGAATTCCTCCACCGGCACGCCGCCGATCAGGTGCTGCTGGATGATCTGTTCCAGCACCGGCTCGGTGCACGAATGATACCACACCCCGTCGGGCCACACGACCGCGACCGGCCCCGCGACGCAGATCTGCAGGCAGTCGGCCTTGGTCCGCTGCACCCCGCCGCGCCCGACCAGATCGAGTTCCTTCAGCCGCCGCTTGAGGAATTTCCACGCCTTGTCGCCCACTTCGCGGCGGCAGCATTCCTGCTTCTCGGGCAGCGCGCACAGGAAGATATGGCGCGCGATCGCATCGCCGCCGATCTTGGCCAGCGCGCTGCTGGCCTGCGCGAGATCCTTGGCTGAGGGGGAGGAGGTCAGCGCGACAGGCCGGTAATGCGCTGGATTTCCGCCCGGACCATCCGCTCGACCAGCGGCGGCAGGTGCGTGTCGAGCCACGCCGCCAGCATCGGGCGCAGCATCTCGCGCGCCATCCGCTCGAGCGGCGCTTCGCCCTGGCCCTCCGCCCCCTGCTGCGGGGTGATGAAATCCGCCATCAGCGCCAGCGAGGCGAGCGCCTGGCGCGCCGATTGCGCCGTGTCGTCGCTGGCAAGCGGGGTTTCCCCTGCCGGGCTGTCGGTGGCGGTGGCCTGCCCCGCATCTTGCCCGTCATCTTCGAGCATTTCGGCGGCGCCGATGCCCAGCTCGAGCACGTCAGCGGCTTCATCCTCGTCCGAAGGGTCCGAACCATAGCCCAAGCCCGCAGCGTGCAACTCCTCGACATCCGCCGCCTCGCGCCGCTGCCGTTCGTCCAGCGCGCTCTCGCGGTTGTCGCGTGCGATCACCTTCTTGATCGATTCGAGGATCTCCTCGACCGAAAGCTCGCCATGTTGCTGCATGTCTCTATCCCGGCTGGTCGTTGGCGGCCGAAATCTCCGCGTCCTGCGGCGCGATGTCAACGGTACGCGGCGACTGGGCCACCGGGTCCGGATCCTGCTGCCAGTCCCAGATAATCGTGCGCACCCGATCGTAATTGACCGTCGGGTCGTACAGCAGCCCCTCGTCCTCGAGCCCGAGATCGCGCGCCTCGGCCCGGCCCATCGCGGCCAGCAGCGAGAACCCGGCGACATATTCGTTGCGCCGCGCGGTCACCAGCTGCACCTGTGCGCGCAGTAGTTCCTGCTGCGCATCGAGAATGTCGAGCACCGTGCGGTTGCCCACGGTATTCTCCGCCCGCACACCCTCGAGGCTGAGCGACGCCGCGTCCACCGCCGACTGGTTCGACGCGATGATTGCATTGGCCGCGCGCCAGCTCGCATAGGCCGCCCGGACCTGCTGGATCACTGCGCGTTCGGTGGCGATCACCTGTTCGAGCGTGGCCTGCGAATTGGCCTGCGCCTGGCGCTGTTGTGCCGCGACACGGCCCCCCTGGAACAGGGGCAGGCTCAGTCTCAGGCCCGCTTGTGCGGTCGTGTTGACCTGTTGAGCACCCGTTGTGGAGCCTGGTGAAGTGCCCAGAGACCCCAGATAATTGGTGTAACCGCCGCCGGTGAACACCTCGACGCGCGGCAGCCGACCGGCGCCCGCGACATCGATGTCATAGCCCGACGCCACCGCCCTCTCGCGCGCGGCGATCAGATTGGGATTGTTTTCCAAGGCGATATCGACCGCGCCGTCGACCTCTGCGGGCAGTCCCGGCAGCGGCGGCGGCGGCTCAAGCTCCCCCGGCGCCTGCCCCACCAGCTCGATATAGCGTTCCCGCGCATTGATCAGGTTCGACTGCGCCGTGCGCAGGTCGCTCCGCGCCAGCGCCAGCCGGCTTTCGGATTGCGCGACGTCGGTGCGGGTCAGGTCGCCGATCTCGAACCGGTCGCTGGTCGCCTCGAGATTGACCTGCAGCACCTCGACATTGTTCGCGGTCAACCCGACCAGCGCCTCGTTGAGGATCACATCCATGTAGGTCGCGACGACCTGCGTGAACAACGAGCTCTCGGTCCCGCGCAAATCGGCACGCCCGGCACCGACCCGCGTCTCGGCGGCGAGGATGCCGTTGCGCACCGCACCGCCCTGATAGATCGGCACGCCGAGATCGAGATTGGCGCCGAGCGACCGGTCCGGCGAGATGAAGCTCGACGTGCTCTGCTTGACGAATTCGGTGTAGGTGCTTGAAGCGGAAGCCGAAGGCAGCGCGGCGGAACGCTGGATCGGCACGTTCTCGTCGGTCGCCCGCAATTGCGCCCGCGCGGCCTCGAGCGTCGGATTGTCGAGATACGCGCTCGTCAGCGCCTCGCGCAGGCTGTCGGCCGAGGCCGGGACCGCGAACAGGCATGCGCAGACGAGCAGCGCCGATTTGGCAGTACGCAAACCCATGGTCAGAAGCTCCAGCCTTTCGGCTTGTCGAAGGCGGCAATCGGCGGGATGCCGAGGTCGAGCACGGGCAGCATCGCCGCGCTGCCGGCGTTGTGCAAGCCCACGGCCAGGCGCGTGACGCCATTGTCGCTGGTTCCGGCCACGATCCGCGCCCCATCGGCGAGGCGGGCGAGCAGCGGCGCCGGGATTTGCTCCGCCGCGCCATCGATCAACAGCAATGTGGCCCCTTCGCTTTCGCCACCCGCACCCAGTGCGTCCTGCGGCGAAAGCTCGGTCACTTCGCGTACCAACGGGCGCACCAGCGCGGCCAGATAGCCGCTCCCGCTGTCGACCACGATCACGCGGTCGCCCGGCCGGGGATTGGCCTCTTGCAGCATCATGCCCTGGACCAGCGGCGCCGGCAGCCAGCCGCCGTTGTCGAGCGCGATCGCGCGATCCATATAAGCGATGTTGCGCACAGCAACCGGCAGGTAATCCTCGCGCGCCACTTCGCCCATGCGCTTAAGCACGTATTCGGCATTGACCCCGCTCGGGCGCAACTGGCCGTCGATCATTGTCCGGCGCGCCTGCTCGGTGGAGGTGCGCGGGGCGATCGAGCCGGGCGTCGTCGAACCGGGAGTGGTCGAGCTGGGAATGGTCGAGCTGGACTGGGCAAGCGTGGTCACAGGCTGGATTTCTCTCGTCGAAGCAGGATGCCGATGCCTTAAGCGAGAGCCGCGCCAAGGCCAAGGGCTTTGACCGGGGGCGGGCACTCGGCCTATGCGCGCTGGCACAAGCGAGGAGCGCAAGATGTCAAATCCCATGGTCACCATCAGCGAAGCGGATCTGATCGAAAGCGTGGCCGACGCCCTGCAATACATCTCCTACTACCATCCGATGGATTACATCCTCGCGCTGGGCGAGGCCTACAAGGCGGAACAGGGCCCCGCGGCCAAGGACGCGATCGCGCAGATCCTCACCAACAGCCGCATGTGCGCCGAGGGGCACCGCCCGATCTGCCAGGACACCGGCATCGTCAACGTGTTCGTCAAGTGGGGGCAGGATTGCCGGCTCGGTTCGGACCGCAGCCTGCAGGAGGTGGTCGATGACGGGGTCCGCCGCGCCTACAACCACCCCGACAACAAGTTGCGCGCCTCGATCCTCGCCGATCCCGCCTTCACCCGCCGCAACACCCGCGACAACACCCCTTGCGTGCTGTCGGTCGAAATGGTCCCCGGCGACACCGTCAGCGTCGATGTGGCGGCCAAGGGCGGCGGGAGCGAGAACAAGAGCAAGTTCAAGATGATGAACCCGAGCGACAACATCGTCGATTGGGTGGTCGAGCAAATCCCCTCGATGGGCGCGGGCTGGTGTCCGCCGGGCATGCTCGGCATCGGCATCGGCGGCACGGCGGAGCATTGCATGAAGCTCGCCAAAAAGTCGCTGATGGAGCCGATCGACATGGCCCAGCTAAAGGCGCGCGGGCCGCAAAGCGATATCGAGCAGCTGCGGATCGACATCTATGACGCGGTCAACGCCATGGGCGTGGGCGCGCAGGGGCTGGGTGGACTGTCGACCGTGCTCGACGTCAAGATCCTTGACTGGCCGTGCCACGCGGCGGGCAAGCCCGTGGCGATGATCCCCAATTGCGCCGCAACCCGCCACGCCCACTTCTCGCTCGACGGGTCCGGCCCGGCCTACCTGGCGCAGCCCGACCTGACGCAATGGCCCGACGTGCAGTGGCAGCCCGATGTCGCCGCCAAGCGGGTCGATCTCGACAGTCTCACCGCCGAGCAGGTTGCCAGTTGGGAACATGGCGACCGCTTGCTGCTGTCGGGCACCATGCTCACCGGGCGCGATGCGGCGCACAAGCGCATCCAGGACATGGTCGCCAAGGGCGAGGAGCTGCCGGTCGATTTCCGCGGGCGGGCGATCTATTATGTCGGCCCGGTCGATCCGGTGATGGGCGAGGTGGTCGGCCCCGCCGGCCCGACCACCGCCACGCGGATGGACAAGTTCACCGAGATGATGCTCGACCTCGGCCTGCTGGCGATGATCGGCAAGGCCGAGCGCGGCGCCAACGCGGTCGAGGTGATCAGCCGGTTCAAGGTCGCCTATCTGATGGCCACGGGCGGCGCGGCCTATCTGGTGGCGCGCGCGATCAAGGCTTCGCGCGTGGTCGCGTTTGAGGACCTGGGGATGGAGGCGATCTACGAATTCACCGTGCAGGACATGCCGGTGACGGTGGCGGTCGATGCGCGCGGCAACAATGTCCACGTCCTCGCCCCGCTTCACTGGCGCGAAAAAATCCGCAATGAGGGGCTGTTGCCGGTCGCATGATCGACCAGCAGCCAACTGGTTTCGACCGAGACCTTCTGCGCCGCTGGCGACTCGGCCCGGAACGCGGGTAGAGCGGTCCGATGCGCAGCGAACAGACCGACATGCAGGTAACCCGAGTCCCGTTCGCCACGGTGCTCGCCTCGATCGTCGGCTTGTGGCTGACCTATTTCGTGCTCGTGTCGCTGCGCGGCGAACTCGTCGCGCTCGATTTCAGCATGGAAATCCTGTGGCGCCGCGCGCTCGCCTGCCTGATCGGGGTCGGGGTGACGCTAGCGCTGTGGCTGGTGCTGCGCCTGTTCGACGGGCACCGGCTCTGGGTCAAGATCGCCGCCGCGCTGGTGCTGTCGATGCCCGTTGCGGTGGTGATCGCGCAGGCGAACCAGATGGTGTTCGCGCCGCTCGAGGAAAAGGCGTTCCGCACAGCCGCCGAGCAGCGCGGCTTTACCGTGCGTCGCAGTGCCAGCGGCGACCTGCTGGTCGATATCCCCGGCATGGGCATTCCCAACATGCCAGGCGAGGAACCGGCGGCGGCAACCATCACCGCCGACATGCTGCAAGGCACGTACTGGCAGCAAATCACCGAAGTTGCCTTCGGGCGCTATTTCATGCTGCTCGCCTGGTGCGCGCTCTATCTGGCGCTGCTGACGGGCGAGAAGGCCCGCGCGGCCGAGCGGCGCGAGGGCGATTACCGCCGCGCGGCCAAGGCGGCCGAGCTGCGGTCGCTGCGCTATCAGGTCAACCCGCATTTCCTGTTCAACACGCTCAATTCGCTGTCCGCGCTGGTGCTGACCGGCAAGACCGCCGCGGCCGAGCGGATGATCCAGACCATCTCGACCTTCTACCGCCGCAGCCTCGCCGCCGACCCCACCTCCGACGTGCCGCTGCACGAGGAGATCGCCTTGCAGAAGCTCTATCTCGATATCGAAGCGGTGCGGTTCCCCCTGCGGCTGGTCGCCGACTATGCCATTCCGCCCGAGCTGGAGGAGGCGCTGGTCCCCGGCATGATCCTCCAGCCGCTGGTCGAGAACTCGGTCAAGCACGCCATCGCCCCGTCCTGCGGCCAGGTGACGATCACGCTTACCGCGCGCGAGGAATATGGGCGGCTGGTGGTGACCGTGTCCGACAATGGTCAGGCGTCGATCGACGACAGCCAGACCCGCCCCGGATACGGCATCGGCCTAGCCAATGTGCGCGAACGGCTGGAAGCACGCTTCGGCGACCAGGCCAGCGTGGTCTCGGGCCGCGTTCCGGGCGGTTATGCCACCCATCTGCGGCTCCCGGTGCTGCGCCAACGCGAGGCCTATGCCGCATGACCGACGACACATCCCCGCTGCGCACCCTGATCGTCGACGACGAGCCGCTGGCGATCGAGCGGATGCAGGTGCTGTGCGCCGAAATTGCCGGGATCACCGTTATCGGCACCGCCAGCGACGGCGCGGCGGCGGTGCGGCTGGCGGAGAAGCTCGCCCCCGAACTGCTGCTGCTCGACATGACCATGCCGGGAATGGACGGATTGGCCGTGGCGCGCAGCCTGGCACGGTTCGATGCCCCGCCGGCGGTGATCTTCGTTACCGCGCACGAGGATTTCGCGGTCGAGGCGTTCGATCTCGAGGCGGTCGATTATGTGCTCAAGCCCGTTGCTGCCGACCGGCTCGAACGCGCGATCGAGCGCGCACTGGTGCGACGGCGGCGGCAGGATCAGGCGAGCCCCGGGGCAGAAGCGCCGCGCTGGCTGGAGGAATTCTGGGTGCCGCACCGCTCCGAACTGCTGCGGATCGCGGCGGACAGCGTGCAGCGGATTGATGCCGAGCGCGACTATGTGCGATTGTTCTCGGGCGAGCGTTCGTATCTGCTGTTGCAGACCATCGCCGGGCTCGAGCAAAAGCTCGATCCGGACAAGTTC
>Ga0247806_10001734_pt1 | contig 10388 bp, 10 predicted proteins | sample UWRJL059202B1_FD_179935 | JGI IMG/M metagenome (GOLD analysis project Ga0247806, IMG submission 179935) | Plant litter microbial communities from Arlington Agricultural Research Station in Wisconsin, United States - UWRJ-L059-202B-1 | ecosystem: Environmental > Terrestrial > Plant litter >... | reverse complement strand
CCGCTGCGTACGCACTGATCGACCACCAGGCCTGAATCAGCCAGAGTCGCCACCGGAAGAGACGAATGACCCAGCCACAACTCCTGCAGTCGCAGGGCGCCCAGTACACCCGCATCCTCGCCGTCGGCGCCGCCCGCGGTGACCTCGTCGTTCCCAACGACGACCTCGTCGGCCCGATCAACTCCTCCGACGAGTGGATTCAGCAGCGCACCGGAATCATCACCCGCACGAGGGCCAGCCAGGACGTTCAGGCTGTCGACCTCGCCACAACGGCCGCCCTGGAGGCCATCGAACGGTCCGGCATCGCCCCCGAACTCATCGACGCCATCATCATCGCCACCATCAGCAACGGCCGCCAGACACCGTCGATGGCCGCCGTGGTCGCCGAACGCATCGGTGCGGTTCCCGCCGCCGCCTTCGACCTCAACGCGGCGTGCGCCGGTTATGCCTACGGTGTCGCCCAGGCGGATGCGCTCATCCGGTCCGGTGCGGCGCACTACGCCCTGGTCATCGGCGCCGAGAAGCTCTCCGACATGGTCGACCCCGCCGACAGGAGCATCTCGTTCCTGCTCGGCGACGGCGCCGGCGCTGTCGTCATCGGGCCGAGCGACTACCCCGGCATCTCCGCCTCGGTCTGGGGCTCCGACGGCCGTGCCGACGCCGTGGGCATGAACGGCACCCTGCAGGAGTACCGCCGCGGTGAGAAGGAGTGGCCCACCCTCCGTCAGGAAGGCCAGACCGTTTTCCGTTGGGCCGTCTGGGACATGGCGAAGATCGCCAAGCAGACGCTCGCCGCCGCCGGCATCAGTGCCGACCAGCTCGCCGCGTTCATCCCCCACCAGGCGAACATGCGCATCGTCGACGAGTTCGCCAAGCAGCTCAAGCTGCCCGAGTCCGTCGTCATCGCCCGCGACATCGCCACGACCGGGAACACCTCGGCCGCGTCGATCCCCCTTGCCACCCACCGCCTGCTCGAGGAACACCCCGAGCTCAGCGGAGGTCTAGCCCTCCAGATCGGCTTCGGAGCCGGCCTGGTTTACGGCGCGCAGGTTGTTGTGCTGCCGTAGCTCCCTTCCGTCCATCTAAACTGAGTCTCGGTCAAACGAGACACCCCCCAAGGAGAAAACAACATGGCATTGTCCACCGAAGAAGTTCTTGCCGGCCTGGCCGAGCTCATCAACGACGAGACGGGCATCGCAACCGACACGGTTGAGCTGGACAAGTCGTTCACCGACGACCTGGACATCGATTCCATCTCGATGATGACCATCGTCGTGAACGCCGAAGAAAAGTTCGACGTCAAGATCCCCGACGAAGAGGTCAAGAACCTCAAGACCGTCGGCGACGCCGTCGAGTTCATCGTCAAGGCCCAGGACTAGTTCCACGCCCGAACGGGCCGGCTGGCGTCAGCCCGCCGGCCCGTTCTCCAGGGACGCTCCATCCGGGGTTTCCACCTCGCTCGCGCACGTTCTCGCTCGCGCACGTTCTGACGGAGAGTCGTTGTTATGACCAAAAAAATCGTTGTCACCGGCCTCGGTGCCACCTCGCCTCTTGGCGGGAACGCCACTGACACCTGGAACGCACTCCTCGCCGGCGAGTCCGGCGCATCCACCCTCGACTACGAGTGGGTTGAGCGCACCTCGCTCCCCATCACCTTCGCCGCCCAGGCCAAGGTCAGGCCCATCGACGTTCTGGCCCGCCAGGAGACCAAGCGCCTCGACCCGTCCAGCCAGTTCGCCCTGATCGCAGGCCGTGAAGCCTGGGCCGATGCCGGCATGCCCGCCGTCGAACCCGAGCGACTCGCCGTGGACTGGGCGACCGGAATCGGCGGCGTCTGGACCCTGCTGGACGCCTGGGACACCCTGCGTGAGCGTGGTCCCCGCCGGGTGCTGCCCATGACGGTGCCCATGCTGATGCCGAACGGTCCTGGAGCCGCAATCGGCATGGACCTGCACGCCCGCGCCGGCATCACCACGGTGGTGTCAGCGTGCGCCTCGAGCACCGAGTCCCTCGTCAACGCGTACAACCGTCTGCAGGCCGGCCTGGCCGATGTTGTCATCGCCGGAGGGTCCGAGGCCGCGATCCACCCGCTGCCGATCGCGTCGTTCGCGGCCATGCAGGCGCTGTCCAAGCGGAACGACTCCCCCGCCACAGCCTCCCGCCCCTACGACATCAGCAGGGACGGGTTCGTCCTTGGTGAAGGTGCCGCGGCCCTGGTGATCGAAACCGAGGAGCACGCTCTCGCCCGCGGGGCCCACATCTACGCCGAACTGCTGGGCGGCTCGATCACGAGCGACGCGTACCACATCACGGCGCCGGATCCCGAAGGGTCCGCGGCTGCGCGCGCGATGATCGCGACGATCCAGAACGCCGGCGCCGACCTCTCCGACGTGATGCACATCAACGCCCACGCCACGAGCACCCCCGTCGGTGACATCGCCGAGTACAACGCGCTCCGCCGCGTCTTCGGCGATCTCCTCGACTCCATCCCCGTCTCGGCGACCAAGGCGTCCACCGGTCACCTGCTCGGCGGGGCCGGCGCGATCGAGGCACTGTTCACGGTGAAGGCCCTGGCCGAGCGGATGCTGCCGCCGACCATCAACCTGACCGAGCAGGACCCCGCCATCCCGCTGGACGTGGTCACCTCACCGCGGGCACTCGGCAGCGGCGATCTCCTGGCGATCAGCAACTCGTTCGGTTTCGGCGGCCACAACGCCGTCGTCGCGTTCCGCTCGGTCTGACGGAAACGCGCCGTTCAGCCGACACGCGCCGTTCAGCCGACGTTGTGCAGCCAGACGACGCTGGAGAAGTCGCTGGCGTGCCGGTACGGCTCCAACTCGTCGTCCCACGCCTGCCCCAGTGCCCGCCGCAGCTCCCGATGAAGGTGCACGGTGTCGGCACCGGCGGCGAGGATGGCCGCGCGCAGCCGGTCCTCCGGCAGGACCACGTTGCCGGCGGTGTCGGTCTGAGCGAAGTGGATGCCAAGGGCCGGCGTGTGCAGCCAGCGGCCGCCGTCCCGGCCGGGCCCCGGGTCCTCTGTCACCTCGAATCGCAACTGGTCCCAGCCGAGCAGGGCTGACGCTATCGCTGCTCCCGATCCCGCGGCGCCCTCCCAGAAGAACTCCGCCCGCTGCGAGCCGGCGAGGGCAGGCTGCTCACTCCAGTCGAAGCTGACCGCCTCGTCCAGCGCGCGGCTGGCGGCCCATTCCACGTGCGGGCACAGGGCGACGGGCGACGAGTGCACATACAAAACGCCCCGTGCAGCCGGTGACTGACGAGTACGGGGTGCCGTCATGGTGTTCTCCATTCCCAGGGTGGTGTTCGAGGTGCGTCTTCCCCAACGATCTCGAACGAGGGCCAACCTGGGCGGGTGGAACAGAATGCGGCGGTGCGGTAGTAGCGCAATTATGGCCCACCCGGCCGGGAAATCACAACAGCCACCCGATTCCTAATGTATATTCGGTATGGCTTTAGAGGTCGGCGGGGACCGTCGCAGCCCCAGGTTGGAGGCATGGTGTCGGTTCGAAGCTCGCTCCTCGCGATCCTCACGATGGGCCCCGCCTACGGCTTCCAACTGCACGGCGAGCTGACGACCAGGACCGCCGGCCGGCGCTCGGTCAATGTGGGCCAGATCTACAGCACGCTGGAGCGCCTGGTGGGCCAGGGTGCGGTCGAACCGGCCGGGAGCACGGCCGACGGGCTCCCGCTGTACCGACTGACCGCCTCCGGCCGCACGGAGGCCCTGGCCTGGCTGCTGGACACCGACAGCGGCCCCGGTGCGGAGTGGAACGACATGCTGGACCGGGTGCTGATCGCCTCGTCGTTGCCGCACGTTGATCTCGCCCCGGTGCTGGCCGGCTACCGGACCGCCTGGCTGGCGCGCCTGCCCCGAGACGGCGAACCGGTCGGTTCGCCGGGCGAAACCGGTCAGGACCGGTTGGGCCGGACCGCCCAGGACCTCCAGGCCAGAGCGGCACTGACCTGGTTGGAGGCCGTGCCGGACACCGGGATTCACCTGCACCGCGGCCTCAGCCAGCTTCGGCCCAAACGTGGCCGCCGGCCGGCCGCGGCCGGGTGACCTACTTCGCGTCGGCGTAGCTGTCCACCACAACGCAGGTGAGCGGGAAGTCCACCGGGAAGTCCCCGAACAGCAGTCGCCCGGCCACCCCGGCCGCCTCGGTGACGATTCGCGCGACGTCCTCGGCCAACGCTGCCGGGGTGTGCACGATGACTTCGTCGTGCAGGAAGAAAACCAGATGCGGCTCGCGCTCGAACTCACCGCGTGTCGTGCTCCCCTGCCCTGCGCCGTCACGGCCGGGCGCCGGCGGCGCCGCCAACGCGATCAGCCCCTTCCGGATCTCGGCCATCCAGCACAGGGCCCACTCGGCGGCACTGCCCTGCACGATGAAGTTGCGGGTGAACCGGCCCCAGTCCCTGGCCTGGCTCCTGGCCCGGCGCTCGTCGGCCGCGGTGGCGCCGGCCTCCGACGCGCGCGCCTGGTCGTCCTGCCAGCCCGGCCCCGGCCGGGGTGAAGAACGGCCCAACCGGGTGCTGACCACATCGCCGCGCTCCCCCGCCCGCGCCGCAGTCTCGGTGAGGGCGAGCGCCCGTGGGTACGCGCGGGCCAGGCGCGGGAGCAGGCGCCCGCTCTCCCCGGAGGTGGCGCCGTACATGGCGCCGAGCATGGCGACCTTCGCGTGCGCCCTGGTCTCCACCACACCGCTGGCGACGATGCCCGCATAGAGGTCGGTGCCACGGCCGGCCGCGGCCATCGCGGTGTCGGTCGACAGTGCGGCCAGGATTCGGGGCTCCAGTTGGGCGGCGTCCGCCACCACGAAGCTCCAGCCCCGGTCGGCCACGACGGCCCCGCGAATCTGTCGGGGCAGTTGCAGCGCCCCGCCACCGCGGGTCGCCCAACGCCCGGTGACCACCCCGCCGGGCAGGTATTCGGGGTGGAAGCGGTCGTCGATGATCCAACTCTCCATCCAGTACCAGCCGTTGGCGGCCAGGAGCCTGGACAGCTTCTTGTAGCGCAGCAGTGGTTCGATGACCGGATGGTCGAGTTTCTCCAGCTCCCACGCCCGCGTCGTCGCCACGCTCAGCCCGGCGCGGTTGAGCGCCTTAAGTAGCTCCGGCGGGGAATCCGGGTTGACGGCGCGGTCGCCCAGCGCGGCGCGGATGCGGTCCGCCAGTTCTTCCAGCCGGGCCGGACGGATCCCGGCGGCCACCCGCGGACCCAGCTCGGCGGTGAGCAGGCTGTCGTGGATCGCGCTTCGCCAGGGCAGCCCGGCGAACTGCATCTCGGCCGCGATCAACGCGCCGACGGACTCTGCGGCCAGGAGCAGCCGCAACCGGCCCGGCTCTGCGCAGGTGCGGATGGCCGTCAGCTGCGCCTGGAACTCCGCCAGCGCGTCATCCGGGGCCGGCCCGGCCTGACCGTGCGCCGCCGGGTCGTCCTCGGCCGCGCCGAGGTCCATTTCGAACAGGGTGGCACCCGCCGCCGGTTCCCGTGCGGCCTCGGCCGGCGCATCCCAGCGGCCGGCAGGGGCGTTCGCCAGGACACTGCCACCGGTCAGTTCCGAGTTCCGCAGGATGACGTGGCAGAGCCGCAGATCGTGGCAACGGGCCACCCGGAGGTTCCCCCGCAGCACAACCGGGTAGATCCGCGCGGTGTCCGCCCAGACCCAGCGCACCAGATCGTGTTCCCGTTCCCGCACCAGGGCCAGGAATTCAGGCGTCGACAGTTGCCGGTCCAGCCCGGTGGCCGCACCGGTGGAGTCCAACTCCTGGACCCTGAACCGCTCCGGGGAGGACCCGGTCACCAGAATGTACACAGTCCATTGTCCCGCGTGCGTCCGACACCGGCGTGCGCCGCCGCCTTGTCGTCGGGCTTCTAGGCGCGCGGGAAGATGGCGACGGGCACCGGAATGTGCACGACCTGGGTGGTGTACCCGCCGGTGCCCGCTGCCGATTCGCTGGAGATGGTCATCGCGAAGTCCAGGATGACACCGTAGGTGTCGGCGCTGAGCTGGCCGATCTGGTTGGACTCCAGCTGGAATCCGCCCTTGGGCGAGGTGATGAGCAGCCCCTTGTCCGAGCGGAGGGCCTCCGGATCGAGCGTGACCAGGGTCGGGTCGGTGTTGAGCACGAACGGCGACACTGTGGCGCCGCTGGTGGTCGACGTCGTCGCGGTCACCGAGATGTTGGACATGAAGACCTGCCGTTTGGTGGCGAACGGCGCCTCGGCCGGAACTGCGTTGTCGAAAACGCTGATCACGAACGAGAACAGCTTGTCACTGTCGGTGTACCACTCGTGGGTCTTCTGCTCCGTCCACATGTCCAGCTGCAGTTCCAGGTCGGGGCCGATCATCAGCGTCGGGTGGATGGAACCCATGTCGGTGAACACCGAATCGAAGACGAGCTCGGGAGTCGCCGTGGGGGTCGGGGTGGCCACGACCACGTTCTGCTGCACCGGCTGGGCGCCGATCAGCGGCAGGAACGAGCTGCACCCGGTCAGGCCGAGAGCGAGGACGCTCAGCCCTCCGGCGACGATGGTGCGCGAGGTGCGAGGGCTGGGGATGAACCGTCCGGGCATGTCGGGTACTTTCGGGAAGGAGACGGGGAACGAAGCGAAACGACTCTCGTAGGGTGGACGGGACTTGAACCCGTGACCGTGCGGTTATGAGCCGCGTGCTCTAACCAGCTGAGCTACCACCCCGTGCCTGACCATAGTATCGGCCGGACGCGCTCGTGATTGCGCGCGCGTGCTGGTCAGTCGCGGGAGGGCGTGGCGTCGAGGACCCCTGGGTGGGCCACGGACGGATTCCCCAGCGGGGCAAGGTTCGGGTCCACCGCCGGTTCGCCACGGTAGAGGCGCTCGAAGGTGTTCAGCGTGCGCTTGATGTCGTGGGCCTCGATGAGCTTCAACGACTCGTGCTTGAGGGCGTCCAGCTGTTCAGGTGACCGTGAGAACACCAGGCTCAGCTTGTCTGCCAGGTCCTGGGCGTTGCCCGGTTCGAACAGGTATCCGTTCTGCCCGTCGTGCACCAGGTGCGGCAACGCCATCGCGTCGGCCGCCACGATCGGCAGTCCGGAGGCCATCGCCTCCATCGTCGCGATGCTCTGCAGTTCGGCGATGGACGGCATCGCGAACACCGTGGCCCGCGAGTACGCCTCGCGGAGTTCCTCGTCGGTGACGTACCCGGTGAAGGTGAACTGCCTGGTCAGGCCGAGCGACTCCACGAGGTGCTCCAGGTTGCGCCGCTGGTCGCCGCCGCCGACGATTTCGACCTGGGCGGCCAGGCTCGGATCGAGCAGGGCGACGGCCTGCACCAGGACGTCGATCTGCTTCTCGCCGGTGACCCGGCCGACGAAGAGGATCCGGTTTTCGGTCCGCGGCGCGAAGCTGGGCGAGTAGTTGTCGGCGTCGATGCCGCAGGAGATGGCCTGCACACCGGAGAGTCCGGTGTACTTCTCCAGGAATTCCGCCGCCCGGCGGGTCGGGGTGGTGACCGCCTCCGCCCGTTTGAAGGTGTGTTCGGCGTCCTTCCACAGCCAGCGGACGAGCTGGTCCTGGAAGCCCTTGGGCACGAGCGAGAACTGCAGCATGTTCTCGGGCATGAAGTGGTTGGTTCCGATGATGCGGATGCCGCGCTTCTCTGCTTCGATGGACACCCCGCGACCGAGCACGATGTGGGACTGGAAGTGCACCACGTCGGGCTTGAACGAGTCGAGGACCGCGCGGCTCTTGCCGCGCACGATCCACGGCAGCGCGAAGCGCAGCCAGTCGTGCGGTCGCCAGCGCCAGCTGTGCAGGCGGTGCACCGTCATGGACTGACCCTCGTGGACCTCGGTCCAGGTGCCGTGCTTGCGGGTCGGTGCCGGCGCCATGATCTGCACGACGTGGCCTCGGGCGACCAGGCCGGCCGCGAGGCGTTCGGCGAACCGGGCGGCACCGTTCACGTCCGGCGCGAACGTGTCGGCTGCGATCAGGACCCGGATGGGTCGAGTCGCTGCCGGCATGGCCGGGTCGGACGAGCTGCCCGGTACGTCAGATGAAGCGCTCAAGTGGGATAGTCCCTACGTAGGTGGGCCGGGGATCAGCGTCCGGCGGGAAGTCTGGGTCTCAACGAAACGTCGCCGTCGAGGTCTATTAGGACCCTATTCTAAACCGCCTGGCCCATGGCAGCCCCCCAGACGCGGCGTCTTGACGAAAACCACCGATCAGGTCTGGGTTTGCGGGTGGTACTTCGCGAGCCTGAAGACGCCCCACATGGCGACCGCGCCGGCGACGGCGAAAAGCACGGCGGCCCAGGCCGGTGCCTGGGACGCCTCCCCCAGCACGATGACCCCGATGCCGACAGCGATCATCGGGTCGATCACGGTCAGCCCCGCGATGACCAGGTCCGGCGGCCCGGACGAGTAGGCGTTCTGCACGAAGTACGCCCCCGCGCCGGCGGCCAGCAGCAGGCCGGCGACGCAGACGAGGGTGAGCCATTCGAAGTTGCCGTTTTGGATCCGGTTGATGATGACCTTGGCGAGGGTGGCCACGAACCCGTAGAGGACGCCGGCGCCGATGATGTAGAAGATCGCCTTGAACCGGGTGCGGAGCAGCGCGAAGGCGACGGCGAAGGCGGCGAGGACCACTGCGAGGACGACCAGGATGGTGATGAGGTTCGCATCGGTCACCGGCTTGTCGACGGCCGTGAACGCGGCCACGGTGACGAAGAGGCCCACCCCGCCGACACACATGGCGATGGCGATGACCGAGGCCCGGTTGAGCTTGACGTGGCTCACCCTCGCGTTCAGGATCGCCGTGATCACCAACGCCACGGCGCCGAGCGGCTGCACGACGATGAGGGGCGCGAACGCGAGGCTGGTCAGCTGGAACGCGATGGCCAGTCCGAGCATGAGGGTGCCGAACACCCAGGACGGCCGGGAGAGCAACAGCATCAGCTGCCGGGTGTTGAGCCCGCCGGTGACCTCCCGGGTGTGCGCCTCCACCTTCGTCACGCCGCGGTGCTGGAACTGGGCGCCAAGCGAGAGGAACACAGCGCCGATCAGGGCGAGCGGAATGCCGATTGCCTGACGGGGATCGATCGCGATCTCGCCAGCCAGGTCTGTCAGGTCGGGAGTCACTCAACGAGACTATCGAGATCCATGCCGATATCCTTGCTGAATGGCCGTTCGACCGATTGTAATTTCAGGAGATCCCGTCCTGCACTCCCCCGCCGCGCCCGTCGTCGATTTCGACGATGATTTGCGCACGCTGGTGCAGGACATGTTCGAGACGATGGACGCCGCTCCCGGCGTGGGTCTCGCCGGACCCCAGGTGGGCGTCGGGCTGCGGCTCTTCACCTTCAGTTACCTGGATGACGACGAGATCGAGACCAGGGGCGTCGCGATCAATCCAGAGCTGTGGATCACGCCGGTTCCGGCCGGCGAGGCCGATGAAGACGAGGATGTCGAGGGGTGCCTGTCGTTTCCCGGTGAGCGCTTCCCGCTGCAGCGTGCCGGCTCTGCCGTGCTGCGCGCCGTCGACCTCGACCAGAGGCCCTTTGAGATCCGGGCGGACGGCTGGCTGGCGCGTATCTTCCAGCACGAGTTCGACCACCTGGACGGCACCCTGTACGTGGACCGGCTTGAGCACTTCTACGCGAAGATCGCTGCCAAGGTCAGCCGAAAGCGCGGCTGGGGCGTGCCCGGCCTGAGCTGGCTTCCCGGCGTGGACGACCTCGAGGGCTGAGCGTCGGTTCAGCGGGTCAGGTCGACGCCGTGCACCCCGTTGTGGAAGCGCAGGGAGGGGAAAACGGCCGAGACCGAGAAGCCGACGCCCGGCACCGTTCCGGCGTTGAAGATCCCGCCGAACAACTGGGCGCGTTCGCGCATCTGGGTGATCCCGGCGCCGGAGATGCTCTCGCTCAACGCGCGGAGGTCGTCGTCGATCGTGTAGGCGGTTTTGGCGGCGAAGTCGGTGGCCGATGCGCTCTCCCGCTTGGCCGCTGCCCTGATGCCGTCGTCGTCGATCAGTAGCTGCAGGCCGTCCTGGGTCCAGGTGAAGGACACGCGCGCCTCTGTACCGGCGCCGCCGTGCTTGAGCGCGTTCGCGAGCGCGCTCTGCAGGATGCGGTAGATGGCCAGTTCGGCGCCGGGCTTGAGCGGGAAACGGTCGCCGGACTCCGAGAAGCTGATGGCAAGGCCGGCGTCGCGCATGACGCCGAAGAGATTGCGCGCCGAGGTCAGGCCCGGGGCCATGGTGGCGATCGACTCGCCCTCCCTGGCGATGGTCAGGACCCGGCGCAGGTCGGCGAGGGTGACCCTGCCATCTTCGACCAGTGCCGTCGCCGCGCGCACCGCGGTGGTCGGATCGCTCTGGGCCGCGTACCTGG
>Ga0247806_10001733_pt1 | contig 10395 bp, 12 predicted proteins | sample UWRJL059202B1_FD_179935 | JGI IMG/M metagenome (GOLD analysis project Ga0247806, IMG submission 179935) | Plant litter microbial communities from Arlington Agricultural Research Station in Wisconsin, United States - UWRJ-L059-202B-1 | ecosystem: Environmental > Terrestrial > Plant litter >... | reverse complement strand
GTTGTTGGCGACGCCGCGGATGGTACCGGGGTTGCCGGGGGTGCCAGGAAGGCCGGGAGTACCAGGCAAACCGGGGTTGCCGTTATTGCCATTGTTTCCGTTATTGCCCGAGCCGCCGTTATTGCCGTTGCCACCGTTGTTGCCGCCGCCACCATTATTGCCGTCGGTGCCGCCAATTCCAACCCCGACATCCACCAGGTTCGGCCCGCCGACATTCACATCCGCCCTCACGTTACCGTCGAGCAGGTCAACGTCGGCATCGACCAGCCCTCTGCTGCCGCCCACGGAGGCGTTTGCATTGGCAATCGAGCCACCGACATTCGCATCAACGGTCAGGCCATCACTGGTGCCGACATTGGCATCCACCAATGGGGAGTCGCCGCCACCGACGTTGGCATCGACAAGACTGCCGTCATCCCCGCCGAGACCCAAGTTGACAAGACCACTGTCGGAAGCACCACCCTCACTAATTGTAACTAAAGATTCGTCGCCATCACCGCCGATGATTCCGCCGAGCAATGATTCCGCATATGACGGCAGAACGGCACCAGTCAGAAGCATAGTAGTGATTGGCACTAAAAATACGCTCTTCATCGTTTCCTCCTTCTACCAGCCTGCATGGCTGTACAGTAAAATACGCATGACACCCAAATAAGGTTTCAGCAAAATTCAGGTACAGCAGTACTTTAGGAATAATGCATTGATTCTACGTTGTTTTTAGCCCAAGAAAAAACACACTTTCTAACGAATCCTAAAGCCCTGAAGGCAAACAAAAAGGGCGCGAAACCGAGTTTCGCGCCCCACCGGAGATACTACAAAGGAGCGTCAGCCTTTGCAGTAGTCAGCCGCTATTATGGCCCAATACTAACTTGATTGAGCCAATCTGCTTTAGGTCAAATAACGAGCCTAGTGATCGCGCTAACGGTATGCCTGTGCTCAGGTTCCACGCCAACAGAACCGGGACTGCAAAAATCTATCCGGGCTTAACATCTAGATGATCAATCTTTAGGCATTCGATCTACAAGAGCACAAAATATAATCGTCGCGCACATCTTCAACAGCACAACGAAGTTTTTCTCATCCGATATATTTCAAAATTTTGCTGGATGGTCAGGCAGTTGCGTGAATTGTGAGGCTTGGCATAAGCCTTGCAACAGCGTCCCCGGTGCAAACGATCAACTGTCGGAGGACAACATGACAGTATTGAACCGCATGATTGCGGGACTGGGGCTTGGCGTGGCGATGACTATGGGCGCGGTAGCCGTTCCGGCTTACGCCCAGGACGAAACGATCAAGGTGGGGGTGCTGCATTCGCTTTCGGGCACCATGGCGATCTCTGAGACGACCCTCAAGGATACCATGCTGTTCCTGATCGATCAGCAGAACAAAAAGGGCGGTCTGCTTGGCAAGCAGCTCGAGGCAGTCGTGGTCGATCCTGCTTCCGACTGGCCGCTGTTCGCTGAAAAGGCGCGTGAGCTGATCGAAGTCGATGGCGTTGCTGCCGTGTTCGGCTGCTGGACCTCGTCCTCCCGCAAATCGGTCCTGCCGGTGTTCGAAGAACTCAATTCCATCCTCTTCTACCCCGTGCAGTACGAAGGTGAAGAAAGCCAGCGCAACGTATTCTACACCGGCGCTGCACCGAACCAGCAGGCCATTCCAGCCGTCGATTATCTGATGGAAAACGAAGGCGTCGAACGCTGGGTTCTCGCCGGCACCGACTATGTCTATCCCCAGACGACCAATAAAATCCTCGAGCAATACCTCATGGACAAAGGTGTCGCTAAAGAAGACATCATGATCAACTACACGCCGTTCGGGCAGTCCGACTGGCAGACCATCGTCTCCGATATCAAGACCTTCGGCTCGACGGGCAAAAAGACCGCTGTGGTCTCGACCATCAACGGCGACGCCAACGTGCCGTTCTACAAGGAACTCGCCAACCAGGGCATCAAGGCCGAAGACATCCCGGTCATTGCCTTCTCGGTCGGCGAAGAAGAACTCGCTGGCTTTGATACCACCCCATTGGTCGGCCATCTCGCCGCCTGGAACTACTTCCAGTCCGTCGATGTACCGGTCAACGAAGAGTTCATCGCCAACTGGCGCACCTTCATGAAGAACCCCGACAAGGTCACCAACGATCCGATGGAAGCCACCGTCATCGGCTTCAACCTTTGGATTCAGGCCGTCGAGAAAGCCGGCACCACTGATACCGACGCGGTTCTCGACGCCATTATCGGCCTCGAAACACCGAACCTGACGGGCGGTACGGCGACCATGCTGCCAAACCACCACATCACCAAGCCGGTGCTGATTGGTGAAATCCAGGCCGACGGCCAGTTCGAAGTCGTCTCGGAATCCGATCTCGTCCCCGGCGATGCCTGGTCCGACTTCCTGCCTGAATCCAAGATGATCGAAGCCGATTGGACCGCCCCGATCAATTGCGGCAACTACAATACCGAAACCAAGACCTGCGGCGGCGACGTTGCGGCGGTCGCTCCCTAATTCAGAGCACGACACCGACAGGGGCGACCTCGCCCCTGTCACCTCAAATTTCCTGCCGAGGCCAACGATGACCGCAATTCAGCTCCTCCAGCGCATCGCGCTTTTTCTTGCCCTCAGCCTCTCGATTGCCATTCCCGCTCATGCCCAGGTCGCCGACGCCGAGCTTTCCCCGCTGGTCGATGCGCTAGCGCCCGGCAATTTCAAGGACCGCGAAGCCGCTGTCGGCGCGCTTGTCGCGACAGGCGATCCGCGCGTGGTGCCGATTCTCGACACCCTGACCCAGGGCGAGCTGTACTTCGATGAAGTCTCCGGCAAGGTGGTGTTTACCGAACAGCCCGGCGGCAAAGGCGCCATATCCGATCCGGTCACCGGCGCCCCGATCCCCAGCATTACCGAAGACAGCCTCGACAAGGTGAAGGTCAATAACGGCCTGCGCCGCGTGCTGCGCACCGCCGTCGGCCAGATGACCTTGCTCAGCGACAACAGCGCCACGCGTCTGTCGGCCGCCCAGTCCATCCTGCGTGACGCCGACCCGGCCCAGTTGGAACTGCTCGACAGCGCCATCGCTGCCGAAACCGACGCCAATATCCGGCGCACCATGGAACAGGCCCGGGCCGTCATCACGCTCAAGACGCCCGACGCATCTGTCGAAGACAAAGCCGCCGCTGTCCCGGTCGTTCAGGCGATCGGCGGCCGCGATGCGCTCAACACGCTGACGACCGCCCTCGCCAGCGCCCCCGATGAAGTCAAACCCGCCATCGAGCTGGCCATTCAGGGCCTGGCTCGGGATCGCGCCGTCTGGGATGTCGCCCAGAATATCTGGTTCGGCGTTTCACTCGGCTCGGTGCTGCTGCTCGCCGCCATCGGCCTCGCCATCACCTTCGGCGTCATGGGCGTCATCAACATGGCTCACGGCGAAATGGTGATGCTGGGCGCCTACACCACCTTCGTCGTGCAGGAAGTCATCCGCCAGAACTATCCGGGCCTGTTCGACTGGTCCCTTGCCATCGCCCTGCCCCTGGCATTCCTGTTCACGGGCCTTGTCGGTGTCGCCATCGAGCGCGGCATCATCCGCTTCCTTTATGGCCGACCCCTCGAAACCCTGCTCGCCACCTGGGGCCTGTCGCTCATCATCCAGCAGGCCGTGCAACGTGTCTTCACCGCCAACATCCGTGAAGTGGGCAATCCAAGCTGGATGTCCGGCTCGTTCGACCTCGGCGGTCTCTCCATCACCTGGAACCGCTTCTACATAGTCATCTTCGCCCTCGTGGTGTTCTTCTTCCTGCTGACCCTGCTCAAATATACCGCCATCGGCCTCTATATGCGCGCCGTCATGCAGAACCGCCGCATGGCCTCCGCAATGGGTATCCGCACCCCGCTCGTCGACGCCATGACCTTCGGCCTCGGCTCCGGCATTGCCGGCCTCGCCGGCGTCGCCCTCAGCCAGATCGGCAACGTCTCGCCCAATCTGGGTCAGGGCTACATCATCGACAGCTTCATGGTCGTGGTGTTCGGCGGCGTCGGCAATCTCTGGGGCACTTTCGTCGGCGCGCTGACGCTGGGCATCGCCAACAAGTTCATCGAGCCCTACTCCGGCGCAGTGCTCGGCAAGATCATCATCCTGGTGCTCATCATCCTGTTCATCCAGCGGCGGCCGCGCGGCCTGTTCGCTCTAAAGGGAAGGTCGATCGAAGCATGACCGCCTCTCTGGCTGCCGACATGTTCCTCTGGGCCAATCGCCCGGCAACGCAAAATCCTCCCAAGCCTGCACTCGACCGCAAGGCCCCACTCCAGGCCACCCGGAGTCCGCGCTAGATGCTGACGCAAGCCCTGTTCCGCGCGCTGGACAAAAAAGCCATCTGGATCGTCGCGATCCTGCTGGTGCTCGCCATTCTCGTGCCGGCATCCAACATGCTGCTGCCGACCGGCCACCCGCTCCGCCTGCCCAACTACGCCGTGCCCTTGTTCGGCAAATACCTGACCTACGCCATGCTCGCTTTGGCGCTCGATCTGGTCTGGGGTTATTGCGGCATTCTTTCGCTCGGCCACGGCGCCTTCTTCGCCATCGGCGGTTATTCCATGGGCATGTATCTGATGCGCCAGATCGGCACCCGCGGCGTTTACGCCAATCCGGTGCTACCCGATTTCATGGTGTTCCTCAACTGGAAGGAACTCCCCTGGTACTGGTACGGCATGGACAATTTCTGGATCGCCATGATCATGGTGGTCCTCGTTCCGGGCATTCTGGCCTTCGTCTTCGGCTTCCTCGCGTTCCGCAGCCGCGTCACCGGGGTCTACCTGTCCATCATCACCCAGGCCATGACCTACGCGCTGCTGTTGGCCTTCTTCCGCAACGACATGGGCTTTGGCGGCAATAACGGGCTGACCGATTTCAAAGACATCCTCGGCCAGTCGATCTCCGCTCCCGGCACCCGTGCATCGCTCTTCGCCGCCTCGGCCATTGCGCTGGCACTAGCAGTCCTCGCCTGCTCGATGATCGTCAATTCAAAGCTGGGCAAGGTCATGATCGCTGTGCGCGACGCTGAAAGCCGCACCCGCTTCATCGGTTACCGCGTCGAATATGTGAAACTCTTCGCCTTCGTCGTGTCCGCCATCATCGCCGGCATTGCGGGCGCGCTTTACGTGCCCCAGGTCGGCATCATCAACCCATCCGAATTCGACCCCGCCAATTCCATCGAAGTGGTGATCTGGACCGCAGTCGGCGGCCGCGGCACCATCATCGGCCCGATCATCGGCGGCATTCTGGTCAACGTCGGCAAATCCTACTTTACCGGCGCCTTCCCCGAATACTGGCTGTTCGCCCTGGGCACGCTGTTCGTCGTCACCACGCTGTTCCTGCCCAAGGGCATCGTCGGCCTGATCGGCCAATACCGCGCCGCCACCACCAAGCGCGAACAGCACGATCGCGGCGAGCCATCGCCCCAACAGGTCGAAGCTGGCGTCGATCCACAACCCAAGCCGGCGGAGTAAACCATGTCCGAAGCCCGCGAAAAGCTTGGCACCATGCTCTATCTCGATGGCGTTTCCGTCTCGTTCGACGGCTTCAAGGCCATCAACAATCTGTCGATCATCGTCCATCCCGCCGAAATGCTGGCCATCATCGGCCCCAATGGCGCGGGCAAGACCACCATGATGGACATCATCACCGGCAAGACCCGCCCCGATGACGGTCAGGTGCTGTTCGACGGCCGCACCGACCTGACCAAGCTCGACGAAGCCGCCATCGCTAATCTGGGCATCGGTCGTAAATTCCAGAAGCCGACGGTGTTCGAAAGCCACACCGTCTGGGACAATATCGAGATGGCGCTGAAAAAACCGCGCGGTGTCTTCGCGACGCTGTTCTACACAGCAGACGCCGCCGACATCGCCCGCATCACCGAAATCCTCGAAACCGTCCGCCTGATCGGCCGCAAGGACGACTACGCCGCCAACCTCAGCCACGGCCAAAAACAATGGCTCGAAATCGGCATGCTGCTGGCGCAGGACCCCAAGCTGCTGCTGGTCGATGAGCCCGTCGCTGGGATGACCGACGCCGAAACGGTGGAAACCGCCAAGCTTCTCAAGGATATCGCCAAGACCCGCTCGGTCGTGGTCGTCGAACACGACATGAGCTTCGTGCGCGAACTTGGAGCGCGTGTCACCTGCCTTGCCGAAGGCTCGGTCCTCGCCGAAGGCACCCTCGACCAGGTGAGTGCAAACCCCGTCGTCATCGAACGCTATCTGGGACGCTGAGCATGACCGCACTTTCGATCAACGCCATCGACCTGCATTACGGTGCAGCCCAGGCCCTTAAATCCGTGTCGCTCGAATGCAGGCCGGGCCGCATCACTGCCGTCCTCGGCCGCAACGGAGTCGGCAAATCATCGACCCTGCGCGCCATCACCGGCGTCAACAACATCACAGCCGGAACCATCACTTTCGGCGAAGAGACGCTGAAAAAGTCGCCGCCCTACAAACGCGCCCGCATGGGCATCGGCTACGTCCCCCAGGGCCGCGAGATTTTCCCGTTGCTGACAGTGAAGGAAAACCTCGAAACCGGTTTTGCCTGCCTGTCGCGCAAGGACAAGAACATCCCCAGCTACATTTTCGACCTTTTCCCCGTCCTCAAATCCATGCTTGGTCGGAGTGGCGGCGACCTCTCGGGTGGTCAACAGCAGCAATTGGCCATCGGCCGCGCTCTGGTCACGCGCCCAAAAGTGCTCGTGCTCGATGAACCCACCGAAGGCATTCAGCCCTCGATCATCAAGGACATCGGTCGAGCCCTGCAATTCCTGCGCGATGAAAAGGGCATGACCATTCTGCTGGTCGAACAATTCCTCGATTTCTGTCGCGAAATCGCCGACGATATCTACGTCATGGACCGCGGCGAAATCCAGCATGCCGGGCCGGCCAGCGATCTCGATTTGCCAGAAGTTCGTCGCCATCTCATGGTCTAAAACGAAAAACGCCCGACCCTTGCGGGTCGAGCGTTGATACTTAGACTAGCGCGACAAGATGAATTACATCGTGCCCTTGATGCCAGCAGCTTCACACTGCTCGAGAGTGACGGTGTCGAGATCGAGCGTGGTTGTTGCCTGCTGAACTTCGTTGACGGCTGGAACATCTGCGGCAGCAGCGTCGCCAGCGGTATCGCCAGTCGAACTTGGCTGGCCGGCGATCGACTCGGTGGAAGCGGCAGTGCCAAGCATTTCACAACGCTGCTGCAGCGCTGGCAAATCTTCGGCAGAGACCTCGCCACCGTTAAACATGGTCTGGGCGAAAGCAGAGCCCGAAAAAAGCAGGGCAGCAGAAAGGGCGGCAGCGGATACTACGGATTTGATGTGCATTTAATCAGGCCTTCTTTGAAATCTCTTTGCAGAGCGTTTGCTCGAGAACAGAACGTACCATTTTGATAAACGTTGCCTTCGAAAACCGGGAATTCACAGTACCCACGATCTCGTTACCAATGCAGCGGGCGCGCGGGGTCGGCGGCATTGTCACAAAACAGCGGGATGCAGCGACCGTGCTGGACACGCTCTATCAGGACGGCTGCGCCAAAATCCGCTTGCCCAACACCCATACGACGGCGCTCGAAGCTGTGCTCATCAACACCGCCGGCGGCTTGACCGGCGGCGATCGCATGGCTTGGTCGGCTGACATCGCCCCCGGCGGTAAGCTGGCCCTGACCACCCAGGCCTGCGAGCGCATCTATCGTTCGCTCGGCGGCCCCGCTACCATCACCACCAGTCTCAAGATCGGCAGCAATGCGCATCTCGACTGGCTGCCGCAGGAAACCATCCTGTTCGCCGCCAGCCATCTCGATCGCCATATCGACATCGACCTCGCTGATGGCGCGAGCCTGACCGCGATCGAGGCGATCCTGCTGGGCCGTGACGCCATGGGCGAGCTGGCGCTCGACTGCCAGTTGCGCGACAATTGGCGCATCCGCCGCAATGGCCGGCTGATCCACGCCGAAGCCACCCGACTCGATGGCACCATGGCCGAACGCGACGGGCTATCCCTCCTTGCCCGCAAGCGCGCTTTCGCCACCATCGTGCATATCGCCCCCGATGCTGATCAAACCATGATCCGGCTGGCTAAAATCCGGGCATTATTGCCGCCCGATCAGCGCATTGCCGCCAGCGCTTCGGGCGAACGGCTGGTAATCCGCGCTTTGGCCCAATCGGGACTTGCCTTGCGGCGCCTGATCGTTCCAATTCTAGCCGAGCTATCCGGCGCGGGCGCGCTGCCCCGCCTCTGGTATCTATAGGACGCATCCGATGAATTTGACCCCGCGCGAAAAAGACAAACTGCTGATCGCCATGGCGGCAATCGTGGCCCGCAAGCGTCTTGAACGCGGCGTCAAGCTCAACCATCCCGAGGCCATTGCCCTGATCAGCGATTTCGTCGTCGAAGGCGCTCGCGATGGCCGCCCGGTGGCCGAGTTGATGGAAGCCGGCGCCCATGTCGTCAATCGCAGCCAGGTCATGGACGGCATTGCCGAAATGATCCACGACATTCAGGTCGAGGCTACTTTCCCCGACGGCACCAAGCTCGTCACCGTCCACCAGCCGATCCGCTAGCGCCATGCTCGAACTGCGCCCCTCCTGCGAATGCTGCGACAAGGCCCTGCCGCCCGACGCGACCGATGCCATGATCTGCAGCTTCGAGTGCACCTTTTGCGCCGATTGCGTCGACCACAAGCTCGGCGGCGCCTGCCCGAACTGCGGTGGCAATTTCGCGAGCCGCCCGATCCGTCCAGCCGGCAAGCTGGCGAACAACCCTCCCTCGACCGTGCGGGTGTTCAACCCCGCCGGTTGCACCACCAAAGCTGCGTGAGGCTCCCATGATCCCAGGCGAAATCATCACCCAGGCCGGCGAACTCGAACTCAACGCTGGCGTGCCCCAGATCACCATCGAAGTCGCCAACACCGGCGACCGGCCCATCCAGGTCGGCTCGCATTACCATTTCTTCGAAGCCAATTCCGGCCTCGCCTTCGATCGCGAAAAAACCCGCGGCATGCGGCTAGACATCGCGGCGGGCACCGCCGTGCGCTTCGAACCCGGCCAGGCCCGCGAGGTCCGGCTGATCCCCTTCGGCGGCGACCGCACCGTCTACGGTTTCCGCCAGCAAATCATGGGCGTGCTCTAGCCCCGCTAAAGCGAAGCCCCCGCGACCCGGCTCCATGGCTGCGACCGCCCGACCAAGGACTTGACTGATGACCGACAAGCAGACCGAACTGCGCCAACGCCTCGCCGCCGTCCTGGCCGATATGCAGGCCAATGGCCGCAACGATGGCGAAGCCATGTTCATGCTGGGCAAGCTCGCCACCAGCACGGCAGACCTCGCCGACGCAGCAAGCTGGACCGCGCTCAAGCCAAGGCTCAGCAAGCAGGATTTTGCCCGGCTCTTCACCATGATCGCCGATGAAGGCGAGCAGTTCGTGAGCGAGGGCAAGACCAAGCAGGCCTATGTGCTGCAGGCGCTGGCAATCTCGCTGGTAGCCGCGCAGGAAAACGATCCGGTCCTCACCGAAGGCGCGGCCCTCCTCGATGCCATGATCGACCAGGCCGTGGCCAATTACCGCAAGCACGCGCAAGCCCCTATTCACAAGGCTAACTAAGCCGGAGTTCCCATGCCCGCTCGCATCTCTCGCGCCACTTACGCCGATATGTACGGCCCAACGACCGGCGACAAGGTTCGCCTGGCCGATACGGAACTGTTCATCGAGGTCGAAAAGGACTTCACCACCTATGGCGAAGAGGTCAAGTTCGGCGGCGGCAAGGTCATTCGCGATGGCATGGGCCAAAGCCAGCGCACCCGCGCCGAAGGCGCTGTCGACACCGTCATCACCAATGCGCTAATCGTCGATCACACCGGCATCTACAAGGCCGACGTCGGCCTGAAGGACGGCAAAATCGCCGCCATCGGCAAGGCCGGCAATCCCGACACCCAGTCGGGCGTCAACATCATCATCGGCCCCTCGACCGAGGCCATCGCCGGCGAAGGCCGCATCCTGACTGCCGGCGCCATGGATGCCCACATCCATTTTATCGCCCCCCAGCAGATCGAAGAAGCGCTGATGTCAGGCGTCACCACCATGCTCGGCGGCGGCTCAGGGCCCGCACATGGCACGCTCGCCACCACCTGCACCGGCGCCTGGCATATCCAGCGCATGATCGAGAGCTTCGACGGCTTTCCGATGAACCTTGCGCTCGCCGGCAAGGGCAACGCCTCCCTGCCCGCCCCGCTCGCCGAAATGATCCTGGCCGGCGCCTCCTGCCTCAAACTGCACGAGGACTGGGGCACTACTCCCGCCACCATCGACAATTGCCTCTCGGTCGCCGACGAATTCGACGTCCAGGTGATGATCCACACCGACACCCTCAACG
>Ga0247806_10001732_pt1 | contig 10399 bp, 10 predicted proteins | sample UWRJL059202B1_FD_179935 | JGI IMG/M metagenome (GOLD analysis project Ga0247806, IMG submission 179935) | Plant litter microbial communities from Arlington Agricultural Research Station in Wisconsin, United States - UWRJ-L059-202B-1 | ecosystem: Environmental > Terrestrial > Plant litter >... | reverse complement strand
CAGATGAAGGGGAACGTTCTGCACTGGCTAAGCTATCTTATCACAAGTTCTATATTGATGAGATTTACGACGCTGTGATCAGAAAACCACTTGATGCGATTTCAGGAGTTTTCTATAAAGTTTTTGATCAGAAGATTATTGACGGCATAGTAAACGGATTAGGCTGGAGCACATCAGAAGCAAGTAAGGGAGTCAGGCTATTACAATCGGGTAATGTCGGTTTCTATATTTTTATGATGGTGGTCGGAATCATCTCGTTGTTATTGTATACTTATTTATCTCTGTAAAAGATCGTCCAAAGAAACATAATGGAACAACTTTTAATACTTCTTATATTTTTACCATTGGTTGGTGCGCTGGTTACAGCCTTTACCGGCAATGCAGCAAAACATGTAGCCCTGTTCTTCTCACTGGTATCGCTGGCACTTACAGCAGTTATTGTTGGGCAGTTTACTCCCGATGCCACTACGCAGTTTGTCGTTAACCTTCCATGGATCGCAGATCTTGGAATCAGTTTCCACGCTGGGATTGACGGAATCAGTTTAATTACTGTAATCCTGACCAACGTACTGGTGCCAATTATTATTTTAGCGAGCTACCAGCATGACTATAAAAAGCCAAACTCGTTCTTTGCGCTGATTTTATTCATGCAAGCAGGTTTATTAGTTGTGTTTACAGCAATGGATGCATTTCTCTTCTATATCGGATGGGAAGCGGCTTTAATACCGATTTATTTTATCTGTGCGATCTGGGGTGGTAAGGACCGTATCAAAGTGAACATGAAGTTTTTTGTGTACACCATTGGTGGTTCACTTTTCATGTTATTAGGTATCATTTACCTGTACCTGCAAAATCCTGCTCATAACTTTGATATTCAAGCATTTTATCAGTTAAGCTTAGACCCTGTACAACAGGGATGGATATTCTGGTCTTTCTTTATCGCTTTTGCGATTAAGATGCCGGTATTCCCTTTCCATACCTGGCAGCCGGATACCTATACAGAAGCACCTGCCGCAGGTACAATGTTACTTTCAGGTATTATGCTTAAAATGGGTATCTATGGTGTGATCAGATGGTTGTTGCCTGTTGTTCCTGCCGGTGTACAGGACTGGGGTACGACAGCGATTGTATTATCCATTATTGGTATTGTGTACGCTTCACTAATTGCCTTTACACAGAAAGACGCAAAACGTCTTGTAGCCTATTCATCTATTGCCCACGTAGGCTTAATCTCCGCAGGTATTTTTGCTTTAAATACGCAAGGGATGCAAGGTGCGATGGTACAGATGTTAAGTCATGGTATCAACGTAGTCGGTTTATTCTTTGTACTTGATATTGTTTATTCGAGAGTTAAAACCAACAAAATCGCTGAACTGGGTGGTATTGCAAAAGTAGCTCCTAAGCTGGCTATCGCATTTTTAATTATCGTTTTGGGAACGGTTGCTTTACCAGGAACAAATGGATTTATAGGTGAATTTTTATTACTGATGAGCGTATACCAGTTTAATATCTGGGCAGTCGTATTCGCTGGTCTTACCATTATTTTCGGTGCAGTATATATGTTCCGTATGTACCAGAACATTATGCTGGGCAAAACAAATGAACTTACAATAGGATTTACTGATATCAAAGGTACTGAGCAATTAGTCCTGGTTATTATATGTGTGCTGATTATTGTAATGGGTGTTTATCCTAAACCGGTGCTTCATTTATCAGAAGCTTCGGTACAGCAATTATTAGAACAGATCAATCAAAAATTAACATCGGTAAAATAAGGAAATGAATATCATCATAACAATTGTTGTTACAGCTTTAGCGGTGCTTTACGCAGGTTTATTTAAAGCCTCCAAAGCTCTATTACCGTTAACTTTAGTTGGTCTGGTTGCTTCTCTTGCTTTCGCAGTTACTTCCTGGGATACCAATATTACTTATTACGGAATGATGGAAATGGACAATTTTGCATTGGCATTTTCTTCACTTACCATTTTAGGAACAATCTTTATCTTTTTGCTGACACAGAACTACTTTGCAAAAAACAGTGAAAATGTGGCGGAATACTATACACTGATCCTATTCGCTTTATCGGGAATTATCATCATGGTGTCTTATACCAATATGTCGATGTTGTTTATTGGTATAGAGATCATGTCTGTTGCCTTATATATCCTTGCGGGTATCAGGAAGAATAATTTTGCTTCCAATGAAGCTTCACTGAAGTATTTTCTGATGGGAGCTTTCTCTACAGGTTTCCTTTTGTTCGGTATCACATTAATTTATGGCGCTACAGGCTCGTTCAGCCTGCCTGTAATCAACCAGTACCTGGTAGGTAACTACCAGACCGTTTCGCCTTTGTTTTATCCAGGGCTGATCCTGATTATGATCGGTTTATGTTTTAAAATCGGCGCAGCACCTTTCCATTTCTGGACGCCGGATGTTTATGAAGGTGCGCCTTCGTTAATTACCGCATTCATGTCTACCGTTGTTAAAACGGCTGGTTTCGCTGCTTTCCTTCGTCTGTTTGCTGGTACATTTGCACCACTTCATGATTTCTGGATGCCGCCATTGATGGCTATTGTTTGCCTGACCTTATTTATCGGTAACGTAACTGCTCTTTTTCAAAAGAACTTCAAAAGGATGCTTGCTTATTCAAGTATTTCACACGCTGGTTATCTTCTCTTCTCATTAATTACCTTAACAGCATCTTCAGCAAGTAACGTCCTGGTTTATGCCGCAGCGTATACTTTCGCAAGTATTGTAGCTTTTGCTATACTTATTTTGGTGAAGCAAAAAACAGGGAATGACAATTTTGATAATTTTAACGGACTGGCGAAGCGGAATCCGTTAGCTGCGCTGGCGCTTACTGTTGCGATGTTATCACTTGCGGGGATCCCGCTGACCGCTGGTTTTATCGGTAAATACCTGATGTTTTTAAACGTAATGAACGAGTACAATATTTACCTGGTAGCATTTGCAATCTTAAATGCTTTGGTAGGTTTCTACTATTACCTGAGAGTAATTGTAGCAATGTACTTTAAAGACGGTGCGGAAACACAACTGGAAACTCCGGTGCAGTACAAGGTAGTTTTGGTATTATCTGTGATCATTACCATTGTTTTAGGCGTATATCCTGCAGTAATTTTAAATCTGATATAGGCATTTCTCAGCAAAATTATTTGTAGTTTTACGAGTACTTGAACTATGCACGATTTCTGGACTTCCTTACATCAGTTTATTGATCCTGAGAAATTACTCAAAGAAGGTGGTTTTTACGTCGTAATGTTCGTAATTTTTGCCGAAACGGGTTTATTTTTCGGGTTTTTTCTTCCTGGAGATTATCTGTTGTTCCTGGCAGGAATGTTTGTTGCTACCGGCAAACTTGACGTAAATATCTATGTGCTTATTCTTGGGTTGATGGCCGCCGCTATTTCCGGTAATTTTACCGGGTACTGGTTTGGTAAAAAAACAGGACCGGTGCTGTACCATCGTAAAGACACGTTCTTTTTCAAGAAGAAGTATCTTAAAGCCGCGGAACTTTATTACAATAAACAGGGTGCATTTGCTTTGATCATGGGCAGGTTCGTACCGATCGTCAGGACCTTCGCACCGATTATCGCAGGAGTTGTCAGATTAGAGTTCAAAAAGTTTGCATTATATAATATTTGCGGTGCTTTTTTATGGATTACATCTTTAACTTTGCTGGGGTATTTTCTTGGCAGGAGATTTGAAAAGGAAATTAATGATTACCTGCTTTACATTATTGTAGGTTTTATAACAATAACAACAATCCCCGTGATTTATACATTCCTGAAAAAGCGGGCGGAAAATAACAACGAAGACATTACAAACACTGAAAAATAAATGAGTATAGACCCAAACCATCCCTGGCATAATGTTTCTCCAGGTTCAAATTTACCGGAGTCGGTAAATGCTATCATCGAAATCCCTAAAGGATCAAAGGCTAAGTACGAAATCGATAAAGACTCTAATTTAATTAAATTAGACCGTGTGCTTTTCTCTTCTGTGATGTATCCTGCAAATTACGGTTTCATTCCTCAAACATATTGCGACGATAACGATCCTTTGGATATTCTGGTTCTTTGCAGTGTTGACGTTTACCCTTTAACATTGCTGGAAGCAAAAGTTATTGGTGTAATGCATATGGTCGACAATGGTGAGCAGGATGACAAAATTATCGCAGTAGCGAAAAATGATATGTCAGTTAACTATATCAATGATATATCTGAATTGCCGCCGCACCAAATGAAAGAGATCGTAAGATTCTTCCAGGACTATAAAGCATTAGAAATGAAAAACGTTACTATCGAAAAACTGATGGGCGTAACTTATGCTTATAAAGTAATTGAAGAGAGTATTGAACTTTATAATAGTACATTTAGAAACAACTCTTAATGGGCTTTCAAATATTCTTAACCTTTTTCTTGGTCGTCTTAAACGGCTTTTTCGTTGCAGCGGAGTTTGCAATCGTTAAAGTCAGGGCGTCGCAAATAGAAATTAAAGCTAAATCTGGTAATAGAGTAGCTAATATTGCTAAATATATTACACAACATCTTGATGGGTACCTGGCTGCAACACAGCTGGGTATTACATTAGCATCACTAGGACTGGGCTGGGTTGGAGAATCTGTAATGGAACATCTGTTACATAATTTGTTAACCTCATTAAATCAAACCCCGGAGTTTATTGATTCCTTCTCCAAAACCGCTTCTCCGATTATCGCATTCAGTTTTATTACGATTATGCACATCGTATTCGGAGAGCTGGCACCTAAATCAATTGCCATTCAGCGACCTGTCGCTACCACACTGTTCATCTCACTGCCTTTACAAATTTTTTATGTAGTGTTCCGCCCGTTTATCTGGCTGTTGAACGGTTTCGCAAATATTATCTTAAAACTGTTCGGGATCTCTACTGTAGGTGGTCATGAAGCTGTACATAGTACAGAAGAATTGTATTACCTGCTGGACCAGGGTAAAGAAAGCGGTGCTTTGGATACCAATGAGCATGAACTGATCAGAAATGTATTTGATTTTAATGAGCGTGTAGTTAAAAATATCATGGTGCCCCGTACTAAAATATCGGGTATCGAATTATCTACACCTAAAGAAGAAGTGATACAGCTGATCATAGCCGAAGGTTATTCAAGAATGCCCGTATTTGATGATATTATTGATAAGATCATTGGTATTATCCACGCTAAGGATGTATTGCCTTTATTGGCGGGCAACAAGGAGTGGTCGTTGAAAGACATCATCAGAAAGCCTTATTTTGTGCCGGAAACGAAAAAGATCAATGATCTGTTAAGTGAACTGCAGCAAAAGCGTATCCAGATCGCTATCGTAATTGACGAGTTTGGTGGTACCGCAGGTATGGTTACACTGGAAGATATAGTTGAAGAGATTGTAGGAGAGATTCAGGATGAATATGATGAAGAAAAACCAACTGTAGAAAAAATATCAGAAACTGAATTCGTCATCAATGCTTACGCAACGGTTTACGATGTGAATGAACACCTTCCGCACGATTTGCCGGAAGACCTGGATTTTGATACTGTAGGTGGATTGGTATCCCATGCGTTTGGTAAAATCCCTGATGTAGGGGATAGTGAAGAATGTTATGGCTACTTGTTTACTATTCTTAAAAAAACAGAACAGAATATTGAAACGATCAAACTCGAACTGGTGATCGAAAAGAATGATATGGTAGACAACCATTAATTTTTAACGAATGCATGTTTTTTATACCCCTGATATTACCAGTGCAGATTATATTCTGAACGAAGAGGAGAGCCGGCATTGCATGAAAGTGCTGCGCCTCGTGATTGGTGATGTCGTGCATCTGATTGACGGTAGTGGTGGGTTGTATGAAGCGGAGATCGTCAGCGAATCAAAGCGGAACGTAACCTTAAGGGTTTTACATACCACCCTCGAATATCAGAAAAGAAACCATTCGCTCCATATTGCGGTTGCGCCTACAAAAAATATAGACCGGCTGGAATGGTTTCTTGAAAAAGCTACGGAAATAGGTATTGATCAGATCACGCCTGTGATTTGTGAACGCTCTGAGCGAAAAATAGTTAAAGAAGACCGTTTGAATAAGGTTATTACTTCTGCGGTTAAACAGTCGCTGCAGGCTTACCACCCGGTATTGAACGAGTCGGTCAGTTTCAAAGATTTTATCATTAAACAAAAGGCCGACTATCAAATGATCGCCCATTGTATCGATGGCGAACCAAGGAATTTTATCAGCCAGATTACCTCACCAGGTAAAAGCTATCTGATACTGATCGGTCCGGAAGGTGATTTCACGCCGAATGAAATTGAGCTGGCTTTGCAAAATGACTTTAAACCATTAACTTTAGGTAATACTCGTCTGCGGACAGAGACCGCTGCGCTGGCCGCCTGTTTTGAGGTGAATTACTTAAACCGATGAAGCTATACTCAGCTTATCGCTGCTAAGGGCAATGGATAAGCTGAGTATAGCTTCATAACGATTAAAGACATATCTATATTCCGATGAAATTTAGATTACTGATTTCTCTCTCTTTATTGCTTGTCCTGTTTAGCGGGTATCATAACCCTGCTTATCGTATTGCCCGTTTAAAATATAACGGCGGTGGCGACTGGTACGGAAACCGAACTGCGCTGATTAACCTGATTGCTTACTGTAACCAGAACCTTCATACTAATTTTGCCGCTGAAGAAGCTATAGCCGAAGTGGGCAGTCCTGAAATCTTCAATTTTCCGATGGTCTATATGACAGGTCACGGCAACGTGGTATTCAGCGAACAGGAAGCACAAAACCTACGCAAATACCTGATGGGTGGCGGATTCCTCCATATTGATGATAATTATGGGATGGATAAATTTATACGGGTTCAGATGAAAAAAGTGTTTCCTGAATTATCTTTTGTGCAACTTCCAACGGGGCATCCCTTGTATCACCAAAAATTTAACTTTCCGGGCGGTTTGCCAAAAATCCATGAACACGATGGTAAACCTGCACAAGGGTTTGCGCTGATGAAAGAAGGACGGGTAATTTGTTTTTATTCCTATGAGAGCGATCTGGGGAATGGTTGGGAAGATGAGGGTACTTATCCTGAAGACAGTACCGAACGGCGGCAGGCTGCGCTTAAAATGGGTGCGAATCTTATACAATATGTCTTAACGCAATAATTATGTATAAAGTAAAAGTAAATAGCGGATTTGACTTTGAATTGAATACAGTAAATGAAGGAATCAGGCTTGGTGATCAAGATCTTTCAGTAGATGTGACTACAATAAAAGATGGTCAGTTTCATTTTATCTACCAGCATAAGTCGTATAATGCAGAAGTGATTTCCCAGGATGTTGCAGATAAAAGTATGGTCATCAAAGTGAACGGAATAATCTGTCATGTGCAAATTGAAGATCAGTTTGATATTTTAATAAAGGAATTGGGACTGGAGGAGAGTACAGTTAAACATGCATTGGAAATCAAAGCGCCAATGCCGGGCCTTGTATTGGGTTTGAGCGTAGAAGTTGGGCAGCATGTAGCAAAAGGGGATAGTTTGCTGGTTTTGGAAGCCATGAAGATGGAGAACCTGCTGAAATCTGTTGCTGATGGGGTAATAAAGAAGATCTGCGTAGCTAAAGGAGATAAAGTGGAGAAGAACCAGGTACTGATGGAATTCGTTTAAATACAGCTTAAAAATATCTTGCTAAAGAAAAGGGCCATCCGCATATGCGGATGGCCCTTTTCTTTAGCAAGATATTTTATTTTATCGCTTTTTTGAATTGAAAGGTTTTTGCTGTTTTGGTTTAAACTGAGGTTTTCCCGTTGGGTTAATTTCCGAAGCACCAAGCATAGTCATCGCACAACGGAAGCCGATGTCAGCAGTGGCTTCATCCTGTTGTAAAAACCTTCTCGAAGCAGGGTTTAACCAAAGCGCCTGATCGTCCCATGATCCGCCTTTATACACCCTTGATTTGTTGTTAACAAGTGTGATTTCGCCGTATAACGGGCTTTCTTCGTCACGGTACCCGCGCTGATCCGCGTAACTGTTCACAACTGCGGGCTGTGCGGCGGCAGCTTGTTTTTCTGCCCAGGTTTGTTTTTTTGCCGAAACAGCAGCTGTCATAACAGGTCTGTTGTATTTATCTTTTTCCAGTTTACCAGTTTGTGCGTCCGCTACTTTTTTATCCTGGTAATAGTTACCCCTGTATGGGTTCAGTGCGTCTGCAGCTTCGAAAGTACTTGAACGATAGATATCGGATACCCATTCGCTCACGTTGCCCGCCATATTGTATAATCCAAAATCATTTGGCACATATGAGCGTACAGCAACAGTAATACTTCCTTTATCATTCAGTGAACCACCAACACCCATATAATCTCCTTTAGTCCTTTTAAAGTTGGCCAGGATCAAACCGCGTGTTTTGTTTTTTGCGGAACTGATACCTAAACCGTCCCATGGATATATTTTGTTGCTTGAAATATTTTCATAGTCTGTATTTCCGATCAGGCCTAGTGCCGCATATTCCCATTCAGCCTCTGTAGGCAGGCGGTATGGTTGTTTAATAATACCATCTTCTAACCTCACGTTTCTTGTTGGTGCGCCTTTTTGTTTCTGGCCGCCCGCAGTTGCCGCCGCCGCCGCTCCCGGGCTAAAGTCTTTCATTGCACGTTTTCCCTTGTCGTCAATCTGGCCGTTCAGGTACAGGTCTGTATTAAAAGGGCCTGTAGGTTGTGCCGCTACCGGTGCCGCATTTCCCTTTTTACCTTTACCACCGCTGTACAAATCCTTAAAACTGGTCATGTAACCCTGATCTCTTAGTAAGGATTCATTCACCATAGATGTTCTCCAGTCGCAGAACCTTGTTGCCTGTTCCCAGGTAACACCTACAACAGGATAATCCTGATAGGCTGGGTGCCTTAAATAATTGTCAACGTAAGGCTCATTATAAGAGAGGGGTCTGCGCCATACTAATGTATCCGGCAGTTCATTATAATAATACTCATAATTTGTAGGATCTGTCATTCTGATCCAGTTCAGGTATTCTAACCAGTTCGTGTTTGAAACTTCGGTTTCATCCATATAAAAAGAAGATACCGTAGTCTCTCTTTTATGGTTATAATCTTTTAATTCCTGACCAGGCATATTGATTGCACTGCCGCTCATCACAAATACACCACCTTCAATTTCTACCAGACCAGGACCGGGTCCCCGTCTGAATTTATTATTTACCTGAAAGCCCCCGTTTTCTGGTCTGTTGTAAGCACGGCCTGTTTTCTCTGACGTCGCAGTTTTGTTTGACTTACAGGAAATTAAGGAAGAAACTGACAATAAAAGGGCAAATGAATATAGGTATGTTTTTTCCATATGAACTTGTTGGGTAATATTGAGCATAAATTTACACAAAAAAATAACGATGCACCAAAATATTCGGGTAATATCCTATTAAAATAACTTTGGATCAATATCTCTCGCTTTTTGGCTATACCTGCTTAAGCATAAGTTGTAATAAAATTGCTTAATTAAAATTATATTTGGATCCGCTGAGTTCAACTACAAACCTGATGTATAATTTGCGCCCTGTAATTTTGAGATTTCATACCTATCAGGTCCATAGCGGGTTGATCCGGATTTATTTTATTTGGCGTTATATGTTGAAAATTGTCTGATGATAAATTCCCTCAACATTATTTTATTGTTCAACTTTGACAGCGTGCATGGCGGGAACAAAATATTTTCAGCTGCAACAACATGCAGCAATATTTTAATAGTATTAAACAATTATAACAATGAAAATTAAAGTAGGATTCGGGTTCGATGTTCATCAGTTAAAAGATAACCATCCGTTTGTGATGGGTGGGGTTACGTTAGAACATCATAAGGGTGCGTTCGGACATTCTGATGCCGATGTTTTACTTCATGCTATTTGTGATGCCTTGCTGGGCGCAGCCAACCTGCGTGATATCGGTTTTCACTTTAAAAATACCGATCCGCAATGGAAAGGAATCAGCAGTATGATCCTGTTACAGGAAACCGTGAGGCTGATCGGAGAGAAGGGGTTCACTATCGGAAACATTGATGCCATGATCTGTCTGGAAGCACCCAAGATCAATCCACATATCCCGCAAATGCAGGAAAATATTTCAAAAGCGATCAACATAGATATCGATGATATTTCTATAAAGGCTACTACAAATGAAACAATGGGTTTTATTGGAAGAGAAGAAGGTGTGGTCGCTTATGCGGTATGTCTTATTCAAAAATCATAAAACAATTAACTGTTTGACGAGGTTTTAATTAAAAAACATCGATTATGAACAGTTCAGCAAAATATTTTACAGTTGCAGTTTTAGGAATACTCTCTTTGTCAGCCTGTACAATGGGCGA
>Ga0247806_10001731_pt1 | contig 10400 bp, 13 predicted proteins | sample UWRJL059202B1_FD_179935 | JGI IMG/M metagenome (GOLD analysis project Ga0247806, IMG submission 179935) | Plant litter microbial communities from Arlington Agricultural Research Station in Wisconsin, United States - UWRJ-L059-202B-1 | ecosystem: Environmental > Terrestrial > Plant litter >... | reverse complement strand
CGCCGAGCGACGTGGCCGATCTCGGTCAGGAGAGCGGCAAGGCGCGCTACAGCCGCGAATGCGAGGCGCTGGTGCAACGTCTGACCGGGGCGGCCAAGGTGATCAGCTTCGGCGCGATCCGCCGCACCAGCGCCACCGGCACGCATGGCCACAACCAGCCCGCGTTCGGCGCCCACATCGATTACGGCGCGCGCACCGTGGCCGATTTCACCCGAGACCTGCTTTCGCCCGAGGAGGCCGAGGCGCGGCTCGCGGGCCGGCACATGCTGATCAACGTCTGGCGCCCGCTCGCCCCGGTCGAAAGCACGCCTTTCGCCTTGTGCGACGCGCGCACGGTGCGGCGCGAGGACCTGTTCGACAGCGAAATCATCGGCGGGCTGGGCGGTCTGGGGCGGTCGCTATGGGGCTTCAACCTCGCCTTTTCGCCCGATCACCGTTGGTACTGGATGCCGCATATGCAGCCCGGGCAGGTGTTCGCGTTCAAGCTGTTCGACAGCGATCCCGATGCGGTGCAGTTCACCGCGCACACCGCCTTCGACGACCCGACCGCGCCGTCCGATGCCGCGCCGAGGCAAAGCATCGAATTGCGCACGGTGGCATTTTTCTAAGGGGCAGGCGCCAAAGCAAAAGCCCCTTCCCGACCGGGTCGACCTCGCCTAGTCCTATGCCACGTCAGAGTCGCGAAGGCTCGGCGGGAGGGAGAGAGCCTTGGGTCATTCCGATTTCGAGGAAACGAACGCGGCGCGCGGCGCCGCGTTCACCTTGCACGGCCGATGCGACGAGCGCTTTGCCCCCGTCTACGATGCGTTCCGGGACAATTTCCGCAACGAAGAGGAGCTCGGCGCAGCCTGCTCGGTGGTGGTCGATGGCGAAACAGTGGTCGATCTGTGGGGCGGCTGGGCCAAAGCCGACCACTCGGCAGAATGGGACAAGCATTCCACCGTCTGCATGATGAGCGTCGCCAAGGGCGTGACGGGAATCGCGTTCAACATGTGCGTCGATCGCGGGCTGATCGATATCGACCGGCCGGTGGCGCATTACTGGCCCGAATTCGCGCAGAACGGCAAGCAGGACATCCTCGTGCGCTGGTGCCTCGATCACCGCGCTGGCATCCCGGTGCTAACGACGGACACGATGCAGCCCGGCGGCTTCTTCGATTACGCAGGCTATATCCACGCGCTCGAAGTGCAGGAGCCGCTGTGGCAACCGGGCACGCGCGCCGCCTACCACGTCCACAACCAGGGCTTCCTGCTGGGCGAGATCATGCGCCGGGTGACCGGGATGACCGTCGGCCCGTTCCTGCGCGCCAACGTCACCGGCCCGCTGGCGGCGGAATACGCCATCGGCGGAATGGGCGCGGCCGAACAGGCGCATGTCGCCGAAGTGCTGCCCAACACCAGGGCGCGGCTGTTCGCCGCCAAGGATCAGGCAGTGCCCGAAAAGCCGACCACGCCCGAGGGCTGGCAGGACGGCGCGGTGCTGCGCAGCTTTGCTTTCCTGCAGAACCCCGCCGAGCCGTGGTACGACACGATGAATTCGCCGCGCTGGCGCGAGGTCGAGATCGCCAGCGGTTCGGGCCACGGCAATGCGCGCGGGGTGGCGCGGATCTATGGCGCGACGGTGGGCGAGGTGGACGGGGTTTCGCTGTTGTCGCAGCCCGCGCTCGAGGCGATGATCACCGAACAGCACAACCAGATCGAGCTGTTGCAGGACCGGCCGTACCACCAGGCGCTCGGCGTGCTGCTGAACACCCCCGAGGCGGTGTATATGGGACCCAACCCGCGCAGCTTCGGGCATCACGGATTGGGCGGCTCGCTCGGCTTCGGCGATCCCGATGCGAAGCTCGGCTTTTCCTACTGCTGCAACCAGATGCACGCCGTGGGCGACAACGGCCCGCGTGCCCGACGGCTGATCGACGCGGTGTACGGGGCGATGGGGTGACAATTCTCCCTCCCCCTTGAGGGGAGGGTCGGGGTGAGGGTGTGCGACGCCACTGACGTCGCAAACCCCACCCCCAGCCCCTCCCCGCCGGGGAGGGGAGCAAAGGGAGAGACGACAATGGACCAGGAACTCTACGACAAGGGCATGGCGATCCGCCGCGAGGTGCTCGGCGATGCCTATGTCGACCGCGCGCTGGCCAAATCGGGGCCGTTCAACGATCCGTTGCAGGAACTGGTCACCACCTATTGCTGGGGCTGGTGCTGGGGGCGCGAGGGGCTGGAGAAGCGCGACCGCAGCCTCATCAACCTGGCGATGATCGCGGTGCTCAACCGGCATAACGAGCTGAAGGCGCATATTCGCGGCGCGCTCAACAACGGTCTGTCGAAGGAGGAAATCCGCGAGGTGCTGCTCCAGGTGGGCATTTACGGCGGCATCCCCGCCACGGTCGACAGCTTCCGCCTCGCCAACGAAGCCTTCGCCGAGATCGAAGCCGAAGGCGACATCTCGTGAAGGACCGCAAGCGCCTGCTGATCGAGGCCGAGGTGGCCAAGCTGCCGCTGCTGTTCGCCCGCTACGCCGACAATGGCGACCACGCCGCGCTCGCTGCGCTGTTCACGCAGGACTGCATGTTCGCGCGACCGTTCCAGCCGGAACATCCGTTCTACGGGCGCGAGCGGGTGCAGGCGATCTTCCGCGACCGCCCGCCGATCCTCGTGCGCCACATCGTCACCAATGTGCTGGTTGAGGTGCTGAGCAAGACCGAGGCGCGCGGCACCAATTACCTGACCATGCTGTCGAGCCACGCCAGCACGATCCCGCCGCAGGAAGCGGGCGGGATTTATGTCGGCGAGTTCGAGGACCAATACGTCAAGGGCGAGGATGGCTGGCAATTCGCGCGGCGGATGGGGCGGGTGGTGCTCCACCAGGGCGGAGCGATGCCGGTGATCCCCGAACCCAGCGACGAAGCGAGAGGATTGAACTGATGGTCACCGCCGCGAATGCCAACGAGCAGCTGGTGCTCGATTTCTTCGAAGTGCTGTCTTCGGGCGATCTCGAAAAGCTGCGCGAGTTCTACCACGAGCACTCGGTGTGGGAGCCCAAGGTCAAGGATATCGCCGGGGCGGGGCGGCATGTCGGCATGGACATCATCGACAAGTTCCTCGCCCCGGTGCGCGGGCTGTTCACCCCCGGCGACCCCAAGGTCCATGTGCAGAATATGTTCTCCGCCGGGCCGTTCGTGTGCGTCGAGAGCAATTCGACCGGCTCCACGCTCGACGGGCTGGTCTACGACAACGACTATTGCTGGGTGTTCGAGGTGTCGGACGGCAAGATCGACGCGATGCGCGAATATATGGATTCGCATTACACCGCGAAATTGTTCGGCATGGAATGATGCGCTTTGCGGACCGTCCGATCCTGATTTCCGGCGCGGGGCGTGGGCTGGGCGAGGGGATTGCGCAACATCTAGCGACCGAGGGCGCGATCCTCGGTGTGGCCGATATCCGCGGCGACACGGCGCAGGCGGTGGCGGATGCGATCGCGGCCGAGGGCGGGCGCGCCTTCGCCTATGAGGCCGACTGCGGTAGCCGTGCGGCGTTCTTCGGCCTGGCCGAGCAATTCGCACGCGATGCGGGTCCCCTGCGGGCGGTGATCAACAACGCCTCGGTGCTGGTGTACGAGCCGATCGAGGCGGTGACCGAGGACACGCTCGACCGGATGCTGTCGGCCGGGCTTAAGAGCGTGTTCTGGGGGGTGCAGGCGTTTCTCGCGCACCGCGACGAGGACGAAACGGGCAATATCCTCAATTATTCCAGTCCCGTCGCCTATCGCGGGCGGCCTAACACCGGGGCCTACACCACGATCAAGGCGGGGATCGCCGGGCTGACCAAGGTGCTCGCGGGCGAACTCGGCCCGCGCGGGGTGCGCGTCAACGCTATCGCCCCGGGCAGCGTGCCCACGCCTGCGACCGAGGGGTTCGTTTCGGCCGAGCAATATGAAGCGCGCGCCAAGGGTATTCCGCTGCGCCGCAACGGCACCCCGATGGATGTGGCGCAGGCGGTGGCGTTCCTGATGAGCGACGAGGCGAGCTTCATCAACGGCGCGATGCTGGCCGTCGACGGCGGGATCATCGCGGCGGGATGATGGACACGAGCTCCACCCCTCATCGTCACCCCGGACTTGATCCGGGGTCCCGCTTAGCCGGGACGCGCAGGGCCGCGAAGGAAGCGGGATCCCGGATCAAGTCCGGGATGACGAACAAGGGGACGCAGACATGACCGAAATCTGGCAGCAACGCCTCGACCAGCTCAAAGCGGCGATCGAGGCCGATATCGCTGCCGACGCTTTTTTCGGCGCGGTGCTCAAGATCGCACGCGGCGGCGAAGTGGTGTTCGAAGAAGCCATCGGCCACGCCTATGCCGACGGTTCGCGACCGCTGAAGCAGGACGACGTGTTCTCGCTGTTCTCGGTCACCAAGGCCTTCACCAATCTCCTGATCCTCAAGGCGATAGAAGAAGGCCGCTTCGCCCTCACCACCAGGGTCCGCGACGTGCTGCCCGCATTCACCGGGCAACCGCGCGAGGCGGCGACCTTCTACCACCTGCTTACCCACACCGCCGGGATGCCGGGCGTGTGGAGCCCGCAGCCCGGCATGTATCTCGACCGGCTGCAGGAATTGTTCGACGCCAGCATTGCCAATGTCCACGGCGCCACCCCGCCGGGCGAGCGGTGCGATTATTCGCCGCTGGTCAACCACGTGCTGATGGGCATGGCGCTGGTGCGGACCGACCCCACAGGCCGCGATTTCCAGACGCTGCTGCACGAGGACCTGTTCGCGCCGCTGCGGATGGACTCCACGAGCATGGGCCTGCGCGCCGATCTCGACGCGCGCCACGTCCGCCCGGACATGCGCGGCACCGTTCCGATCAAGCACCTGTCGCGCAACCTGCCCGGCGACCACGCGCTGTTCGAGGACCCGGCGGTCGAGGCCCCGCATGTCGGCTGCGCCTCGACCTGCGGCGACTTGTGGCGCTTTGCCGAAATGCTCCGTCGCGAGGGCGAACTCGACGGCGTGCGTCTGCTTTCCCCGCGCATGCTCCGCCTCGCGCGGCAGGTGCATACCGGCGACAAGCCCAACGAACTCTACCGCAGCGTCGCGCTGCGCGCGGGCTGGCCGGTGCCGCCCGCCAATCAGGGGCTCGGCTTTCAGGTGCGCGGCGCTGGCGTGTTCCAGCACCTGTTCGGCCAGCTCGCCAGCCCCGAGACCTTCGGCAATTACGGCGCGGGCAGCACGATGTTCTGGGTCGATCCCGAGGCCGATGTCAGCTTCTCCTTCGTCAGCGCGGGCGTGATGACGCAGGCGGCCAATATCGAGCGTTGCGGGAAGCTGTCCGACTTGGCGCTTTCGGCTTGCCTGTAATGATCTGCACCCGCGCCCCGTTCGTGTCGAGCGAAGTCGAGACGCGCCGCACTGCCTCTCGACTTCGCTTGAGGCGAACGGATGTTGGAGACAAATTGAATGGCTGACGCAGACATCATCGTGATCGGTTCAGGCCACAACGGCCTGGTCGCCGCCGCTTATCTCGCGGTGGCGGGCAAGCGCGTGCTCGTGCTGGAACGCAACGAATGGCACGGGGGCGGGGTGGTCAGCCGCGAGCTGACGCGGCCCGGCTTCACCCACGACCAGCATTCGATGAGCCACATCTTCATCCAGGGCAATCCACTGCTGCTGAACGACGATCTCGGGCTGAAACGCAAATATGGCCTGCGCTATGTCTTCCCCGATGTGCCGATGATGAGCGTATGGGAGGACGGCACCACGCTCCCACTCCACCGCGACCCGGCGAAATCGGCTGAGGCGATCCGGCGCTTCTCCGAAAAGGATGCCGCCACCTTCCTCCGGATGAGCGAGCAGGCCGCGCAATGGCTGCCGATGATCCAGGCGGGGCTCTATTCGCCGCCGATGCCATTGGGCGCGCAGACTGCGATGATGGACCAGAGCGCCGAGGGGCGCGAGATCTGGCGCACCACGCAGGTCTCAACCTTCGACCTGATGGAGGAATTGTTCGAGCACGAAAAATGCCGCGCGCATTTCGGCCGCGTGGCGGGTGAGAACCTCGTCTCGCCCGACGAGAAGGCGACCGGGATCGGCGCCTATGTGTTCCTCGGCTTCCTCGAGAAATTCGGCTTCGGCGTGCCCGTCGGCGGCTCGGGCCAGCTGACCGCCGCGCTGATCGCGTGTATCGAGGACCACGGCGGCACCGTCCGCGCCGGGTGCGAGGTGCGCGAGGTGTTCACCGACGGCACGCGCGCGGCGGGCGTGGTGCTCGACAGCGGCGAGCGGCTGACCTGTGCCGACGGCGTGATCGGCGCGATCCACCCGCATCACCTGCCCGACATGGTCCCCTCGCTCCCCGCCACCGTCGGCGCCAACGCCAAACGCACGCATGTGACCCTTGCCGCCTGCTTCACCGTCCACGCCGCGCTCGACGCGCCGCTCAAGTTCAAAGCGGGCGACCTGTCCGCCGTGATGTACGAACTGATGCCCGCTCGCTACGAGGACATGCGCCGCGCCTTCGACGAACTGCGCTACGGCAATTTCAGCCCGACCCCGCTCGTGGGCGTCGGCCAGCTGACCCAGCACGACCCCTCCCGCGCGCCCGAAGGCAAGGCGATCTTCCACGCCTGGGATTACGTCCCCTACGATCGCAAGGACGGGCGCAGCTGGGACGAGGCCAAGGGCGAATTCGCCGACGGGATCATCCGCCGCATGGGCGACTTCATCGACAACCTGCCCGGCGCGGTGCTCGATTACCATTGCGACAGCCCGGTCGACATGGAGCGCACCAGCCCCAGCTTCCACCGCGGCGACCTCCACGGCATCGCCACCACCACGTACCAGTCGGGCAGCCACCGCCCCACGCCCGAACTGGGGCAATACCGCGTGCCAGGGGTCGAGCGGCTCTATCTGGTCGGGCCTTTCCAGCACCCCGGTGGCGGGGTGTTCGGCGCCGGGCGCGCAACCGCGATGGTGATGGCCGACGATCTGGGGATCGATTTCGACGAGATCCGCGTGCCATGAAAATCCTTGGCCCCGACAAGTCCGAACTGATGCAGGTCAGCAAGATCGAGCGCAAAGGCGACGATCTGGTGCTCAAGGGCAAGGTCTATGGCACCATGCCGATGACCGCCACGCTCAGCCCCGCGGAAGCGCGCGCCTTCCTCAGGCTGCTCACGCCCCGGCTGGCGCTGTTCCTGCTCACCATGCCGTTCCGCAAATCCACAGGGAGGCCCACCAATGCGCCATGAAGGCAGATCGATCATCGTCACCGGCGCGGCCGGCGCCATCGGCTTCGCCACCTGCGAAATCTTGGCGCGCGAGGGGGGGAGCCTGCTGCTGGTCGACATCAACGAGCAGGGTCTGACCGAGCGGATGCACCAGCTCGCCGAACAGGGCCTGGTTGGCGCCGCGCAAAAGGCCATCGCCTGCGTCGCCGATTGTGCCGACCAGACCGCCGTCGAAGGCTACGCCGCCGCCGCGATGGAAGCCTTCGGCCGGATCGACGGCTTCTTCAACAACGCCGGCATCGAGGGCAAGCTCGCGCCCACGCACGAATACGACGTCGACGAGTTCGACAAGGTCCTGCGGGTGAACCTGCGCGGGATGTTCCTCGGCCTGCGCTATGTCCTTCCGCACATGGTCGCGGCGGGGCGCGGGGCGGTGGTCAACACCGCCTCGATCGGCTCCGAGCGCGGGCTCGCCGGGGCCTGCGCCTACAACGCCGCCAAGCACGGTGCGGTCGGCCTCACCCGCACCGCCGCTAGCGAAGTGGCGCAGAAGGGCGTGCGGGTGAATTGCGTGATGCCCGGGGTGATCGAGACCCCGCTGCTGGTCGGCATGCTCGAACAGATGTTCGACAGTGTGGAGGAGGGGATGGCAAAGCTCGGCCAGACCGCCACGCTCAACCGCGTCGGCCAGCCGCGCGAGGTCGGCGACGTGGTCAGCTTCCTGCTGTCGGACGAGGCGAGCTACGTCAACGGCGCCAAGTGGGAGATCGACGGGGGCGCACTGGCGACGATCCGCAACGATATCTGACCCGCGCCACCGCCTGGCGGAACGCGCCGCCCGCCCGGCGGTTTGGTACTCTGAAACAAGGAGTTCTACGATGATCGGCAAATTGATCGGCGGCCTCGCCGGGGCGCAAGCGGCAAAATACTCCAGCAGCATCGGCGGCCCCACCGGCGCCGTGCTCGGTGCGTTGGCCGTGCCCTTGATCAGCAAGATGCGGCTGCCGACTTTGCTCGCGATCGGGGCTGGGGCCTATGTTGCCAAGCGCCTGTCCGAGTCCGGCAAGTTCAAGGCGTCGAGCGGGGGAGTGTCGGCGACGAACACCATCGCTGGCCAAACGCCACCGCGCAGTGGTGGCCTGCGCTCCGACGCCATGGTCAAACCGCTCGCCTAACCGAGGTCGGGCATTAAGCGGTCGGGGTCGAGCCCGGCCGCTTCCTCCACGATCTTGGCGATAGCAGTGAAATCCGCCTGTGGCCCCTCGCGCAGCAACGTGCGTTCGAGATAGTCGGCCACGATTGCGCCAAGCGGTAGCGGCACCCCTGCCGCCTCGGCCTCGTCGAGCAGCAGGCGCGTGTCCTTCAGGCTGAGCGCGGCGGCAAAGCCGAAATCGAATGTTCGCGGCAACACCGCGCGCGGCCACTTGTCACGCGTGGCGGAATTGATCCCGGTCGACTGGTTGAGCACGTCGATCATCCGCGCCGGGTCGAGCCCGGCCTTGATCCCGAACGCCATTCCTTCCGCCGTCACCCCGATCGCGACCGCACCGAGCAGGTTGTTGACCAGCTTCATCGTCTGCCCGGCGCCGGGCGTCTCGCCCATATGCGTCGGCTTGCCGATCGCCTCGAGCAGCGGCCGGATGCGCGCGAAGGCGGCTTCCGGTCCACCGACCATGATCGAAATCGTGCCCGCGATGGCGCCCCCGATCCCGCCCGAAACCGGCGCGTCGAGACTGGCGACGCCAAGCGGACCGAGCGCGGCGGCGAGTTCCTGCGCCAATTGCGGGCCCGAGGTCGATAGATCGCAGATGATTGCCGGGCGACCCCGCGCGACGATCCCGTCCGCGCCCAGCACCTCCTCGCGCACGATCGCGGGGGTGGGCAGACTGGTGAACACGATCTCGCATTGCTCTCCCAGCGCCGCGGCGCTGCCGGCGGCCTCGGCCCCAAGCGCCACCAGTTCGGCGACCGCCTCGGCGGACAGGTCGTGAACCAGCAGGCGATGGCCCGCCTTGCGCAGATTAGCCGCCATCGGCGAGCCCATGCGCCCGAGCCCGAGGAAACCGAGTGCCGTCATGCCTTCATCACCCCTTTCCATTCCTCGTCACCCCGGACTTGACCCGGGGTCCCGCTTTCTTCCAGCTCCACGCCTGCAGCGGAACCCCGGGTCAAGCCCGGGGTGACGAAAGAGGCAAGCATTGCGGCACTCACAACATCCCCGCAATCGGGCGCAGCGGCGGCAGGTCCACCCGCGCGATGTCGTTCTCCGCCGGAAACGCCGCCAGCACCAGCGGGTCGTGGCCGGGGATCACATGGTCGAGAGTACCGCCCGCCAGCGCCAGCACCTTGACCTGCGCGGCGCGGTAGTTCGCCTCGTCGATGAAGATCGGGAAGGGGTTGGCGCGCACCAGATTGGCATAGAGATGCGCCGCATCGCTCGCCAGCACCACCGGACCGCGCGCCGTGTCGCACACCACCGCCTGCAAGCCCGCCGTATGACCGGGGACCAGCGCCAGCCTGATGCCGGGCGCGAATGCGGCGTCGCCGTCATAGAACACCACATGATCGGCATAGAGCCGCCGCACCAGTTGCGCGACCGGCTCGCCATCGAACGGCGCGCGGGTGGCGTGGTTGCACATGCCGGGGCCGGTGGCGAAGGCCATTTCGGCGGCCTGCACATGGAACCTGGCATTGGGAAACAGGCTCAGCGATCCGGCATGGTCGTAATGCAGATGGGTCAGGATCACATCCTCAACCGACAGGTGGTCGATCCCGGCGGCGCGCAGCCCGTCGCGCAGCGGGCGGGTGATGATGCGGCCACGCGCCATCGCCGCATCCTCGCCGAAGCCGGTGTCGACGATGATCGGCTGGTGGCCGTCCCGATGGATCGCCCAGACGAAATAATCGAGCGGCATCGGCAGGTCGTGGTCGTCGACCGGGGCGGTGAAATTGTCCGAAGCCGGTCGTTCGTGCCGGGCATAGCGGATCGCGTCGATGCGGGTGATGGTCACACCAATCCTCCCCCATCGGGGGAGGGGGACCATGCGCAGCATGGTGGAGGGGCACAGGCGGTGTAGCGGGCGGGTGCCCCTCCACCACCCTGCGGGTGGTCCCCCTCCCCGTTCCGGGGAGGATCGGCGCCCACCTCAAGCAAAGTTAAGCTTCACCAATTG
>Ga0247806_10001730_pt1 | contig 10401 bp, 2 predicted proteins | sample UWRJL059202B1_FD_179935 | JGI IMG/M metagenome (GOLD analysis project Ga0247806, IMG submission 179935) | Plant litter microbial communities from Arlington Agricultural Research Station in Wisconsin, United States - UWRJ-L059-202B-1 | ecosystem: Environmental > Terrestrial > Plant litter >... | reverse complement strand
AAACCTGTGGGATAGCACATTTATGCATATAAATTAGTTAACCTGAAGAGGAAGAATTCTATACATCGTACGCCCCTGAATTTACTTCTGAAGCTTTTGATCTTCGCATTGAAAGACTCTGCTGAAGGATTGTTGGACAACGGGAGTTTATTTAGGATCAATGCATACCCTTAATAATAGTGTTAATATTAAAATCCATGATAATGGCGTATAGCTAAAAGCCTTCAAAATCTATGATTTTGAAGGCTTTTTATGTTAAAATTAAAGTTTGATAAAGGCTTATCTGATAATTTTAATAACAGCAGATTTTGTTCCTGCTGTTATTGTTACGGTATACATACCTGCAGACAGTGACGACATATCTATTTGTGTTGCCTTAGCATTCTCATTTTTAGAAATTACCTTTTGGCCTAAAGAATTATACACTGTTATAGAGGTTACAGCCTCTGTATAAGAAATATTTAATACATCTTTTACAGGGTTAGGATAGAATTTTAATTCTTTTATTTTGAAAGAACTATTGCTTAACACTTCGTTTACAGTTACAGCAAGAGCATCGCTGGTACAAGTACCTATAAATTGAACTGCGTAATATGTAGTTCTATCTACTAATGCTGTAGTAACAGGTAACATTGTAGTTAAACTTTCTTCGGCGTACCATCTGATATTTTCACCAGATGGGGAGAGATCTGCAATGGTTTGTCCGGTAGTAAAGTCCTGTGTCGTTTCAGCATTAGGAGTTTGAGGATCAACAATTGTAACCGCAACTTGGGTACGGGTACTTTCGCAGTCATTAAGTGTTTGAGATACATAATAGTTACCCGCTGTAAGAACTGTGGTAGTTGCAAGCACATCGCCACCGGTTTGAGCAGCATACCATTTTAGGTTATCGCCGGTAGCGGTTAAGTTAGCTACAGTACCGGCCTGGCATATAGCAATGGCAGATGCAACAGGTGCAGCCGTCATGTTTATAGTAACAGCAACCTGGGTACGGGTACTTTCGCAGTCATTAAGTGTTTGAGATACATAATAGTTACCCACTGTAAGAACGGTGGTAGTTGCAAGCACATCGCCACCGGTTGCTGTAGCATACCATTTTAGGTTATCGCCGGTAGCCATTAAGTTAGCCACAGTACCAGCCTGGCATATAGCAATGGCAGATGCAACAGGGGCAGCAGTCATGTTTATAGTAACAGCAACTTCAGTGCGGGTACTTTCGCAGTCATTAAGTGTTTGAGATACATAATAGTTACCCGCTGTAAGAACGGTGGTAGTTACAAGCACATCACCATCGGTTGCTGTAGCATACCATTTTAGGTTATCGCCGGTAGCCATTAAGTTAGCCACAGTACCAGCCTGGCATACAGCAATGGCAGATGCAACAGGTGCAGCAGTCATGTTTATAGTAACAGCAACTTCGGTACGGGTGCTTTCGCAGTCATTAAGTGTTTGAGATACATAATAGTTACCCGCTGTAAGAACGGTGGTAGAGGCAAGCATATTACCACCGGTTTGAGCAGCATACCATTTTAGGTTATCGCCGGTAGCGGTTAAGTTAGCTACAGTACCGGCCTGGCATATACTAATAGGCGCAGCCGTTGGCGCAGCCGTCATGTTTATAGTAACCGCAACTTCGGTGCGGGCACTTTCGCATGTACCAATTGTTTGAGATACATAATAGTTACCTGCTGTAAGTGCAGTAGTACCTAAAAGTGGAGTGGTAACGGTAGCATCGGCATACCATTTTAAAGAAGTACCTGTAGCTGTTAACTGGCTTACAGTCCCTGATATGCAAAAAGCCTGTGCAACTGCAATCGGAAGGGCTATAGTACCGCATGGTAAAATAGTTGTAACTATGTTAGAATTAACCGATGTTTGCTCACTAAACTCGGCTCTTACTCTATAATAATAAGTTGTACCGGGTAAAATGCCAGAAGTTACCATTTGAGATAAACCACTTACAGCAATACCATCATAATCTTCTAAAATTTCCGTAAAATTTGTAGTAGTACTCACATCAAGCCTGTAACCTGTGGCACCTGTAACAGCATTCCAGTTTGCGGTAAAACCAGCAGAGGTTACATTAGTAGCATCTGTTGCAACAGGTGCAGTAATTACAGTTCCGCCTGTTACTGTACCGTTAAATGTAAAATCGCTTATACGTCCGGTTCCACCAGCAGCATCTGCATTCCAGGCATATATCCTAAAAGTAATTGCAGTGGTTATATTTTGAAACGCAGCTCCTGTTAGCGAGATGGTTTCTGAACCATTTGAAGTTCCGGGGCTAAAGGTAGCACCAATATTTGCGGCATAATTATCGGCGCTCGAGCGTATAGCCCAGGTTAAAGGGCCTGTACCCGACCTTTGCCTCGAAAATACGAGACTTGCAAAGTTAATTGCATAAGTTGTATTTGGGGTTAGTGTAAAACTAAAATACGATCCTGTATTAATGGTTGACGATGTAGGGAATGCCTTGGCGTTATAAGCATTATTACCAGCATTAGCCTGAAGCCCTGTCATACCGATACCGCTAACCGTAATATTAGCATTTTTTACGTCTCCATCTGTAAATGGGTTAGTGTCAGAAGGATTGTTACCATTAATATCATTTGTCCATATAGACTGTCCCCAGGATAAGCTTGTAGTCATTAATAAGGCGACCAGCAATAAAGTCCTTGTAAAGATTTTAGTAATTTTTGTCATTTGTTTTGATTGATTTGCATTAATTTAAATGTTATCAAACATAAAATATTTCTACTATCTTATCATTGCTTATATATAAAATATATGTTAAGGTATTGTTTTTCAGTAGTTTATTTAAGAATTGAATATTCTGTAAGTTGAACATGATACTCACGTTTTAATAATATAAGGGAGAATACTTAATACATTAAGATTTGAGGGTTTTTTATAAATACGACATTTGTAGGTAAATATGTTATATATTATATGATTATAAGGTATATCAGCTAAATCTCTTGATTTTTATAAGATGCCTATCTGTTAGATTTAAGATGGTATTAACAAAAATTTGAGATATCTGGCGTGACCGTGTGTAGTTTATATAAATTATAGGTAAAGTCGAAATTTACATACTTGTTAAATGCTTAATTTGTTAACGACGCATTTCGTCAGTCATAATAGGCATTTCGTCTGAATTCGGTCTTTTTTTTCTTAGATATTTAAGCCTAATCTTAATACAGTTAACTTTTACCTAATTCGAAGTTAACTTACTGATTACTAAAACACAATATTGATTACTGTTGTTTTAAACTCATAAAACACAATATTTGTAGGCTTCTAAATCACTAAAAAAATCACAGAAAAGACTAAAAAGTATTATGAAAAAACTTTTACACAAAAAATTACTACAGGGCATTTTCCTCTTTGCCCTGTTGTTTTCATCAATGGTGTCATGGGGACAGATGTCAATTAGACAGAATGGCACAGCTGTAACACAAACCTTTGATGCTATTGGCACATCGGCTACTGCAACTCTTCCTTCCGGATTTAAGTTTTCCCCAGCATCCACAACAGCACCAACCTATTCGGCTGCAGCAAATACTACAGCAACTACTACAGCTGCAGGTACATCTGGCTCAGGTGCATTAACCTCATCCTCATCGGCAGGATTTTACAATTTTGCAAGTGGAGTAACCGCGTCTTCTACAGACAGGGCTATAGGCTTTCTGTCATCCGGCTCGACAGGTAATGGAACTAATAGATCTATAATGTTGCAAATAACAAATAATACCGGTGCAACAATTTATAAACTAACGGTTGCCTATGACTATGAAAAATACCGTACAGGAACAACTGCTTTTAATATGTCATTCTTTCATAGTAATAGTGCAGTAAATGCTGCCCAATGGACAGCAATTGCTGCAGGTGATCAATCATATGCTGCAGATGGGGTAACCGCTGTTGTTAATCCTTCTTCAACTATATCTAAGAGTGTAGAAATTACAGGGTTAAATATAGCTAACGGAGCAAGCTATTATTTAAGATGGTATTACAATAGCTCATCACCCAGTAATTCACAAGGTTTAGCTGTAGACAACATTTCTATTATATCAACCGGACCATCAATAGGAGATGTCACAGCAGGTGGCTTAAGCCCGGCTGTAGTGTCTTTTGAAGATACAACCGTAGGCACCCAGTCCGGTGCAAAACCTTTTACTTTGAATCCTGGTTTAGGCCTCACTGCTGCAAACTCAATAACGGTTACTGCCCCACAAAATTATTTAGTAAGTACCAGCAGCAACGGAACATTTTTACAAAGTGTACAAACGTCCAGCCCGTCTGAGGGTGCTACAAGGGCATTATATATAAAATTTGCACCCCAAATAGTAGGTGCAACGCCTAATAATACGTTTGTAATTTTATCTGCTACAAATGCTTCAAACAAAACTGCAAAGGTTACGGGCACTGCAACTGCGCCAACATCACCACCATCAATAACGAGTGGTGCAACAGGAAGTTCAGCATACAATAGTTCGGGCACATATCAAATTTTGGCAAGCAACACGCCTACAGGTTATAGCGCTGTCTCTGTAGATTTGAATGGAAGTGAAACACCATTAAATGTCGCTATACCGGGCGCATCTATCAATACTACATCAGGTCTAATATCATTCTCCTCAACTACTGATGCAGGTATTTACAATATAAAAATTACTGCAACAAATGGTGCAGGAGCCAGCCAGCCAGTAACAATAGCTTATACAATAACTCCAAAAGCACTTATACTTTCGGGTGGTAGTGTTCAAAATAAAGCTTACGATGGCACAGGCAACAACGCAGTTATTACTACAGCACCTTCTCTTACAGGTGGTGTTAATAACGATGTGGTGGCTCTTACCGGCACACCTGTTGCGACATATCAAAATAGCAGTGTAGGATCACATTTAATAACTATAGTGAGCGGTTATACATTGTCGGGGCCGGATGCCGGAAATTATTCACTTACTCTCCCATTACAGCCTACATCACTATCGGGAATTATAACTACAAAAACACTGCTTATAACAGGTATATCTATAAATGATAAAAATTATGACGCCACAAATGAGGCAACTATAACGGGAACACCTTTATTAACAGGTGTCGCACCGGGCGAAGATGTAGTGCTTAACAGCGGCAATGCTGTTGCACAATTTACATCTTTACAGCCTGGTTCTGATATTCCTGTTACAGTATCAGGTTATACTATTAGCGGTGCAGCTGCAGGAAATTATACTTTACAGCAGCCACAAGGATTAACAGCCGATATTAACGAAACAGGATTAGAAAATCAAACAATCACTTTTAATGCACTGCCTGCAATTATGTATGGCGATGCTGATTTTCCGTTTACAGCAACTTCTACTTCAGGATTGCCGGTAAGCTATACCAGTTCTAATGAAGCTATAGCCACAATAGCGGGCGGTACTGTAACTGCAACAGGAGTAGGTATTGTAACAATTACGGCCACCCAGGATGGGGATGCTACCCACAACCCTGCCATACCGGTTACGCAACAACTTACCGTAAACAAAAGGCAGCTTACCATTACAGATGCAGCCATTACAACTAAAGTATATGATAAAAATGATACTGCAAGTGCTACAGGCACGCTAAACGGTATAGTGGGCAACGACGTAGTATCTCTAAGCAGTTTTGCTTTTTTTGAAAGTATTAATGTAGCCAATAATATACCTGTACTTGCAGAATATACTTTAACCGGAGCCGATGCTAATAAATATACGTTAGCACAATCTGAATTTGAGCTTACAGGTACTATTACCCCTAAAACCCTGACATTAAATAATGCTACGGCACAAAATAAAGTATATGATGGTACTGTAGCAGCATTTATAACAGGTACGTTAGCGGGAGTTTTATCAGGAGATGCTGTTACCTTAAATGGTACAGGCACGTTTAATAATGCAGTTGTTGCTAATGGTATAATTGTAACACCAACGGCCACCTTAGGTGGTGCCAGTGCCGGTAACTATACACTAACGCAACCTACTGGCTTAACGGCAAACATAACCCCAAAACAACTTACTATTACTGCAACCGCACAAAATAAAGTGTATGACAGGAATATTACAGCTACAGTAAGCAATGGTACTATTGCAAGTGGAGTTATTGAAGGCGATGCTGTATCGTTAGTTTCAGATACCGTTAGCGGTACGTTTAATAGTTTTGCTGTTGCCAATAATAAACCGGTAACGGCGCAGTTTGCACTTCAGGGCGAAGATGCAGCCAATTACACTACAATATCACAGTCATTTACTGCAAATATTACCCCCGCACCATTAACTGTAGATGTTACAGGTGCAGTAGTAAATACAAAGGTGTATAACGCATCTGCTACAGCATCGGTTACAGGTGCAATTCTTAGCGGTGTTATAGCTCCGGATGATGTTACCATTTCGGGTTCGTTTACAAGCCTTAATGCAGGGGCTAATATTCCGGTTAACCTTACCTTATCAGGTACAAATGCTAACAGCTATACAATACAGCAGCCGGATACGGCATTAACAGGAACGATTACTAAAAAAGGTTTGACCGCTACAGCCAATACTATATCTAAAAACCAGGGTGTTGGCAACCCGACTTTAACCATTACTTATAATGGTTTTATAGGTAGCCAAAGCCCAACGAATGCTGCAGGCTTTGCAGCTCCGGCAGCAATAACAACAGCTACACAAACATCTCCGGTAGGGGCATACCCTATAACATTATCCGGAGGCCAGGCCACAAACTACGAATTTACATCGTTAACTAACGGTACTTTAATTATAAATCCTTCTGCAACTTCAGTTTCTATATGGAGCAATGAAATAGATGGCACAAATCCAAGTAGCTCTAATCCTTTTACCTCCGGAGATGTTAAAGATTCAAACATTACAGTTAGTGGAATAGGCAGGACTGGATTAACCGCCAATTCAAATAATGGTGCATACAATGTTAAGGGCTTTCCTACAGATACAAGCATCAATACTGATTCCTACTTAAGTTTTGAATTGACACCAAACTCAGGATATTTAATCAACTTTACAAGTTTTGAATTTTCGAGGGAGCGATCTAATGAGGGCCCTAAAACATGGGCTCTAAGATCAAGTGTTGATAATTTTACAACAGACATTGCTTCTTTTACACCGGGAACTTCAGGTAGTTTGGAGACCATCAGTTTAAGTAGTAACGCTTTTAAAAATCTCACCTCGACTGTTAAATTCAGGATATACGGTTGGAATGCCAACACAGGCAACGGAACAGGGCGTATAAGTGATTTTAAATTTAGTGGCTCAGTAGTAGAAGCTCCTAAAGCACCTTTAGTAAACAGCTTACTTACAGATACGTCTGTAATAAACACTACTGATACGTACCAGATAACAGCTACAGGTACACCGGTAATTACTTACAGTGCCACAAACCTTCCGCAGGGGGCAACTATTAATAATTCAGGCCTAATAAGTTTTAATGGTACAACACCTGCAGGAACGTACAACATTAGCATTACAGCCACAAGTTATTACGGTACAAATACTAAAACACTTGTTTATACTGTAACTAAACTAAACCAGTTATTAAGCTTTGACCCGGATCCTATCCCCACTAAATTTTTGGGCGATGCGCCGTTTTTATTCGAATATAGTGATAGTGCATATCTGCCAATAACATGGAGCAGCTCTAATCCGGATGTTGCCACTATAGCACAAGACGGTACGGTAACCATAATGGGTGTGGGTACAACTACACTTACAGCTTCTAATACAGGTAACGATACATATAACCCGGTAGCTACCGGCAGGACATTAACAGTGCTTATGCCACCGGTAATTACAGTTACCCCTTCGCCAATAAACATTTCGGTTATAGAAGGGCGCGGCGCTTCTCTGCCGGAACAATTAACAAACATTATCGGTACAAACCTTCTACCGGCGGCAGGTACTGTTACGTTCACGGTGTCTGAGCCTTTCCAGATAGCTTTTGGAGTAGCGGCTTATGCTAATACCGGTAGCCTTACTTACACAGGCGGAAGCATAAATCTTAATGACCCACAAATTGCCGTAAGGCTTGCAGAAGGACAGCTGCAGGGAAGTTATACCGGTACATTAACGATAACCGGCGGCGGGGTTACTAAAGAGATACCATTAAATGGAACGGTGCTGGAAGCACCATCTATTACTACAGTAAGTGCTACTTATGGGCCATACTGCCAGGGAGAGGAGAATGCTATTTTAGTAGAATACTCAAGCCAGGGCACTTTTGATGAAGGTAGTTTTTATATACAGCAGTCTGATGCTGCGGGTATTTTTCCAGAAGATTTTTCTAATATAATTAGTGCTGCGGCAAATAATAGCCCTATAGTTGCTACATTACCTGCAAGCCTTGTTCATGGAAATTACAGGGTTCGTGCAGTACATTTATCATCTTCGCAATTATTTACAAAAAGTACAAACAATACCGGTAGTGATATTAAGGTTAATGAGCTGCCATCATTATCGGGGGTAAGCAACCCGTTATTTTGTGGCAACAATGCAACAATACGTTTAAGTGGGCTTATTGCCAATATTGATTTTAATGTTGCATATACTATAGATAACGGTACTGTGCATACGGCTACAGTCACTGCTGATGTAACAGGTACTGCTGATTTTGTAATACCGGTAACACAGGCAGCTAACGGAATGGAGCTTGCCATAACGGTATTAAAAAGAACAGATGCAGGATGTACAATGAATTTTACGGCTAACAATACCGTACGATTAAATGTTACAGAAAATGCGTGGACAGGAAGGGAAGATACTAACTGGAATAACGTTAATAACTGGTCTTGCGGAGTTATCCCCACAATAAATACTCCGGTAGTTATTGCAGCTTCATCTAATGTGGTTACTATGCCGCAGGGAACCACATACTGTAAAACAGTCGAGGTGCAGGATGGGGCAACACTTATAGTTACTACAGGTAATACATTACATGTAGAAGATAAAGTAACAGTACTGGGTACGGGTAGTTTTACCGTTCAAAACAATGCTGCGCTTATACAGGGAGCAACAGTTACGCAAAACACCAATGTGGGTAGCGTTACGGCCATAAAAAACAGCAATACAATTTACCATTTAGATTATACCTTATGGTCATCGCCAACAAGCGGTACCCAAACGCTTCATGATTTCTCATCGGAAACACTTCCAACACGTTACTACGAATATGGAATTGTGGGCGCACAGGAGCATTATTACACAGTGCCTGGAAGTACCACTTTTGAGCCGGCAAAAGGATACCTTATACGTATGCCAGATAATGATGCTACCGATGGATATTTTGCAGGTACTACACCAATGCCATATATAGGAAACTTTATAGGAACACCAAATAATGGTACGATAACCATACCGGCATCTGTAGCTGCTAACAGGTTTACGGCTGTGGGTAACCCTTACCCATCGCCAATAAGTGTTGAAGCTTTCTTTGCGGCTAACGAGGATGTACTAAATGGTTCGTCAGGTATTTACTTCTGGAGAAAAAAGAACAGCGCAGCAGCGTCTTCTTATGCCACATTAACCCTTGCCGCTTATACGTCTAATGCAGGTTTTGCAGCAAATCCTGTTGCAGGTGGCGGTGCAGAGCAGGCCGTATTTTTCCCGGCAGGTAATGAGGCTTCATGGTTAATATCCCAGGGGCAGGGCTTCTTTGTAAAAACGGCCCCTACAGTAACATCCGGTACTATTACCTTTACAAATGATATGAGAAGGCCGGCGCCAGAAAACGGCACCCAGCCATTCTTTAGGACAGGGGCAACCACAACATCGCGTTACTGGTTAAACCTTACCGATGGGCAGCAGGGCTTTAGCCAGACGGCAGTTGCTTATATGGATAATGCCACCCTGGGGTTAGATTATGGTTATGACGGCCGCCAGTTTAGCGATGGAGGGAATGTAACCTTTTACTCTCTTGCAGATAACACAAGGCTATCTATACAGGCAAGGCCGGAATTTGCCCCTGCCGATGTAGTGCCAATGGGCTTTAAAGCTGTAACCACTGGAGAATTTACCGTGAGTATAGACCATAAAGACGGACTGTTTGAACAAGGGCAGGATATTTACTTAAAAGATAACCTTTTAGGTGTATACCACGACCTTGGCGAAAGCAGCTATACCTTTACCAGTGAAGCAGGGACGTTTAATGACAGGTTTGACGTAGTGTATACTACCCAGGCCCTTGGTACAAAAACACCACAGCTTGACCCTAACAGTGTAATAGTTTACAAACAGGGCAATACTATAAACATAAACAGTGGCACAGCAGAAATGACGGGTGTAACCATTTATGATATAAGAGGCAGGAAACTTTACAGTAACGATAAGATAAATGATACTAAAACGGCTGTAAACAGCCTGCAGG
>Ga0247806_10001729_pt1 | contig 10406 bp, 12 predicted proteins | sample UWRJL059202B1_FD_179935 | JGI IMG/M metagenome (GOLD analysis project Ga0247806, IMG submission 179935) | Plant litter microbial communities from Arlington Agricultural Research Station in Wisconsin, United States - UWRJ-L059-202B-1 | ecosystem: Environmental > Terrestrial > Plant litter >... | reverse complement strand
ATCTGATGAACAACATCTATTTCGACACCTGCGTCTATCACCAGCCGGGCGTGGACCTGCTGGCCGACGTGATCGAAAACAAGAACATCCTGTTCGGCAGCGAAATGGTCGGCGCGGTGCGCGGGATCGACCCGACCACCGGGTTCTATTTCGACGACACCAAGCGCTATGTCGACGCACTCGATATTTCGGATGCCGAGCGGCACGCGATTTTCGAAGGCAACGCCCGCCGGGTGTTCCCGCGCCTCGACGCCAGCCTGACCGCGAGGGGCCTATGAGCGAACAAGCCGCCACTGCCACCGGCTTCGCCAAGTGCGAGAAGCCCGAGCGCTATATTCAGCAGCTCGTCAGCCACTGGGGCCACAAATACGCCACCAGCTATGACGAGGGCGACGGGATGGGCGTGTTCCCGTTCTCCGAGCTGGAGACCGCGGTGATGACCGCGCGCCCGGGCGGCATCGCCATCACCCTCACCACCGGCGATCAGGAGCGCAATGTCCATATGCGCGGCGTGATCGAACGGCATATCGACCGCTTCGCCTTCCGCGAGGCCCCGCTGACCTACGAATGGCAAGAGCCCAAGGAACCCGAAGCATGAGCGAACCGAAGAAAGAGCGGATCAACATCCACGAATATCTCGCCGAGTTCGACGACATTCCCGGAACCCGCGTGTTCACCGCGCAGCGCGCGCGCAAGGGCTACCACCTCAACCAGTTCGCGATGAGCCTGATGAAGGAGGAAAACCGCAAGCGCTTCCTCGCCAACGAAGAGGCCTATCTCGACGAGTGGGACATCACCCCCGCCGCCCGCGCCGCGGTGCTGGCGCGCGATTACAACGGCATGATCGACGAAGGCGGCAACGTCTATTTCCTCTCCAAGCTCTTCTCGACCGACGGCAAGAGCTTCCAGTTCGCCGCCGGATCGATGACCGGCATGACCCAGGAAGAATATGCGCAGATGATGATCGCGGGCGGCCGTTCGCCCGCGGGCGTGCGCTCGACCAAAGGAGGCTATTGATATGGCCCGCGTAACCACAGGCATCACCTCGAGCCACATCCCCGCGCTGGGCGCGGCGATGCAGACCGGCACCAGCGGCAACGACTACTGGGGCCCGGTGTTCGATGGCTACAAGCCGATCCGCGACTGGATCGCCAAGCCCGAAAACACCCCCGACGTGGTCGTGCTGGTCTATAACGACCACGCCAGCGCGTTCGACATGAACATCATCCCGACCTTCGCCATCGGCTGCGCGGAAAGCTTCAAGCCGGCCGACGAGGGCTGGGGCCCGCGCCCGGTGCCCGACGTGATCGGCCATCCCGATCTCGCCTGGCACATCGCGCAGAGCCTGATCCTCGACGATTTCGACATGACCATCCTTAACAAGATGGATGTCGACCACGGCTGCACCGTGCCGCTCAGCATGATGTTCGGCGAGCCGAGCGAATGGCCGTGCAAGGTCATCCCGTTCCCGGTCAACGTCGTCACCTATCCGCCGCCCTCGGGCCGCCGCTGCTTCAACCTCGGCGACAGCATCAAGGCCGCGGTCGAGAGCTTCCCCGAGGATCTCAACGTCCACGTCTGGGGCACCGGCGGGATGAGCCACCAGTTGCAGGGTCCGCGCGCGGGCCTGATCAACAAGGAGTTCGACCTCGCCTTCATCGAAGGGCTGATCAACGATCCCGAAGCGCTGAGCATGAAGCCGCATATCGAATATCTGCGCGAAGCGGGTTCCGAGGGCATCGAGCTGGTGATGTGGCTGATCATGCGCGGCGCGCTGGGCGACAAGGTGCGCGATCTCTATCGCTTCTACCACATCCCCGCGTCCAACACCGCGCTCGGCGCGCTGATCCTCCAGCCGGAGGACACCGCCGGCGAGCCGCTCAATCCGCGCAGCGTGCTCAGCGGCCACAGCATGGCCGTGGCGGCAGAGTAATCGCTTCCCCCCTCCCGCTTGCGGGAGGGGTCGGGGGAGGGCCTGTCACGACCCTCCCACCCAGACATTCCCTCCCCTAGCCCCTCCCGCAAGCGGGAGGGGGACGGAGAATCAGGAGAACCCCATGAAAATCGCACTCGCCGGTGGCGGCGCTTTCGGTGAAAAGCACCTCGACGGCCTCAAGAATATCGACGGCGTCGAAGTCACCGCGCTGGTTGGCCGCACGCTCGACAAGACCGAAGCCATGGCCGAGAAATACGGCGTCGGCTTCGCCACCACCGATTACGAAGCAATGCTTGCGCGCAGCGATGTCGACGCGGTGATCCTGTGCACCCCCACGCAGATGCACGCCGACCAGGCGATCAAGGCGATGAACGCGGGCAAGCATGTCGAGGTCGAGATCCCGCTGTCCGACAGCTGGCCCGACGCCCAGGCGGTGATGGACAAGCAGCGCGAAACCGGCCTCGTCTGCATGGTCGGCCACACCCGCCGCTTCAATCCAAGCCACCAATACGTGCACAACAAGGTCGTCGCGGGCGAATTCGCGATCCAGCAGATGGACGTGCAGACCTATTTCTTCCGCCGTTCGAACATGAACGCCAAGGGCGAGGCGCGCAGCTGGACCGACCACCTGCTGTGGCACCACGCCGCGCACACGATCGACCTGTTCGCCTATCAGGCGGGCAAGATCGTCACCGCCAACGCCATCCAGGGCCCGCAGCATCCCGGCCTCGGCATCGCGATGGACATGTCGATCCAGCTCAAGAGCGAAAGCGGCGCGATCTGCACGCTGTCGCTCAGCTTCAACAATGACGGCCCGCTCGGCACCTATTTCCGCTATATCGGCGACACCGCGACCTATCTGGCGCGCTACGACGACCTGTTCACCGGCAAGGAGGAGCAGATCGACCTCAGCGGCGTCGCGGTCAGCAACAACGGCATCGAATTGCAGGACCGCGAATTCGTCGCCGCGATCCGCGAGGGGCGCGAGCCGAACAGCTCGGTCGCGCAGGTGCTCGATTGCTACCGCGTGATCGGCGAACTCGCCGCTAGCCTCGAAGCGCAGGACGGCTGGTCCTGAATATCCGGCGGCACGGCACGTAAACCCGCGATCGCTGTGCCGCCCATTTCATGACCATTATTCGGCAAGCCCATTAACCACTATGCTTTACTCATGCGCGCTCATGGCGGGTAGGGGTTGCAAATGTTTGAGCTGACGGAACGTCTTGAACGGATGGCGCAAATAAATCGCGACATCCGCGTGGCGGCCGCCACCGCCATCGCCAATTGCGATCGGCTGGTGGCGCTGCGCGCTGATTTCAATTTCGAATGCAATGAATTGTTGAACAATCTCACGGGGTTGATGGCCGGGCAACACCGCACGCGGCTGATCTCGCGCCTGCAGACGGGCGTGGTCTCGATGCACCGGATGTTGTCGGAATATCAGCGCCGCTGGCCAATCGTGCAAATCAAGCTGGACCCGGAAGGCTATTTCACGAGCTCGGCGCAGGTCCATATCTATGTCGTGCGCCATATCGAGAATTCGCTCGGCGCGCTGGCTGTGGCCGCCACCCCGGTCCGCCAGGCCGAGCGGTTTGCACCGGACCGCGATGTGCCGCTACTGCACCCGTATTGATTCGCCCGCTGGCGACGCGGGCCGCCAGAACAAGGGACTTTCGCGCGCATGATCCGTCAGATTGCCGGTAGAGAGCTCAACCCCGTCGGGCTGGGCTGCATGAATGTCAGCTGGGCCTACGGCGCCCCGCCCCCGCCCGAGGAAGCGGCCCGCCTGCTCCACCGCGCGCTCGATCTGGGCTGCAACCACCTCGACACCGCGCGCATCTATGGCGCGGGCCAGAACGAGGCGCTGATCGGCGAGACGCTCAAGGGCCGCCGTCAGGAATTCTTCCTCGCCAGCAAATGCGGCATCCTGGTCGATGGGCCCAAGCGCGGGGTCGATTGCAGCCCCGAAGCGCTCGACGAGGCGCTCGAAAAGAGCCTCGCGCTGCTCCAGACCGACCATATCGACCTTTATTACATGCACCGCTTCGATCCCAAGATGCCGATCGCCGACAGCGTCGGCGCGCTGGCGCGGGCGATCGCGGCGGGCAAGATCGGCGCCTATGGCGTGTCCGAATGGTCGTCGGCGCATATCCGCGAGGCGCATGCCATCCACCCGGTCGGCGCGGTGCAGACCGAATATTCGCTGTGGACGCGCAATGTCGAACTGGGCGTGCTCGCCACCTGCGAGGAGCTGGGCATTCCTCTGGTCGCGTTCAGCCCGGTCGGGCGCGGCGCGCTCGGCGGGGTGCTGCGCGATCCGGCGACGCTCGAAGAGGCCGACCTGCGCACCAAGATGCCGCGCTTCAACGCCGACAACTGGCCGCACAACCTGGCGCTGGTCGACCGCCTCGCCGAACTGGCGCAGGGCGCGGGGATGACCCCGGCGCAACTGGCGCTACGCTGGGTGCTCGAACAGAGCCCGCTGTGCCACGTGATCCCCGGCACCACCAAGCTGGCGCATCTCGAGGACAACATGGCCGCAGCGACCTTGCCGGTCGGCGCCGAGGTGCTGGCCGAGGCGGGGCGGATCATCAACCACGATACGGTCCACGGCCACCGCTACCACGACGCGATCCGGCCGACGATCGACACCGAGGAATTCGCCTAGCGTTTTTAAGGGAGAGGGGCGGCGATGGAAATTATCCACGCACAAATCGGCTACACCGCGCGCACCGAGAGGCGCCCGTTTTTCTACGCCAATGCGCATGACAAGGATTTCGTCCCGCTTGCCCCGGTCGAGGTCGCCATCGCCGACGCGCGCGGGATCGCCGCCGATCTCGATCGCGAAGGCTTCACGCTGGTCGAGCATCGCAGCGCGCTCACCGACCTGACCGATCTGGCGGCGGTCAAGGAACGCCACGCGCCCGAAGTCGCGGAACTGATCCGTGCGGTTTCGGGCTGCGACCACGTCGCGATGACGCCGTTCGGGATCCTGCGCTTCTCCGAAAGGTCGGGCGCCAACGCCCGCCACGACAATTCGCACCCGGCGCGCTTCGTCCATGTCGACATGGCCAGCGAACCCGCCGCCGCCGCGCGCGCCAAGGCCGCCCCGCCCGGGCGCGCCGTGCTGCGCAGCGCGCATTATAATGTGTGGCGCGTGCTCAGCCCGCCACCGCAGGACGTGCCGCTCGGGCTATGCGCCTGTGACAGCCTCGCCCCGGGTGACCTGATCGATTGCGACGCGATCTTCGATCCGCTCGACGGCAGCCCCGAATGGGGTTTTCCGAATTACCTACTGGCGCACAATCCGGCACATCGCTGGTTCTACTACGCCAACATGCACCCGGGCGAGGCGCTGGTGTTCAAGACCAGCGAGAGCGACTCGGCGCGCGCGCAGTTGATGCCGCATGGCGCGTTCGACAATCCGCTGGCGCCGCCCGATGCCCCGCCGCGGGTTAGCTTGGAAATGCGCGCCACCGCCTTCTGGCTGGAGCGCTGACGCGAAACAGGCACCGGGATCGCTCCCGGTGCCTGCGTTTCGTCCGTTGTGGCTGGGGCCGTTAGGCGCCCGGCGTTCCGCGATGGTTGGCCATGGCCAGCTGGACGCGCTCTGCCACTGCGGGATCCGTCCGCACGGCATCGCTTATCGCGTTGAAGGTCTCCGGATCGAGCCCGGAATCCGCGAGGATGGTGGCAGCCTGCGCCTGCATCGCCGCATCGTCGAGCGTGGTGTCGGCCTGCAATTCCTGCACGCCCATCGCTGCCGAGACATAGCCCGTGATCTGGGCGTCGGAGAATTCAGCGCCGCCGGCATTCGGCATCGGAGCTGCCTCGGGACCCATCGGGGCAGGCTGGGTGGCTTCCGCGCCCAGGCCCTCATCGGCAGGGGCGCCGAAATCATCGGTGGTGGCCGAGGGGACTTCGGTCGTCTGGGCATCCACCGGCGGCGGGGCCGCCTCGGGAACATCACCCGTCATCGGGCTGGCGCCCGTCGTATCCTGCGCCATCGCGCTGGTACCGGTCAACAGAAGCGCCGCACTGGCAATGGTAAAAACGGTTCTCATGATCTGTACTCCATTAAAGCCTATGGGTGTTCCAACGCCCAACTTGGACTCCGGCCCCCGATCCACCACTCCAAACAGGACAGACTGAAGTTGACGCAGGATCAATTGCGGGACTCGTTTGCTCTGCGCGACGAACCGTTGCGGCCGGCAATCTGTATTTGCGCGCTGGCGCCCCGGCGGGAGGCGGGCTAACTGACGAGGATAAAAACAGGAGGGGATTCACGATGCACAAGACGGGATTGGGCGTTGCACTGGCCGTGCTGGCGGCTGGCGGAGCCATGGCGCAACAGGCTGGGCCTGCGGGCGAGGAGACCATGGCGCAGCAGATGGAGCGGCTCAACCGACTGCCCGATACGCCAGGCGACGGCCCTTACCCTGCGCTGACCGAAGTCGACCCCTCGCTACCCGAACATGTCATCTATCGCCCGGCAGACCTCGCCGCGGTGCCGGCGGGCGAGCTCGGCGTGTTCATCTGGGGCAATGGCGCCTGCGCCGACGACGGCACCAGCACCCGCTTCCACCTCGCGCAGATCGCGTCCTATGGCTATCTGGTGATCGCCCCCGGGCTGTGGCGCAGCGGCCCCAATGCGCTGGCCGGGCCGAGCGCACCGCGCGCCCGCGCCGCCGATGGCACCATGCCCCCGCCCCCCACCACCGCCGCCGACCTGACCGAAGCGCTTGACTGGGCGCTGGCGGAGGATGCGCGCGCGGGCAGCCGCTTCGCCGACAAGATCGACGCCGATGCGGTCGCGGTCGGCGGGTTCTCGTGCGGTGGGCTGCAGGCGCTCGAAGTGGCGGCCGATCCGCGCTGGGACACCGTGGTGGTGCAGAACAGCGGCATCCTCATCGACCCCGCGCAGGCGATCCCCGGGATGACCGCGCAGAAGAGCCTGCTCGATACGCTCCACACCAGCGTACTCTACCTGCTCGGCGGCGAGAGCGACATCGCCTACGCCAACGGCACCGACGATTACGCGCGCATCGCGCATGTGCCCGCCGCGCTGGTCAACCTGCCGGTCGGCCACGGCGGCACCTATCACCAGCCCATGGGCGGCAAGGCCGCGGGAATCGTGGTCGACTGGCTCGAATGGCAATTGCGCGACGATGCCGCCGCCGGGCGCAGCTTCACCGGCGCCAATTGCCGCTTGTGCACCGATGCAGAGGCGACGATCGACGTGAAGAACTGGCCCTGACGGCGGGGACTATTCGGCGCGGATTATTCGGTCGCGGCGGTCTCTGCCGCTGCCGGGGCCGGCGCCGCTGCCGGTTCCGCCGCCACGCCACGCGGGACGTTATAGGCCGAGACGATCTTCCAGCTGCTGCCGTTGGCGCGCTGCCACACGGTCTGGCTGATCATCTGCTGCGTCACCGGCGCGCCGGTCGCGGCATCGGTGGTGGTCATGTCGACATCGCTGGTGACCACCGCCAGATCGTCCCCGGTCGAGCCCCAGCCGCCATGCGGTTCGATCTCGAGCGCGAAATTGGGGTCCTCGATCAGGTCGCCATAGGCGCTGGCGATCGCCGCCCCGCCTTCGACCATGGTACCATCGGGGCGCACCAGCACCGCATCATCGGCATAGAGCCGCGCGATCCCGACCAGATCCTTCGAGCGGATCGAATCGAGCTGCGACATCTCGGTCTGGCGGATCGTGTCGACCACCTGTTGCGGGTCGGCCCCGCCGCCGCATCCCGCCAACATCGTCACCGCGGCGAGCGCTGCCCATGCGTGCCTGTTCATACCATTTTCCCTCTGCCTGGGGCGGCTGTCGTGCCGCCGATGGCAGAGGTCTAGGTCGGCGCACGCGGACGGGCCTTGATCTCGCGCAAAACGGGCGCGGGCTAGAGCGCGCTGCGGTACAGCGCCAGCAGCGCCGCCCAGGCACGGTCGGCCTCCGCCTGGTCGTACGCCGGGCTGTCGGGCACGGTCCAGCCGTGGTCGCCCTGATAGACCTCGATCGTGGCGTCGAGCCCGGCGGCGGTGGCGGCGGCGCGCAGCTTGTCCTTGTCGGTCGGGGCCTGCGCGTCGTCGTTCTTGGCGATGGCGATCAGCGCCTCGGCATCGTCGGCCATGTCATCGAACATGTTCATCGCCGAATTGGGCGCATCGCCCGCCAGCCCGCCGCCGTGGAAGCTGGCGGCGGCCTTGATCCGCTCGGGCACGGCGGCGGCGCTGAAGATCGTCCAGCTGCCGGTCATGCAATAGCCCTGGTTGCCGATGCCCTTGTTCGAATCGACCTGGCCTTGCGCGTCGAGCCAGCCGACGATCGCGCGCGCGCTGGCCATGATGTTCTCGGGCGTGTTGGCGGCCATCCACGGGCGCACCTTGTCGAACCCGCCGCCGGCGCGCCATTCCTCGAAATCAGCGAATTGCTGCCCGGCAACCGAGCGGTAATAGGGATTGGCGACCAGCACGGCATAGCCCGCCTCGGCCAGCCGCCGCCCCATCACCAGCTTGGCTGGGCGCACGCCCGCGATGTCGGGCCACAGGATCACGGCGGGATGCGCGCCGCTCGCCGGGTGGATGAACACCCCGTCGAACGTCCCGCCCGGCGCGGCGAAGCTGACCGCGGTCTCGGTCAGCCCGGTGGCGGATTGCGCGTTGCTATCCATCGGCGCGCAGGCCGCGACCGCGCCCGCCCCGGCGAGTGCGGCAAACTGGCGGCGGTTGACTTTGGGCATGGCGGCAAGCTGGTCGAGTTCGCACATCGTCTGATCTCCCACGGATTAGTTGTCGCCGAGGATAGCGATGCGGGCGGACGGGGCAAGCCTAGCCTAACGTTCCAAAGCGCCGCAGGCCCTCATCCCTTTATTAATCACGCAAAGGCGCAAAGGCACGAAGGAGGAGCCGAGCCCTTTCTTCCTCTTGGCGCCTTCGCGCCTTCGCGCCTTTGCGTGGCAAGAATCGAATGCCGGCTCCGCCGGGACGTCCTAAGCTCAGGTCAGATCGTCGAGCTGGATCAGCAACCCCGCCTCGGCATCGCGCATCGCCTTGCGCCGCAATTCCTCGATATGCAGCCGCCCCGGCGGCGCCTCCTCCACCGGCAGCGCGGCCATCACCCTGGCGTGCGCTTCCTCGAAATCGGGGCCGTGTTCGGGGTGGGTCAGGATCAGCCCGTCCTGATTGGTCATCCCGCGCAGGATCTTGGAGCCGACCTCGTACGGGTCCATCCCCTCTTCGAACGCGGTGCTGAACTGGCGGACCTGCGCCTCGCTCACCTCGGGGAACCCGCTTTCGTCCAGATTCTCGGGCCGCTTCAACGCGCTCAGCCCGGCGTTGGTGCGGGTCAGCGCGGGGCAGCACAGCGAACAGCCCACGCCGTGCGGGGCGAGGTTGTAGCGCAGGCTCTCGGTCAAACCGCGCACCGCGAACTTGCTGGCGGTGTAGATCCCCGCCTGCGGACCGGGCAGGAACGCCGCCATGCTCGCCACATTGGTGACGTGGCGACGCCCGCTCGCTGCCTTGATCTTGGGCAGGAACGACACCAGCCCGTTGACCACCCCGCCGAAATTGACCCCCATGATCCAGTCGTAATCGGCATAGCTCGCCTCGTCGGTCGGCCCGAACACGCTGACCCCGGCATTGTTCACCAGCACATGCACCTCGCCGAAATGCGCGACCACCTCGTCGGCCACTTCGGCGAAGCGCGCCCGATCGGTCACGTCGAGCTTGCAGAACAGCGGCGCGTCAAAGCCCTTGGCTGCGAACCACGCGGCGGTCGCCGCGCGGTCGTCCTCGTTGCGATAAGACAGCGCCAGCTTCATCCCGGCATCGGCGAAGGCCTGCGCCACCCCCAGCCCGATCCCAGTCACTGCGCCGGTGACGAAGGCCACGCGGCCTTCCCAGCCTGTGGGCTGCTCGCTCATTCGATTTTCCTCTCGCCATCACTGTATCGTTCGTTAGGATTGTCGCAAACAAATCAGGGAGAGTCGAGATGAGCGATACCGAAACCCGGCTGGCCGCGTTGGAAAGCCGCGTCGGCGTGCTCGAAGACATGGCCGCGATCCGCCGCCTGCACTGGGCCTATGGCTATTACATCGACTTCAACCGCCCCGACGAAGTCGCCGAGCTGTTCGCCGAGGATGGTGCGGTGGTGTTCCTGTCGGGCGAATATGTCGGCCACGCCGGGGTCAAGCGGCTCTATGGCGACTGGATCGCCGGGCGCTTCACCGGGGGCAGGCCCGGCCCGGTCAACGGGCTGCTGCTCGACCATTTCCAGATGCAGGACATCATCACCGTGGCCCCCGACCGGATGACCGCCAAGGGCCGCTTCCACGGCATCCTGCTCGGCGGCTGGCACGACGACTTCCAGGAAACGCGCGAGGCGATCATGCCGCAGCAGTTCATGGAAGCCGGCATTTACGAGAACGATTACGTCCGCGTGCCCAACGAACACGGCGAGCTCGTG